>ENA-OQIL01000257-OQIL01000257.1-human-gut-metagenome-genome-assembly--contig:-NODE-257-length-22652-cov-4.870810_pt1 | contig 22652 bp, 26 predicted proteins | sample MGYA00242583_ERZ504748 | MGnify/ENA primary metagenome ERZ504748 (study PRJEB26092, sample SAMD00036191) | human gut metagenome | host: Homo sapiens | study: EMG produced TPA metagenomics assembly of...
AACAGGTCTACCTGTTCCTCCTTTTTGAGAAAGGACAGCTCATAGGCAGGGTTCAGGGCAATCTTCTTTTCATCCACCATATCCATCAATTCAGGAATCAGCTCTGTCAGACGGATATAGCGCTGAACTTGATTTCTGCTTGAACCAGCCTGCTGAGCCAATATTTCATCGGCTCTCAACTTCGTCCCAACTTGGGACGAAGTTAAATCAACTCGCTCTCCCTGATGTTTCATGGCATCCAGCTTCATCTTGTAGGCAAATGCTCTTTCACTGGGGAGCAGACTTTCTCGTTGCAGGTTGCTGTCAACCATAATGATCGTGGCGGCATCATCATCCAAATCCCGAACAATGACCGGCATGGTCTCCTTTTCTGCCAGCTCACTGGCTCTGTGCCGCCTGTGTCCGGCTACCAGCTCATAACCGCCCTCCGGGTCCGGTCGAGCAATCGCCGGAACCAGAACGCCATACTGCTTGATACTGTCAGCGGTCTCCATCATGGCTTCGTCATCCTTGACTTTGAATGGGTGGTTCTTAAAGGGATGCAGTTCAGACAGCGGAATCTCCTGAATCTTTTCCAGCTTTGCATCCTGACGGACTTCTTCGGTGGAGAACAGATCATCTACCGAGGCCAGCTCTATTTTTTTCGCGCTGCTTTTCAAGTTTCAACACCTCCTTCATCAGATTTCGATACCCCTCTGCCACCTTGCCACCGGGATCATGGGCAAAAATACTTTTTCCCTCAGCGCTAATTTCCTTAGCCCGGACAGAGTGGGGAATCTCTGTGCCGAATACTTTGATCTTGCTGCCATAGGTCTCACGCAGGAGCGCGGAGATCTCTTTGGCAAAGTTGGTTCGGCTATCCACCATCGTCAGCAGGATACCGTCTATCTGGAGCTTGGGGTTGATCTGCCGCTTTACCTTGTTTACCGTGGAGAGCAGCTGTTCCAGCCCTTTGGCGGGCAGATACTCCGCCTGAACGGGAATGATGATCCTGTTCGCAGCGGCCAGCGCATTGACTGTGAGCATACCCAGGGAGGGCTGGCAGTCGATGAGGATATGGGAGTATTGCCCCTTCAGCGTGTCCAGATATTGCCGCAAGATAGTCTCACGGCTCATGGCGTTTACCAGGGATACCTCCATACCGGATAACTGGATGTCCGCAGGTATCAGGTCTACACCCTCTGGGTGGTGCAGGATACCCTCGCCGGGACGAAGCGGCTCATCCATCAGGATACGCCCCATAGCGTCCGACAGCGTAAAGGGCAGCTTGTCCGGCTGGGGATGGCCCAGGCTGATTGTCAGGCTCCCTTGCGGGTCCCCGTCGATCAGCAGGACTTTCTTTCCGGCCTGCGCCAGCCCGATTCCCAAGTTGGCACAGGTCGTTGTCTTGCCAACGCCGCCTTTCTGGTTGGCAATGGCAATGATTTGCGTGTTCATTGACTTCACCTCATTTCTAATTATTGCTGTTGCTTCTGGAAATAGAAAAAGCCGCCACTCCAAAATAAAAAGTGAAGTGACGGCTCTTTCTATCGCCGGAATACGAGTTCCTGAAATGAAAAAAGCACCCAGTCATTTTATACTGAGTGCTGTATCAAATTCATATTCAATTATTCAAATTAGGTCAAACTATGCCAAACTGCCACAGCCCAAAACGAGGGGAAGGCAGGCTGAAAAGCACCTCCAAAAACACCCCCAAAATCGGCTCTCGGTTAACCACTTTGGGCACCACTTGACCCTCTTTTTGCCCTCTTTTTGGCCGGTTAACCACTTGCGGACCACTAAAAATTGGGTGAAAACGGCTCTCGTTTTGCCAAATTTGGTCAAACTATATCAGCCCGTTTAGATATAGTAAAACCCCGGAAAACCTTGATTTTCCGGGGTTTTTGAACCATTTTGATACGGTCTGAACAGCAGATTATCTCTTGCTGAACTGAGGTGCACGACGTGCAGCCTTGAGACCGTATTTCTTACGTTCCTTCATACGAGGATCGCGGGTCAGGAAGCCGGCCTTCTTCAGGGTGGAGCGCAGCTCGGGGTTGAACTGCAGCAGGGCGCGGGACAGGCCGTGGCGGATAGCGCCAGCCTGGCCGGCACAGCCACCGCCGACGACGTTGACGACAACGTCGAACTTGCCCTCGTTCTCAGTCAGAACGAGCGGGCTGTTGGCGAGCAGCTTCAGGGTCTCCAGACCAAAGTAATCGTTGATGTCGCGGCCATTGATGGTCATTTTGCCGGTGCCGTTGTAAACGCGAACGCGGGCAACGGAATGCTTACGACGGCCAGTGCCGTAGAAATAAGGTTTGGTTTCGTACATCTTCTATTGCCTCCTCACTCAAATCTCAACAGCTTCGGGCTTCTGAGCAGCATGAGCATGGTCAGCAGCCTTGTAGCAGTGCAGGCGGGTCATAGCCTTGGTGCCGATGGTGTTAGAGGGGATCATGCCCTTGACAGCGTAGGTCATGGCCTTGTCGCTGTTCTCAGCCATCAGGGTCTTGTACTGGGTCTCCTTCAGGCCGCCGATCCAGCCGGAATGAGTGCGATGGAACTTCTTCTCCAGCTTCTTGCCGGTCAGGACAGCCTCATCGCAGTTGATGATGATGACGTGGTCACCGCAGTCAACGTTGGGGGTGAAAGTGGTCTTGTTCTTGCCGCGCAGGATGACAGCAGCCTTGGCAGCAACGCGGCCGAGGGGCTTGCCGGCGGCGTCGATCACATACCACTTGCGGTCAGCCATTTCAGCGGGCTTAGCGAGAGTCGTGCTCATAGTAGGAACCTCCATTGAGAAATTAACACGTCCGTCTAATAACGGTATTTAACAGCGCCCCGCAGGACGCTTTTTCGCGCAAGTGTGATTATAGCAGAAAAGGGCAGCAGAGTCAACGGGTTTTGGCAAGAATTTTAATTTATACTGCGCTTGCTCTCGAATTCTCTCAAATGCTCTTGTTTTCTCGTATTTTCAAACTTTCTATTTTCAGAAAATTTTACGCAGCGGCGTGATGCACTCCTTGCCTTCCCCCGCGGGGGAAGGTGGCCCCGCAGGGCCGGATGAGGGGTGGGCTTATGGATACAGCCCATTTACGGGCTATAACAATAGGCTCCGCCCTCATCAGTCCGCTTCGCGGACAGCTTTCCCCGATGGGGAAGCCTTTTTGCGGCAGCAAAAACCGCCCCGCGGCTTTTACACCGTGGGGCGGTCCTTCCTATTTTACTGCTTGATCGCGTTGACAACGCTGTTCAGGTCGCGCTCATCTTCACAGACGATCTTGACGGGATGGCTGTAATCCAGGCTCATCATGCCCAGGATGCTCTTGGCATCGGCAATGCTGCCCTTCATGTCATGCACGCCGACATCGTTATAACACTTGGCGGCAGCAGACACGATTCCCTTGACCTCGGTAAAATTGGAAACCTTGACTTGTTTCACCATAATAAATGACCTCCGAAATGATCCCACGCAATCTGCCGTATCTTCAGCACCGGTGTCCAGGGCGGAACCGGGCGCACGGCTTGCGGTAAGGAGGTGATCCACCATGCTCTATCTGCTCCTTACATTGGGCATTATAGCATAATTATGTGCCGTTTCTTTGTTCACAATGCACAAATCCGATTTTTTCCATTTCCTGCACAAAAGAGAAAATCCTTCATTTTTGGCTTTTGGTCAGAATGCCCGAGTTTTTGCCCGCCGCGGCCTTTCGCTTTCACATATATTATGTATTTGACAACAAATATTTTCGTTTTTCTGAATGCTTTTTGTCGTGTTTTGGTGTAAATGTACGACTTATCTTGTTAAAGTCTTAACACCATCTTTTTTTATATGCAACATTTATATATGTTCGTGCCGGTTTTGTATTAGTTTTGCTGGGGCACGCCCTTCATCGTCAGGGCGATGCGCTTCTTGGCGGTGTCCACATTCAGCACCTTGACCCGCACAATGTCGCCGACCTTGAGCACCTCGCGCGGGTGCTTGATAAATTTATCGCTGATCTGTGAAACATGGACCAGGCCGTCCTGATGCACACCCAGATCGACGAACGCGCCGAAGTCGATGACGTTGCGCACCGTGCCGGTAAGCTCCATGCCGGGCTTCAGATCGTCCAGACCCATGACGTCACTGCGCAGCAGCGGCTTGGGCAGGCTGTCGCGGACGTCGCGTCCCGGCTTGCACAGCTCGGCCACAATATCGTTCAGCGTCGGCTCGCCCACGCCCAGCGCCTCACAGAGGGTCCCGGCCCCCTTGGCCCTGACGACGCCGGGCAGACCAGCCAGCTTGTCTGTGCCGATCTCGGCAGCCGTGTAGCCGCAGGCGTCCAGCAGGGCCTTGGCGGCGGCGTAGCTTTCGGGATGGACGGCGGTGGCGTCCAGGCGGTTCTTCGCCTCGGGCAGCCGCAGGAAGCCCGCGCACTGCTCATACGCCTTGGGGCCGAGGCCCTTGACCTTTTTCAGCTGCGCGCGGGATGGTGAACGCGCCCTCCTCCTCACGCCAGGCAACGATATTTTTGGCGGTGGCTGCGCTGACGCCCGCCACACGGCGCAGCAGCGGCGCGGAGGCAGTGTTCAGATCGACGCCGACGCTGTTCACGCAGTCCTCGACCACGCCGTCCAGCGCCTCATTCAGGCGTTTCTGGGGCATGTCGTGCTGGTACTGGCCGACGCCGACGGCCTTGGGGTCGATCTTGACCAGCTCGGCCAGCGGGTCCTGCAAGCGGCGTGCGATGGACACGGCGCTGCGCAGGTTGACGTCAAACTGGGGGAACTCCTCGGCGGCCAGCTTGCTGGCGGAGTAGACCGACGCGCCGGCCTCGCTGACGACCATATACTGCAAATGCAGGTTCTTTTCGTCGGCCAGCTCGCGGATGACCTCGGCGGCAAATTCCTCCGTCTCGTGGCCCGCCGTGCCGTTGCCGATGGCCATGACCTCGACGCCGTTCTTCAAAACCATCGCCTTGATGGTCTTTTTTTGCCTGTTCCACGCGCTTGAACTCCGGCACGGGATAGACAACGTTCGTGTCCAGCACCTTGCCGGTGGGGTCAACGACAGCGACCTTGCAGCCCATGCGGTAGCCGGGGTCCAGACCCATGACCGTTTTGCCGCGGATGGGCGGCTGCAAAGCAGCTGGCGCAGATTATCGCCAAAGACTTTAATTGCGCCCTCGGCGGCGGCATCGGACAGCTCGCCGCGCAGCTCGTTTTCAAGGCTGGGATGAATGAGGCGGCTGTAGGCGTCGCGGGCGGCGGCATCCACAAGCTCGGCGCTTTGCCGCCGGTCTTTTGCGGGCGAACATCCAGCTGACGATGCCCGCGGCATGCTCGGCGTCGACCTGAATCGTGACCTTCAAAAGCCCTCGCGCTCGCCGCGGTCCAGTGCCAGCACGCGGTGGCCGGGGATCTTGTTCAGCGGCTCGGCGTAGTCGTAGTACTGGGCGTAGACGCTGTCCTCGTCCTTGGCCTTGGCGCTGGCGACACGGCCAAACGCGCGGTAGTAGCGGCGCAGCTCGGCGCGGCAGGCGGCATCATCGGAGACCGCCTCGGCAATAATATCCTGTGCCCCGGCCAGCGCCGCGGCGGCATCGGGGACCTCGTCGTTGAGGTAGTCCGCGGCGGCCCTCTCGGGGTCAAATGCGGCGTCCTGGCGGAAGATGGCCGTGGCCAGCGGCTGCAAACCGCGCGCCTTGGCGATACTGGCGCGGGTCTTGCGCTTGGGCTTATATGGGCGGTAGATGTCCTCGACTTCGGCGAGGGTTTTCGCCTTGGACAGTGCGGCGTTCAGCTCGGGCGTCATCGCGCCCTGCTCGGTGATGGAGGACGTGACCTCATCCTTGCGCTTATCGAGGCCGCGGAGGTATTCGAGGCGGTCTCCTAGGTCACGCAGGACCTGGTCATCCATCGAGCCCGTGGCTTCCTTACGGTAGCGGGCGATAAACGGGATCGTATTGCCCTGGTCGATCAGTTCAATCGCGCCCTGCACGTTTTTGACGTTTAAGTTCAGCTCCTGTGCGAGCTGTTCAGCATGGTTTGGCATGGTTTTTCCTTTCTTAACGCCGCCGAGGATTCCGACGGGCCTTGCGTGGCCGCTCATCAACGGACATCCACCCACTAACTCCCGCGGCGGCCTGGGGGCAGGCCGCCCTACGTACCCCTTTTAAATTGATTCGTAGGGAGGGGTCTTGACCCCTCCGCGGGGCGTCGGGGACGCCGCCCCCTACAAATGTTACTGCTTACTTCCCGGCTGGCTTTTTCGTTTTATTATAATCCCCAGCAAATACACCCCATACACCGCAATCGCCGCTGCGCTCACGCAGGCGGACACCTTCAATCCGGGCGTATGGTAGGTAAATTCTATCTCGTTCTCCCCCGCGGGCACGTACACGGCCATCAGGCCGTCGTCCACCTTCTCAATCGCGGCGGGCTCACCGTTGACCGTGGCACTGAACCCGTCGTCATAAGGCACGCTGAAAAACACCAGCTCGTCCGCGTCATAGGCGGTCTTTGCAGTAAAGCCGGTGTCCGTCGCGGTAAACGCTGCCACACCGGCAGCACGGCGGGCGGCACAGTCGGCGGCGTAGGCGTCCTCGCTGCGGTTGGTCAGCTCCTCGTCGGGCAAGGGTTCCAGCAGACTGCCAAAGGCGGAGATCTGGTCGCCGTCCAGCAAAATCGCGCGGCACAAAATCTGGGCGCGTTCTTCCTCGCTTACCCGCTCCAGCTGGTCCGCTGTCACGTAGCAGTCGTAGGTAAAGCCCATCGGCACCCAGTTTTCGTTCTCGTAGAGAGCGTAGGCGTCGGTCTCGCCGGTGCGCTGCCAGCCGGGCAGATCCTTGTCGGTCCACTCGGTCTCCTTGTCCTTGGCGACCAGCGTGTACCGCACGCTCAACAGGCCGCGCAGGGCGTAGTTCTCGGCGTCGGGCTTGGAGTTCACATCCCGCTTGACGCCGACCTCGGGGTAAAACGCCATGATGCTCGGCGCAACCGTCGAGTTGAAGAATTGCAGGCAGCTCCTGTTGAACCACAGCCCCAGATTGTTGTGCGCACCGTAGGCATCAATGCGGTAAAACGCATCGTCCGGCAGCGCGGCGGCGACGTCCTCGACAGAATCATAGGTTTCGGCAATCAGATTGCTGTCCACGTCCCACTGGGCGTACTTCGTCAGAGACAGATGCAAACTGCCGTACAACAGGCTGAATCCCAGCACAGCGGCGGTCAGAATCGCGCCCCACCGCCGCTTATTGCGGCAAAAATGCCACAGCAGCGCAAAAATCACGATCCCCAGCATCGTCATGCCGAAGATAGCCCAGAACCGCGCGGGCTCGTCCAGCACGCCAAAGACCGTGTTGCCGTCGTCGTCCTTGCCCGGCACAACGGCGAACACCACCGCCGTCAGCGTCAGGAAGGTCGTCATCCGCAGCGCCCGCGGCAGACGCTGCTCGGCCAGCGCCGGGCGGGAGAGCAGATAGCACGTTGCACCGCACAAAACCAGAATCGGCATATAGTACCACCGCGCGTAGTAGCTCGAGTTGAGCGCATAGAACGCGCTGTTCAGCACCGGCACAAACGCACAGGCGACACAGACCTTTAAAACGTAGGTGAACGGGTGGCGCTCCCTTGCGCGGCAGAACGCCAGCCCGCCCGCGACACCGACCAGCGGCAGATAGGCCGTCAGGCTCGTGTGCTTGAGGATGCCCTCCTGAAACAGGTCCTTGAAATAAGGCGCGTCGGGCATGAGCAGGGTGCTGTAAAAAATTGCGCCGTACTGCTGGGATTTGCCGTAGAACAGATACCCGTACCCGCTGAACGGGTCGATGGTACGCGGATTTTGCAGCAGCGACAGCCCCGCCGGGAGCAGCAGCACGCACCCGCAGGCACAGCCCAGAGCTGTCTCCCACGCCAGGCGCACGAACTTGCGCAGGCCCAGCTCATACCGCCGCCCGGCGGCCATGCAGAAGAAATAGATGATGAGAAAGACCGCCTGCCCGGCGAAGAAGAAGTAGTTATCGACAAGGTTCAGCGCGACCCAGAACGGGAATGCACCCTTTTTATCGTCGATGACCGCGTCGTCCAGCGCGGCCAGCATGTACGGAAACAGCGCCACAACGTCCAGAAAGTGGTTGAAAAAAGATGTTGTAGATGCTGAACCCGGAAAACGCATACAGGCAGCCCGCCAGCATGCTCCAGGTCTCGTCCCGCACCCAGCGGCGCGCCCAGAGATACCCGCCGCCGCCCGCAACGGCCATTTTCAGGCAGAGCAGCGGCACCATGGCCCACGGCATGAGCCGCGCGGGCACGACCATGGACAGCCAGAAGAACGGACTGCCCAGCAGGTAGAATGAGTAGGAATTGACAAACCCGCTGCCCAGGTCGGTGGCCCAGCTGAACGACCCGCCGTTTTTGACAAAGGCGTTGGCGTACTGGTAAAAGTTGATCTGCTGGTCGTTGAAGTCCCCCGCGTAGTGGAAGTACCCGCCGCCCGCGACGGCATCCACGATGCAGTGGGGCGCAAACAGCAGCACCGCCGTGAAAAAGCAGAGTGCAAAGACGCGCCAATAGTTCAATTTTTGTTTAAAAATTGTGGTTTGCATATTGATAGTCCCCTTTATGGGGCCTCACTTTGAGGAAAGTTGTGGTATACTTACCGTAGAGCTGTAGGGGGCGGCGTCACCGACGCCCCCCGGGCCGATGGCGGGCATCGGCCCCTGCATACGCCCCATTATACCACAAACCGGAGGTCGCGTGAAGATGAAAACCTATCCGTTCAGTGCGCTGTTCAGCCGCATGAAGTACATCACCCGCTGGTGCCTGATGCGCAGCACCCGCCCCGAGTCCCTGAGCGAGCACACCGCCGACACGGCCATGCTGGCGCACACGCTCTGCCTGATTGGCAGGCACTGCACGGGCACCGGCGCGGCCCTGCGGCCCGAGGTCGTAGCCACAGCGGCCATTTACCACGATGCACCGGAGATTCTGACCGGTGATATGCCGACGCCCGTCAAGTACAAGAACGACGCCCTGCGCACAGCGTACAAGGCCGTGGAGCACGAGAGCGCCCGCGTGATGGCGAGCCTGCAGCCCGAAGAATTACAGGCCGAGACCCAGGTCTGGCTGACCGGCAGCGTACTGAACGACGCCGAACGCAAAATTTTAAAGGCCGCGGACCGGCTTTCCGCCGTCATCAAGTGCATCGAGGAGGACCGCGGCGGCAACCGCGAGTTTGAGGCCGCCTACGCCCAGCAGATGGCCGCCCTGCACGCCATGCACAGCCCCGAGGCGGAGTATTTCATCGAGCACATGCTGCCCTGCTACGAGCAGAATCTGGACGAATTGACGCGCGGTAGATTTTAATACGGTTGTAGGGGCCGGACATGTCCGGCCCGCGGCATACCGGTTATTGCGCTTTTACGGGAAAGTTGCGGGCCGGGCATGCCCGGCCCCTACATTACTGCAGCTTGTACACCGCCTCGATCAGCGTATCCACATCGCTGAAGTGCTCGAGCATCGAGCAGTAGCGGCGCAGGGCGGCAGCGCCGTGCAGGCCCTTCATATAGTGCATGGCCTGGCTGCGTGCCTGGGGCATGGCGGCCCACTCGCCCTTTTCCTCGCACATTTCGTAGATTTGGTCGCGCAAAGCGGTCATCCGCTGGTTCAGCGTCGGCTCGGGGGGGCGTTCCTCGCCCAACAGCGCCGCGCGCACCTGCGCAAACAGCCACGGGTCGCCCAGTGCGCCGCGCCCGATCATAACGCCGTCGCAGCCGGTTGCTTCTAATAAGGTAAGGGCTTCGTCGGCGGTGGTCACGTCGCCGTTGGCCAGCACCGGGACGGACACGGCCTGCTTGATGGCCGCGATGGCCGCCGTGTCGATGGGCGGGATGTACATCTGCTCCCGCGTGCGGCCATGGACGGCGATCAAGTCCGCGCCGTTGGCCTCAAGCTGTTTGGCGACCTCAACGCCGGTCAGGTGGTCGGCGTCCCAGCCGATGCGCATCTTGACGGTCAGCGGCGTATCATCGCCCAGCGCTTTGCGCGCGGCGGCGACCATCTGCCCGCAGAGCGGCGGGTCCAGCAGCAGCCTGCTGCCCGCGCCGCTGCCGGTGATCTTGGGCGCGGGGCAGCCCATGTTGATGTCGAGAATGTCAAATTGGATGCCCTGCTCCCTTACAACAGAATTGCCTTGGCCATCGACTCCGGCTCCGCGCCGAACAGCTGGATGGCGTACAGGCCGTGGGGGTGCTTGTCCCGCAGCAGAGCCAGGGATTTTTCATCGTGGAAGTTCAGCGCCTTGGCGCTGGCCATCTCGCTGACGGTCCAGGCCGCGCCGTGGTCGGCCATCAGATGGCGGCACGCCGCGTCGGTCAGGCCGGCCATCGGCGCAAACACCGCGCCGGTGGGGATGGATAGGTTGCGTAGCTGCATAAGTTTCCTTTCCAAAAGGCTTTCCCCTCGGGGGAAGCTGCCGCCCGCAGGCGGCTGATGAGGGCAAAGTCCGCGCAGCCGCCCGTGACCGGGTCCCGGCCGTAACGCCCGCCCCCTTCATCCGGCGCTGCGCGCCACCTTCCCCCGCCCGCGGGAGAAGGCTTTAGACTTTTCGATTTTTACATTCTATTCTACCATATTTTCCGCAAATGTGGTATACTGAAATGTAGATTGTTTATAAGGAGTATTGCGCATGAAACTCATGGTCCTGGACGGCAACAGCCTGGTCAACCGCGCGTTTTTCGGCATCAAGCTGCTGACGACGAAGGATGGCCGCTACACCAACGCCATCTACGGCTTCCAAAATATACTGCTCAACCTGCTGGCGGCGCACAAGCCCGACGCCGTCGCCATCGCGTGGGATGAGCGCGCGCCGACGTTCCGCCACACCGCCTACGACGGCTACAAGGCCACCCGCCACGGCATGCCCGAGGAGCTGGCCCAGCAGATGCCGGTTTTGAAGGAGCTGCTGACCGACCTTGGCTTTGTGCAGGTCAGCAAGGCCGGCTGGGAGGCCGACGATATTCTCGGCACGCTGGCTGCAGCGTGCGAGGCCGCGGGCGGCACGACGCTGCTGGCTACCGGTGACCGCGACAGCTTGCAGCTTGTGGACGATGCCACCACCGTGCTGCTGGCGACCAACAAAGAGACCCTCCCCATGGACCCCGCCGCCATCCGCGAGAAGTACGGCATCGAGCCGCCGCAGCTCATCGACGTCAAAAGCCTGATGGGCGATGCGTCGGACAACATTCCCGGCGTGCCCGGCATCGGCGAAAAAACCGCGCTGGCGCTGATTTCGAAGTTCGGCAGTTTGCAGGGCGTCTATGACAACATCGACGACAAGGCCGTCAAGCCGGGGCAGCGCGCCAAGCTGACCGCCAACCGCGACAAGGCCGACCTGTCCTATATGCTGGGCACGATCCGCAAGGACGCGCCCATCGAGACCGACCCTGCCGCCTACCTGCGCCAGCCCGGTGACCCCGCTGCCGCCGCGCAGCTGCTGGCCGCGCTGGAAATGCACAAGCTGGTGGACCGCTGGGGCCTGAACGGCGGCACCGCGCCCGCCCCATCCGAGAATGCCGCACCGCTCGAGACCGTCGAGCCGTCCCCCTGCCGCTGCTGCTGGAGGGCCGCTTCTACGCCGCCCGGAATGCCGACGGCGATTGGTACCTTGTGCAGGGGCAGGACGTCTACCTGCCCGACACGGACCGGCTGGCCGCGATTCTGGACAGCGGCGCCGAGCTTTGGGCGTTCGACGCAAAACCGCTCTACCGCCTGGCGCTGGAGCACGGCGGCATCGGCAGTGCGCTGCGCTTTGACGGCAAGCTGGCCGCGTATCTTTTAAACCCGTCGGCCAGCGGCTACGAGGTACACTCCCTGGCCGCCGAGTACGGCGTACACGCCGCCTTTGCCTGTGAGGCCGCGCCCGATGCGGGCGTGCTGGCGGGCCTGTGCGACACGCTGGCCGCCGCGCTGGACGAGAGCGGCCAGCGCAAGCTGCTGAACGAGATGGAGCTGCCGCTGGCGCGGGTGCTGGCCGACATGGAGCGCATCGGCTTTGCGATGACGCCGACGGCATCCGCGCGTTCGGCGACAGCCTGCGCAGCGAGCTGGACGGGATCTTAAACAATATTTATACAACCGTCGGTTATCCGTTCAACGTAAACAGTCCGAAGCAGCTGGGCGAGGCACTGTTTGACAAGCTGGGTCTGCCGCCGCGCAAGAAAAACGCCGCGGCTACTCCACCGACGCCGAGACACTGGAAAGCCTGCGCCCCTACAATCAGGTCATTGACGAGATCCTGAAATACCGCACCTACGCCAAGCTGCTGTCCACCTACGTGGACGGCCTGCTGAACGCCGAAGCCGCGGACGGGCGGGTACACTCGACCTTCATCCAGACCGAGGCACGCACCGGGCGCATCTCCTCCACCGAGCCGAACCTGCAGAACATTCCCATCCGCACCGAGCTGGGCAGCCGCCTGCGCGGCTACTTTGTGGCGGGCGCGGGTGAGACACTCGTGGACGCCGACTACTCGCAGATCGAGCTGCGCATTCTGGCGCACATCACAGGCGACGAGCACATGCAGCAGGCGTTTTTGAACGGTGCGGACATCCACCGCTCCACCGCCGCCAAAATCTACCACATCCCCGAGAGCGAGGTCACGCCGCAGCTGCGTTCGGCCAGCAAGGCCATCAACTTCGGCATCATGTACGGCAAGGGCGCGTACTCCCTGAGCAAGGATCTGGGCATCCCGGTCAAGGAGGCGGACACTTTCTTAAAGACCTACCTCGACACCTTCCCGAAGGTGGACGGGTATATGAAGGACTGCATCGCCCACGCGAAGGACAAGGGCTACGTCGAGACGCTGTTTGGCCGCCGCCGTGCCCTGCCGGAGCTGGCCAAGCTCGAACTTTCAGGTGCGCGCCAGCGGCGAGCGGATGGCCCGCAACACGCCGATCCAGGGCACTGCGGCGGACATCATAAACTGGCCATGGTCCACGTCTGGCAGCGCCTGCGGGACGAGAAATTGCAGGCGCGTCTGCTTTTGCAGGTACACGATGAGCTGATCGTCGAAGCGCCGAGGAAGAAATCGACGAAGTCAAGCGCATTTTGAAGGAAGAAATGGAAAACGTCGTGCATTACAGCGTTCCCCTGACGACGGAGGTCGGCGTGGGAAAGACGTGGCTGGAGGCACACTAAAACGGGGCGCAGCCTGACGGCTGCCGCACTTTTCCGGGAAAATAGCAAGTAAGAAAACGTTGCGGGCCGGGCATGCCCGGCCCCTACATCGAGGTTTTGTTATGTATGTTTTAGGTATCGAGTCCACCTGCGACGAAACCGCGGCGGCGATTGTGGAGGATGGGCGGAAGGTCATCTCCAACGTCATCTCCACCAGCGTCAAAGAGCAGGCGCTCTACGGCGGCGTTGTGCCGGAGATCGCCAGCCGCCGCCATGCGGAGTATATCAGCGCCACCGTTGACAAGGCGCTGGCCGACGCCGGCATGACGATAGCCGACGTGGACGCCGTGGCCGTCACCTTTGCGCCGGGCCTCATCGGCGCGGTGCTGGTGGGCGTGAACTTTGCCAAGGGGCTGGCCTACTCGGCGGGCAAGCCTCTGGTGCCGGTGCACCACCTGCGCGGGCACATTGCGGCCAACTATTTAACGCATCAGGATCTGAAGCCGCCGTTTCTGTGCCTCGTCGCCAGCGGCGGGCACAGCCACATTGTACTGGTCGAGGACTGGTGCCGCTATAAAATCTTAGGCCGCACCGTGGACGACGCCGCAGGCGAGGCCTACGACAAGGTCGCCCGCACGCTGGGTCTGCCCTACCCCGGCGGCCCCAGCGTGGCCGCGGCGGCCGCGGGACGGCAACCCCAAGGCGTACAAACTGCCCGTGCCCCATGTGGACGGCAAGTACAACGTGAGCTTCAGCGGCCTGAAAACCGCCGTCATCAACGAGGTCCACAACGCCGAGCAGAAGGGCCAGGCCGTGAACGTGGCCGACATGGCCGCGAGCTTTCAGGAGCGCATCGACCAGATCCTGGCCAAAAAGCTGCTGGCCGCTGCGGCGGACACAAACGCCAGGCAGGTCGTGCTGGCCGGCGGCGTCGCCGCCAACGGCCGTCTGCGCCAGCTGGTCAACGACGGCGCGCAGAAGCTTGGCGCAAAGATCTTTTTTGCCCGAGCTGAAATACTGCGGCGACAACGGCGCGATGATCGCCGCGCAGGGGTATTACGAGTTTCAGGACGGCAATGTAGCCGATTGGAGCCTGAACGGCCTGCCGACGCTGCCGATTGATTACCGGTAATTTTCAACAAAGCAACCGCCGCACGGTGTAAAACGTGCGGCGGTTGCTTTGTTACTCCCGCTTTCTTCTGGGCAACCACGGCATGTGGCGCTGAATCTTGCGGGCAGCTTTTAACATAAATTCGTTGTATTTTTCCACTTTCGGGGAAAGTTGCGTTTTGGGCGGGTCACGCTTAAACGCATCTACGTCAAAATACTCCTCTTTGGGACGGATATAGATATAGCAAGGTTTCACCGTATCCCATCCCGGGAAAAAGCAAAAGCTCGCGTCCAACAGGCGGTAATGCGGATGGGTAAACGCATACCAGTTGATGTGAGACTCATCGTGCCACAGTGCAATGATGCCCCTGTCTTTGTCCTGCCGGATACGCTTTTGCAGTGTGTGGCAAAATTTCAGATAGGCGTCCCGGTCACCACCGTTGATGCCGCCGCAGACGTAATCACGCCCCAGTCCCATCGGAATGTACGCCTTGCAGCGTGGATTGTGGTCATAGGTAAACTCATAGTTATACCGCCAGTAAAATGCCGGGTGCAGCACAAATACCATATGTTCATGCTTCTCCGGGCGCGGCAACAACATTTCCTCGGTGATTGGCTGTTTGAACTCACAGTTGGCGTTGAAAAAGTAAATGTAATCGAACGCTTTGAGCTGCTCCTCGGCTTTCAGGAAAATTTCAAACCGCAGCAATGTCGTGTACGGCCAAGGCATGGGTTCCTGAAAAATCCGGTGGATGCGCGGGTTGTCTTCCTCCTCCGCCAGATGGTCGACATCGGTAAATACGAAATACTCGACCTCACAGCTTTTCAGCAAATACTTTTCGGCGCTTTCGAGAAATCCCGGCCACAGGCGCACGTATTTTCCCGTCGCAATGTACAGTACAGCGACCTTTTTCATTCAGCATTCTCCTTGCACAGCGCGGCCTCCGGCAGACGGATGCTGCCCCAGTCCTTCGCGTTCCACTCAAGATGTCCGCTTGTGAAGGTGTCCACCATACGGAACTGAATGCCCGGCACCCAGTCCTCGACCGTGTGCGCACCACCCTCGCCCGCTGTGAACAGCGTGAAATAGTTGCTGTACTTGCCTGGCGAGAGCACGCTCAAATCGTACTGCGCTGTGAACTCACTATCACCCTCATGCAGATTCAAATCATACAGACAGGACGTTGCCAACGGATTTCCCACCTCGTCACGCACCTCAAGCCGCAGTCCAACACGTTCCACCGATTCCTGCGCCTTGATAACGCAGTGTATCCGCACAGGCTGGGTACGTTCAATGGCCTCGACGGACGGCACCAATACCCGCACGCTCTGCAGACGTAGATTGTCACGTTTAAACCAGTTATCGCGCTTGAAATCGGAATAATCAACAAAATCAGCAGCCTGCGACTTGGTGGAGAGGTACAGCGCGATGCCCTCGTCCACGTCGCCGTCGAAGATGACCTTGCCCTTGTCCAGCACGATGCAGCGGTCACACAGGTCGCGGATCGTCGCCATGTTGTGGCTGACGTAGAGCACGGTCTTGCCGTCGCGCCGGGCGGCCTGGCGCATCTTGGTCAGGCACTTTTTCTGGAACTTCATGTCACCGACGGCGAGGACCTCGTCCATGATCATAATTTCGCTGTCCAGATGGGCGGCAACGGAGAATGCCAATTTCACGAACATGCCGCTGGAATAGCGCTTGACCGGCGTGTCAATAAAGTCGCCGACCTCGGAGAACTCAATAATTTCCGCCATCTTGGCGTCAATTTCGGCGCGGGTCATACCTAAAATCGCGCCGTTCAGGTAGACGTTTTCCCGGCCCGTCATCTCGGGGTGGAAGCCGGTGCCGACCTCGAGCATCGAGGCGACGCGGCCATACAGGTCAATATCGCCGGAGGTGGGGGCTGTGACGTGGGTCAGCAGCTTTAACAGCGTGGACTTGCCCGCGCCGTTCGAGCCGATGATGCCGACGGCCTCGCCCTTGTTGACCGTGAAGCTGACGCCGTTCAGCGCCATAAACGTCGTACCGATCAGGCGCTGGTCGGTGCCAATGAGGGTGTTCGGGTCCTCCTTGCCGCGCTTGCGGGCCCACCAGCTTTGCAGGTCGCCGCGCAGCGTGCCGCCGCCGATCTGCCCTAAGCGGTACTGCTTTTTCACGTTCTCGACGCGAATCATCAACGAATTTTCACGCATACTCGCGCCCCCTTACACCGTATCGACGAAGGTCTTTTCGACCTTGCTGAAAAGCGACAGTCCCAGCGCCAGCAGCGCAACGGTCCAGATCAGCGACGACGCCCACATGACGCCCGTGACCTGCCCGGTGCCGAAGAAGATATAGCGGAAGCTCTCCATCGGTGCAGTCATGGGGTTGATGACCATGACGGCGCGCAGGACGGGGTGGGTGATCATCGACAGCGGGTAGACGACGGACGAGCCGTACATCCACAGCTGGACGCCGAAGGTCACAACGACCATCAGATCGCGGTAGCGGGTCGTCAGGCTGGACACGATGATGCCGCAGCCAAGGCCCAGCAGGCCGACCTGCAGCACCAGCGGCACGCACAGCAGCAGCATGCCCCAGTGCGGGCTGACCTCGCCTTTGGCAAGGTAGACAAGCAGCAGGATGAAAAACAGTGCAAACTGCACAAGAAAGTTGATAAGGCCGGAGATCACCGTCGAAATCGGCATGGCCAGCCGCGGGAAATACACCTTGCTGAAGATGTTGGAGTTCGTCGTGAACGTGCCCGACACCTTGTGATGCAGGACGAGAAGAAGCCCCACAGCGCCGTGCGGCCAGATAGAACAGAATCTGCGGCACGCCGTCGGTGGACAGCTGGGCAATCGTGCCGAACATGACGCAGTACATGGCCGTGGACATGAGCGGGTTAATTAAGATCCACGCCGGGCCCAGCACCGTCTGCTTGTACATGACGTTGAAATCGCGCTTGACAAAGAGCCAGATCAGGTCCTTGTAGCGCCACAGCTCGCGCAGGTCGACACGGCTCCAGCCCTGGGCCGGGCCGTAGTGGACATGGTAGTTTTGCAGTTGCGTTTTTTCCATGCGTGGAACTCCTTAGGTTTTGTGTTTCAAAAAGGCTTGGTAGGCGGGCAGACCGATGCGCAGCAGCGCGGCGCGCAGACGCATCGAGCGCTGCCCCGTGGCCGCGGCCAGCGCGGTGTAGCTGTCGGCACAGGCGCGGCAGGCGGCGCGGTAGCGGGCCTGTTGGGCGGGTGTGGACAGGTCAAAGCACTGCTTTTCGGCAAGGTTCTGTATGGCGTCGTTCAGCAGCCCCTCGGCCCGCAGGGCATCGCCCTTTTGGGTAAAGTAGGCGCACCAGTCCAGCAGGTACTCGGGCCGGTCCAGATAGGTGCGGCTCGACCCCTGCGCCATGATGCTGCCGCTGCGCTGCACGTAGCGGTAGCCGGGCGCGGCCAGGCAGGCAATGGTTTTGCACTGCGCCAGCAGGTGGGGCAGCAGGAACTGGTCCTCATACCGTTTGCCCGGGGCATAGCGCAAGTGTTGGAACAGGCTGCGGCGGTAGAGCTTATTCCACGCCACAACGTAGTAAATCCTTGTTTCCGCCAGGGCAAAGCAGCGCTGCCAGACGCCGTCCTCGTCGAGGATCTCATCTGTAAAGCCGCTGAAATCCGGCTGCGGCAGCGGGCGGTTCGCTTCATCGACGTAGGTCAGGTTGAAGATGACCAGATCGGCGTCCTGCTGCTGTTGGGCGTCCACCGCGCGGCGGACGGCGTCGGGTTCTAATAAGTCGTCGCTGTCAACGAACAGCAAAAACTCGCCCCTGGCGGCGTCGATGCCGGAGTTGCGCGCGGCGGACAGGCCGCCGTTCTCCCGGTGGATGACCTTGATGCGCGGGTCCTTTTCTGCCCAGGCATCGCAGAGCGCCGGGCAGCGGTCCGGGCTGCCGTCGTCGACGAGGAGTATCTCCAAGTCCGCATAGCTCTGCCGCACAACGCTCTCCACACAGGCGTCGAGATAGCGCTCGACCTTATAGACCGGGATAATAACGGTGACGGTGGGCATGAGGGGGCTCCTTTTGTTGGCGGTTTTGTTGGGGAGGGGTTCGGGCAGCGGGAACGGGCTAAAGCCCCTCAGGCCGGCTTCGCGGCCAGCTCCTCGCTTTGCGGGGAGGTGGCCGGGCGCAGCGATGGCCGGAGGGGCTCTGCCCGTCACCCCCGCGCTCTCACATACATGGCAAACACGCCCAGCCCCGCCCTCAGTGCGGCGGCCCGCAGTTTCATCGACGCGCTCCCCTTTTGGGCGGCCAGCGCATCGTACACACGGCAAAGCTCACGTTTTGTCTCGGCAAATTCCGCGCGGTGGCCGGGCTTGGTCAAATCGTAGGCGCGCTTGTTGTCGTGTAAAAACAGCGCAGCATCGGTCAGCGCACCCTCGGCGCGGTCATACCAGCCGTTGCGCAAAAAGTATTCGGCGCGGTGGATGTCGCCTTTCGTCATGGCCAGGCGCACCTCATGGCGCGCACCGTCGGTGATGCTGCCCGCGTGGCGCAGCACATAATAACCCGTAAAGGCCATGCAGTAAACAGCGCTGCAATGTGCAATTAAATCCGGCAGCACGTAGTAATCCTCGTGCAGCAGGCCCACGGGGTAGCGCACGCCGTCAAAAAGCCTTGCGGCGTAGAGGCGGTGGGCCGTGCCGGTGAACTGGTTGATCCACGGCGTATGGAAGGCGTCCCAGAACGCATCTACGTCCAGCAGCGTGTCCTTCGTGAACTGCTCGTCGGCGGGCAGCGGGTGCCGTGCGCCGTCCTCGGTCACGGGGCAGCCGTTGCAGATCACCAGCTCTGCGCCGGTGGTCTCCGCGCCCGCCAGCAGCTTTTCCACAAGGTCGGGCGCTATCGTGTCGTCGCTGTCCACCATCGTCAGCCAGGGGGCCGCGGCGGCCTGCACCCCGGCGTTGCGCGCGCCGGACGGGCCGGGCCCTGCCTTAGCCGGGTGCAAAGCGCGGATGCGCGGGTCTTTTTTTGCCCAGGCATCGCACATTTCCGGGCAGCGGTCCGGGCTTTCATCGTCGATGAGCAGCAGCTCAAAGTCCGGGAACGTCTGCGCAAGGATGCTCTCGACGCAGGCGTCGAGGGTCGCCTCGGCCTTGTAGACCGGGACGATGACGCTGACGGCGGGCGTCACGCGTTGCCCTCCGCCGGGGCGTCGTCGACGCCGGGCAGGTGGATCAGGCTGCCCATGTACTCGTTAGCGCTCTCCGGGTGCCAGCGGGAGATACCGCTCTCGGTGGTGAAGGTCATCTCGCCGAACTTGATGCTGCCGTCATTGAGCGAGTACAGGTCGACGCGCACGGCAGTGTAGCCTTGGCTCAGCGTGCGGGCAATGTCCAGCATTTTTTTCAAGGTTCGCCGGGCGGGGCAGATCGGCGTCCAGTTCCAGCGGCACATTGATGTTGAAGGGCAGCTGGTTCCAGTCGGTATCCAGAAAGAACATCCGTTCCTCCTTGTCGGTATAGCGATCCTCAATATGCAAAATAATTTTCGGCTCGCCGTTGAAGCAGAAAATTTTGTAATCGTAGAGGTCGCCGCCGTCGTTTTCGATGAACTTTTCAGCGATGATGCGTGGTTTTATGTGGATGTACTGCACATCCAACCCACCCATCAGGTAGCAGTAGTTCAGCTTAAGCCATCCCTCGATCTTCCGCTTGGCGTCCGCCTTATCGAACTTGGATTTATCCTGCACGGCGATGTTCCAGCCCGCGCCGTGGTTGACCTTCAGCATGAACTTGTCCGGCAGCTTGTCGAAGTCGATGTCGTCAAAGCGATCCCAGACGCCCAGCAGCGGGATAAGGTATTCCTCGCCGATCTTCTCCTTGACCCACTCGCGCACGGCATACTTGTCAACGAGGGGATAGACATCCTCGAACCCGCCGTACAACTTGAGCCACTGGGTCTTCTCGCTGAAGGATTTGGGGTGTTCGAGGTCGAGCGGTGTGTGAGTGTAGTTTGTCTCCAGGAACCATTTTTTCAACGCTTCGGGGTAGTCCTTTTTTTGCAGGCAGGCCCAATAGGCGTAGTCCTTGTTGGCGATCTTGTGATATTTCGCGTAGGTATACAGATATTTGGCGCTGATGGCCGGGCCGTTGTGGGCAAGGTACGCCAGTGCCTTTTTCGCATGGCGGGGCAGCCAGGTCACGGCGCGGCCGATCTTGTACGACGACGAGCCGTAGACGGCCTCCAGCTCATGCTGTAAAATGCGGGCCCGTTCTTCGGCGGTCAGTTCGTTCATTTCTTCCATGATTCAGCACTCCCCTTTTTCGGTTCTGATACGTGCCTCTTCCAGCAGGGCCCGCACCTTGGGCTTCCAGATATAGTGGCGGAACACCTTCGTCATAAAGAACCAGAATTTATTTTCCAGCTCACACCACAGGCGCACCGGGGCGCTTTCCTTATTATAGTTCACAAGGCGGCGCAGGCGGCCCGCGCCGTAGCGGTCAATGTTTTCGAGGTAGGTCTGCCCCTCCTCGGTCAGCTTCGGGTCGCGGCGGTTCTCATACAGCTGGGTGTACTCAAACAGGGTGCGTACCAGCCCTGCGCCGAATAAACCGCGCAGCACCGTCTTTTGCTGGTAGAGCATCAGGGCGTTCAGGATATAATTCTGGTAGACGCTGCGGCGGTGGAAGGTGCTGTCCTCCGTCTGGCGGTAGTTGAACATGCAGTCCGGGATATAGTACACCCCGCCGTAGGGCAGAAACTGGTAGGTCAGCAGGTTATCAATGATTTGAATGCCGCTCGTGTACGGGTCAATGCCCTGCAGACCGATGTTGCGGAACATCATGGCGTTGGTGTGGATGTAGAAAAAGCTCCAATACTCCTTCGCCGTCAGCGCACATTCCCGGATGGGGCTTTTCAATCGGCTGGGTCTTGCCGGTGCTCTGCCAGTAGTAGCAGCCGTTGTGCCCACAGGCCACGTATTTGTGGGCTGTGTCGGCGTCCAAAATGTCCGCCTGCTTTTGCAGCTTGCGGTCATCGGTGTAAAATCGTCGCCGTCCAGATAGCAGACATAGCTGCCTTTGGCCTCGTAAAAAAGCCGCCCGCGGATGGCGTTCATCCGCCGGATGCGCTCGTTGCCCTCATATTTTTGCCCGGCACGCGGTCCATGACAAAAACGCGGACGGTGTCGGGGTGCGCTGCCTCCCAGCTGCGCAGCTTTTCAATCGTGCCGTCGTCGGAGCCGTCGTCCGCGCAGAGGATTTCCACGGGGAAGTCGGTTTTCTGCGCCAGCACGCTTTCCATCGTCTGGTCCACGAAAGGGGCCAGATTGTAAAATGAGATCAACACACTGACCTTGGGCTGCTGTGTCATGCGGGTTCCCCTTCCTCTTTCAGCTGCAGCACCAGCGCCGCCAGTGCGCACATATCGTCGGGCGTGTAGCGCTGGTCGATGGGCAGCGGCAGCAGGTACCGGCTGTAGTCGGCCTCGACGGAGTCGGCGGGCAGCAGCTCCAGCAGGTACTTCCACCACTGGCTGACGTAGACTTTAATTTTTTATCAGCCGTCCGCGCAGGCCGTCAACCCGGCACAAAAACGGATAGATCATCGCATCTGCGCCGGCCGGGCAGTCCAGCGCATTGTGCGGGGCCAGCGCGGCGTGCAGCGCCTCGTAGTTGGCGCGGCGGCGCAGGCGCAGGGCGTCGTACTCGACGGACGCGAGGATGCGCCGGGTCGAGGGCGACATGCCGCGGATCTCGCCGTCAAAGCGGCTCTCGTTGTCGAGGCTGTCGCCGTAGGCGCTGTTCACGCTTTCATCGATGCAGCGGAACAAAAACGCCGCGTGCTGCCAGCTGGTGTCCGCCGGGTAAATCCCGTCGGTCAGTCCCGTGTGTACAAGGTACGCGCCGTCCGGCACGCCGACGAACTTGCGGCAGGAATAGACGTTGTAGCTGTCGGCAATCCATACGGGGCGCTGAAAAAAACGCCTGGGTGTTGTCAAAAATCACCCGCGGCCAGCGGCGCTTGACCTCGGCCAGCAGGTCGTCCGACGCAATGCCGAAGTAGTTGACATACAGCAGCCACTCGCCGTCGCCCAGCGCGGGGCAGACAGGCAGGCGGTGCGCGTCCAACGGATAGCGCTCCACCGCAAAGCCCGCGCGGGTCACGGCGTCATAGACCGTGTTGCAGTTGTAATAGGGCCAGATACACCTTTTTTGCGCCCGCGTCGCGCAGGGCAGCCACAATCGCATTGCGGCCACAGCTCAGCCTGCAGCACGCCCGCGCCGGTGTCAGCTCCTGCCCATGGGGCAGCTCCAGCGGCAGGTAGCCGCCAAACTCACGTTGCATCGTTTGTTTCCTTCTTGCTAAAGGTTTTTGTAAAGCCGACGGTTCACGGCATGCAGCTCGCGATACCCTTCCTTGCTCTCCA
>ENA-OQIL01000260-OQIL01000260.1-human-gut-metagenome-genome-assembly--contig:-NODE-260-length-22451-cov-6.522263_pt1 | contig 22451 bp, 16 predicted proteins | sample MGYA00242583_ERZ504748 | MGnify/ENA primary metagenome ERZ504748 (study PRJEB26092, sample SAMD00036191) | human gut metagenome | host: Homo sapiens | study: EMG produced TPA metagenomics assembly of...
GCTCACTCCTCCTCGTTCTGTTTCCGTTTGCGGACCAGCAGCAGGGCTGCTGCAGCAGCCAGTGCGCCGCCCAGCACCCCGAAGGGTGCCGTGCCCATGCCGCCGGTGGACGGCAGCTCGTAGCCGGTGTAAACGTAGTTCTGCACCGTGATATTGCCGGTCTGCACGCCGTTGTTGGAGATGTACACGTTCCAGTTGCCGGTGGTCTCTTCCTCCACCAGGTAGTGGTACGCATTGCCCTGCGCATCCGTCAGCGGGAGCTTGTCCCCGACTCGGACCAGGTCCAGTTGTTATCTGCGGTCAGGTCGGCTTCGGCAAACAACGCTTTTTTTCTCGGCATTGTCGGCGTACTGCCAGACCTTGATGTGGATGCTGTTCACCGCCGGTTCCACCGGCTGGCGGGTGTCGGCATCCAGCCAGAGCTTGCTGACGGTCAGGTTGCTGTAGCGGTTGGTATACTGGGCCGTGGTGGTCTGGGCGGCACTGCCCACCTGGACATCTTCAAACTGGATGATTTTTTCTCCATCCATCGCCGTCCCCTTGCCCGTAGCGGTATCAAAAGCCGTCTGGGGGGTCTCGCTGCTCTTGTGGAACAGCACATAGTGGGGGGTCTCGTCCTTCTGGTAGTTCTGGGGTGCTTTGGTCTCCACGATCTTATACAGCAGGTCCGGCTTCAGGGTCTGTTCGCTGCCGTTTTCCAGCACCGTCAGGCTCACCTGGCCCTTTTCGTTGGTGGTGACGGTGCCGTTTACGCCGCCGCTCCAGCGCTGCCATGCCTGGGTTTTCGGATCATACTGCCAGATGGTAAACTCTGCCCCCGGCAATGCCACGCCGGAGTAATCGTCCACCTTGTGGAGCAGGAACTGTCCGGTGGAGGCTGTGGCGGCAGATGCATAGGTAAACTTGATGGAATCCGATTCGGTGGAGGCCCCATTGCCCAGCTTGACGGTGTTGTCCACGTTGTAATCCTCAGCAGCACTGCCCTGCTTTACATCACATTGGTACACCAGGATCATGGCGGCCTGGTTGGGGATCACCATGTGGAGCCAGCCCTCGTCATCTGCCGGCAGCACCTGGTACAGGTTGCGAGGCACTTCATCCCCTCGGGTCACGGCGTTGTTGGCTTCGTCATACTGGAAGTAATACAGCTTTACAGACGCCGGGTCTCCCCGGACAATGGCACCGTTCTGGGCTTTTACGTCGTCCCACAGCTCAATGGTCGGGGCCTTGTTGGCTTCCACCGACAGGTCCTTCCGGGCCGGGTTCACCACCACCTGGTACTCGATGCGGTCGGTTTTGCCATCCACCAGCTGTCCGGTCTTTTTCAGGGGGTCCACAGTCTTTTCCACCGTGGTGTGGAGGGTCTCGGTCAGCTCGCCCCACTGGGCCGTGTTGGTGTAGATCACCTGGCCCACCGAGGGGTTCTTCCAGCGGGGATCGTCGTCCACGCTCACCTTGTACAGAATGCGGAACTTGTGTTGTTTGTTCTTGCTCAGGTTGTAGTCGCGGATGGTAATGGTCAGCTGCCGGGTGGTTTTCTCGTAGGCCACCGTGGCAGCGGCACCCTTCAACTCGCTGATCTTATCCGGGGCCCCTTTGTCCATGCCGATCGTTACCCAGTCGGTCTTGAACTCGGTGTTTTCCGGCAGGATATCGGTGATGACGATGGCGGCATCATCCTCGGCAGCGGTCTGCACCACCAGCTGATAGTGGAGGTTGTTGTCGCTGAGGTCACTATATTGGTAGGTCTGGTCTCCGCTTTGGTAACCAGATTCGTCCTGATCGCTGTTCGCCGACACCCGTTTTTCAAAGCTCTTGTAGCTGTGGTAGGTGTCCTCTGCCGTAGCACGCTGAGAGCTGCCTTGGATGCTGACGCTGTTTTTGTAAGTCCATTTCTCTCCGGTGGGCACCTTGCTCTGATTCTCGTGGGTAGGGAGGTCCTTTACCTCCACACGCCGCACCGGGTTGTCACCTGCCTTGTTTATCTGGATGGTAAAGCTCTGCACCCGGATGGAGGGGTCGTTGGCAGTCACCGTGCTGCCGGTGCCGTTGGCACCGCTGTAGTAGGTGACGGCAATGACCTTGTCGGCCTTAGCATCAGCATAGTTCATGGTGCCGCCGTCGTGGAGGGTCAGGGTCAGGCCCTCTTCCAAAGCCTTCTCCAGCTCTGCGGCGTAGGCGTAGTGGGTGTTCAGCTGGGTCTGGCCGCTTTCGTTCACAGCGTCCTGGAGAGTCTCCACCAGGGTAAAGCTGCTTTCGCCAGCTGCATTGGCGGCAGAGATATTCCATTTGGCCAGGCCCTTGCTGCTGCTGGACAGCTCCTTGCTCAGGGTCCAATCCCCCTGCCCGATGTTCTCAGTATCCGAGGCCTTAAAAGTGTGTTTGCTCTCGGTCTCGATCTGTGCTGTGTTGGTCACCGGGCCGCCGCCGATGGGGGTGGTGGTCTCAAAGGTGATCGTCAGCTCCGTTTTCCCATACTCCGCCGGGATGGTATAGCCATTTTGCTGGAATTTCTCTGCCGATATCGTATCGTCGCCTACCTTTACATCCCCTACGATTTTCACACTGTCTGGCAAGGCATCTGTGATCTTGCAGCCCTGCAGCATATAGGACCCCAGGAAAGAATGGGGTACCTTTACAGTGATCGTCCACTGGATGTGGCCTGTTTTGGGGTCGTACTGGCCGTTCTTCTCAATGCGAGGGGTTTTACATGTGTAGTATGCTTCAGCCTTCTTTTCCTCCCTGTCCCCTGCCTTCGCTGTTGCCGTATTGAAGATCATACCGACACCGTCGGGCATCTTGTCAAAGTCCGCATAGTTCCGCTGAACGTCATAGTACCAGATGTACTTTTCTTCAATCCCCAATGCTTCCAGGTCCTTAATGACCACCTGGGGGTTGCCGTTGCTGTCCTCCTGGATCTTGCAGTCGGGGAACGGCAGGATCTCCGTTCGTTTACCCGAAGCGTCCTCCTTGTAAAGTTTAAAGGAGTTTTTCCAGGTAGGTGCCGCCCTTCAGGTAATCACCAGCACTGATTCCACTCTGATTCGTGTTCAGGGTATCCGTAAGGGTCACCGGGTCTTTGGTACCGTTGGTGGTCTCCACCGTCACCATATAATGGTTTATGAAGGTGCCACTTTCCGGATGATTTTCAAAGGCACTCCAATAGCCGGTGTACCCTTTACTGATCTTTATATCTGCCGTTTTCTTCTTGATGGTCAGAGTAAAGCCATTTTCAAAGGTGATGGTTTTGTTATTCTCAAAATCATCTGCCCATACTTTCTGAGAGAACTGGAAGGTTCCGGTAAACTCCCGGTTGCCGTTGGCATCCAAACCGGTGAACTTCTCACTTTTGTCAAAGGTCAGCTTTGCCAGGCCGTTGGTGTCGATGGTATAGGTGCCAATGACCTTGTTGTTGTCGGTCTCGTCCTTGATATTGCCGGAGGTGGGCTGCTTGGGCTTCATGGCATCCGGCAGCTGGTAGCACAGGGTCGGCCGGTCCGGCGTCAGGGTGCCTGGAAGCAGCTTGTAGGTCACGGTGACCTGCACGTTGGTACCGCTTTCCACTTCATTCCCCATCAGGGTCTCCCAGGAGCCATTGACCTTCTGCTCGAACTCTGTCTTAGTGATCCAGGCGGGGTCCAGCATCACCTCCGTATCGGCAGTTTCTGCCAGCAGGGCCGGGGCATCGGGGTCCTGCTGCCGGGCCTCGCCGACCCATTCCACGGTGGCCCCAAAGCCATCCTCATCTTCCAGCAGCGCATAGCTGCCGTCCAGCTCCTCCTGGGAGCCTGCCGGGTCCTCCGGGGCCACAGCGGTGGTCTCGGCGGCATAGGCACCGGTCACCGAGATGACACTGGTCACGTCGGACATGGCAGCGGGCACCTCGGCCACCTTGCCGTCCACGTTGCCGGAGATCACGGTCAGGGTCCCGGCGTCGGGGTCCACGGCGGACACGACGCCCACCGTCTCGGTGGTCACGGTGCGGGTGTCCACCTGCGGCTCGGAAGCCGTGAGCTGGGCGGCGGTGTCGGGGTCCTCGTCCAGGTCCAGCAGGGCGATGCCATAGGAGCTCTCGTCCACGGCCACCTGCTCGGTGGTGAGGGTGTTGTAGATGACGATATCGCCGGGCCTTGCGGTGGAGCCGTCGGCGTCGGTGAGCCACTGGGAGCCGCGCAGGTCACTGTGCAGGGCCATCACGCCCGCACGCTGGGGCACCACCGTCTGGGGCACACCCGCAAAGTGCAGGCAGTAGGACAGGAACATCACGTCCCAGGCGCCGTAGGGGTTGCCGTACCAGGCACCATAGCGGGAGTAGCCGCGCAGCACCTGCTGGTCCTCCACATCCAGCTTGAAGTTCTTGTCGCTCTGCTGGTAGTCCAGCTGGGACTTTGCCACGGTGAGCAGGTCCTCGGCCCAGTTGCCGTTCAGGGCCACGTTGGCCGCGGCCTGCCATTCCTCGGCAGTCTCCACGTCGGCCTGGGTATCGGCCAGGCACTCCACGGTGTGGTGGTGCTCCGGGATGGTGCACACCAGCTCCTCGGTATAGCAGGCGTCGGTGTGGTGATGCAGCACCGGCTCGTCCGGAGTGGTCCCGGCCGGCTCAGGGGGCAGGTCCACCACGGGGCGGATGGCAGGCATTTCCTGATAGGCGGGGTTGGGCTCCTCCACCAGTTCGCCCTCGTCCAGGCCGCACACCAGCTCATACTCGGTGGTGTAGCAGCTGTCGTCGTGGATATGCTCGAACTCGCCGCAGATGAGCGCACCGTACTCGTCAAAGCAGTCGTCGGTGTGCTCGTGCTCTTCCTGATAGCAGGTCAGCACCCGGTGCTCCTCGTAGCAGGCATCGGTGTGCTCATGGGGCACCCAGATGGTCTCCGGCTCGGTCTGCACCGGCTCTTCCAGCTCTTCCGGCTCGGCCGCGCTGTAGGCGGACACCAGATCGGCGCTGCTGTCCGAAGAGGTGACGGGCGTTTCCGGCTCGCCCTCCTCGTAACCGCAGGTGAGCACTTTTTCGTAGCAGGCCGCCGTGTGCTGGTGCTCCTCGTAGCCGCAGTGGTAGTCGGCAGTCATGGTGATGCCCACCCCATGGAGCTGCCAGTTGACGAACAGGGTGGTGAGCAGGGCCAGCACCAGCATCATGGCCACATAGCGCCGGGCCTGTACATGCTGCCTGCGGAACCGCTCGGTCAACCCGTTGATGATATCCTTCATAGTAAACACGTCCTCTTGGTTCGCTCTGTGCCCTGGCAACCGCACACCGCCGCAGGCCCACAGAAGAGTCAGTTCATCATTTGTGCAACAAAGCGTCACAAAATTTTCGATACACTGTCATTATACCATTTTAGGGCGTTCGTTTCAACTCAGGGGCGTGCTTTTCCGGCAATAGAATGCACACGATGCGCACCATGCAAGGGGTCAGGGGCAGCCACAGCACCGTGCAGCCCAGATTGAACAAGGTGTGGGCGTTGGCGATCTGCCGGGCCAGCACGGCGCTCTCCGGCCCGTGGGGCGAGACCAGCCGCACCAGCGCGGTGAACTGGGGCAGCAGCAGCCAGCACACCGCCGCCCCGGACAGGTTGAACAGGGCGTGGGCCGCCGCCAGACGTTTGGCGTCCCGGCTCTGCCCCACCGATGCCAGCACCGCCGTGACGGTGGTGCCGATGTTGTCCCCCAACAGCACCGGGATGGCCCCCGCAAGGCCCAGCAGGCACCCGCCGTCCGGCCCGGGGCGGGCGGCCGCCTGCTGCAGCACCGCAATGGTGGCGGAGCTGCTCTGCACGGCAAGGGTCATGCCCAGCCCTGCCAGCAGGCCCAGGCCGGGGCGGTGCCGCACCTGGGCCATCCACTGCCGGAACACCGGCCCCGCTGCCAACGGCTCCATGGCCTCGGCCATGACCGCGATGCCCTCAAACAGCAGGCCGAACGCAAACAGCGCCTGCCCGGCTGCGTGCAGACGCCCGCGCCCCGCGAACCAGAGCAGCAGCCCCGCCACCAGCAGCAGATACCGGGCATCCTCCAACCGGAAGGCCAGCAATTGCGCGGTGACCGTGGTGCCGATGTTGGCTCCGAACACCACCGGCACGGCCCGCTGCAGGGTCAGCAGCCCGGCCCCCACAAGGCCCAGCACCAGCACCGTGACCGCCGAGCTGCTCTGCACCACCGCCGTGACCGCCGCCCCCGTGAGCACCCCGGCCAGCGGGCGGGCCGTGAGCCGGGCAAGGGCCTGCCGCAGGGTGTCCCCCGCCGCCTGCTGCAAAGCGTCCGTGAGGGTGTCCATGCTATATAAGAAAAGTGCCGCCCCGCCGAACAATTGCAGGATCATCCACAAGCGCTGTTCCATGCCCGATGCCCCCTTTGCTTTATGTGTATGCGGGACACAAACGTTTGTGAACTTTTGTGAAACAATCCCTGCAGGGGGTTGCAATCCGGCCTGCAAAAGCCTATTATTATCAAGCGTTAACAGTTAACAGCTGTTAAGTAATCTTTGAGAGGAGGGATCGCGTGTCTGAGGAATCCACGTTGAGTTTCCGTGGGCTTTGCCGCTACATCCACCGGCTGAGCAAAGCATCCAAGGCCGGCATGAAGGCCGCTCTGGCCGACTGCCCCAAGCGCCACTTCCCCATGCTGGAAGGGCTGCTGGGCTGCATTCGGCTCCATGGACAGGACGGTGCCGTTTATATCTCCGATCTTGTTCAGGAGCTTCATCAACCGCTTCCTGCCATTTCCCGCACGGTGCGGCAGATGGAGCAGGACGGCCTTGTGGAACGCTTTGCCGACCCTGCCGACCGCCGCAAGACGCTGGTGCGTTTCACGCCCAAGGGATACGAGGCCTGCCGACAGTGCGAGGCTGCTCTTGGGGACTACTTTTCCAGTGTCATGGCCCGGCTGGAGCCGGAACAGCTGGCCCAGATGGAAGCGCTGCGCGGCGCGCTGATGGAAGCCATTCTTGCGGAAAACGCTGCGCGTACCACCAAACCGAAGGGAGAACCAAACCATGACAAAGATCTTTAAGCAGCTGGCCCGTCACTGGGCCGTCTGCCTCGTGGTGTTCGCACTGCTGTTCGTGCAGGCGTACTGCGATCTGTCGCTGCCGGACTACACCAGCAAGATCGTGGACACCGGCATCCAGCAGGGCGGCATCGAAAGCCCCCTGCCCGACACCGTGCGGCAGAGCACGCTGGATGCCCTCTCGCTGCTGATGCGCGAGGAGGACGCCGCTGCCTTCCAGAACGCCTACACCGCCGACGGCGATGTGCTGCGCCTGCGCACCGACCTGACCGCCGACGAGCGCACCGCGCTGGAAGAGGCTGTGACCACCCCGGACATCGTGCTGTATCTGGCGGCCGCCCAGGCAGCCAACACCCCCGCCGGGCAGACCGGCATGGGCATGACCGGCCTTGCGGACCTGCAGGCCTCCGGTGCCGACCGCAATCCCGACACGGAAACCGAGACCGCAGCCCCCACGGCGGAGGACCTGGACACCGTGTGCGGCCAGTTTGCCGCCATGAGCCAGATGCCCGGCTTCAGCCGCGACGCCGTGCAGCAGCAGCTGACCGGTGCCATCGGCCAGCTGGACGACACCGTGGTGGAGAACCTGAAGAGCCAGGCTCTGCTGCTGGTGGGGCTGGAGTACGAGGCCCAGGGCATTGCCCACGCTGTGCAGATGCACTATTTATATAAGGTAGGCGGCCAGATGCTGGCCCTGACCCTGCTGATGGTGGCCGTGTCCATCGCGGTGGGCTTCCTGGCCTCCCGGGTGTCCGCCGCCATCGGCCGCGACCTGCGCCGCGAGACCTTCTCCGCCGTCATCCACTTCTCCAATGCGGAGATCGAGAACTTCTCCACCGCGTCCCTCATCACCCGCACCACCAACGACATCCAGCAGGTGCAGTTTGTCTGCGTCATGCTGCTGCGCATGGTGGCCTATGCGCCCATTCTGGGCATCGGCGGTGTGCTGCACGTCATCGGCAGCTCTTCGGGCCTGTCCTGGATCGTGGTGCTGGACGTGGCTTTGCTGCTGCTGCTCATCCTCTTCCTGATGAGCGTGGCCATGCCCAAGTTCAAGATCATGCAGACGCTGGTGGACCGGCTGAACCTCGTCAGCCGCGAGCTCCTCACCGGCATCATGCCGGTGCGTGCCTTCAGCCGGGAAGCCTTTGAGGAGGCTCGTTTCGACAAGGCCAACAAGGACCTGATGGGCACCCAGCTGTTCACCAACCGCGCCATGGTGGCCATGATGCCCTTTATGACCCTGATCATGAACGGCACCAGCCTGCTCATCGTGTGGTTCGGCGGCAAGGCCATGGACAACGGCACCATGCAGGTGGGCGAGATGATCGCCTTCATCACCTACACCATGCAGATCGTCATGTCCTTCCTGATGCTGGCCATGGTGGCCGTCATGCTGCCCCGTGCCGGTGTGGCCGCAGACCGCATCGACGAGGTCATCCGCACCAAGGCCACCATCCACGACCCGGACGAAGCCGACGCCAAGGCCGCAAAGGAGCACAAGAACTGGCAGGGCGTGGTGGAGTTCCACGACGTGAGCTTCCGCTTCCCCGGTGCCGACAGCGACGCACTGGAGCACATCAGCTTTACCGCAAAGCCCGGCGAGACCACCGCCATCATCGGCTCCACCGGCTGCGGCAAGTCCACCCTGCTCAACCTGATCCCCCGCTTCTACGACGTGACCGGCGGCAGCGTGACCGTGGACGGCATCGACGTGCGCCAGATGCCCCAGGCACAGCTGCACGACCTGCTGGGCTATGTGCCCCAGAAGGGGGTGCTGTTCAGCGGCACCATCGACAGCAACCTGAAGTTCGGCGGGGACCACATCACCGACGCCGCCGTGAAAAAGGCCGCTGCCATCGCACAGGCCGCTGAGTTCATCGACGCAAAGCCGGAGGGCTACGCAAGCCCCATCGCACAGGGCGGCTCCAACGTGTCCGGCGGCCAGAAACAGCGCCTGTCCATTGCCCGTGCCATTGCCAAGGACCCGAAAATTTATCTGTTCGACGACAGTTTCTCGGCCCTGGACTACAAGACCGACGTGGCCCTGCGCCGCGCCCTGAAGGCCCAGACCGACAACGCCACCGTCATCATCGTGGCACAGCGCATCTCCACCGTGCTGCACGCAACAGATCCTGGTGCTGGACGAGGGCCGTCTGGTGGGCAAGGGCACCCATGCCCAGCTCATGGCCAGCTGCCCGGAGTATCAGGAGATCGCCCGCAGCCAGCTGAGCCAGAAAGAGCTTGACCTGGGCATTCTGAATACGGAAAAGGAGGGTGTGTGATATGCCAAGACCCGGACGCATGACCACCGAGCGCGCCAAGGACTTCAAGGGCACGCTGCGGCAGCTTCTCCAGACCATGAGCCACTACAAACTGCCGCTCATCACGGCCATTGTCTTTGCCATTCTGTCCACCATCTTCAACATTGCCGGCCCCAAGGTGCTGGCCAAAGCCACCACGGCCCTTGCCACCGGCTGGGTCGCCAAGCTGCGGGGCACCGGCAGCATCGACTTTGTTTATATTGGCCGGGTGCTGCTGTTTTTGCTGGGCATGTACCTGCTGAGCAGCGCCTTCAGCTTTATTCAGGGCTGGCTGATGACCGGCCTTTCCCAGAAGGTCTGCTACGACTTCCGCCGCCAGATCAGCCAGAAGATCGACCGCCTGCCCCTGGCCTACTTTGAAAAGCGTACCGTGGGCGAGGTGCTGTCCCGCATCACCAACGACGTGGACACCCTGGGCCAGAGCCTGAACCAGAGCATTACCCAGCTCATCACCAGCGTGACCACCATGATCGGCGTGCTGATCATGATGCTGTCCATCAGCCCCCGCATGACCCTGATCGCCATCCTGATTTTGCCGGTGTCGCTGGCACTGGTGCTGCTGGTGGTCAGGTTCAGCCAGAAGTACTTCAAGGCCCAGCAGGCCACCCTGGGCGTGGTGAACGGCCAGGTGGAAGAGGTCTACGCCGGCCACAACGTGGTCAAGGCCTTCAACCGCGAGGCCGTGGTGCTGAACGACTTCAACGCCGCCAACGACAAGCTGTACGAATCCGCCTGGAAGAGCCAGTTCCTCTCGGGCCTGATGATGCCCATCATGAACTTTGTGGGCAACCTGGGCTATGTGGCGGTGGCCATCGTGGGCAGCATCTTTGCCGCCAACGGCACCATCACCATCGGCGACATCCAGGCCTTCATCCAGTACGTCAAGAACTTCACCCAGCCCATCCAGCAGCTGTCGCAGGTGTCCAACATGCTGCAGAGCATGGCCGCTGCCGCCGAGCGGGTGTTTGAGTTTTTGAACGAGCCGGAAGAGGACCAGACCGCCGACCCGGCCCGCCGGGCAGACCCCGCCTGCATCGACGGTCAGGTGACCTTCGACCATGTGCGCTTTGGCTACACCCCGGACAAGACCATCATCCACGACTTCAGCTGTACGGTGAAGCCCGGCCAGAAGGTGGCCATCGTCGGCCCCACCGGCGCGGGCAAGACCACCATGGTCAAGCTGCTCATGCGCTTCTACGATGTGGACGCCGGTTCCATCACCCTGAACGGCCACGACGTGCGCGACTTTGACCGCAGCGCTCTGCGCGAGGGCTTTGGCATGGTGCTGCAGGACACCTGGCTGTTCAAGGGCACCATCATGGAAAACATCCGCTACGGCCGTCTGGATGCCACCGACGAGGAGGTCATTGCCGCCGCAAAGGCTGCCAACGCCGACCACTTCATCCGCACCCTGCCCGGCGGCTACCAGATGGAGCTGAACGAGGACGCCTCCAACGTGAGCCAGGGCCAGAAGCAGCTGCTGACCATCGCCCGCACCATCCTGGCCGACAACCGCATCCTGATTCTGGATGAGGCCACCAGCAGTGTGGACACCCGCACCGAGCAGCGCATCCAGACCGCCATGGACCGCCTGATGGAGGGCCGCACCAGCTTTGTCATCGCCCACCGCCTGTCCACCATCAAGGACGCCGACCTCATCCTTGTGATGCGGGACGGCGACATCGTGGAGCAGGGCACCCACGACCAGCTGCTGGCCGCCGGCGGTTTCTACGCCGACCTGTACAACAGCCAGTTCGAGGACGTGGTGGAATAAACACCGATATTTTAAAAACCGGGAGCATCTGCGGATGTTCCCGGTTTTTTTTCCACACCTCTATTTTTTCCAGCTCCACCCCGAACAGCGGGCCGGTCAGCGCCGGAAAGGCCTGCTGCAGCGCCTGCACGTACTCCTGCACCACCGGGTCCGGGTCGGCCCGGGTCACGATGCCAAAGCGGTGGCCCTTGTTCCAGTCCAGTATCCGGACAAAATCCATGTCCGGCCTGCGGTAGTACACGCCCGGGATCATCTTCAGCGATGTCACCGGATACTGTGCGCTCCGTGACATCTCCACCCGGATGATCTCCGCGCCCCGACGGGTTCCCTCCCGGAACAGCGCCGATTCATAGATGCTCTGATCCATGTTATCGACCGGCATCCAACGGTATTGCAGCGCCTGCTCCAGCGTGAGCCGGCCTTTTGGCATATCTTCCGGTGCATGAAATGGGATACAGAACTCCGGCACATAAAAAACCGGCGTAAATGCCAGCCCCTGTGCGTGGATCTCTGTACAGTCCAGCTGAAAGGAAAGATCTGCATCCCCCTTTTGCAAAGCGTTCCAGACGTCACTGCGGCGCACACAACGTCGGAGCACCGGCGAAAAACGGATGCACAGTTCTCCGGTCAGTGCAAACAGATCGTAACCGAACATCCGCAGCGCCTCATGGCAGTATGCGATCAGGATATGCCGCTCCGGAGGATCTGTATGCTGCTGCACCGCCTGCGCATGTTTTACCGCATTTTGGTAAAGATTCAGTATCATCTTTGCCTGTGGGTAAAAATCCTGCCCTGCAGGGGTCAACACGACCCTGCGTGGCACATGCTGAAACAGTTCAAGCTTCAGTTGACCTTCCAAAGTACGTATCTGCTGTGAAAGTGCTGACTGCGAAATATACAGTGCGTCTGCCGCAGCTGAAAAACTATTCATCTCCACAATTTTAACAAATCCTTCCAGTGCGCTTTCGTTCATTTCCAGCAGCTCCTCTTATATTAGGATACTCTAAATTATAATATAAGATAAATGAATTGTAAACTCCTGCCTTTCATGCTAACATTGTTGATGTTTCAGCAATATATATATGCTGTATGTATCACACACGAAGAAGAAAAAACACAGGAAAGAGAGAAAAGCATGAACAAGATTTCCCGCAAAGGCTTTCTGAAGATCGCCGCTGCCGCCGCCATGAGCGGTGTGACCGCCGGCGCTCTGTCCGCCTGCAATGCCGCCTCCGGTTCTGCCTCCACCTCCGGTGCTGCCGGTCTGTACACCCCCGGCACTTACGAGGGCACTGCCGAGGGCATCTCCTCCACCGTCAAGGTCACCATGACCTTCTCTGACAGCGCCGTCACCGACGTGGTGGTAGACACCTCCGGCGAGACTGCTTCCTACGGCGCTGCCGCTGCCGACGAGCTGCGGGAGCAGCTGATGGCTGCCGGTTCTGCCGAGATCGACGGTGTTTCCGGCTCTACCGTCACCTCCAATGCCGTGATGAAGGCTGCCAAGAGCTGCTACGCACAGGCCAAGGGCGAAGCTGTGGTTGCGAGCGTGCAGCTGCCCACCGGCGATGAGAACGACTGGCTGGGCACCGAGCCCGACATCGACGAGGCCGCCATCACCGAGACATGGGATACCGATATCGTCATCGTGGGCGCAGGCAACGGTGGTATGTGCGCAGCCGCTTATGCTGCACAGAACGGGCTGGATTTCCGCGTGATCGAACAGAATTCTTCCGTCATGGAGACCCGTCACTGGTATGGCACCATTGATAGCAGCGAAGCACAGAAAAAAGGGATCGCTCCGGTTGACCGCGCCGAGCTGCTGAGCGAGATCTCCCGTTCTATGGGCGGTCGCTGCGATCAGCGCGTGGTCAAGACCTGGATCAACGAATCCGCTGCCATGCATGATTTTGTTTCCGGCATCCTGGAAAACGAACCTTATAACTATGTGTGCAACCTGACCTCCGGCGATGAAGCCAAGTGGCCGGATGACACCCAGGTGAGCCAGAGCAAGCTGATGTTCCCTGTGCAGCAGGTCGATTACAGCAGCGCCGAAAAGCCCCGCAACGTGGTGTTCCAGGAGTACATTGAGAGCAAAGGCTACAGCATCGACTTTAACACAAGCCTTGCCAAGCTGGAAAAGGATGCCGACGGCCGCATCACCGGCGTGATCGCCCAGAGCACCGCAGATGACCACTTTATCCGCATCCATGCAGCCAAGGGCGTGCTGCTGGCCTGCGGCGGCTATGCCGGCAACCCCTACATGATGGAGCAGCTGGACCCGCTGGGCACCAGTGTGACCACTGCCTGCTCCTATACGCCTGCCGACAAGGGTTACGGCATCCGTGCCGCGATCTGGGCAGGTGCACATCTGGATGCAGAGCCCGCTCCCGTTCTGTTCGACCGTGGTCTGGTGGCACCCGGTGTGGATGCCGGCTATGTGGACAGCGAGAACGCCTTTGGCGGCAAGGCCTTCCCCGGCACTGTGGGGCAGTACAATCCCGGCAGCCAGCCCTTCCTGAAGGTCAACCGCCATGGCGAGCGCTTTATGAACGAGAGCCAGGAGTACGACAACGCTTCTCACGCTTCCTTCCAGCAGCCGGGTCATGTTTATGCCATGATCCACGATGCAAACTTCCGCGAAGATGTAGACCGCTTCCACACCATCGGCTGCTCTGCACTGACCCGTTACATCCCCGGCATGATGGAAGGTCAGCTGGAGCAGTACGAGGGTGAGGGCCTGATCATGAAGGCGGACACCATTGAAGAGCTTGCCGACAAGATGGGCTTTACCGGTGCCGACAAGGACAACTTTGTAGCCACCGTTGCCCGCTACAACGAGCTGTACGACAAGCAGAACGACGAGGACTTCGGCAAGCCTGCAAGCCGTTTGAGCGCCATCCGCACCGCTCCCTTCTACGGCTGCTGGCTGGGTGCCTCTCTGCTGTGCAGTATGCAGGGCATCTCCATCACCGAGAACTGCCAGGCCAAGGACAGCAACAATGAGCCGATCCCCGGTCTGTACATCACCGGTGATATGTCCGGCAGCTTCTTCCAGAACAACTATCCCTGCGTCATGGGCGGTACTGCCTGCGGTCGTACCCTGACCTTTGCCATTAAATCCATCAAGCAGATGGCAGGCTTGGAGAACGCCTGATAAGGCGCAGTTCTCCCGCATAGATCCAACATTCCTTCTTTTCTTCTTTTTCATGTGAAGAGGGGCGGTCCCGGTCGGGGCTGCCCCTCTTTGCTGTTTTGCCCCGCACGCCCCCTACACAAATGCCCGCGATTGTGCTATGATAGGGCTGAGCAGCCGGTTTGCTGCAAACAACCGGCAAAGCATCGAGGTGTATTGTACAATGTCTGAACTTCTTGAGACGCTGCGGCAGGAGGGCGTGGACCCGGCCCTGCTTTCTGCGGTAGAGGAATATCGTGCCGCCCATCCGCTGGACGCTGCGCTGCGGCCCCGCATCCCGGCCCCGGCCTTTACCTACTACGGCAAAGAGGTGTGGGAGCAGGCGCTGGCCGCCCTGCTCTGCGGCGAAAACCTGCTGCTGGCAGGCGGCAAGGCCACCGGCAAGAACGTGCTGGCCGAGAACCTCTCCGCCGCCTTCGGCCGCCCCGCGTGGGACATCTCGTTCCATGTGAACATGGACGCGGCCTCCCTCATCGGCATGGACACCTTTGCCGACGGACGGGTGGAGTTCCGCCCCGGACCGGTGTACCGCTGCGCCCAGTGCGGCGGCTTTGGCGTGCTGGACGAGATCAACATGGCCAAGAACGAGGCGCTGGCCGTGCTGCACGCAGTGCTGGACTTCCGCCGCGCCATTGACGTGCCCGGCTACGACCGCATCCCGCTGGCCGAGGAGACCCGCTTCATCGCCACCATGAACTACGGCTACGCCGGTACCCGGGAGCTGAACGAGGCCCTGACCTCCCGCTTCGTGGTCATCCAGATGCCCACCATCACCCAGGACAACCTGGAAAAGCTGCTGCGGGCACAGTTCCCGGATCTTGCTGCGAAGTACGCCCACCAGTTCGCCCTGCTGTTCCTCGACTTGCAGAAAAAGTGCGACAGTGCGGAAATTTCCACCAAGGCACTGGACCTGCGCGGCATGCTGGACGCGCTGCGCCTGATCCGCCGCGGCATCCCCGCAGGGGCCGCGCTGGACATGGGCATCACCAACAAGGCCTTTGACAGCTACGAGCAGGGCCTGATCCGCGACGTGATCGCGGCCCGCATCCCGGCCAAACTGGATGCGGCCAAGCTGTTTGCCTGATGGAAGCCCAGAGCTACACCGCACAGGAGCGGCGGGCGGCCAATCAGGTCTGGGCGGCTGCGGGCGCCTATGGCTTTGAGCCGCTGTTTCTGGCCCACAACACCGACGGCACGGTGGATTTTTACATGAACACCATCGTGGGCCTTGTGCACAAATATTACGGTGACAAGTTGATAAGCAGCATCTTCGACCGCTGGGCGGGCGATCTGCGGCAGGCCATGCTGGACGATCTGGCGTGGCTGTACCTCGAAAACGCGGCCTACCGGCTGGAGCTGCCCCACCGCCCGGTGCTGGAAGCGCTGCGCTCTTCTCACGCCGACTACTTTTTTGCCATCCAGTACAAACTTTCCCGGCAGGAGTGGATGGCCAGGAACCAGCTGGTGTACACCATGCAGGCGGCCCGCTGGCGCAGCGTGCTGGGGCGCAATCTGCCCGTGATGACCCCCTACGAGAGCGGGTTGTTCCGGGCGCTGGCCCCGGACACTGCCCCGCAGCCGGACCAATTGCAGGACGCCCTGCTGGCCGTGTACGCAAAGTTTGACCTCTTCGACGGCACCGTGCATCCGAAAGCGGCGCTGCACCTGCATCTGGACGGCCTGCTGGCCACCCTTGCCACCAAGGCCCTGCCCACCCAGATGATCAAGACCGACCGGGTGACCGTGGAGCACTCCAACGCCGTGGACGCCGCCGGCAGCGGCCCCAGCGTGGACAAACGGCAGGCCCACATCACCCTGAAGCAGAACGCCGCGCAGGACCGCGCCTACATCGAGAGCTGCTTCGGCCGCTCCCTCTACCCGCCGGAGCGGCTGCGCAAGGCCGAACAGGAGCTGTGCACCGGGGTGCATCTGGGGTGCCATTTGTGGTTCAGCGCGGGCGTGCCCAGCCCGGAACAGGCCCCCACCCCGGAGGCCCGGCATCTGGCCGAGCAGGCCGAGCTGCAGGCCGACCGCAACCGCGCCTACTACGCCAAAAATCAGGAGCTGCACCGCAGCGTGGTACTGCGGCTCACCGAGCAGATCCGCAACTGCATTCTGGTGCATCAACAGCCCAACGCGCGGGTGGCCCGCAGCGGCAATGTGGACCCCGGGCGGGTGTGGCGCGCCCCGCTTTTGAACGATGATCGGGTGTTTTTGTGCGCCGAAGAGGAAAATCACCCCGCCTTTACGGTGGACCTGCTGCTGGACGCTTCCGCCTCCCGCCTGCACTGTCAGGAGGTCATCGCGGCGCAGGGGTCCATCCTGGCCGAGAGCCTGGCCAACTGCGGCATCCCGGTGCGGGTGAGTGCCTTCAGCAGCCTGCGGGGCTACACCGTGCTGCGGGTGCTCAAGGACTTTGCCGACAAGAACCGCCAGAACATCAACCGGTATTTTGCCTCCGGCTGGAACCGCGACGGCCTGGCCCTGCTGGCGGCGGGCGATCTGCTGGACTTTGCCCCCGGCCCCGCCCCGCGGCACCTGCTCATCCTGCTGACCGATGCTTCCCCCAACGACAGCCGCCGCATCCCGCCCAGCCCGGAAAACCCGCTGGGCTGCGGCTACGAGGACGCCGCCGGTGTGGCCGACGCGGCCGCCCAGGTGCGCGTGCTGCAGCGCAAGGGCATCCGGGTGTCGGCAGTGTTCATGGGCGAGGACCGCTGTGCCGCCGACGCTGCCCGCATCTATGGTAAAAATATGGCCCGCATCCGCGGCATGGACCAGCTGGCCCGCGCCGCCGGCCGCCTGATCCAGAACGAGATCCGGGAGCTGGGAGATTGAGAGATTGCCTTCCCCTTTTGGGGGAAGGCTTTTTTGTTGTCCGGCGCACAACCGCTTCGGGCATTTTACAACCAACCGTCGCGTTGTATTTTGGAGCAGTTCCGGGGTGTTCGCAAAAATCTGGTTGTTTTTACAAACTTTTAGTTGTTTTTTGTCGCAGTTTATGCTATACTATGTTCAGACGAACCACAGGAACGCGCGATGTCCCCCGCAGTGCACGGCGGCGGCCCGCGTTGGAAGTTCTTTGAATACAACACTTTGCTGTCCGTCGAACCATTCAGGGAGGAACGTATCATGGATGCCAACCGCTACTTTACCGCCATGCACAACGCCATGTCATCCCGTCTGCCGGGGGCGCAGCTTCTGGCCGCCGTGCGCCTGCAGGATCTCTGCGGCAACGACGCTTACCTGGAAGTCCGGCGGATGCCCGGGGAGCACTGCGCCACCGTGTGTTACTCCACGATGGGCCGCAGAGGACTGAACTTCCAGCTGTTCCGCAAGGGGTGGATGCTCTGCCACAACGAGAGCGGCCAGCTCACCGGGCAGTTCCCCGCCAAGGCCGAGAGCCTGCTGGAGGACACCGACTTCCACGCCTGCTGCCGCGAGGACCGGCTGGACGCTGCCCGCACCGACCGCATGGTGCAGGAACTGGAAACGCTGGCGGGCACGGACTGCGATCTGCCCCTGCCCCGTGACGCCCGCACCGGGGCCGTCATCACGGTGGACAGCTTTGTGGGCCGGGGTGCCCACTGGAGCTACAGCACCCTGAGCAAGGCCCCCTGCCTGCCGGTGGCCGCCATCCTGTACTGGCTGGCCGACAGCCTGGCCGGAGCCGAGCGCCGCACCCTGCAGGCCGACCCGGAGGCTGCCCAGCTGGCCGCACAGTGGCAGAGCAGCACGGTGGAGATGTTCTTCCACCCGGCCGTACCGGCTGCCGCCCAGCTGCAGACGCAGCCCCAGACCCCGCCGGTGAGCCGTCCGGCACGTCCGGCACGTCCGGCACGTCCGGCACGCCCGGCCCCCACCTGCGCCCGCACCAAAAGCTGGCAGAGCATTCTGGCCGTGATGGCGAGCATGTAAAAAGGCTCCCCCTTGCGGGAGAGCCTTTCTATGATAAATTCTTATTCCAGATAGGGGTCCAGCAGCTTGTCCACGGTCTGGCTGCGCTTGGGCGCGGGCTTTTTCACCACGCGGCCCCGGCAGGCCACCAGCTCCAGATGCTGCAGCGCCCGCAGGTCATCCAGCGGGTTCTGACGGGTGACGATGAGGTCCTCGCTCTTGCCCACTTCCAGCGAGCCGGTCACGCCCCCTACCCCGGCCAGCTGCGCGTTGCGCAGGGTGGCGGTGTACAGCGCAAACTGGTTGCTCACGCCGCAATACTTGTGGAAGTAGCACAGCTCCCGCCAGAAGTCGTACTGGGTGATGTAAGGGCAGCCCACGTCGTTGCCAAGGCCCACCGGGATGCCGTTGGCCAGCGCCGTTTTGGCGCTTTCCACGATGCCGTCAAACACGATCCTGCCGTTGTACTGGTCTTTTTCCGACGCACCGGACACCGCCGTGTCAAACAGCGCATACGGCAGCGCCGGGGAAATGGTGGTGCACAGGAACGCGCCGTGCTCCTTGTACAGTTTTACCGTTTCTTCGTCCATTTTTGCACCATGCTCGATGGAGTCCACGCCGTTTTCCAGCGCCACCTTCACCCCTTCGGGCGATTCGGTGTGGGCCGCCACGGGATAGCCCATGGCGTGGGCCTGATCGCACACGGCCTTTACCATCTCCGGCGGCATCTTCAGCTCGCCGGGGGTGCCCTTTTCGGCGGCATCCAGCACGCCGCCGGTGATCATCAGTTTGACAAGGTCCACCCGCTGGGTGCTGACCTTGGTGAGCTGGGTCAGGGCCTCGCCGTTGTTGTGGGCCGCCACGGCCACCGAGCCTGCCATGTGCCCGCCCGGCACCGAGATGCCCTCGTTGGCGGCCAGAATGCGCGGGGCCAGGATCTTCCCGGCCTGGGCATCGTCCCGGCAGCGGGTGTCAAAATCCGCGATGCCGCCCACGGTGCGGATGGTGGTCACGCCGCCCAGCAGCTCCAGCTTTGCATAGCTGCACACCATGCGGTAGGCCACCGCGCGGGTCAGGCCGTTGCTCAGAATTTTACGCACCAGCGCCGCATTATCCCGCGGCTTTGCGCTGGGCTTGCCGTTGCCGGCCAGATGCACATGCAGGTTGATGAGGCCCGGCATCGCATAGCCGCCGTGGAGGTCGATGACCTCATAGCCGTCCAGGTCGGTGCCCTCGTCCGCAACGGCGGTGATGACGCCATCCTCGCACAGCAGCACCTTGTGTGCCTGCGGCTCCATCTGCTGGGTGCCGTCCAGCAGAATGCCATTGATATATGCCCGCTTCATGGTCGTTTCCTCGCTTTTGTACAACCTTGGTTGTTTTTTGTTCCAGTATAGCACGTTCCGGCGGGCGGTGCAACGAAAAAGGCAGGAAAGGTCCTGCCCTCTCCTGCCCGGTTGATGCAATGATGCTTTCCTGTGCTGCGGCGCTGGAGGCTGCGGCTTCGCTGGAAGCAGCCTCGGAAGAAGCGGCCTCGCTGGATGCGTCAGCGGCGGCGTTTGCGGCGGGGCAGCGCGAAATAGTAGCCGAAGGCCGTGCCGCACAGCCCGCCCACGATGTGCATGAAGTTGGCCACGTTGTCGTGCACGAGGATGATGTCGTACACCTGCTGGCCGAAGTACAGCGCCGCTACCAGCAGCATGGTGACCGGGATGCCGCCGGAAAAGCCCGCCAGCGACGACAGCATGATGAGCATGAACACGATGCCCGACGCCCCCAGCAGCCCGGTGCGGGGGAACAGCACGCATTGCAGCACGCCGGTGACCAGCGCCGTGAACACGATGCCGCCCAGCAGGGCCTTGCTGCCGTATTTTTCCTCCATGGGCGGGCCCACCACCAGCAGCAGCAGCATGTTGTTCAGGAAGTGCTCCCACCCGGCGTGGCCCAGCACATGGCCGAACAGCCGGATGTAGAACAGCGGGTCCTTGAGCGACGAGCGATAGACGCAGAACAGGTGCATGGTGGTCCAGCCGCCGGTCCACTGGTCGAGGAACAGCACCAGCAGTGACAGCAGAAAAAAGGTGAGGATCACCGGGGAGTTGTATTGAAGCTCCAGCTTGAATCTTGCCTTTTTCGTAACGATACGATCCTTTCTCTCTTATAATATAAGGGGTCAGCCGCGGGTCTGCAGCCAGTAGGCCCCCATGCTCTGGCCGGGCTGGCCGGTCACCTCGTCGCTCAGGTAATCGGCAAGGCCCCAGGCGGCAGGCTGCCAGGCGTTGGCGGCCTCCACGGTGGGGTACTCCACCTCCGCATACCAGAACGCGGTGGGCCGGCCTGCGTCCACATGGTTCACTTCCAGCGCGCTGCCGTCCGGCAGGCGGTAGGTGCGGCGGGTCTTGGGGATGAGGGGTTTGCCGATGATCTTGTGTTCCAACTCCTCAAACAGTTCTTTGTCGATGCTGCGCTCGATCTCCTCCCGGGCAAGGCCGCCCTCGCTCTTGAAGCAGAGCACATAGTCGGTCTTGCCGCCCGCAAGGGCTTCCTCCCGGATGCGCACCGTGGGCCGCACACTGATGTAGCCCTGCCGCATGGCAAATTCTTCCTCCATGGGCAGGCCCTCCGGCCAGCCGGTCACCATCCATTTGCGTTCGATCTCCATTGCAGATCCCCTCTTTCCGGTCTTTTTTTGGAAATTTCTTATTTATAATACCATGGATCCATGGTATTATAAAGGGGTGAATTTGAAAAGAGGAACGAACTCCTTCCGTCATCGCTGCGCGATGCCACCTCCCTCTAAGAGGGAGGCTTTTGGTGCTGAAGGCAAACTTTCCCGCCACGCGATAAGGCTCCCTCTCAGAGGGAGCTGGCAATGCCGTCAGGCATTGACTGAGGGAGTTCCCTGCCCATCATAAAGGAGATCTCCATGAAAGAACGCGCTTATCCTGTATACACCGTCAGCAAACACGCCGAGGGCCTGCTGGTGGGCGGCCACCCCTGGGTGTACGAAAACGACATCCTCCACGCCCCGGACACCGAACCCGAAAACGGCGCCCTGGCCGATGTGGTCAGCCCCAAGGGGGCGTACCTGGGCACCGGCTTCGTGTCGCTGCACAGCAAGATCCGGGTGCGGCTCATCAGCCGCAACGCCAACGACACCTTTGACACTGCTTTCTGGCGCCGCCGGGTGGAGTACGCCTGGGCCTACCGCAAGACCGTGCTGGAGCCCGCCGACCTGACCGCCTGCCGGGTGATCTTTGGCGAGGCCGACCAGTTCCCCGGCCTGACCGTGGACCGCTTCCACGATATCCTGGTCACCCAGACCCTCAGCGTGGGCATGGAAAAGCTCAAGCCGGTGCTGTTCCCCCTGCTGGCCGAGGTGCTGCGGGCCGACGGCCAGACCATTGCCGGCATCTACGAGCGCAACGACGAGGCCCTGCGCGCCAAGGAAGGGCTGGAGCAGAACAAGGGCTGGTTCGACCTGCCCGGCGAGACCCACCCCGCCAGCACCCAGACCGAGATCTGCGAGAACGGCGTGTTCTACCATGTGGACTTTGAGAACGGCCAGAAAACCGGCTTTTTCCTGGACCAGAAGTACAACCGCCGGGCCGTGGCACGCCTTGCCGCCGGCCACACGGTGCTGGACTGCTTCACCCATACCGGCAGCTTTGCGCTGAACGCTGCCAAGGGCGGGGCCGCCCGGGTCACCGCTGCTGACATCAGCGCCGACGCCATTGCCATGGCCCAGCGCAATGCCCAGCGCAACGGCCTTGACAACATGGACTTTTTGTGCGAGGACACCTTCGCGCTGCTGCCCCGGCTGGAAAAAGAGGGCCACCCCTACGACTTTATCATCCTGGACCCGCCCGCCTTTACCAAGGCACGCCGGCACGGTGGACAACGCCATGCGCGGGTACAAGGAGATCAACTACCGGGCCATGAAGCTGCTGCCCCGGGGCGGCTACCTGGCCACGGCCAGCTGCTCCCACTTTGCCACCGAGGAGCTGTTCATCAAGATGCTGAAAGCAGCGGCGAAGGACGCCCACCGCCAGCTGCGGCAGATCGAGGTGAAGCAGCAGGCCCCGGACCACCCCATCCTGTGGGGCGTGCCCGGAGACCAACTACCTGAAGTTCTTTTTGTCCAGGTGATCTGACCATTTAGAATGGCGGCGAGTGGCCTCGCCCTCTCCGTCATTGCTGACGCAATGCCACCTCTCCCAAGGGGAGAGGCAAGAAACGTTCCGGTCAGGCT
>ENA-OQIL01000262-OQIL01000262.1-human-gut-metagenome-genome-assembly--contig:-NODE-262-length-22367-cov-6.100899_pt1 | contig 22367 bp, 20 predicted proteins | sample MGYA00242583_ERZ504748 | MGnify/ENA primary metagenome ERZ504748 (study PRJEB26092, sample SAMD00036191) | human gut metagenome | host: Homo sapiens | study: EMG produced TPA metagenomics assembly of...
CAGACCGGCTGCAGGCAGCACGTCCGGCAGCGGACGCAGTGCGCCGGCCGCGCCAATTCGGCACAGTCCGGGCCCCGGCGAAGGTTGAACCGCCCCGCCAGCCGCAAGAAAAAGGAAAAAACTCGCTCTGGCTGCCGTTTGCGGTGGTCATGGCGGTGATCGCCGTGGTGTCGGGCGTCGTAGTGTACGGTGTGAGCATGTTGAACAAGGTGGAGGACAGCCTCCGCCCGGACGACAGCACCCCCACCATTCAGGAAGAGGTCAAGACCGCCGAGGAGTACAAGGGCGATGTGGTGAACATCCTGGTCTGCGGCATCGACTACGAGGAAGGCCGCAACTACAGCGATGCCAGCTCCAACGACGGCATGACGGATATGATCCTGTACTGCCAGTTCGACATCAAAAACGGGGCGCTGCACATGCTGCAGATCCCCCGCAACAGTCTGGTGGCCACTCAGAACAGAAAGATCACCCTGTCCAACGGCAAGACCTACGCCGCCTCCAACTACCAGATCAACTCGGTGGCTCTGTCTAACGGCGGCAGCATCGCCGCGCTGGCTGATGTGATCTACGACCAGTACCGCCTGCCCGTGGACTACTACGTCAGTGTGGACATGCAGGCACTGGTGGAAATGGTGGACAACTTTGGCGGCATCGAGGTGTATATCCCCCACGATATGTCCTACGGCGGCAGCAAGCTGATCAAGGGCTACCGCAATCTGGACGGCGCCTCGGCTGAGTTCTTCGTGCGCTGCCGCCACGGCGACGGCTACGCCAACTCGGACATCGACCGCCTGAACATGCAGCGCTATTTCTACGCCGGCCTGTTCAAGCGTGCCCGTTCCATGGGCGTGACTGACATCCTGAACCAGCTGCCGCTGGTGTTCAAGAATTATATCAAGACGGATATGGACATCTCCACCATCGCAAAGCTGGTGGTGTCCTTCCTGAAGATCGACAGTTCCAACATCATCCTGGCCCAGACGCCGGTGTTCATGGGCGTGCCCAACGTGGGCAAGACCGACAGCTTTGCCGGCTACTCCTGCGTGGTGCCGGATGCCGGTTCCATTGCAGCGCTGCTCAACCAGTATTTCTGCACCTACACTGGCCCCATCGACGTGAGCGAGATGCACCTCGTCACCGACCAGTGGCCCCACGGCACCGCTTCCACGGACGCCAACGTGCAGTATATGGGCCGCATCGACAAGGAGTCGGACGATGCCATCCTGAACGGCAACACCGATCTTTCCGGCGCTGTGACCACCGACGGTCAGGCCGCCGGTTCCGCAAACTGAACCTGACAGGCGCTTTCCGCGTGCCGGAAAGCCCTTTTACAGAAGGGAGAAACCTATGGAAAATTTCAACGACAGCAAGGCCCTTGCCATTGAGATCGCCAAGATCCTGGACAAGAAAAAGGCCCACGATGTGCGGGTGCTCAAGGTGGAGAGCCTGACCGTCCTCACCGATTACTTTGTCATCGCCTCCGGCACCTCCACCACCCAGGTGGCTTCTCTGGCCGATGAGGTGGAGTTCGAGCTCTCGCAGAAGGGTCTGGAGCCCTACAGCACGGAGGGCTACGACTCCAAGAACTGGGTGCTGCTGGACTACTCCAACGTCATCGTGCACGTCTTTGTGCCCAACACCCGCACCTATTACGATCTGGAGCACCTGTGGGCCGACGGCGAGCCGGTGGATATTTCGGAGTATCTGACCCCGGACAGCACCATCGAGTAAAAAAGGGATTAAGGCAGCTGCCTTAAACATAAATCATTCCGATCGCGGTATTTGCAAAAGAAAAGTCTGGAGCTGATTACAAACATGAAATACGATTACAAGGCTGTTGAAGCCAAGTGGCAGAAGGTGTGGGAGGACGAAAAGACTTTCCATGCCGAGATCGACCACACCAAACCCAAGTTCTATGCCCTGGTGGAGTTCCCCTATCCGTCGGGTGCCGGCCTGCATGTGGGCCACCCCCGCAGCTACACCGCCCTGGATGTGGTGAGCCGCAAGCGCCGTCAGAACGGCTACAACGTGCTGTACCCCATGGGCTGGGATGCCTTCGGTCTGCCCACCGAGAACTTCGCCATGAAGAACCACATCCACCCGGCCATCGTCACCAAGAACAACGTGGACCATTTCCGCAGCCAGCTGAAGGCTCTGGGCTTCTCCTTTGACTGGGACCGCGAGATCAACACCACCGACCCGGAATACTACAAGTGGACCCAGTGGATCTTCCTGCAGCTGTACAAGCACGGTCTGGCCTACAAGAAGGAAATGAACGTCAACTGGTGCACCGGCTGCAAGTGCGTGCTGGCCAACGAGGAAGTGGTCAACGGCGTGTGCGAGCGCTGCGGCAGTGAGGTCGTGCACCGCGTGAAGAGCCAGTGGATGCTCAAGATCACCGCCTACGCCGACAAGCTGATCGACGGCCTGGACGGTCTGGACTACATCGAGCGCGTGGCCACCCAGCAGAAGAACTGGATCGGCCGCAGCCACGGCGCAGAGGTCAACTTCGGCACCACTGCCGGGGACAGCCTGACCGTGTACACCACCCGCTGTGACACCCTGTTCGGTGCCACCTATATGGTCGTCTCCCCGGAGCACGCCATGGTCAAGCAGTGGCTGGACAAGGGCATCATCAAGAACGTGGATGCCGTCAAGGCCTATCAGGCCGAGGCCGCCCGCAAGAGCGACTTTGAGCGCAGCGAGCTGAACAAGGAAAAGACCGGCGTCAAGCTGGAAGGCGTCATGGGCATCAACCCGGTCAACGAGACCGAGATCCCCATCTTCATTTCCGACTACGTCCTGTCCACCTACGGCACCGGCGCCATCATGGCCGTGCCTGCCCACGATACCCGTGACTGGGAGTTTGCCAAGAAGTTCGGCCTGCCCATCATCGAGGTGGTCCAGGGCAACACCCCGTCCAACCTGGAGGAGGCTGCCTTTACCGATGTGGCCACCGGCACGCTGGTCAACTCCGGCTTCCTGAACGGTCTGTCTGTGGCCGACGCCCAGAAGAAGATGATCGCCTGGCTGGAGGAGACCGGCAAGGGCCGTGATAAGGTGAACTACAAGCTCCGTGACTGGGTGTTCAGCCGTCAGCGTTACTGGGGCGAGCCCATCCCCATGGTGTACTGCGAAAAGTGCGGCTGGCAGCCCCTGCCCGAGAGCAGCCTGCCCCTGACCCTGCCGGACATCACCGACTTTGAGCCGGGCCCGGACGGCGAGTCCCCCCTGGCCCGTCACACCGACTGGGTCAAGACCACCTGCCCCTGCTGCGGCGGCCCCGCTACCCGCGAGACCGACACCATGCCCCAGTGGGCTGGTTCTTCCTGGTACTTCCTGCGCTACATGGACCCCCACTGCAAGGACGCCATTGCCTCCAAGGAGGCTCTGGAGTACTGGTCTCCGGTGGACTGGTACAACGGCGGCATGGAGCACACCACCCTGCATCTGCTGTACAGCCGTTTCTGGCATAAGTTCCTGTACGACATCGGCGCAGTGCCTTCTCCGGAACCGTACCAGAAGCGTACCGCTCACGGCATGATCCTGGGCCTGAACCCCCACAGCTTCGTCAACCTGCCCGCTGAGGAGCAGGACAAGCTGCTGAAGGAGTACGGCAGCCAGAAGGCCGCCGAGAAGGCTCTGGAAGAAAAGTATGGCGAGATGTCCCGTCATCCCATCGTCAAGATGTCCAAGAGCCTGGGCAACGTCATCAACCCGGACGAGGTGGTGGACCAGTACGGTGCCGACACCATGCGTCTGTACGAGATGTTCATGGGCGACTTTGAGCAGGCTGCCCCCTGGCAGACCTCTGCCATTGCCGGCTGCAACCGCTTCCTGGACCGCGTGTGGGCCCTGAGCGACAAGCTGGTGGAGGGCGAGGGCTACCGCCCCCAGATCGAGACCCTGATGCACCAGACCATCAAGAAGGTTGGCGCGGACATCGAGACCCTGAAGATGAACACCGCCATCGCCCAGCTGATGACCCTGGTCAACGCCCTGTACGACAACGGCGGCGCCACCAAGGCTGAGCTGGAGACGGTCGTCCAGCTGCTGAACCCGTTTGCTCCCCACATGACCGAGGAGCTGTGGGAGAAGCTGGGCCACGGCCACAACGAGCAGCTGGCTTACTACCCCTGGCCCAAGTACGAGGAGGCCAAGTGCGTGGAGAGCACGGTGGAGATCGCCGTGCAGGTGAACGGCAAGGTGAAGGCCCGCCTGAAGGTGGCTGCCGACATCGACGCCGCTGCTGCCATCGCCGCGGCCAAGGCCGACCCCGCAGTGGCTGCTGCGCTGGAAGGCAAGCAGCTGGTCAAGGAGATCTACGTCAAGGGCCGTCTGGTCAACCTGGCCGTCAAGGGCTGAGAACTGCTGCTCCGCTGAAAAAGCGTGAACATATCATCACCCGCGGAGGCGGACCGGCGCGCAGAACACCCGGGAACGGTTGTTCAAAATCTTTTCAAAAGTTTTGAGCAAAAAACTTTCAAAAAAAGGTTGACGAACCGGATAAAATGCGCTATACTGTCTACTGTTAGTTACCATGTAACAACGAAATTCCTGCCTCACGGTCCAAGGGAGGGAATAAGATGTCGGAAATTCGTGTTAAAGAGGGCGAGTCGCTGGAGAGCGCACTGCGTCGCTTCAAGCGCAGCACTGCCCGCAGCGGTGTGCTCGCAGAGGTCCGTAAGCGCGAGGCTTACGAGAAGCCGTCTGTTAAGCGCAAGAAGAAGTCCGAAGCAGCCCGCAAGCGTAAGTTCAAGTAATTAACTGCTTGAAATCGCACGTTGCTTTTGATTTCAAACGCGTTGCTAACGCCGATGTAGGAGAGCCTGTTCTGCAGGCTCTCCTATTTTCATTTCAGGGAGAACTACTATGCTCATCACCCCCGAATACGTTTTCAAGGACGTGACCCACATCACGCCGGAATGGCTGGCTGCCAAGGGTATCACGGCCCTGGTGCTGGACATCGACAACACCCTCACCGCCGACCGCAGCCAGGAGCTGCCGGACGAGGTGGCCGGGTGGCTGGACACCATGCGCAAAGCCGGGGTTCGGCTGACCATCGTGTCCAACGGGGCCGAAAAGCGGGTGCGTCCCTTTGCGCAGAAGCTGGGCCTTGCCTATCTGTACCGCTCGGCCAAGCCCCTGCCCTTTGCGCTGATGGCGGCACAGCACCGCATGGGCGTGAAGCACAGCCAGATGGCCATGGTGGGCGACCAGCTCTATGCCGACCGGATGGCTGCCGCCCTGTACGGTATCCCCGGCCTGATGGTGATCCCCCGCGGCCCGGACCTGGGCGCGCAGGTCATCCTCAAGCGCAAGTGGGAGAAAAAACACTGGCAGAAATATTACGACCGGGGAGGGAAGACCCTGTGAGCGACGATTGGAAGATCCGGTTCGGCACGGCCGGCACCAGCGACAGCTTTGCCGCCCAGGGGTACAAGACCAGCCTGGAAGTGCCGGAGTACACCGCAAAGATGGGCCTGAACGCCTTTGAGTACCAGTGCGGGCGCGGGGTGCGCCTGGGGCTGGACAAGGCCGCGAAGATGGCCGCCCTTGCCGCCCCGAAGGACATCCTGTTCAGTGTGCACGCGCCCTATTACATCAGCATGTCCAGCCTGGAAGAGGACAAGCGGCTGAACAGCATCCAGTACCTGCTGCAGAGCGCGGCGGTGTGCCGGGCGCTGGGCGGAAAACGCATCATCTTCCATTCCGGCAGCTGCGGCAAGCAGAGCCGGGAAGCGGCCCTTGAAAAAGCGCTGGACACCATGCGCCGTGCCGTGGAAGCACTGGATGAGGCGGGCTTTGCCGACATGACCCTCTGCCCGGAGACGATGGGCAAGGTGGGCCAGTTGGGCACGCTGGACGAGGTGCTGGCCCTGTGCGGTGTGGATGAGCGCATCACGCCCTGCATCGACTTCGGGCACCTGAACGCCCGCACGCTGGGCGGCATCCAGTCCAAGGCCGATTATGCCGTCATCCTCGACCGCATGTCCGAGGCACTGGGGGATGAGCGTGCCCGGCGGTTCCATGTGCATTTTTCCCGCATCGAGTATTCCAAGGGTGGCGAAAAACGGCACTGGACCTTTGCCGAAACCCAGTTCGGCCCGGAGCCGCAGCCGCTGATGGAGCTGCTGGCAGAGCGCGGGCTGGCCCCGGTGGTCATTTGCGAGAGCGCGGGCACCCAGGCCGAGGACGCCTGCACCATGCAGCAGATGTACCGTGCAGCGCAGGATTTGAGAAAAATTTTGTGATTTCATCGTGTTTTTTGCCGAAACCCCTTGCCAAACGGCAGCGGATTGGGTAAAATAAATAGAGATATGCGTTAAGCATCTGAGATTAAATTTATGGAGGAATTCCTATGATTTCTGCAGGCGAGTTTCGCAATGGCGTGACCTTTGAGCAGGACGGCCAGGTTCTTCAGGTCGTTGAGTTCCAGCACGTCAAGCCCGGCAAGGGCGCTGCCTTTGTCCGCACCAAGACCAAGAACGTCATCACCGGCTCTGTGGTCGAGACCAGCTACAACCCCACCGCAAAGTTCCCGCAGGCTTTCATCGAGCGTAAGGACGTGACCTACAGCTACGAGGACGGCGATCTGTACCACTTCATGGACAACGAGACCTACGATGACATCCCCGTCAACGCAGCCGATGTGCCCGATAACTTCAAGTTCTGCAAGGAGAACGAGCTGTGCAAGCTGCTGAGCTACAAGGGCAAGGTGTTCAGCGTCGAGATCCCCAACTTCATCGAGCTGGAAGTCACCCAGACCGAGCCGGGTGTCAAGGGCAACACTGCCACCAACACCCTGAAGCCCGCTACCGTCGAGACCGGTGCTGAGATTCGTGTGCCTCTGTTCATCAACGAGGGCGACCACATCCGCATCGATACCCGCACCGGCGAGTATATGGAGCGCGTCTGATCCCTTTAACGCCAAACCGGGCTGCGGGCAACCGTCTGCCCGGTTTTTTAAAACTCCGATTTTTTCATTTTAAGGAGGGCATTCGTATGGAACTGAACAAAAAGGCAGCTTATCTGCAGGGTCTGGTCGATGGTCTGGGCATTGATGATACCACCAAGGAGGGCAAGATCATCAAGGCCATGAGCGCACTGCTGGGTGAAATGGCTGAGGTCATCGAGAGCGTGGACGAAGATCTTTCCCGCGCCTACGACCAGATCAACGACCTGAGCGATGAGCTGGAAGATCTGGAAGCAGATCTGTACGAGGAGGAGGACGAAGACGGCGAAAGCGAGGACGCTGAGGATGAGGACTCCGACGGCGACGACGACGACGATGCCAAGGATGATGACATCGCCAGCGAGCCGTTCTATGAAGTGGCCTGCCCCAACTGCGGCGAGACCGTTTACGTCAGCGAGGATGATCTGGATGCAGGCGAAGCCAACTGCGCGCACTGCGGCGTGACCTTTGAGGTCGCTCTGGAAGGGGACGGCGAAGAGGATGCCGAGGATGGCCCCGTGCAGTACGAAGTGACCTGCCCGGACTGCGGCACCACCGCCGTGTTTGAGGAAGACGAACTGCTGGACGGCGCACCCAAGTGCCCGAACTGCGGCAAGCCACTCGACTTTGAAGTGACCGAAGAATAAGCAAAAAAGACCGCTGCACTCCGGTGCAGCGGTCTTTTTTGTTTACTGTGCGTTTGCCTTCTGCAGCCAGATGCTGCCGATGTCCAAAGCGTTGTACAGGCCGATCTTGGTAGTCTGACGCATCACGCGCTCCTGCGGAGCCTTGGTGGTGTCGGTAGAGAGCAGCATCAGGTGGACCTTGTCTGCAACCTGCTGATCGCCCACAGGCTTGGTGGTCGTGATCTGCAGATAGAGCACATATGGGTCGGTCATATTGCCGTAGTACAGCTCATTGTCCTTGCGGACGAGGGGCTTGCCTTTATAAGTCAGTTTTGGAGTAAATGCCATCGTGAAAGCCTCCCTATCAATAGTAGTTCAGTTCAGTATAACACATCTATGGTACAGGATGCAAGCTTTTGACCCGATAGAAGGCGGGCTTTTTGCACACAATGGCATGCCTGCGTGCAAAATAAATCTGCAATTTTAGGCACTCTGGCAGAAAACGGGTCTTGCCGGAATGCACAGATATGGTATACTAAGAACGAGAAAGCCCGCAGCATAGCCCGGGCAGAAAAGTGAGGGAGACAGCATGGCAGACTATCAGGAATACCGGCGGCGCGTGTTGCGCAAACGCTGGCGCAGGCGGTTCATGGCGACAGCTTTGCTGCTGCTGCTTTTGCTGGTGGGAGCCATCGGGATGTTGTGGAAGAGCCTGCACCGGGAACAGCGGCCCTCCGGCGTTGGGCAGAACACCATCCTGCAGGAGGTAACACAGGATAATACTTGGAACACGGCCTCCTACGCGGTGGCGCGGCAGCTCACGGTGCAGACGCTTGCAGACAGCGCGGCCACTGCGCTGGATTTCCGTATGGCGGCGCTGCCAAAGAGCAGCACGGCTGTGGGCAAGGAATGGTTCAATGACGTGAGCTTTGTGGGCGACAGCCTGACGCAGGGCATGCAGCTGTACGAAGAAGGAATGCAGAACGCCATGTTCTGTGCGTACAAGGGTGTTGGGCCGAACGTGATCGTCAACGGCACCACCTGCAAGCGTACCGACGGCGTGGCTGAGGTGCCGCTGGAAGCGTTGACCGCCCAGCAGCCCAGAGCTATTTATGTCCTGTTGGGCACCAACGTGCTGGGCCGCGATACCGATTATAGCAGCTTTCTGACCTATTACCGGCTGATGCTGGACATGCTGAGCCAGACACTGCCAAATGCAAAGATCTATGTGCAGTCCATCACGCCGGTGCGGCCGGAAGTATGCCAGAAGTCCGGCCATGAGGGCTTGAACCGCGACCGCCTGTGCCAGATCAACAATGAGCTGGCAGCCATTGCGCTGGAAAAGAACTGCTATTTTCTCAACCTGTGGGAAGTGCTGGCAGATGAAAACGGCGACCTGATCGAAAGCTACGCCCAGCCGGACGGCTACCATCTGAGACCCGCCGGGTATGCCGTATGGACGGATTATCTGTGCAGCCACACAGAAGGATAAAAAATAAGAGGTTCGTTCACTGAGCGAACCTCTTATTTTTTACTTGAAACTTAGAACAGGCCGGTGATCTTGCCGTCGGCATCCACATCGATGCCCACAGCGGCGGGCTTTTTGGGCAGGCCCGGCATGGTCATGATATTACCGCAGATGACCACCACAAAGCCTGCACCGGCAGCAAGGCGCACCTCGCGCACCTCCATGGTAAAGCCGGTGGGGGCACCGGTGAGCTTGGCGTTGTCGCTGAAGCTGTACTGGGTCTTGGCGATGCAGACAGGCAGATTACCGTAGCCCATGTCGGTGAGCTCGGCCAGTGTCTTGCTGGCGGCGGCGCTGTAGTTCACGCCGTCGGCCCGGTAAATTTTGGTGGCGATGGCGTTGATCTTGTCCTTCAGGGGAATTTCCAGCGGGTAGGTGTACTGGATGGGACGATCCTCCAGCACCTCCAGCACCTTCTCGGCCAGAGCTTTGCCGCCCTCGCCGCCCTTGGCGAACACCTCGCTCAGCACGCAGGGAACACCCTGCTCGGCGCACACCTGCTCCACATAGGCCTGCTCTTCGGCGGTATCGGTGGGGAAGGCATTGATGGCGACCACCACCGGCAGGCCGAAGCCATTTTTCAGGTTGTCGATGTGGCGGATGAGGTTGGATGCACCGGCCTTGACGGCTTCGAGGTTGGGCTGGCTCAGGTCGGCCTTTGCCACGCCGCCGTGGCTCTTGAGGGCACGCACAGTGGCCACCAGCACGCAGGCAGAGGGAGCGATACCGGCGTAGCGGCACTTGATATCCAAAAACTTCTCTGCGCCCAGATCAGCACCAAAGCCTGCTTCAGTGATGGTATAGTCGGCCAGAGAAAGGCTCAGCTTGGTAGCCAGCACGCTGTTGCAGCCGTGGGCGATGTTGGCAAAGGGACCGCCGTGGATGATGGCGGGGTTGTTTTCCAGCGTCTGTACAAGGTTCGGGTCCAGCGCGTCCTTCAGCAGGGCGGTCATGGCACCGGCAGCACCGATCTCACCGGCGGTGACAGGCTTGCCGTCGTAGGTGTAGGCGCACACGATCTTGGAAAGACGCTCCTTCAGGTCGGAAATGCTGGTGGCGAGGCAGAAGATCGCCATCACCTCGCTGGCAACGGTGATATCAAAGCCGTCCTCGCGGGGGGTGCCGTTCACCTTGCCGCCCAGACCGTCCACGATGAACCGCAGCTGGCGGTCATTCATGTCCATGCAGCGCTTCCAGGTGATGCGGCGGGGGTCGATGTTCAGCGGGTTGCCCTGCTGGATGCTGTTGTCGATCATGGCAGCCAGCAGGTTGTTGGCGGTGCCAATGGCGTGCAGGTCGCCGGTGAAGTGCAGGTTGATATCCTCCATGGGCACCACCTGTGCGTAGCCGCCGCCGGCTGCGCCGCCCTTGACACCGAACACGGGGCCGAGGGACGGCTCACGCAGGCAGAGCATGGTCTTTTTGCCCAGAGCGTTCATGGCATCGGCCAGACCCACGCTGGTGGTGGTTTTGCCCTCGCCCGCCGGGGTGGGGCTGATGGCAGTGACAAGGATCAGCTTGCCCTGCTTTTTGGCATCGTGGATCAGGCGGTGATCGATCTTGGCCTTGTAGCGGCCATAGGGGATCACGTGCTCATCGGAAAGGCCCAGCTGGGCGGCGATCTCGGTGATGGGTCTCATTTTGGCTTCCTGTGCGATCTCGATATCGGTTTTCATCAGACATCCTCCTTTGGAAGTCGTTTTTACAAGCATTGCACGCCGCCTGAACGGCCTTTTTGCTCGCATCCTGCGTTGCTTTCCTTTGCAATCCGTCAGGATTGCTGCGAAAAATCGCCTTGTCTGCGGGCAAAAAATCCCGCCATTCAACGCACCCTGCTTATAAGAAACAACTTCCGACAACAAAAAAAGGCAGCTTTGCGCAGCAATTGCGCAAGGCTGCCCAGACGGTCGGCATTGACTCTCCCGCCATCCCTGCACTGTGGTGCTCCACAAGGTTCCGTCAGCAGAGATACGGTCTCTATGCAGTAAAGATAGCACAATGCCGGGGTGTTTGTCAAGGAAAAACATATACGAACTTGTCGGGGCGAGGCCCCTCCATCTTGCTGCGCAAGACCGTTCTGTCGCTTAAAACGCCCCACTGGGGGCTTTACCATTGGCTTGCGCTGCGCTCGCAAACGCGAAATATTTTGCGTTCTTACAGCTTTCTGTGCTATAATTAAACTGGATTATTATGAAAACAGAAAGCAGGAATCCCTTTTATGCTGCAAAACCCTGAATTGCATTATCTGGATAACGCCGCTACCACCATGGTGGCTCCCGAGGTGGCGGATGTCATCGACAAGGCCATGCGGGAGCACTGGGCAAACCCTTCCAGCCTGTACGGCCCCGGTGCCCGCAGCGAGGAAGCGCTGAACGCCGCCCGTGCCGCTGTGGCCCGTACACTGGGCTGCAAGCCAAAGGAGCTGTACTTTACCTCCTGCGGCAGCGAGAGCAACAATCTGGCCCTGCTGGGCGCGGTGCGCACCCGCACTTTCGGCAAGGGCATCGTGGTGTCCGGCTTTGAGCACCCCAGCGTCCAGCGCCCGCTGGAAGAGCTGGCGAAGCAGGGCTACAACGTCACGGTGGTTAAGCCCCGCCCGGATGGTACATTGAATATCAACGAAATGCTGGAGCATGTGGACAAAAACACCATCCTTGTGGCCTGCATGATGGTGAACAACGAGGTAGGCACCCGCAACGATGTGGAACGCCTTGCCGCTGAGGTCAAGCGCCGCAACAGCCGCACCATTGTCCATGTGGACGCAGTGCAGGCGTGGATGCGTGTGCCCATCAAGCTGACGAACATCGACACCCTGTCGGTGAGCGGCCACAAGATCCACGCTCCCAAGGGCATTGGCGCGCTGTATCTTTCTGACCGTCTGGTGCAGGCGTTCCGGCCGCCGTACCTCGGCGGTGAGCAGGAGCGCGGCCTGCGCCCGGGCACCGAAAAACCTGCCCTACGCCATGGGTCTTGCCGCAGCCGCCACCCGTCTTGCCAAGACCATGAAGAGCCGTGACACCGCTATGAAGGCCCTGAACCAGCGTCTGCGGGACGGCCTGAAGGCCTTTCCGGAGGTGAGCTCAACAGCCCGGAAAACGCGGTGCCCGAGGTGCTGAACTTCAGCGAGATGTGCATCAAGAGCGAGACGATGCTGGCATGGCTGGCCGAAGCACAGGTGTATGTTTCCTCGGCAAGTGCCTGCGGCCGCGGCCAGCCCAGCCACACGCTGGCAGCCATGGGCAAAGACCCGCTTGCCATCGACACGGCCATCCGCGTGTCCTTCTGCGGCGACAACACCCCGGAGGATGTGGATGCTTTCCTCAACCGCTTTGAGGACGGAATGAAGAGCTTGCAGAGGATCCGGAAGTGAGACTCCTTCAGTCACGGCTACGCCGTGCCAGCTCCCTCAAGGAGGGAGCCTTTGGGATATAGCGGACAACTTTTCCGTTATGCCAAAGGCCCCATCTCAGAGGACGACTTCCCCCGGCCGGGGGAAGATGTCACCGTAGGTGACTGGGGGTGTTCCCTCAAAAGTTATCTATTACAAATCCTACTATCAGGAGATACAACATTTATGCATGAAATTATCATGGGCTATCAGGGTGAAATGTCCCTGAAAGGCCTCAACCGCAACCAGTTCGAGTCGGCGATGATGAAAATTCTGCGCTACCGGCTCAAGACCGTGGGCAAGTTCAAGGTCTACTGCACCCAGTCCACCTTTTACATGGAGCCTGAGGAAGAGGACGTGGATATGGACCTCGCCTTTGACCGGGTGAGCAAGGTGTTCGGCCTTGCGGCGCTCAGCCGCGCCGTGGTCTGCGACAAGGACTTTGACACCATCTGCCAGACCGCTGAGGATTACCTCGGTGCCAGTCTGCACGGCATCCGCACCTTCAAGGTGGAAGCCCGCCGCTCCGACAAGACCTACCCCATGACCAGCCCTGAATTGATGCGGGAGCTGGGTGCCTATCTGCTGGGCAAACACAACTACCTCAAGGTGGATGTGCATAACCCGGATTTCAAGGTGATCGTAGAAATTCGTGATTACGGTGCCTACATCCACGGCCCCAAAGTGCCCGGTGAGGGCGGTCTGCCCGTGGGCACCAGCGGCCGTGCATTGAACATGCTGTCTGGCGGCATCGACAGCCCGGTGGCAGCTTACCGCATGGCAAAGCGCGGTCTGGCACTGGACCACATCCACTTTGCGTCTCCGCCGTACACTTCGGAGCGCGCAAAGCTCAAGGTGAAGGCACTGGCGCAGCTCACCAGCATCTATACGGGCAGCTCCAATCTGTTCGTCGTGCCATACACCAAGCCGCAGGAGTACATCCGGGATAATGCTCCGGATGTGCTGTTCACGGTGCTGATGCGCCGCAGCATGATGCGCATTGCCAACGTTATTGCCAAGAAGCAGGGCTGCGAAGCCCTTGTTACCGGCGAGAGTCTGGCTCAGGTAGCCAGCCAGACCGTCAAGGCCCTGCAGTGCACCGATGCTGCGCAGGATCTGCCCATCCTGCGCCCGCTCATCGGCATGGACAAGACCGAGATCGTGGAGACGGCACGCCACATCAACACCTTTGAGACCAGCATCCTGCCCTACGAGGACTGCTGCACCATCTTCACCCCGCCGCACCCGAAGATCCGCCCGGAACTGGAAGAAATTCTGGAGGCCGAAGCCGCCATGCCCGACCTTGCCGCGCTGGAAGCCGAAGCAGCAGAGAGCGCCGAGCGCATCCGCATCCGTATCACCGATCAGGTCGAATTTGAGGGGTGAAAGCCATGACAGCAGAGATCATCAGTGTGGGCACCGAGCTGCTGCTCGGCAACATTTTGAACACCAACGCCCAGTACCTCAGCCGGGAGCTGGCGGCTCTGGGCATCACCGTCCAGCGCGAGAGCACTATCGGCGACAACCACGACCGTCTGGCAGATTTTGTCAACGAGGCAAAGCAACGGTGCGACCTGCTGGTGTTCACCGGCGGCCTTGGCCCCACGGCGGACGACCTGACCAAGGAGACGGTTGCTGGATGCTACGGTGATACGCTGGCTTTTGACCCGGAAGAATGGCAGAAGATCGTGGATTTCTTCACTCGTACCGGGCGCAAGACGACCCCAAACAACCGCAAGCAGGCCATGGTGCCGGTGAACGGCCACAAGATTATCAATAACCACGGCACTGCCCCCGGGGCATGGTTCGAGCAGGATGGCCACTGTGCTGTGCTGATGCCCGGCGTGCCTCACGAAATGAAGGCCATGTGGGAGGAGAGTGTGCGCCCGCTGCTGCTGGCCCGCCAGAACTGCACCCTGCATTCCATCACGCTGCGGGTGCTGGGCGGCGAAAGCGATATCGAATACCGTGTGCGGCATCTGCTGGAAAACGCAAATCCCACCGCCGCCATCTACTGCAAAGACCAGGCGAGTGCGAGATCCGCATCACCGCCCGGGCCAAGACCGACACGGAAGCCGAAACAATGTGCCGCGCCTATGCCAAAAAGTTCTATGATCTGCTGGGCGATGCGGTGTATGATGAGGATGTGACCGGTCTGGAAGAGACTCTGGTGCACACCCTGAAGAAAAAGGGGCTCACCATTGCCACGGCAGAAAGCTGCACCGGCGGCATGATCGCCCAGCGGCTGACCAATGTGTCCGGTGCAAGTGAGGTGTTCGGCTTCGGCTTTGTTACCTACTGGGAGCAGGCCAAGGCAAAGATGATCGGCGTAGACCCGGCGGCGATCGCAAAGTACAATGTGGTGTCCGCACCGGTGGCAGCACAGATGGCACTGGGCGCAGCCGAAGCTGCCGGGGCCGATATCGCTGTCAGCGTCACCGGTCTGGCCGGCCCCAACGGCGGCGATGCCGTCCGCCCGGTGGGCACGGTGTATCTGGGTGCGGCCTGCGGTGAGACCGTCTATGTAAAAAAGCTCTTCGTCTCCCGCCCCGACCGTGCGCTGGTGCGTGCCCGCGCGGCACAGGCGGCACTGGAACTGGCGCTGCGTCTGGCTCAGGGCAAAGTTCCTGCAGATACACAGGCACTGGCAAAAAGCGCCCGGCATGATGCTGCGGCTCTGACGGCACTGGACAGCACCTTCCTCAAGGGTTAATACGAGCGGCCCCGGGCCGCGGGGGTGAAGCAGTTGATACACGAAGAAAAAACGCAGACCACCTGTGTGCTGCGGTTGTTTGGCGCACCGCTGTGGGCAGTACAACAGGCAGTGCAGCAGGCAGGACTTGCTGCCCAGTGCCGCAGCCGCGGTGCAGAAACACTGGCTGCGCTGCAGACAGAAACGCCCGCGGCATTGAGCAAGGCGCGGAAAGCGCTGGCAGACCGCTTTGCGGCAGAGCTGTACGGAGAAGGGGAGATGACCCTTGTTCATGCAGCGGTGCAGGCGCTGGAAACGCACCGCAGGCTGCTGGTATGCTGTGATGCGGATGCAGGCACTCTGCTGGAAGCCCGGATGGAAACGGTGGCCGGCGCAGAAAAAGTGTTCGATTTTGGAGCCATGAGCTATGCCGATGCAAAGGTGCGGGAAAAGCTGAGCGCAAAGGTCTGCCGGGTCAAGGGCGGGCCGGTGCCGGCAAAGCTTACCCGTGTGCGGGCAGCGCAGCGCCTTGTGGGTGCAGACTTTGCAGCCGGGTGTCTGGAGCGCGCCGAGGACACGGTGCTGTTTCTGGGCAGCCGGAAAGGCTGCTGGGTGCGCACGGTGGCCAATGCAGATACGCCTGCTTTGTGGCTGCTGGATATGATCCGCCGGGCGGCTTCCGGTCTGCCGCAGGCGGCGGGAACGATCTGGCAGAAGTATGGCAGGGCCATCCCGGCAGATGCCCTGACGGCGCAGCGCCTGCCGGGCAAGCCGGAGCCGGATGCACCGACAGCAGCGCCGCGCAAACGGCACAGGGTGCGGAATGCCCTGATTTTTCTGCTGATTCTGGCACTGGCCGCGTTTGCCGCTGCGTGGTATTACACCGGCGGCGACCTCGCCGCCCTGCCGCAGCAGCTGCAAAGCCTTGGGGCCGACAGCCTGCCCCATGCGGGGGCAAAGCTGATATAAAAAAGACCCCGGTAGGGTGTGAACCTTCCGGGATTTTTTTGTTTATAAAGGCGATTTTTAAGAGATGCAGCGTGCTGCTCCGAACCCATCCGTGAAAAAGAACCTCCGGAAAATCCGCAGATTTTTCGGAGGTTCAAATAAATGATAAATTTTCCGAATGGTTATGCCTTGTGGTCGCTCAGCCACCGCAGAGCCATATAAACATAGGCTGCAGAGCCCACGTACAGCACGCTGTCGTCAAAGCGTACCTTGGGGTGGTGCTGGCCGTAAACATAGCCCTCCTTGGCGTTGCCTGCGGAGAGAAACATGCTCACGGTAGGCACTTCATGACTGACAAAGGCAAAGTCCTCGCTGCCGCCGCCGGGCTTGCCGCCGGTGAGAACGGTCATATCCATGGCACCACGGCCCAGCAGTTCGGTCATATAGGTCAGGGCATTCTTGGCAAGAGGCGTATCCACCACCATGCAGGGGCAGTGGTCGCTGAACTCCACATCAGCAGTGCAGCGATAGGCTGCCGCCACGCCCTGCGCGATCTCGGTCATGCGCTGGTGGATCTGCTCGCTCACGGCACCTTCGGGGTCCACCGTGCGGATAGTGCCCCACATATCGGCAGAATCCGGGATGACGTTGGATGCCTTGCCAGCTTCAAACCGGCCCGTGGTGAATACGCCAAACTTGGCGGGGTCCAGCTCACGGCTGTTGATCTCCTGCAGGGCAATGTGGATGTGGGCCGCTGCAGTGATGGGGTCGATGCAGGCGTTGGGCATGGAACCGTGGCCGCCCTTGCCGTGGACGGTGATGTGGTACTGCTCGCAGCTGGCCATGGTGATGCCGCCGCCCGGCACCAGCACCATACCGGCGGGCAGGGGCATCCCGGCCAGAACGTGGAACATCACCGCGGCATCCACCTTCGGGTTTTCCAGCAGGCCGTTTTTCAGCATGTCCAGCGAGCCCTGAAAAATCTCCTCGGCAGGCTGGAATTCCAGCTTCACGGTGCCTTCGATCTCGTCTTCGTGGGCCTTCAGCAGCTTTGCCGCGCCCAGCATCATGGCGGTGTGCATATCGTGGCCGCAGCCGTGCATCCGGCCCGGGATCTCGGAAGCAAATTCCTCACCGGATTCTTCCTGAATGGGCAAAGCATCCATGTCACCGCGCAGCAGGATGGTCTTGCCGGGGCGCTTGCCGCCCGCTAGCGCGAGTACGCCGCACTTGCCGCAGTCCTGCGGGGCATAGCCCATCTCGGTCAGGGCTTTTTTGACCAGCGCTTTTGTCTCGGGCAGGTCAAAGCCTACCTCCGGGTGGCGGTGCAGGGTGCGCCGCCATGTGCGCAGCTGGGTTTCCAGCTCCTTTGCGGATTCGAGCAGTTTTTCTGGTGTGATCATTCCAAAATCAACTCCCTCTATTTTATCAAAAACCTCCCAGACCCTGCCTTATGGCAGAGCCTGAGAGGTTTTTTACTTAGTTTTCGTTCGTCGATGTGCCTTCCGGGTGGTACTTGGCGCAGGTGCACTTTTTCCACTTCAGGCCGCTGCCGCAGGGGCAGGGGTCGTTGCGGCCAATTTTGATGACACGCACAGGCTGGCCGTGGGGTGCACCCTTGGCACCGGGTGCACCGTTGCCGGGCACAAAGCCTTCGCCGGTGGGCTTTGCCACCTGCTCACGCTTGGGGGCAGCACCGGCCTGACGGATCTCGATGGTCAGCAGCATCTTCACACTGGACTCACGGATGGAATCCACCATCTGGTCGAACATGTCAAAGCCCTCGATGCGGTACTCCACAACGGGGTCCTTCTGGCCGTAGCCGCGCAGCGCAATGCCCTGACGCAGCTGGTCCATGTTGTCGATGTGGTCCATCCACATGCGGTCCACGCACTTGAGCAGGCAGATGCGCTCCAGCTCACGCATGATGGGAGTACCGTAGTGCTGCTCCTTGTCGGCGAGGATCTTCATGCCGCGGTCATAGAGCTGGTCGGCAATGCCCTTGCGGGAGATATCGTCAAAGTCGGCCACGGTGTAGTGGAGGTCTTCCTCGGTGGTCAGCCAGCCCAGATAGTGGCGGCGCAGGGCACCAAAGTCCCAGTCGTCCTTCACATCACCGGCCAGGAACTGGTCGCAGCTGGAATCGATGTTCTCGCGCAGCATCTTGTGCATTTCGGTGCTGATATCCTCGCCATCCAGCACCTTGCGGCGCTGACCATAGATGATCTCGCGCTGCTGGTTCATCACGTCGTCGTACTTCAGCACGTTCTTGCGGATCTCGAAGTTGCGGCCTTCCAGCTTTTTCTGGGCGCTTTCCAGCGTGTTGGTGATCATGCGGTTCTCGATGGGAGTGTCCTCATCAATCTTGAGGGTATCCATCAGGCTGGAGACGCGGTCGCCGCCGAACAGGCGCATCAGGTCATCTTCCAGGCTCAGGTAGAAGCGGGAAGCACCCGGGTCGCCCTGACGGCCGGCACGGCCGCGCAGCTGGTTGTCGATGCGGCGGCTCTCGTGGCGTTCGGTGCCGATGATGAACAGACCGCCTGCAGCGCGCACCTGCTCAGCTTCGGCATCGATCTGGGGCTTGCACTGGGCGTACAGCTCATCGAAGCGCTTGCGGGCAGCAAGGATGTTGGCATCCTCGGTATCGCCGTGGCCGTTGGCTTCGGTCAGCAGCATTTCCACTGCAGCCGGGTCGGCATCCTCGGGCTTTTCCGGGTTCAGCAGGTTTTCGCAGAAGTGTTCCTTGCGCATCTGGGCCTTGGCCATGAACTCGGCGTTGCCGCCCAGCATGATATCGGTACCACGGCCTGCCATGTTGGTGGCAATGGTAATGGCACCCTTTTTGCCGGCCTGCGCCACGATCTCGGCTTCACGCTCGTGGTTCTTTGCGTTCAGCACGTTGAAGTCGCGGGTGTATTTCTGCAGCATCTTGGCAAGGGTCTCACTCTTTTCCACGCTGACCGTACCCACCAGCACGGGCTGGCCCTTCTGGTGGCATTCCAGCACCTGCTGGATAACGGCATTGTATTTGCCGTTGACCGTCTTGTAGATGGCATCCGGATAATCGATGCGCTGACGGGGACGGTTGGTGGGCACCGTAACGATGTTCAGGCCGTAGATCTCGGTGAACTCGGTGGCTTCTGTCTTGGCGGTACCGGTCATACCGGACAGCTTTTTGTACATGCGGAAGTAGTTCTGGAAGGTGATGGTAGCCAGCGTTTTGCTCTCGGCGGCGATCTTCACGCCCTCCTTGGCTTCGATGGCCTGATGCAGGCCTTCGTTGTAGCGGCGGCCGATCATCAGACGTCCGGTGAACTCGTCCACGATGATGACCTGACCATCCTTGACCACGTAATCGATGTCCCGCTGCATCACGCCGTAAGCCTTGATGGCCTGATCGATGTGGTGGGCAAGGGTCATGTTCTCGGCGGCGGCAAGGTTCTCGACCTTGAAGTAGGCTTCCGCTTTCTTGATGCCGCTGGCAGTCAGGGTACAGGTCTTGTGCTTTTCGTCCACGACGTAATCACCGTCGGTCTGCTCGTCGGTAGAGACCTTATCCTCCAGCTCTACCACCACGCTCTTGCGCAGGGTGCGCACAAAGCGGTCCACCTGTGTGTACAGGCTGGAGGAATCCTCGCCGCGGCCGGAAATGATCAGGGGCGTGCGGGCTTCATCGATCAGGATGGAGTCCACCTCATCGACGATGGCATAGGCGTGGCCGCGCTGCACCATGTTGGCCTTATAGGTCACCATGTTGTCGCGCAGGTAGTCGAAGCCGAACTCGTTGTTGGTACCGTAGGTGATGTCGGCAGCATAGGCGGCGCGGCGTGCATCACCGTCCATGCCCTGTGCGATCAGGCCGACAGAAAGGCCCAGCCAGCGGTAGAGCTTGCCCATCCACTCGCTGTCGCGCTTGGCCAGGTAGTCGTTGACGGTGACAACATGCACGCCCTCACCGGTGAGGGCATTCAGGTAGGCGGGCAGGGTAGCCACAAGAGTCTTGCCTTCACCGGTCTGCATCTCGGAAATATCACCGCGGTGCAGGGCAATGCCGCCGATGACCTGCACAGGGAAGTGCTTCATGCCCAGCACGCGCCATGCGGCCTCGCGGCAGACGGCAAAGGCATCGGGCAGGATATCATCGGTGGTCTTGCCGTCGGCCAGCTGCTGCTTGAACACAGCGGTCTGTGCCTGCAGGTCGGCATCCGGCATGGCGGCATATTTTTCTTCCAGAGCCAGCACCTGCTTGGCAATGGGGTTGATCTTTTTCAGCTCCCGGTCGGAGAAGCTGCCAAAGAGTTTTTCAACAAGGGACATTGGTAACACCTCATAGATCAAATTCGGGAAAATGCTTCCCGGAGATAGACATAAATACACACATATATGATACACCAAAGCGGCAGACGCGTCAAACCTGCAAGGTTATTTTAGCCGGTTTTTGAATGAATTTTCTGTAAATTTGCGCTGGAAGGGGGTTCATAAAAGGAAAAGATATGTGGTGGAGGCGAACAGCCTCGCCCTCTCCGTCTGCTCCCGCTGGTCGCATCCAGCTCCCCCAAAGTGGGAGGCCTTGGCAATCCACGCAAAGTTTCCGGTTTCGCCAGAGGCTCCCCCTTTGGGGGAGCTGGCGAGCGAATGCGAGACTGAGAGGGCGAGCCAGCTAAAACAAAAAACACCTCTGATTTTGCAAATCAGAAGTGGTCAGATGTACATTATAAGGTTTCCAGCAGCTGCGGCAGCTGTGCCAGATCGTCGATGACATTCGGGCACACAGCCTCGAGCCGCGCGCGGGACTGGTGGCCGCCGGTGTAGAGCACGCATTTTGTGCCAAGGGCCTTTGCAACTTCGGCATCGTGCTGGGTGTCGCCCACCATCACGCAGGCAGCAGGGGCGATGCCGCTTTGTGCAAGCCACTGTTTGCCCACCTGCACTTTGCTTACGCCATAGATGTCTGCAAGGCCGAGCAACTCAGTAAAATAGCCCTGCAGGCCCCGTGCGGCTACCTGCTCGATCAGGTAGTCCCGGCGGGAGGCGGAAAGCACGCTCTGCCGCCAGCCCCGGCGCGAAAGTTCGGCCAGCGTCTCGGCAGCGTGTGCAGAGGGGGGACAGGCATCCACACCTGCGTTATAATGTTCCATAAAGCGCTCGGCCAGCTCTGCATAAGGGTGCTTTGCAAAGTTGAAACCGGCGCGGATGTAGTATTCCTCAATGGGAAAACCGAAAATTTCCCGGTAAGCGGCAAGATCGTACCGCTGCGGATAACCGTGGGTCTCCAGCATCCAGTTGAGACAGCTGTGGGTGAAATCAACATCATCCATCAAAGTGCCGTTCCAGTCCCAGAAGATCATTCCGTTTGCCTGCATGGAAACCTCCTTGCGGTCATTAAGCTGCAAAAATTTTGCGCAGGGCCTTGCTGCTCTCGATGATCTTCACCAGCAGCACACCCAGAACGGTGCAGCTGATGAGCTCGCCGATACCCACGGAGATGCCGTTGGTGATGCAGGCCAGCCAGATAGGAGCGCTGGAGGTGGGGTCCGGGAACATAACGGCGATCTCAATGCCGATGATCACGGCATTGAACAGCACCGGCGGCAGGGAAGCCGCCACAGCCAGACCCTTGATGCGGATGTTCCGCAGCTTGTAGGTGACAAGGCAGGCCAGCAGGGTGGCAAGGGTGCCAAAGATGACATCCACGATGGTGGAGCCCAGCAGGTTTGCCAAAAAGCAGCCCAGTACCACACCGGCAATGTACTCGGCACCGAACACCGGCAGCAGGCAGAGCGCCTCAGCCACACGCACCTGTACTGCACCATAGGAGAGCGGCTGCAGAGCCATGCAGAGAACAACATAAATGGCTGCGACCACGCCGCAGCGCACCAGTTTACGGACGGAAGAATTCTGATTCATGATAATACTCCAGCGGGATGATTTTGACCGCACAGGGCCGCCAGCCCCTGTGGGTTTGGCCCGGCATGGTTCGAGACACGCCGGGGAGCCTAAAATCCTAAGTTGCTCTGAAAGGATGCCGCACAAAAAGCACAGCAAAAGGCAGTATAGCATAATTTTTGGGCAGATTGCAACGAATTTTCGCAGAATCAGGTACAGAGGTCAGTTTTGGTTGGACCTTCCGGTGAAAAGAGGTTCCGAAAGCCGCAGGCTTTTCGGAACCTCAAAATAAAAAGTAAAATTACCGCTGAAATGGCCAGAGCGAAAGCGGAGGCAGA
>ENA-OQIL01000265-OQIL01000265.1-human-gut-metagenome-genome-assembly--contig:-NODE-265-length-21928-cov-8.346590_pt1 | contig 21928 bp, 17 predicted proteins | sample MGYA00242583_ERZ504748 | MGnify/ENA primary metagenome ERZ504748 (study PRJEB26092, sample SAMD00036191) | human gut metagenome | host: Homo sapiens | study: EMG produced TPA metagenomics assembly of...
GACGAGGCCCCCAAGGCTGACGAAGCCCCCAAGGCTGACGAGGCCCCCAAGGCTGACGAAGCCCCCAAGGCTGACGAAGCCCCCAAGGCTGACGAGGCCCCCAAGGCTGACGAAGACGACAAGGCCGACGTGGACGACAAGGCTGACGTGGACGACAAGGCTGACGAGGCCCCCAAGGCTGACGAGGCCCCCAAGGCTGACGAAGACGACAAGGCCGACGTGGACGACAAGGCTGACGTGGACGACAAGGCTGACGTGGCCGCTGACCCCAATGCTCCGGCCCTTCTGACCTCCCCCCTGGAAAATGCCGCTCTGGAAGGGAGCGACCCGGAGGCAGGGATCTCTGCTCTGATGCCGGAGGGTGCCGCCCCGGCTGTGGAGGACACCACCGTTGCCAACGTGCTGGACAAGGATGGCAACATCCTCAAATCTTATGACAGCATCGACCAGGCCATCCAGGAGGCTGCCGATGGTGCCACCGTCCAGGTCATCAAGGACACCACCACCCAGGGCATCAACCTCAAAAAGAACCTGACCATTGAGGGCGTTGCAAGCACCACCAAAAAGCAGGACGCTGAGGGCAATGTGGTGGAGACCACCAAGAAGCCCCAGCTGACCTTTGAAAAGCAGGGTATCGCCCTGTGGGGCCAATCCCTGACCTTCAAGAATATGCAGGTGGTGCTGAAGAGCATCGGCACCACACCCTACACCGCAGAATGGAACTGGTCCACCGTTTGCGCCAGCAAGGATTCCACCCTGACCCTGGATAACACCGACATGACGATGGACGGCACCGGCACAGCCAGCAACGTCCATGCCATCTACTTCTGCAAAAACGACAAGCTGAACGTCCAGAACGGCTCCAACCTGACCATCCAGAACTACAAGCAGGACGCCCTGGAGTGGGACGGCGGTGACGGCGGCTACAATGTCAACATCACCGATGGCTCCACCTACACCTCCGACCACAACCGCTCCGGCTTTACCGGCACCTTCCATGTGACGGTGGACGACAGCACCGTAAAGGTCCTCAACAGCACCGGAAACGGCTCCAACGGCTCCCACTTTGACATCAAGAACGGCTCTGACGTGGAGTTCAGCAATAACGGCGTCCACGGCCTGTCTGCCGGAAACCTGAACATTGAGGATTCCACCGTTACCGCCAACAACAACGGTTATAACGGCATCATCCTCACCGGCAAGGGCACCATCAAAAATTCCACTGTCACCATCACCGGCACCAAGGGCAAATCCTACTGGAACGCTGGTCTGCGGCTGCTGAAAAAGAACGCTTCCATGAAGGTGGAAAACAACAGCACCGTCACCATCAAGGACAACGATGTGAGCGGCATTTTCTGCGACAGCGGCAGCAATCTGACCATTGATGACAGTTCCAACGTGACCGTCACGGGCAACAACGCCGCACAGGAAAACTGCTCTACCAAGAAAGACCTTGCCCAGAGCGGCGGCGGCCTGGTGGTGCGCGATGGCGCAGAGGCCAAGCTGGGCGCCAAGACCACCATCAACAACAACCACGCTACCGTGGCCGGTGATGATATCTTTGTGGAAGAGGGCGGCAAGCTGACCTTCTCGGTGACCAATGCCGGCACCGGCGACACCCTGAACGACTGCGGCGACAAGATCGACGGCTGGTACACCGATGCCAACGGCCAGCGCTGGAACTTCCACGGGGAGGAGCCGTTCTTCCAGAACCTGCTGGACAGCGGTGCCGAACTCACCCAGAACGAAGATGGCACCTACACCATCACCGCCGGGGAAGGCGGCCTTGCCCTGAAGGCTGCCCACGCCGAGCTGCCTACCCCGGACCCGGATCCCGAACCCACTCCGAATCCGGAACCCACCCCGGATCCTGACACCCCGGACACCCCCGTCAGCCCGGAGGACCCCACCACGCCTCCCGTGCAGGACGCCACTCCGGATGATGCCGAGACGCCCGTGAACCCGGAGAACCCCACCAATCCTCCCGTGCAGGATGCTACCCCGGACAGCACCGTGGCCGCCCTGCCCAAGACCGGCGTGAACTGGTTCACCGCTCTGGCCATGGCTCTGAGCGGCATGGCCCTCACCGTAGCCGGTGCCTTCACCAGCCTGTTCGCCAAGAGCAAGCACTGATGCGCTGACAAGACCAACCCCCAGTGAGCCGTAAAAAGCTCGCTGTCCCTCGCACACAACAACAATGCCCCCGGAGAGTTCTCCGGGGGCATTGTTGTTTCTATCGGTTTTTATTTTCTCAGCCAGCCGTCCACAGCGGCCACCAGCGCCTTGCCGCGGCGGCCCAGCAGGCGGGGCAGCAGCACGCGGGCCATGGCCCACACGCCTGCAAAGTTGATCAGGATGACCACTGCGGTGATCAGGCCGGTCCACAGGCCGTACAGCGGGGTCTCGGCCAGCAGCACAAAGGCCTCGAACACCAGCAGACCCACGTTCAGCAGCACCCGGCCCGGATGCACATGCATATGGATCATGCGGTTTGCGTCGATGGAGCGCAGGGTGAACACCAGCCCCAGCCCCAGGAAGGAAGCGTATGTGGCACCGATGGGGCCCCACCACTTGATGAAAAAGTAGTTCATGACGCAGTTGCTGATGGCACCGGCCATCATGGTGACCATGCTGCGGCTGGACTTTTTGGTCACCACATACACGCTGTTCATGAACTGGTTGAAGCAGCTGCAGGTGGAGGCCAGCACCAGGAAAGGCACAAAGTGCCAGGCGTAGTAGTAGTTGGACTTCATGACGTGCATCACCGGGCGGCACAGCCAGATGATGCCCGCCGCACAGCAGAACAGCACACTGGAATAGGTGCGGAAGATCTTGGTAAAGAACCGTGCCCGGCCCTCCTCTTCGGTCACAGCGGAAAGCTGCCAGGCGTCGTAGAAGATCAGGCCCAGCGTGGTGAGGATGGTGGGCAGGAAGTAGCCCGTGGAGAGCAGGCCGCTCCAGGCGTTGCCGTCCCGGCCGTCCAGTCCGTTGCACATCTCACGCACAAAGAACAGGTCGGAGGCGTTGATGATCCAGAAGCTGATCTGCGCCGGGATCATGGGCAGCGAGAAGTGGAGCATCTGCTTCCACAGGTCCTTGTTGATGCCCTTGAGCTCCACATAGTTCCACAACTTGCCGGTGACCATCAGGAACAGCACGCTGACCAGATCACCGCTGATGATGGCCAGCAGGTAGCCGTTGGCACCCCACTTGAAGCCCACCAGGTACAGCACATAGAATGCCATGGTGGCCACGGTGCACAGCACGCCGTCCACGGCCACCAGCTTGTTCCACTGGCGGCTGCGCACGAACTGGGTGCACAGGGTGCGCAGGCAGCTCATGAGCACATAGAGGTAAATGAGCAGGCCGTACTGGGCCATATCGGGCAGGAACCGTGCAATGGGCCAGCACAGGACCAGGATGCCAAAGCCGCCCAGAATGGTGAGCAGGCCGTTGGTGAACACCTGCTTTTCGCTGTTGCCCTTGTCCAGACCAAAGCGGATGATCGCATTGGACATGCCCATGGACACAAAGGGGATGAGCAGGTTCGCGTACTGGCTCAGGATCTTGGACAGGCCCAGATCCGAGATCTCGGCCATGGCGTAGGTCAGGAACGGCTGCACGATCAGCGTGAGCAGTTTGGACGAAAAGCTGGAAATGGCAAAGATGAGGGTGTTGCCGGCCAGCTTGGAGTATTTATCGCCGCCGGACTTTTTTTCGTTTTCCAAGGGAAGTCTGCCTCCTGTTTCTACTTCTTCAACAGCTCCCGCCGGGCTTTCCAGTCCGGCAGCAGCTTTGCCACCTCGGCCCAGAACGCCGGGCTGTGGTTGGCCTGCAAAAAGTGGCAGTACTCGTGCACCACCACATAGATCTGCGCCGCAGGCGGCATGTTATACAGCTGCAGCGCAAAGGTGATCTGCTTTTTGCCGGGGCAGCACACGCCCCAGCGGGTAGTCATGCTGCGCACCTTGAGGGTGGGTTTCTGGCCGCCCAGCACCCCGGCAAAGGCCGGGTAGACCTGATCGCTCATGGCGGTAAAACAGGCCAGTGCGGTCTCCTTGTCCGGCAGGTCGGCATTGTCGCGGGCCGCTTTTGCCATCACTTTCTGCCGGGTGTCGTGGATCCACTGTGCGTTCTTGCACACAAAGGCGTCCGCCTGTTCCAGGCCGGTGCGCAGCGGGATGCTGACCATCACGGTGCCGTTGTCCCGTACCCGCAGATGCAGCTGTTTGATCTTTTTGCGGTACAGCTCGTACTGGATGCCGCCCGCGCTGCGCAGCTGGACTTCCGGTTTTTGTGCGGCCACGTCAGGACGCACGCTCTGCCCGCTGTGGGGCCGGCAGCTGGGCCAGCACCACGGCGGCAAAGATCAGCACACAACCCACGCCTTCGCGCGGGGAAAGGCTCTGATGCAGCAGCACCCAGCCGCCCAGTGCGCTGAACACGCTTTCCAGACACATGATCAGGCTGCCCACGGCAGGGTTCATATCCCGCTGGCCCAAAATCTGCAGCGTATAGGCCACGCCGCTGGACATCACGCCGCAGTACAGCAGGGGCACCGCGTTCACGGCAAATTCCGCCGGGGCCGGGTGCTCCAGCAGCAGCGCTGCCACCGAGCTTTCCACCGCCACCACAAAGAACTGCCGCAGGCTCAGGCGCACGCCATCCACCTGCGGACCATAATGGTTCACCGCCATGATCTGGAAACTGAACAGCACGGCGCACAGCAGCAGCACCATGTCGCTGCGTTCCACGCCGCCAAAGCCGTTCTGCATGCACAGCAGATACAGCCCACACACCGCGATGGCCACGCTGCCCCACAGCTGAGGGCTGCCGCGGCGGCCCAGTGCCAGCCCGAAGATGGGCACCAGCACCACATACATCGCCGTGAGGAAGCCTGCTTTGGCCGTGGAGGGGTTCAGTGTCAGGCCGAACTGCTGGGCAGCCGACGCCACAAACAGCAGCGTGCCGCACACCAGGCTGGCCCGGCGCAGACAGCGGCGCTCCTCCGGCGTTTTCGGTGCCCCAGTGGTGCCGGTGCTGCGCTGACGCACCAGGTCAAACACCTTGACTGTGGGCAGCAGCACCAGCACCGCCAGCCAGCTGCGCCCGGCCAGAAAGCTGCAGGCTCCCATGCCGGAACCGGCGCTCTGGGCCACGAAGGCCGTGCCCCAGATAAACGCGCACAGCAGCAGCAAAAGCGAATTCTTGCGTTGTGTATTCATCAGCCGACGCCCTCCACCTTGAGCAGACCGTAGAGGTAGTAACGGCTGGAATCATAGGAGATGGTCATGCGGTAGATGGCCGCCGGGTCCAGCCCGGAGATGGTGCAGGTGTAGTCGGTGCCGTCGGTCTTGATGTAGTAGGTGCTGTCCGGCACATACTCCACGCCGCCGTCTACCTTTTTCCACAGCGCCACCTTGAATTTCTGGGTGCCCTCGGCGGTGCCGCAGGCCATGACGGTCAGCGTGCCGGTGGGGGCCGCAAAATAGTTGGTCTGGCGGCTCCAGATGCCGTTGAACACGGCGTACAGGGTGCCGTCCACCATAGCAGTGTCAAACTTTGCCGAAGCGTCCGCAATGCCCTGAATGATCAGCGGGTCTGCGGTAGCATCCGCCCAGCGGGTGGTGTCCTCTTCCTGCACCTCGCCGGAGCTGCCGGAGATCTTCTGCGCCACACCGCGCAGTGCGTCCTTGCAGCCGGTCAGACCGGCCACCAGCAGAGCGGCGGCCAGCACAACGGCCAAAAAGCGTTTTTTCGTTTTCATAAACGTTTCCTCAACCTGTCAAAGGGTTTGATGTTCCTGTTTTTTCGGGTTCCGGCAGAGCCGGGTCCATCTGTATAGTATACCGCATTTTGCAGCACCGCACAAGAGAGCCGCCCGGCTTTTGCGCGCGCTGCCGCCCGATTTCATGCAGTTTCTTTGCCGTCGGCAGCCGCCAGTGCCCCACACTCGGCAGCGGCGAGGGAAGTCTGCTCCGGCCCGAACAGCGAACCGTACCGGTACAGGGCCCAGCCCCCGGCTCCCTGCTCCCGCAGAAAGGCCACCTGGTCGGCCAGCGCACGGCCGGTGCTCCAGCCCGACAGGCTGTTTTCGTTGCTGCCGCCGTCGCCCACTCCCACACGGTAGGCTCCCAGCCCGAAATACAGGGCCACGTCCGCCGCGCGGGGATAGGCCAGCCATGCGGGCACGATATTTTCAAAGGCAAAGCGGGTGCTGCCGTTGTGCAGGGCAAAGCCCTGCCCCCAGTACACCTGCGGGCACAGATAATCGACCACCGCATCCCCGCCGCCGGACGCCAGCCAGCCGGTCACATCGCTGTACTGCTGGTTTTCGTCGTTGTCCGGGTTGCCCTGGGGGCTGATGCCGAACCGCAGGGTGGGGTCCGCCGCTTTCACCGTGTCGTGCACGGCCCGCACCAGCGCGGTCACATTTTCCCGCCGCCACGCGGCAAGATTTCCCGCCCCGGACGCCGCAAACTGCGCCGCGTCGATGCTCTCATCGGTGGTAGGGTAGAAGTAATCGTCAAAGTGGATGCCGTCCACCGCGTAGTTCTGCACCAGCTCGGCCACGCCCTGCACCACATAGTCGGCGGCGGCAGGCTCGGCGGGGTTCAGGTAAAGGCCCTCGTCCACCGTGCACACCCACTCCGGGTGGGTGTTGGCCAGATTGCCGTCCGCAAGGTTCGGCGGCATGGCCGCCGAGGAGCGCAGGCGGTAGGGGTTGACCCACGCTTCCACCGAGATGCCTCGGGTGTGGGCTTCCTGCAGCAGCACGTCCAGCGGGTCAAAGCCCGGGTCCTGCCCCTGCACACCGGTGCACAGATGGCTCCATGGGAACAGGGTGCTGCGGTACAACGCATCCCCGAAGGGGCGCACCTGGGCCAGCACTGTGTTCAGCCCCAGTCCGGCACAGTTGTCCAGCAGCTGCACCACTCCGGCGCGGAAGGCATCCTCCGTGGAAAAGTCCATGGAGGCCCATTCCAGATAGCTCACCCACACGGCCCGCCACTCCCCGGCAGGCAGCGCCGGGTTGGGGTCTGCCGGGGGTTCCGGGGTGCTGTCGGCGGCCGCAGGGGAAGTGCCCCGGCGCAGGGCCAGCCCTGCCGCGGCACACACAGCCGCCCCGGCCCCCAGCAGAAAGGTGCGCCGCCCCATGCGGCGGTTTTTGCGTCCTGTCTTTTTCCGGCTGCGCCGGGTCACAGCTCTTCCTCCTGCAATTTATACAGGGTCAGCGCCGCCCAGCCGCGGGCACAGGCCAGCAGCACGAACAGCAGGTTCGTCCAGAAGGCAAGCCCGGCCATGCCCGCATAGCGGGTGAGCAGCCAGAACACCGTGCGCAGCACCTCCGCCGCGCACACCAGCTGCAGCTGCCGCTGAATGGGCTTGCCGCGGCTGTACTCGATGCCCAGCAGGGCAGGCCACACCAGTGCCGAGCACAGGTCGCCCGCCCAGCCGCCGGCTGCCAGCTTACTGAGCATCAGCAGCACGAACACCAGCGTGTAATTGCGCTTTTCGGCCGCCGGGGCACCTTTTTGTGCTGCCAGAAACAGTGCCGCGATGCCGGTCAGGCAGAACGCCACCAGTTCCAGCGCTGAAAAGTCCATGCCGCCCAGCACGGCAAAGCCGCCCAGCATGGAAACAGCCGCTGCGGCCAGCAGAAAGAAGTACCAGGTCTTGCGTGTGAATTTGAGCTTCATTGCGTTCCTCCCGCCCGGTGCAGCGTGCAGCGGGCCTGCTGAATTTTTCAAAGAATTAAAAATATTATAGCACAAAACCGCGCAGGTTGTGTTACAATAAGGAAAACTATTCCGGAGGTTTTCCATGAACGCTGTTGTTTCCATCGTCCTGTTGGCCGCCGTGCTGGGCGTGATCGTGTTTCTGCTCTCCCGGCGGGAAAACGGCCGCCGCAGTCAGTACGGCCCGGCCGGGCTGTCCGAGTTCCGCACCGACCTTGCACTGGACGAGTGCTTCGACCGGCTGGACGAACACAACGACTCCGACGTGTTCGTCTACGACTGCCGCCGGGAGCGGGACGGCGGCTTTTTGCTGCACCTGACCCTGCACCAGCCCACCCAGCAGCCGCTGGACACTCTGTACACCCTGCGGCTGGACCCCGGCCGCCAGACCGTGGTCACCCTGATCTTCATCCGGGAGGCCTTTGGCTACAAGGAGCCGCTGTTCCCGCAGGAGATGCTGGACGAATTTATGGCCCAGAAGCTGGACGCCCACCGCACCCGGTGATTTTTGCGGGCAAAAGGGCTTTTCATTTGCCGCAGAATTTGTTATACTAAATAATAGCGCTGCGGCGCTCTGCGGGCTAGTAGCTCAGTTGGTCAGAGCTGGCGGCTCATAACCGCCAGACCTTACCGTTTCCACCTTTTTCAAATAGCGTTTTTCCGTTGTTTTTTGGTTTGCGAGTGGCTTGAAAATCGGACTTGGGTATTTTCTGGGTACGAAAGCCATTTTACAGAGCTTTGAAACAACGTCATAAGGGCCAGTAGTTCAGTGGTTAGAACTCCCCGCTCATAACGGGGTTATCGCGGGTTCAAGTCCTGCCTGGCCCACCAAAAAAGCACGAAGGTTTCGGCCTTCGTGCTTCTTTTTGTATGCCGACTGCTTATTGGCAATCGGTGCAAAAACCATATTCAGGCAAGCATCCTGCCCTCCAGATAGGAGCAGCGGAGGTAGTCGGGATTGGTATAGTAAACGTTGGAATTGAAGTCAGAGATCTCATCCGTGATAAAAGAGGAAAAAATATCCAGAATGCCTTGTGCGGCATCGTCGTTTTTCATAGTAGACAGTACCAAGCCCTGATACAGCATTCCGATGGAAGTAGTCGAAGGAACCGTATAGCGGCATTCCGAAACCGTGTCGAATGTTCCCTCTGCAATCTGGAAGTCCTCGATCAGTTCATCCGAAACCTGCTCAAAGGAAAGGCAGTGGTTGGCTTCGGCAAGCCGGAGCTGCCGCTCGATATCGGCTTTGGAAAAGCAAGCGATCACATCCTGCCGATGATTTTTCGTCTTACGGGCAATGTACTCGATCAGACTGCAAACATAGAAAACGTCATTTTCCTGCTTTTCAGTCATGGATATGTTCACTCCTTTCAAACGTCAGGCAACGCAGAGCATTGACGGTAGAGATGCCGCTTCCAAAAAAGGGACGTTCCACGGAACGTCCCTTTGATCGCCTGTGCTTACCGGAACACTGCCACGACATAGGCGGTGCCGTTGTAGTCGATGAAGGCCGCGCCCATTTCGTTGTGACCGGCCGCGTCATCCAGCAGCTTTGCCGCCGCGCTGTCGGCCTGCGGCGCATACAGCCAGGCCGTCATGGCCGCGCTGTCATCCAGCAAGAGCGCCACCGTTACATCCTCCGGGACACCATCGCACCCGGACCAGTATAGGAAGACGTTCAGATCATCCGTATGGCTCATGTTGCCGTCCGCATCCAGCGCCACGGTGTACACCAGATCCAGGCCGCTGACCTGCAGGCTGTCCGGTTCCTGTACAAACCATTCTGCCACCGCTTTGGCCGTGTTATCCAGCTCCGGCGCATAGGCAACGCCCAGCTGCTGCGCCAGCTCTGCGGCTTTTTCAGCGTCCGTGCCGGTGTTCACGCTCCCCAGCCCGCTGCAGGCCGTAAGCACACCAAGCGCCAGCACCCCAGCCAGCAGGCAGACAAGCAGATTTTTCCAGTGTTTCATCTTGATCAGCTCCTTTCACGCTGCATCCGTCCCCGCCGCCCCAGACCGGCAGGGCCTTTTTGTTCATGATATCATGCTTCCGGGCAAAAAACAAGGCCGCTGCCTGCAAACGGCAGCGGCCTTGTCCGGTTTTTACTTTGCGTACTCGACAGCGCGGCTCTCGCGGATGACGTTGACCTTGATCTGGCCGGGGTAATCCAGCGTATCTTCGATCTTCTTGGCGATGGAACGTGCCAGCAGGATGACCTGATCGTCGCTGATGACGTCGGGCTTGACCATGATGCGCACTTCGCGGCCTGCCTGCACGGCAAAGGCCTGCTCCACGCCCTCAAAGCTGGAAGAAATCTCCTCCAGATTTTCCAGACGCTTGACGTAGCTTTCCACATTCTCGCGGCGGGCACCCGGGCGGGCGGCGCTGATGGCGTCGGCAGCCTGAATGATGAAGGCCAGCGGGGTCTTGGGCTCCACGTCGCCGTGGTGGGCCTCAATGGCGTGGATGATCTGGGTGTTTTCCTTGTACTTGCGGCAAATGTCCACGCCGATCTGGACGTGGCTGCCCTCGATCTCGTGATCCAGTGCCTTGCCGATGTCATGCAGCAGACCGGCACGGCGTGCCATGGTCACGTTGACCCCCATCTCGCCTGCCAGCAGGCCGGCCACCCAGGCCACTTCCATGCTGTGGGTCAGGGCGTTCTGGCCAAAGCTTGTACGGTACTTCAACCGGCCGATCAGCTTGATCAGGTCCGGATGCAGGCCGTGGATGCCCAGCTCCATCACCGCACGCTCGCCTTCGCGCTTCATCTGCAGCTCCAGCTCGTGGCGGCACTTTTCCACCGTTTCCTCAATGCGGGCGGGGTGGATGCGGCCGTCGCCGATCAGGCGTTCCAGGGTCATGCGGGCCACCTCGCGGCGGGTCTGGTCGAAGGAGGACAGGGTAATGGCCTCCGGGGTATCGTCGATGATCAGGTCCACACCGGTGGCGATTTCCAGCGCACGGATGTTGCGGCCCTCGCGGCCGATGATGCGGCCCTTCATCTCGTCACTGGGCAGCGGCACCACGCTCACGGTGGTCTCGCTGCAGTGGTCGGCGGCGCAGCGGCTCACGGCCTGACCGATCAGGTTGCGGGCGATGTTGTCGCAGTTCTCCTTCAGGTCGGTCTCATAGGCGGCAATGCGCACGGCCTTTTCGTGGGTGAGCTCCTCATCCACCTTGTGCAGCAGCACCTCGCGGGCGTCCTCCTGGCTCAGGCCGGCCAGCGTTTCCAGACGCTCCATCTCCTTGGCGCGCAGGGCGTCGATCTCGGCCAGACGGGCGTCGGCCTCGGCGGTACGCTTCTTCAGGTCCTCTTCCTTGCGCTCCAGGGCTTCAGTCTTGCGGTCCAGGGCATTTTCCTTCTGGTCAATGCGGTTTTCCTGACGGCTGATCTCAGCACGGCGCTGTTTAATCTCCTTGTCGGCCTCTGCCTTCTGGGCATCGACCTCGGCCTTCAGCTTGAAGGCCTCGTCCTTGGCTTCCAGAACCGCTTCCTTGCGCTTCTGGTCTGCGGTCTTGATCGCTTCGTTCACCAGGCGGGTCGCCTCGGCTTCAGCGCTGCCGATCTGTGCTTCGGCGGTCTTTTTCCGGTTGTTGTAACCAACAAAATAGCCCGCAGCTGCACCGACAACACCCACGATCAGGGCCACGATCACTTCGATCGCGGTCATCGTGTTCACTCTCCTTTGTTCTGATTTTTCATTCAGGTTCAAACAAGCAGGAGACGCTGTGCGGCAGGCTGTGGGCAACGATCTATAAGGGAGCCTTCCATGCAAAAAGTGACAACAAAAATCACACGCGCAGGCAGACCCTGCACGGGCATTGCGGCTTTTTTCTATCCGGTTCTGGCTTATATAAAACAGGCGCGCTTCGCCTGTGGAGAAACTCCGGTCACGGGGACGACCTGCACACAGCGTCTTTTATTCCATACTACTAATTATATTACGAAACATTTGCACGCTTGTCAAGGGAAAACCGGTTCCCGCCGCATATTTTTTGTGCACATGGCCGATTTTATGCCGCAAAAACCCCGGTGCATCTGCATACACCGGGGCTCATTCTGCATCATTATTCCAGATACATCCTCCGCAGGCGCATCCGCCGGGCGGGAGTCAGGCCGTACTCCCGGGCCAGATACTCCTCCGCGCTGCCGCACGCTTCCCGGATGACCTGCAGCACATAGGGTGCCGCACCCGGATCCACGCCCGCCTGTGTGCAGAACCGCATCCGCTTGGACGGGTCGGCGGCGATCTCTTCCGCGTGGCCCGCCAGAAGGGCGTCGATCTCGGCCTTGCGGCAGACATTCGTCTGCACAAAGTCCGCGCAGATCGTCTCGTCGGACGCACCCAGCGCCAGCAGGATCAGCATGGCGGCCACGCCGGTGCGGTCCTTGCCGGCAGAGCAGTGGAACAGGATGGGCGTCTCGCCGGCTTCCAGCGCCCGGAACAGCTCCTTGAAAGCCTTGTTGCCAAACAGCATCTGTCGGTACATCCGGTACAGGATGTTCTCGCCCTCCCGGGCGGTGTGCATCATGCGCTCGATGTCACCGGGGGCAAAGCTGATCTCATGGCCGTCGTCGCCGCACAGGGCACAGATCTGCACCAGCCGGGCACCGTCCGGCACATAGTCCGGCTCGGCCTGGGCCTCGGCAGTGCTGCGCAGGTCCAGGATCAGCCGCAAGCCCAGCGCATCCAGCCGGGCACGGTCCGCCGGGTCGGTGAGCCGCGCGGTGCACACGCCGCGCCAGATCTGGCCCCAGCGCACGGTCTTGCCCTCATCGGCCGGATAGCCGCCCAGCTCCCGGAAGTTGGTCGCACCCGCAAAGGGCAGCTGGGTGCCAGGGGCCGGGTGCACCGGAGCGGCAGGCTTTGCCGCCGTGCTGGACAGCACCGGGAAGTTGTAGAAGGGCTTGGCCGGACGGCCCCGGCGCGGCGGCAGCGAGGCGGCCCCGCCCAGCACCTCCATCAGGTAGCTGCGCAGCAGGTCGATGTAGGCCGAGGTATAGTCCCGGCGCTGTACCAGCGATACGCACAGCGGGGGCAGATCCTCCAGCAGCACATCCCGCACCCGGTCCAGCTCCCGCCGGGCACCGGGCTCGTAGCGGGTCAGGCAGGTGCACAGCTGCTCCTGCACCAGATAATAGGCCTGGTAAAAGCTGGGGCCGATCTCGGCGTTGGGCGCAAACCCGGCCCGGGCACAGGCCGACCACAGCGGACTGAACAGGTCCTGCCGCAGGCTGGGCAGCAGCACCCGCTGCCCCCGCAGGTCGGCCAGCGGGATGCTCTCCCGGTCCCAGAAGGGGTGACCGCGGGGCACCAGCAGGCAGGCAGGGTCGGCCCGCAGGGTGGTGCGGGCCAGTACCGGGGCCGCACAGCCCAGGTCGATGACCAGACCGGCGTCCAGCTCGCCCTGCTCCACGGCATCGGCCACAGCGTCGTTGTCCAGCAGGCGGAACCGCATCTCCACATGAGGGTACTGCTGGCGGAACTTGTCCAGCTGCGTTTCCAGCCCAGGCAGGTAGTCCGGCACCAGCGCCACGCTGATGCCGATGTGCACCGGCTGGGCCGACTGGATCTCGGCCCGCAGGGCGGCCTGCATCTGCTGGAACTGCTCCACCACCGGGGTGGCATGGCGCTGCAGGCTCATGCCGCGGTCGGTGAGGGTGAGTTTGTGGTGGGCACTGAGAAACAGCGGCCCGCAAAGTTCCGCTTCCAGCGCAGAGATGCTCTGCCGCAGCGCCTGCCGCGACAAAAACAGCCGCTGTGCGGCCCGGGTATAATTCATTTCTTCGCACAATACCAGAAAGTAGTGCAGCTGGCGGATGTCCATGGTTTCCTCCTGCGGATGTTTGTCATAAATAAAGAATACCGCCTTTTCCGGCAATTGTAAAGCCGGTGGACCTTCTTCCCGGTCACATTTTTTGCTGCGCTCTGCATTCCGCCGTATCACGCCGTCACGTGGACCGCATTTTCCCGGACGGCATCAATGGTTTCCATCAGCTCACCGTTCTCGTCAAAATCCGGCAGGCGGCCGTACTTCATCTTTTTGATGGCAGGGAACACCCGCTGCTGCATGGTGAGGAAAATCTCACGGGAGTCCTTATCCTTGAACTTGCTCCACCGCATGGACTGGCCTGCCGCACTGGCGGGGGAAGAGGTGCTCCATCTTCTCGCCCGCCATGCTCTCAAACTCTTCGGTGGCAAGCTCCTTTTCGTCCAGCGACCGGATGAACATGAGATAGGTCAGCTGCTCGATGCCGGTTTTTATGGCAGGGTTCAGGACATCCGAACAGACACCGTTTAATATAGAAATGAGGTTCACCCTGAACAAACTGCTTTCCTGCCGCCATTGAGAAAAAACAATCCCCACAGCCACAAAAAGGACTGTAGGGATTGCTTTTATGGTGAAGGAGAAAGAGAATTAACGTGTTAACCCTTGTCCGCGCCGGAGGTGATGCCCTCGACGTAGAACTTCTGCATGATGACAAACAGGATTGGAGATGGGGATGGATCACCAGCACACCGCCTGCACAGAAGAGCGCAAAGTAATTGTTGATCAGGGTCTTTTGCAGCATATTATACAGACCGATAGCCACTGTCCAGTCGGCAGAGACGCCCGAATTCAGGATCATTTTTGCCATCACGAAATCGGTCCATGGAACCATGAAAGAGCTGATGATGGTATAGACCAGGATCGGCTTGGACATGGGCAGAACGACCTGGAAGAACACACGGGCGTCGGATGCGCCGTCCAGCTTAGCGGCCTCCCGCAGGGAGATGGGGATGGTATCAAAGAAGCCCTTGCAGATCAGATAGCCCAGACCGGACGAACCGGCATAGACCATGATAAGACCGGCATAGGAGTTGGTCAGATTCAGATATTTCAGGACGAAATAGACGGCGATCATTGCCAGCACGCCGGGGAACAGGTTGACGCTGACAGAAAGGTTCTGGATCAGCTTGCGCCCCTTGAAGCGGCAGCAGCTCAGCGCGTAGGCTACCATCAGCACAAAGCAGGTGGAGATAACGCAGTTGAAACAGGCCACCACAAGGGTGTTGGTAAACCAGCGCGGGAACTGCGCCACAGAGTCCGGGTGGAACAGAATGTTGACATAGTTGCGCAGTGTGTAACTGGCCGGGAAGAACTGTCGCACATTGATGCCCCGGTCTGTGGAGAAGGAAGTGACCAGAAGCCACAGAATGGGTACCAGCCAGATAGCTGCCAGCAGGGCCAGCAGCAGATGCCGCAGGATGCTGCGGACTGTGCGGAGGATACGCCCGCGGCGCAGCTGCGCTGCGGTCTCTGCCCGGCGTGCCGGAGAAACAGTTGTCTGTGTCAAGAGAACGTCGCCTCCTTTTTATTGAGGAACCGGAAGCATACCAGCGTGAACACGGCACAGATGATGAACACCATAATGCCAATGACGGCGGCCATCTTGTAGTTGTACTGCTCCTGCGTCAGGCGGAACAGCCATGTGACCAGCAGATCCACCTCTTTTGCGCTGGAGGAAGCCAGCGCCTGATCCTTGGTGATATAAACGTCCTGTGTGAGCAGGTAGATGACGTTGAAGTTGTTGACGTTGCGCACAAAATCCGTAACCAGTGCCGGGCCCTGCACACTGAGCAGGTAGGGCAGCTTGATGTGGATAAAGCTCTGCCACGGCGAGGCACCGTCGATGGTGGAGGCCTCCAGCATATCGGTGGGAATGTTCATCAGCACACCGGTGGCAATGAGCATCTGGTAGGGCACGCCCACCCAGATGTTGATGAGGATGATCATGAACTTAGCCCAATGCTGATCGGTCAGGAATGGAATGTGGTTCATGTTCTGCCCCAGCAGACCGATGGCCTTTAAAAAATCGGTCACGCCTGCATTGGCCATCATGGTGTTGAAGATGCCGGCATCCGAGAAGAAGTTGCGCACCAGCAGCAGGGTGACGAACTGCGGCACCGCAATGGTGATGATGAACAATGTGCGCCAGAGCTTTTGGCACTTGGTCTTTTTGTTGTTGATGAGCATGGCCAGAAATACGCCGCCGAAGAAGTTGGTGAAGGTGGCAAAGAAGGCCCACACCAACGTCCAGCTGAGCACCCGTCCAAAGGCGTAGCTGAAGGTCAGGCTCAGCGACTGCCCGCCAAACAGAGAAGCAAAGTTAGCCAGCCCCACCCATGTAAACAGGGCGGCGGGAGGCATATGCTGCTGATCGTAGTTGGTAAAGGCAACAGCGATCAAAATGAACAGCGGGATGATGGTGAACACCACCATCACCCAGCACCGGAAGGGTGAGCAGGGTAACGTAGAACTTTTCGTTCAGGTACAAGGTGATATCCTGCCGGAAATTGTTGGGCTTTTTGCCAGCAGCCTTCTGCGCCTGTAACGCGTAATTGCTCTGCACCACCAGCATGGCAGCAGCGATCAGCGTTACAATGACCACCAGTGCGATCACGCTGAGCAGCAGGATGGCAAACGAGTTGTCGTAGTTGTTGACCTCGTTCTTTAAGGTAAGGGGGTTGAACTGCATCTCCATCTGCACCGTGCCCAGCGTGCCGAACTTTTTCAGCGCAGGAATGCCGGAAGTGCCCAGAAAATACAGTCCCAGCCCCTGCACCAGCGTTACCAGTAGTGCCTTGATAAGCTGGCCGTGGCCAATGTAGCCCAGACCCCAGACAAAGAGGGACAGCTTTGTAAAAATATCTCCGTGAACAAATGCGTGACCGAACTTCTGAAGGAAATTCGGCTCCCGGCCATCTGCCCGCAAGGGTGGTGTAAGGACCATTTCTGCCACAGAAGTCAACTCCTTTCTTGGTATGCAGAGGGGGTTATAGCAAACAGGATGTTAGGTTGACGCCGATTTCTTGTATTGCGATAAAAAGCGGGCACACCGCATTCTGCTGCGTGCCCGCCGGGAAAAACCGGAACTTACTGTGCCACAGGTGCGGTGATGCCGGCCACAGCGTCATCCACCAGCTGCTGGGTGGTCTTGCCCTGCGTGTCGCCGGAGGCGAGGATCTCGCCCAGACTTGCGGCGGAGCTCCAGTAGTTTGCGCCTACCCGCTGCAGGGTAGCGTAGGAGCTCTGCTCGGCCAGTGCGGCAATGGCGGGTGCAGACTGCACAGCCTCGGTGGCGTTTGCGTTGATGTTGGAGGGACCCAGCTTGCGGTCGTTGAAGCGCTTGTTCTGGTTGTCCTCGTTGGTGATGAAGTCGGCCAGCATCATAGCCACGCCCACGTTGGCGCTGTGGGGGTTGACGCCCACCAGCTTGTAGCCAGAGAAGGAGCCCATCTGGACCTGTGCGCCGTTCAGGGTGTAGGTTGGCAGCTTCGTGGCGGCGTAGCCCTCGCCCCAAGCCTCCTCGGCGGTGCTGGCGTTCCATGTGCCGGAGATAGCGGCGCAGCAGCTGCCATCCTTGATGGCAGAAACGATATCAGCATCCGCGCCGGACTTGAAGCCGGGGTTTGCGGTGATATCCAGAATGGCCTGCGTTACGTCTGCGCCGGGAGCCTCGTTCCAGTTGCAGACGGTGTTGATGCCGTCATCTGCCAGCGTAGCCACCAGACCGGCACCAGCGTAGAAGCTGTAAATGTACCATGCATCGTTCACACTCATCATGAACTTTTTGCCGGCAGCTGCAGCCTTTTCCAGCATGGTGTCCACGCTCTGCACATCCTCGGCGCTCAGAACGCTTGCATCATAGTACAGGAAATAGCCATTGTCGGCGGTCATGGGGTAGGCGTAGAGCTTGTCGTTCATGGTGGCAGCGCCCACAGAGCCGGGCAGGTTGCGGCTCTTCACGTCGTCCGGGTTCAGCAGCACTTCCTGCAGCGCACCGGCGTTTACCAGCTCGTTCAGCTGGTCATCAGCAAAGGCAAAAACGTCTGCGGCAGACTCCGGGTCGGCCAGAACGGTGTCCTTTGCGCTGGACTCAGACTGCACGCCGATCTCGATGGTCACATTGCCCTTATCTGCATTCTGCTCGATGAAAGCATCTGCCATCTCGCGCAGCATGGTCTGATCCTCTTCTGCGCCCCACATGGTCAGCTTCACATCGCCCCAGCTCTCCGCAGCAGAGGCAGCCGTACTGGAAGCGGCAGCAGAGGAAGCGGTGCTGTTGGAAGAACCGCCGCAGGCGGTCAGCACACCGGCAGCAGCCACAGTGCCCATGGCTGCAAGGAAGTTACGGCGGGAAATCAGCTTTTTCATGATCCAGTTCTCCTTCGTTCTCAATCTGAAATCTTCGGGTGCTCTTTGTTGCGCTTATAAGTTGCGCACATCCGAGCAGCTGTTTTTCTGTACCCATAGGATACCGCATTCTTTTACTCACGTCAATGGACGAAATTCACGGTATTGTTGAGTCGAAACTGGAAAAAGTGACGGTAAAATTAGGATACATGGGCAAAAGTGCGCAACTTTAGCGCAACCTTTGCCATGCAAAGAGCAAAAATGCCCGCTCCGGGAAAGGAGCAGGCACAAAAAGCGCGTTATTTGATGCTGCGGGAGCGTTCCCTCCACTTGGTAGAGTCCCGCAAAATGACCTGATAACCTTCCAGCTGCCGCATGACGATCTCTTTTCCGGCCAGCCGGTCCAGCAGCATCCGGCAGGCGGTCTTGCCCAGCTGCTCGGCATCGTACTGCACCGCCGAAACAGACGGCGTGATGCTGGCAAGCATGGAGCTGTCGTACAGGCTGGCCACTCGCAGATCGTTGGGCACGAGGATATGCCGCGTCCGCAGCTCCCGCATGACCTCAAAGGCGACCTCATCATCGCCGCAAAGGATGCAATCCGCCTTCTGCTCCAGCGCAGCCTCCAGTGCGTCGAGCGTCTGCCCGGCAGATTCCACACCGGAATGAACGAGCCGCTGGTCTACTGGCACACCAAATTCCGCGAATCCACGCAGATAACCGCGTATGCGGTCGGTGTTGACGGCGTAGATGGTACTGCCCACCAGCAGCGCGATCCGCTTGGCGCCCAGCTGCAAAAGGATGCGTGTCATCTCGCAGGCCGCCGCGACCTGATCGTTGTCTGCCTGCGGGATGGTCTTGTCCTCGCTGCGTCCGATGAGCACAAAAGGTGTCTCGTATTGCCGCAAAAGTTCGATGCAGGGATCATCCGTCATGGCGTAGGTCAGGATCACGCCGTCCACCTTGTGGTTGGCCAGCTGCCGCTGCAGCTGCGAATACTCGGTGTTGGAGGCGTAGCAAAGCATCAGGTCATAGCCGCGCTGGTCTGCCATGATGCAGATGCCGCCCATGCACTTGCGCAAAAAGGGCAGATCCAGCGTAATAAAGCGCTGTGGCACGATCATGGCAATGTTGTTGGTGCGCACCTTTTCGCCGCCCTGCGGGGCGGCAGGCTCGGTGCGGGTGCGTCCTAGATAGGCATATACCTTGGCGCGGGTCTTCTCACTGATGCGTCCCTTTCCGGAAAGTGCGCGTGATACCGTTGTTTTAGAAACACCAAGCGCATCGGCCACCTGCTCGATCGTCATTTTTTCAGTTTCCTTTGCAGCCACAGGATATCCTCTCCTTTTCACAGAACTGCGCAACAATGCGCCACCCCAGCATACCGGGGTAAGCCCGCTTTGTCAAGTATGAAAGCAAACAAAAAGCGTTCTGCTTTTTTGGCAGAACGCTGAAATCTGGTATTTTTGTGCCTTACAGGACCTGCTCGCCGTTTTTCCAGACGGCCGTTCCGTAACGGTTCAGCGCAACACCGCCTACTTCGACCGGATGTTCATTGCAGTTCTGTATAAAGACGAACGTACCGCGCCGCGCGGCCAGAACGCCGTCCGGCAGTGCCTCCGGCCAGGCCGGGGTCAGGCCGACTTCCTTTACAGCAGCACGATAAAATGCGCGATAGAACGATTCCTCGAACCGACTTGCCAGATAATAGGCACGGCCCTCCCCGTAGGAGTGGACAGCCACCGCCGGGCAGTTTGCATAATAGTCCTCGGCATAAACGCTCAGCAGTTTGGCAGGGTCGGTGTCGTTCAGACTTGCGACCTCGCATAGGACCGAAGCCTGCGTTCCCGGCAAAGTGGAATCGTCCATCGGGGTGCAGCGGCAGGTTTCGCCATCATACATTCCGTCGATCTCAGTGCGGCGCAGGCCCAGCAGGTCGGTCAAGCCGTAGGGCGTGTCACCCAGACGGCACAAATCGCTTTCATCCACCACACCGGTCCAGTATGTAACCACGACCGTCCCACCATTCCGGGCAAAATCACAGAGTTTTTGGGCAAAGGCATCGGTCAGCAAATAAACCATCGGAACAACGACCAAACCATAACCCGTCAAATCGGATTCCTGATTCACGAACTCCACCGCAATGCCTTCCCGCGCAAGAGCATTGTAGTGCAGCTTCAGCTCGTCCCAGTAGCCCATCCCTGCATTGCGCGGGCCGCAGGAACCTTCCAATGCCCACTTGTTTTCCCAATCGTGGACGATCGCCGCCTGTTTTTCACGGCAAGTCGTTGCAATCTCCGAGAGCACTTCCAGCTTCCGTCCCACTTCCATCGTTTCCCGGAACGGACGGGCATCCTCCCGCCCATCATGGCCGACGACTGCACCATGGAACTTTTCTTCCGCGCCGCGGCTGGCTCGCCACTGGAAGTAAAGCACACTGTCCGAACCATGTGCAACCGTCTGCAGAGCCGCAAGCTCCGCAATGCCGGGGCGCTTCTGTTTGGAGATCGGCTGCCAGTTGGTAAAGCTGGGGCTGGATTCCATCAGCAGGAAGGGCCTGCCCTTCATGGAGTAATACAGGTCGTGCATCAGGGCCGTATCCAACGCCGTTTCTTCCACTGTTTCGCTGGGCTTGTGCCATGTGGGGTAGTTGTCCCAGCTGGCAATGTCGATCTCCTTGGACATTTTGAAATAGTCGATTCCGTCAAACCGGTACATCATGTTTACCGTGAACTTTGCATCCGGCGCAATTTTTTTCACGGTATCACGCTCAAATTTCAAAAAATCAATATGCCGGTCACTGACAAAGCGCTTCCAGTCCAGCGCAAGGCCCTGCACGGCATTTTCCCCCTGCGGGGCAGGGCTTTCGATTTGTTCCCAAGCGGTATAGTCGTGACTCCAGAACCGGGCGTTCCACGCCTTGTTCAAGGCATCCAAAGAGCCATACCGTTCCTTGAGCCAGCAGCGGAACGCGGCCTGACACAGCTCGCAATGGCAGTCGCCGCTCATCTCGTTGGAGATATGCCAGAGCAGAACAGCCGGGTCATTGCCGAACCGCTGCGCCAGCATCTGGTCGATGATGCGGACTTTTTCCCGGTAAACCGGCGATGTATAGCAGTAATTCTGCCGCCGGTTGTACAGCTCCCGGACCCGGTCTGCCCGGACTCGGCGCACCTCGGGGTATTTGTGTGCCATCCAAGCGGGGCGGGCCGCACTGGGCGTTGCAAGGATCGTATAGATTCCATTGGCATACAGGTTATGGACGATGTCTGCCAGCCAATCCAGCTCAAATACCCCCTCCTGCGGTTCCAATGTGGACCATGAGAACACGCCCAGCGTCACAGTATTAACGTGTGCCTTTTTCATCAGTTCGATGTCCTGCGCCAGAATATCGGGCCGGTCCAGCCACTGTTCCGGGTTGTAGTCTCCGCCATGAAGTAATCTGAGCTGCTGCATGATAGCGGCCTCCTTTGGTTGCGCAAATTGCGCAATATTTTTATCGGATAAAGTTGCGTTCGATACAGAGTATAGCAAGAACCTCCACAAGATGCAATGCGCCTTTATAGAATTTCGTTGCAACAAGCTGAACGTTTGATGCGGTGCAAGAAACCATCCATGGATGCTTTGGAAGATTCCACAACGTTCATGGAGAATTTATAGGCAGGTTGTCAAAATGCAGAAATAATCCGTATTGCTTTTGATACGGGTTAAGGGCAGAACAAGGAAACTGTTGCAAAATAGCTCTCTGAAAAAAATATGCACAAAACCCGGAACCTTTTCAGGGCCAAAACGGCTCAAAAAGGGTTCCGGGTTTCTGTTTTTGCACTATTTCTTTGCGCAAGTCGCTATCGCATTTTTATTTTGCAACAGCCCCTCTTGACTTATTTCTGAATTTTAATTCGGAAGTTCAATTTTATTTTGACTTAGATTATAGATCGTTTTATCATCCCAGTTTCGTCGGAGAGCAATCTCGGCAGTCAGACCTGTATTATTATAATTGATCGACC
>ENA-OQIL01000266-OQIL01000266.1-human-gut-metagenome-genome-assembly--contig:-NODE-266-length-21910-cov-9.309553_pt1 | contig 21910 bp, 26 predicted proteins | sample MGYA00242583_ERZ504748 | MGnify/ENA primary metagenome ERZ504748 (study PRJEB26092, sample SAMD00036191) | human gut metagenome | host: Homo sapiens | study: EMG produced TPA metagenomics assembly of...
AACAGAATCCCCCTTGGTCTGCCACATTGAAACCAGTATTCTGTCAATATTTCGAGCGTCCGGTCTGCAAGCAAAGTATAACGATCAGAGCGACTTTTCCCATCACGGATGTGTATGGTTTGTTCGTGCGTGAAATATCATCATAATGAAGATGTGTGACTTCTGAAACACGAAGTCCGCCTGAATACATAGTAGCAATCATAGCTTTGTGCTTCAAATTTGGCGTAGCATCAAGAATAGCTGATATTTCTGCTTTTGTAAGCACCGTTGGTAACTTTCTGTCCCCTTTTCATACGAGGTATGTCATCATCATCCCAATTCTTCTTCAATAATTTTTTTGTAAAAGAAGCGGATTCCTGAATGGTAGTGATTGTATGTTTCTGGTGAAATCCCGGAAAGTTTCTTTTCAGTTAGGAATATATCAACATCGTCAGTTGTTAATGCATCTATATCCTTGGCTGTGCGGTTCAAAAAATGAGCAACACTGGTACAGTATGCATGAATCGTGGAATCCTTGAGATTCCGTTTATTTGCAGCAGATCGAATCTGATTAAAAATTTCTTCGTACATAATAAAATCCTCCATGTAAAATCAGTAGTTAATGAAAAACCCTGCTTACATGGAGGTGCATTAGCATAATAAAACCGCTTGTCAGAAAAGCGGTCAAATGGTATTCTTTTCATAGGCAGTGGTGTCTTTCTGTATTGAATTGTTTTGTGTGGTAACTTTACAATATCAAATACTGGTAAGAATTGCCATTGCCTATTTTATTATTGAGAAAAAGAAAGCTGCGCCACAGCCTTGGCAAGCCATCGCGCAGCGATTTTGTTCAACTGGAAGTTAGCGATTTCTTTTTCCGGTATTCTCTGTCCCACGGATTTCCTCATGATAGAAATAATCTACGATCACCGGATGCCCCTGCGGGACTCTGCCATAAGGCATTTCATTATCCACAAAGGCACAATCATACTTCTTAGCCATTTTCTCAGCTTTTACTTCAAGTGCTTCAAAGTAGCTGCGGTTATGCTTGTTATAGATCTCGTCGTAAAGTGGTACAAGATCAGGATATTTTCCGGCGATATAATTCATAATTGTCTTTTTGAAACCGCCTCGAAGATTGAGATTTTTCGAGCCAGAACAGATCGCACTGATCCTTTACCCGATCAAAGATTGCTTCAAAATCCGTGATACCGGGAAATACCGGGGATACGAAACAGACTGTACGGATACCTGCCTCATATATCTGCTTCATAGCAGCGATACGGTACTCAATGCTCGAAGCAGAGTCCATATCGTTCTTGAAATTTTCATCTAGTGTGTTGATCGCCATGAAACGGTTACACGTCCAAGCTTCTTCAGTAAATCAATATCTCGTACCACAAGATCCGACTTTGTGCAGATCAGAATATCTGCGTCACTGCCGATCAGCTGCTCCAGAAGTTTTCTGGTATTCCCGAATTGCTCCTCCTGTGGATTTGTAGCCATCCTGTCACAGAACCGATGACCACCCGCTGTCCGGCATATTTCTTCGGATTTTTAATTTCCGTCCAATGCTTCACATCAAGGAAAGTGCCCCATTCTCCTTGTGCCCAGTAAAGCGCTTCATAAAAGAAGCATAGCAATACTTGCAGGCATGTGTACAGCCCACATAGGGATTGACCGAGTAACCGCCTACCGGCAGACTAGACTTAGTCATGATGTTCTTTGTTTCCACCTCACGAATGAGGATTCCATTTATTACTTCTTCCATGATTTCTGTACCTCTAACACTTTATTAAATTCTTCCGGCATTTCCTGAATCATATTTTCATCCCCTATGATAGGGACAAGGTCTTCCTTCATAAACACCGGAATGCCGAGCTTATGTGCCTGGTCCGTCAGAGACCTTGCCCATTCCGGCTCCGTATGAATCTTCCTGCTCTGAGCTCCGGTCATGGTGCCCACAACGATCCAATTGATTCCGGAAAGGTCAACTGTGCCGAGATCGTCGAATAACGGCTCAAAGGTAACATGGTAATGTTTTGCTCTGACGTTTTTCCGAAGGGCGTCGATACGCCACAGTTCTGCTTTCCTCGTCACCGTAACGCCAAACCATGCGTTTTCCAGATTGATATCAAAATCCAGCAAATCGGGTCGCTTGGTAAGGAACAGGAACTGATGCTGTGGATTTTCACGGATCTTTGCAAATACCTCGTCTCTCCATTCCGGCTTCCATCCGGAGAGATCGCTCATGCCGGTAAGAAGAAAGTTCTGCGGACGTTTCTTTTCCATCATCTTGAGCTTACCCGGAAAGAATTCAGGGTCAGAAAAGTCATCAATCATATGCCAGCGTTTCACATTATTGCGGGCATAGCAATATGCACACCCCACTGTACATCCGATGACGATATTCATGTTTTGAATCTGATCTTTGATACAAATACTCATGATTTCTGCCACTCCTCAAGATTCTTTCTGATACGGTCGAGGCATTCCTCAAACTGGGCAATTTCTTCTTCTGAAAAACCTTTGTAGTAAATACTTCCCATCTCGTCAGATACAGAATCGTACTCGCCCTTTAAGGAATGTGCTTTCTCAGTCAGAAACAAGAGCGTTTTCCTTTTGTCCGTTTCAGACTGAACACGTCTTATCAGCCCTTGATTTTCCATTCTTTCCAGCATCGTAGTAAGAGAAGTTATCGCTAATCCACATTTAATCGAGAGTGACCTGATTGGGATTCCATCTTCCTGCCACAGTACATAAAGAATACGCCCTTGGGCTCCGTTAAACGCATCAATATTCTTTTCGCTGAGAATCTTCTCAAAGATTCGATCTCCAAGTTGTTTTATTTTGGTAACAAGAAATCCGCCATTCATTTTCACACAAATACTCCTATATAGTATTTTATAAAATAATACTATATAGGAGTTTTACTGTCAACAGTTTGTATGTCTAAGTAGAAGTAAATTCCGATTTATCTTTACCCGTTTTCCTTCCAGAACAGCCCGCCGGAAGTCTGGAACAGCAGCCAGGGGTTCACACTCTTGCTGCCCAGCTTGAAGTCCATGGTCAGCTCCTCGCCCAGAGCACCCACGGCCTGGCCTTTTTCCACCGTCTGCCCCTCGGACACCGAGAGCGCCTGCAGGCCGTACAGGTAGCTGCGCATCCCGGCTCCGTGGTCAATGACCACCGTGTTGCCGGTGAGGGCAAGGTTCCGGGCCAGCACCACCACGCCGTTGGCCGGGGCGCGGCAGGGCTCGCCGGGGATGGTATAGAGCTTGGTGGAGTTGGAGCGGCTGCCCTGCTGACCGTTCGTCACCTTTACCTGTCCGTAGTCCACCAGTGTCATGGAGTTTTCGGCCGGGTTCACGAAACCGCCGGCCCACAGCTTTTCCCGCGCGGGGGCCTCGTACAGGCCCCAGACCGCATTGCGGAACTCGGTGTTGGCGGCATCGGTGGCTGCCGGTTCCGGGTCCACCTCCACGGTGCCAAAGTCCTTGGGCAGCACGACGAGGGTGTGGGTGAGCGTCTCGCCGTTCACGGCAACATTCACCGCATGTCCGCCGGAGGACGCATTGTAGGCCGCCGGGATGTAGGCGCGCCAGCCGTCGGCGGCGCGCACGCACTGCACGCTGCCAAGGTCGGTCTCCACGGCAGGGGCGGTGTCGCCGGTCATGCCGGAGATGCACACGCCCACGATGCCGCCCTGCTCCACCCGCTCGGCCGAGAACGCGATGTCCGCGCTGGCCTGCAGGGTGAACCGGAAGGAATACCGGTACCACCCCGTGGGCTTTGCGGGGCGCTCCAACCCCAGATTTTTGCGCAGGGCACCGGTGCTGCCGCCCTCGAACTGGGTGGCCATGCCGCCCTTGGGCACGCGCCAGAGGGTCATTTCGGCCTTGTATTCGCCGTTGGCCGGGAAGAGGAAGCTCTGGTATTCGCTCACGCTGCCGGCAAACACCACACTGCCGACCGCGGTCTGGATGGTCAGAGTGGTGTAGCTGGCCCAGTCCGGCAGAGTAATGTCCGGGTGCGCCGTGTACAGGGTGCCCAGCTTCTGCACCGTGAGGGTGGCAGGGCTGGCAAACACCTTGTCCAGCTTGCCGCCCAGCAGCGGCACCTGCCAGCAATACCCGTTGGTCTCCAGTTCCTGGCCGCCGAACTGCGCGGCAGCATCCGGGCAGCCGCCCTGCGTGGTAAAGGCATAGCTCACCCCCATCACAGCCGCCAGCAGCAGGGCCACGCCCAGTGCAACGCTGATGATCCACAGCAGAAAACGCTTCATGTCCTTCTCCTTTTATGTAGCAAAAAGGCGCACCCGCGCAGCCTGTGGTCAGACTGCCGGTGCGCCTCCTTTGTGTCCGGTGTTTGGTTTATTCTGCAGCATCCTCGGCAGGTGCCTCTTCGGCAGCTTCCGGCTCGACCGTTTCTGCATCGTCCTCGCCAAAGAGCAGACGCTCGTACTCGTCCAGTTCCTTTTCGCGGCGGTGCAGGTAAACAGCCGCAGCAGCCAGTGCTCCGGCAACAGCAGCCAGGGCAGTGATCACAGCGATCAGGCAAGATTTCTTCATAGGTTCAGTACACTCCTTTTTTCGGTCGAAACGATGGTGTTTCAGCTTATTTTTCCAGCGGGAGACCCGCAGCAGCACGTCCGCCGCCTTCCAGAGAAACGACAGCATGTGAAGGGAGCATTTTACCAGAAAGAACATCCGCATCCACTCCATTCAGGGGGCTTCGGGCACGGTCCGCTTCCCCGCTATCTTGTGGTTATTATACCCGTTCCTGTCAAAAATTACAACCGTTGCGGGCAACTTTTTCGCTTCCTGTCCATTCTGTACAAAAGGCTTTGGGCAGATTGCCAGAATTTCCAAATCATCCCAGCATCCGGTCCTTGTAGGCGGCAAAGGCACCGGGCAGGGTGTAGGTGGTGCGCAGCTCCTCGCGGCTGGCCCAGACGCAGCCCGCCGGGGCCGCCTGCTCCGGCACCGTGAGGGCCACACCGGACAGCAGCCATTCGATGTGGCTGAAGATGTGCTTGGCCGCCGGCAGGGCTTCCGGCACTGCGGTGCCGGTATCCACTCCAAGGGCTGCCAGCCTTGCCAGCACTTCGGCCTGCAAAAGGTGTTCACTCTCCCACAGCACCGGCTGCCACAGCCCGGCCAGCAGTCCCTTTGCGGGCCGCTGCTGTACCAGAAAGCCCGCCGGGCTTTCCACCAGCGCCACCGTCACCGGCAGCACCTTGCGGGGCTTCGGCTTTGCCTTCTGGGGCAGCGCGGCGGTGGTGCCCGCCGCGCGGGCCTGACACAGCCCGGCCAGCGGGCAGACATCGCACAGGGGTGCACCGTTGGGCACACAGACCAGCGCCCCCAGCTCCATCAGGGCCTGATTGTAATCCCCGGCCTTTTCCGGCGGCTGATGTTCCATCACCCGGGCAGTAAAGGCCTTTTTCACCTTCGGATCTGTAATGACACCGGGGTCATTATACAGGCGGGAAAACACCCGCAGCACATTGCCGTCCACCGCCGGCACCGGGATGCCAAAGCTGATGGATGCAATGGCCCCGGCGGTGTAGTCCCCGATGCCGGGCAGGGCCCGCAGGGCGGCATAGTCGGCGGGCAGCTGGCCGCCGTACTGTTCGCAGACGATCTTTGCGGCCTTCTGCAGGTTGCGCACCCGGCTGTAGTAGCCAAGACCCTCCCACAGCTTGTGCAGCTTTTCCTCATCGCAGGCGGCCAGCGCCGGGATATCCGGCAGCGCCGCCAGAAAGCGCTCGTAATACGGCAGCGCCGCCAACACCCGTGTCTGCTGCAGCATCACTTCGCTGAGCCAGACGTGGTAGGGCGTGGGGTCCTCCCGGAAGGGCAGGATGCGGTGGTTTTTGTAAAACCAGTCCAGCAGGGCCGGTGCAATGTTTTCCACTTGTTTTTGTCTCCTTGTTGAAAGTTAAGGGCGGGTCACTATTTATAATGCCCTCCGCGATGCTCTGGACATAAATAGCGGAACTATATTTTATAGTCGTGTTTGTCGCGGCCTGCGGGCCGCTCCAAACACCTTTTCACAGATGGAGTCCCAACCGGCAGCAACTGCGCTATCGCAAAACCTGCCGCTAGCCGCACCGACCTTTCCCGTGAAAATGCAATCCCGGAAAGTCCGCAGACTTTCCGGGATTGCGCTATTTAAAATAATTCTTCCGCTGTCATTGCCAGAGCAAAGCGGAGGCAATTCCCAATCGTTCTCAGAATCAGAAACCGTAAGCGGTGCGGGGGAACGGCAGCACGTCACGAATGTTCTGGATGCCCGTGAGGTACATGATCATGCGCTCGAAGCCCAGGCCGTAGCCGGCATGCTCCACGCCGCCGAACTTGCGCAGGTTGAGGTACCAGTCGTAGCTGGACTTGTCCAGACCCAGCTCGTCCATGCGGGCCACCAGCTTGTCGTAGTCCTCTTCACGCTGGCTGCCGCCGATCAGCTCACCGATGCCGGGCACCAGCATATCGGCTGCGGCCACGGTCTTGCCGTCCGGGTTCTGCTTCATGTAGAAGCTCTTGATCTCCTTCGGGTAGTCGGTGACGAACACGGGCTTCTTGAACACCACCTCGGTCAGGTAGCGCTCGTGCTCGGTCTGGATGTCCACGCCCCACTCCACCGGGAACTGGAACTTCTTGTTGTTCTTCTTCAGCACCTCGATGGCGTCGGTGTAGGTGATGCGGCCGAATTCGCTGTTTGCCACCAGCTCCAGGCGCTCGATGAGGCCCTTGTCGATGAACTGGTTGAAGAAGGCCATCTCATCCGGGCAGTTGTCCAGCACATAGCGGATGACGTACTTGGTCATCGCCTCGGCGGTGTCCATGTAGCCGGACAGGTCGCAGAACGCCATCTCCGGCTCGATCATCCAGAACTCGGCTGCGTGGCGGGTGGTAAAGCTCTTCTCCGCGCGGAAGGTGGGACCGAAGGTGTACACCTTGCCGAATGCCATGGCCATGGCCTCGGCTTCCAGCTGGCCGGAAACGGTCAGGTTGACCGGCTTCTCAAAGAAGTCCTTGGTATAATCCACGGTGCCGTCCTCGTTCTTGGGCACGTTCTCCAGGTCCAGGGTGGTCACGCGGAACATCTCACCGGCACCCTCGCAGTCAGAGGCGGTCAGCAGCGGGGAGTGAGCGTAGACAAAGCCGTTCTCCTGGAAGAACTTGTGGATGGCATAGGCTGCCACGCTGCGCACACGGAATGCGGCGTTGAAGGTGTTGGTGCGGGGGCGCAGGGTGGGCATGGTGCGCAGATACTCCATGCTCATCTTCTTTTTCTGCAGGGGGTACTCGTCGGCGGGGCAGTCGCCCAGGATCTCCACGCTGTCGGCGTTCAGCTCAAAGGGCTGCTTGGCCTGCGGGGTGAGCACCAGCTTGCCCTTGACGCGCAGGCTGCTGTACAGACCGGTGTGGATGACTTCGTCGTAGTTGGCCAGCTTGCCGGCTTCCAGCACGACCTGCAGGGTCTTGAAGCAGCCGCCGTCCGACAGGGCGATGAAGCCGATGTTCTTGGAGTCGCGGATGTTCTTGGCCCAGCCGCAGACGGTGATCTCGGTGCCGTCGGCGGGGGTGTTCTTGAACAGCGAAACGATCTCGGTACGTTCCATAATGTTTTTCCTCCCGAAAATAATGAAAAAAGACAGCTTTGTTCTCCCTGAAAGTTCAGGGCGAACAAGCTGTCTTGTAATGTCCGCGGTGCCACCTGAATTACCGGAAGTGTCCGGTCGCTCACGCGCTCCTTTGTAAGCGCTGTCCCGGTAACGCAGGACCTGCGGCGCACCTACTTGCGGCAAAGGCCGGTTCAGTTTGCTGCTCCCGGGTGTTCGTTCACGCGGCGTGCGGGCGCGGCTCTCAGCTGTGCCGCACTCTCTGGGCCGGACGGCCCGCGCTACTTTTCCCGATCGTTGCATTTGACCCTTAAAAAATAGCACTTTGGCGGCCTTTTGTCAAGCACCGCCCAGCAGGGCGGCGGCCAGCCCCTTTGCGGCCAGCTGCCCGGCATACAGGGCCTCGTTCAGGTTGTTGCCGTGGCCGCCGATCTCGATGAGCAGGCTGCCGGTGGTCAGGTCCTGATTGTAAAACCGGTAGCTGAACAGCACCGGGCGGGTGAAGCCGGGGTACATGCCCTCCATGGCCCGCTCCCACGCCGCCGCAACCCGCAGGTTCTGCCGCCAGTCCGGCAGCTGAACGGTGGTGCCGTTGTCGCACCCGCAGATGATCATCACCTGGGCGGCCTGCCGCCCGTCTACGGTGCACACCGGGGCCATCCGGGAGCCGTTCTCGGTCTCAATGGCGTCGCGGTGCACATCCAGCACCACCTTGATGCTGGGGTACTGCGCCAGATACTGCTGCACCACGGTCCGGCTGTTGGCATAGCTGCCGGTGTAGCTGGGGTAGTCGTTCAGGGTCTCGTCGTGCAGGGTGTGGATGCCCGCCGCGTTGAGGGTGTCGGCCACCACCCGGCCCACCGCGCACATGTTGATGCTGCGGTCGGTGCTGCGGGCCCCGTCGCCGGGGGTGAACCACAGCCCGGCCGACAGGCGGTAGTCCTCGGTGGCGTGGGTGTGCATCACCAGCACCTGCGGGTCGGGGCTGTCCTTTTCAATGGCAAAGGGCAGCGGGTTTTCGATCTCGGCGGCAAGGTCCGCCGCCGTCTGCCGGGTGTTGTTCTTGATGCTGCCCGCCCCGCAGGCAATGTACTTTTCGCCGCTGCCCTGCGGGTACTGCTTTTCGATGACCGCTCCCGCATCCGCCGGGCGGGCGTCCTCCGGCTGCAGGGCCACCAGATAATCCTCAATGCCGCCGGTCAGCGCCTGCACGGCTTCCGGCACCGCCGAGGAAGCGGGCGGGGCCTGCTCTTCGACGGCGGGCTCCGGCTCCGGGTCGGATGTCTCGCTTTGCAGGTTCCGCTGCCCCCACCACAAAGCCGTCTGCACCGCCGGGAAGGGTGCCGCCACCACCGCCGCCAAGGTCAGAGCGGCGCTGCGGCCCAGCACACACAGCGCCAGAAACAGGGCGGCGGCTTCCAGAAAAGCGCCCCAGTGGGCCTGCTGCCGCTGGGGCAGCGGTGTGCGGCTGCGCATGACTGATCCCCCCTTCCCGGAATCCCGTTCTTATTTTATATGCGGTCAGCCCGTCAGCCAGCACAGCTGCGCCACGCTGAGGCGGGGCTGCAGGGCCCGGTTCAGGATGCCCGCCAGCAGCGCCGACCCGTGAGCGATGACGCTGTCCAGCGCACGGGGCGTGAGCACCAGGTCTGCCCCCTCGTCGGCATCCATCAGGGTGGGGATGCCCGCCGCGATCACCGGTACGCCCAGGGCTGCGGCGTCCAGATGCCGGGCGTGTCGGGCATCCGCCGGGTGCAGACCTGTGTCGGAAAACTGGATGGTGCGGCCCAGCCGGGCAGCCTCCGCACTGCAAAGGCTGTCCACACAGATCAGGGCTGCGGGCCGCACTGCATCGACCATGGCCGCCGCCAGCTGCCGCAGGGTCAGCCCGGTGTCCCCGGACACGCCGGGGGCCAGTGCCGCCACCGGCCGGATGCCCCGCACCGGCAGGGTATGCTGCGGCCCCATGGTGACCAGGATCTTCTGGGCTGTGCGGGGGCCAAGAGCGTCCGCCGTCACCCGCCGGTTGCCGATGCCCAGCACCAGCACCGGGCCTTCCGGCGGCAGCAGGGCCCGCAGCTCGGCTGCCCCGGTCTCGATCACATCCGTGTCCCGCTCGTCCAGGACGCTGACGCTGGGCATCTCCAGCGTGACGTACCGCCCGCGGGGCCTTGCCAGCCCCTCCCGCGCGATCTCCACCCGGGTGACCGTGACCCCGCCGCGCTTCGCTGTGGCCAGCCGCACCCCGGCGGGCAGCTCTGTCTCCGGGCCGCGGAACAGCTCGTCGGCCATATCTGTCGTGCGCATTTTCCCACACTCCCGTCTGTCCGGGGCCTGCAGACCCCTGTTTTTCGTGCAAAGTATGGGAAAATTGAAACTTTTCCAAACAAAAATCAAAAAAACGCTTGCGTTGGTACGGCAAATATGGTATCATAAGGTGCGCTGTTATAGGTAGCCAAGGAGGTGGAACGAATGCCTAACATCAAATCTCAGAAGGACCGCGTCGTGCAGGCTGCTGCAGAGCAGGCTCACAACAAGGCCATTAAGACCAACCTGAAAACAGTCGTCAAGAAGGCAGACGCTGCCATCGATGCGAATGCCGCTGACAAGGACGCAACCGTCCTGGCTGCTGTTTCCGCGATCGACAAGGCTCGCGCTAAGGGTGTCATCAAGAAGAACACCGCAAGCCGCAAGATCAGCCGTATGGCAAAGCGTGCTAACAAGAACGCTTGATCGCAGTTTGATTGACGAACAAAACCTCTGTACCGGAGCGCCCGGTACAGGGGTTTTTGTTTTTTACGCCACCGGCTCCGGCAGGTCCAGCAGTGTGGCTGGGTCCAGTGTCCGGGGCGGTTCCAGCAGCTGTTCCGGCGGCAGCGGCAGGGGCGGTTCCGCCCACACGCCCCACACAAACCAGGCCGTGGGCACCGCCGCCGCAAGACCCAGCGCAGGCAGCGCCAGCCCCGGCATCGTGCACACCCGGCTGCCGGGCAGCATTGCCGCCGTGCACAGCAGCTGTGCTGCAAAAAGCTCCCACAAAAGGGTCGTCCAGCGGTGTTTCATCGTTCATCGCCTCCTGTTTTCCACATTCTAGCGCAGAGCTGTTGAAAAACAGGGCGAAGGATGGCAGCCAGACCGATTTCCCGCACCCAGGCTGAACTGTCAGCCGGGGCGTTTTTCGGTCTCATGGCGCATCGCGCCGGTCAGAAACACCGCCGACACGGCACCGGCCCCCAGCAGCACCCCTGCCGGACAGGCGGAAAACACATCGAACAGTACTCCATACACAGCCTGCCCCACCGGCTGGGTCAGGCTGGCCAGCGCCATTGTACAGCCGGTCACCCGGCCCAGCTGTGCCTGCGGCAGCACCGCCTGCAGCCGGGCAAAGAACCACACATTGAACCGCATGGCGGCGGCCATCACCCCAAACCCGCACAGGGCCACCCCGCCGCAGGCAAGCGGTGGTACCCAGAGCACAACCCCCATGGCGGCGCACAGCCCGGCAATGCCCATCAGAAGTCCCAGGGCCTGCCGGTCGGACAGTGGGTGTCGGCTGCGGCCTGCCAGAGCTCCGCCTGCAAGGCCGCCCACGCTCAACACGGCCTGAACGGCCCCCAGCACGGCATCGCTCTGCCCCAGGTACTGCACGATCACCACCGGGATGCCCACTACCACCGCCGGGATCTCCACAAGGTTCACCAACGCCATGATGCCCGCCAGCCGCAGCAATTCCGGTCGGCTGTGATACAGATAAGTAAGGCTCTCCCGCAGGTCTGCCGCAAAATCCGGATTTCTTTGCGTGCGTGGCTGCGGCCGGTCGCCGGGGATGCGGATCTGCCACTCCAACAGAGCGGAAGCGGCAAAGCAGGCTCCGCACAGCACCAGCAGGGGCCGAAGGCCCATCACACCCAGCAGCACACTGCCCAGCAAAGGCCCCAGCAGCTCGTCCAGCGTGTCCACCAGCTGAATCACCGCATTGCCCTGCACAAGGCGGTCTCCGGTCCGCAGCAGCGGCAGGCTGGCCCGCACCACCGGCTGATACAGCCCCTGCAGTGCATAAAGCGCACAGAGTGCCGCCGGTGCCCACAGAACTGTCGGCAGGTCGTCGGCGGAGGCTGCGGCACCCAATGCAAGCCCGGCGGCAGCAAGGTCCAGCGCCGCCATGAGCCGCGCCTTGCGGCAGCGGTCAGCCAAAACGCCTCCGGCCAGTGTCCCGGCCAGCGCTGGAAGCAGTGCCAGCGCAGTCGCCGCACCGTACACCGCCGCCGAACCGGTCTGTCGCAGCAGGATCAGCGGCAGCACGAACCGCAGCGCCGCATTGCCGAACAGCGAAATGATCTGCCCCAGTACCACCTGTACAAATGGTCCCATCGTATCATCCTTTCTTTTCCATTTACAGACCGTCGGTCTGTAAAATCGTCTGAAAAAGGCGGAGCTTTCTCCGCCGGCTCTTTTTCTGTTATTTCTCCGGGCACAGTTCTTCCAGCTGAAGGGCCTGTTCCTCCGTGAGCAGGTCCAGCCCCAGTGCCCTTGTCATCTGCTGAAAGACCCGATTGCGTGCCCGCTGCTGCGTGCGAGTCGTAGGGCGGCTCTGGGGCGGCAGCCACAGATCGGCCAGAAAGAACAGCGCACCGGCCAGTGCATCGGGGTCTCCGGTATGGATGCTGCCATCGGCCACGCCCTGCCGGACAAGGGGTGCAATGCACTCCGGCACCAGACGTTCCTCGATGCTCTGCCACTCCAGTACCAGAAAATACGGGTCATCGGTGAGGTGCGGCAGGGTGCGGCCCATGCGCTGCTGCCGGTCCCCTGCAAAGGACATCGCAAACACTGCCTGCAGCTTCTGCAGGCCGGTCAGACCCGCTGCTTCCCGGATGTGGCGCAGCGGCTCCCACATCTCATCCCCCATGCGGTCACCCACCTTCCGGGCGATCTCCTCCTTGGAGCGGAAATGATGGTACACCGCCCCCTTGGAAAGTCCCGTGGCGTCGATGATGTCCTGCAAAGTGGTGCTCTGGTAGCCCTTTTCCGCAAAGAGTGCGGCGGCGGCATCCAGGATCTTTTCCACCGTCTGTTCCGGATATTTGTTGCGCGGCATCTGCTCGTCCTCCTTTACAGACCGCTGGTCTGTATCTTCAGCATACACCCGCCGCGCCGTCCTGTCAAGCCGTTTTTTCAGTTCTGGTCGTGGCTCTTGCCCACCCAGGAGCACACCACGCCGCACACAAGGCTGGTGGTAATGCCGGCCGCAGCGGCAGTGAGCCCGCCAGTGAGGATGCCCACGGCTCCCTCTTCCTCCAGTGCGGTGCGCACCCCTTTTGCCAGCAGGTGGCCGAAGCCCAGCAGCGGCACTGTGGCCCCGCAGCCTGCAAACTCGGCCAGCGGGGCATACCACCCGATGGCCGACAGCACCACCCCGGCCACCACATAACCCGTGAGGATGCGGGCCGGGGTCAGGCCGGTGAGGTCGATGAGCAGCTGACCCACCACACAGATGCCGCCGCCCACACAGAACGCCCAGAAATAGTTCATGCTCCGCTCTCCTTCTCCGGCGCGCGCAGCTCCACAAGGTGCGCCACCGCCGGGATGCTCTCCTTCTGCAGAAAAGTGGTCTGACTCATCAGGGCACCGGTGGCCACGAACAGCACCCGCTTCTGGCTGCGGCGCAGCAGGCGGGGCAGAATGTGCCCGCACAGCACCGCGGCACAGCAGCCCGGCCCGGAACCGCCGCTTTTCACCTGCTGTTCCGCAGCGTCGAACAGGATGCAGCCGCAATCCACATGGTTCTTCACCAGCAGGCCCTCGGCCGCCAGCAGCTCCCGCAGCAGGCTGCTGCCCACCTGCCCCAGGTCCCCGGTGTAGATGCAGTCGAATTCCTGCGGCTCGGTGTGGGTGTCGGCAAAATAATGCAGCAGGGTGGACGCGGCTGCCGGGGCCATGGCCGCGCCCATGTTGTTGATGTCCCTGACCTGATAATCCTGCACACGGCCGAAGGTGGCCGCCGCTATCGGCACTCCCGGCCCGGCAGGCTGCAGCAGGCAGCAGCCTGCCGCCGTTACGGTCCACTGGGCGGTGGGGGTGCGTACAGCGCCGTAGCTCAGCGGGGTGCGGAACTGCCGCTCGGCGGCACAGAAATGGCTGGACGCCATGGCCAGCAGGTGCTCCGCCGCCCCGGAGGCACACAGCGCAGCCCCCAGACCCAGTGTTTCCGCCATGGTACTGCAGGCCCCGAACACCCCGGCAAAGGGTACACCCAACTCCCGCATGGCATAACCGGAGGCCGTACACTGGGCCTGCAAGTCCCCTGCCAGCACCAGCCGGACCTTTTCTTCGGGCAGCTGCGCCTTCTGCAGGCAGAGCCGGGCCGCCCGCAGCTGCAGGTATTTTTCCGCCGCCTCCCAGCTGCTCTGGCCGAACCGGTTGTCACTGCTCAGCTCATCAAAGGCTGCAGCCAGCGGGCCTTCCCCCTCCTTTTTGCCGCCCACCGCCGCCTGCGCAGCGATCACGGGCGGCGTGCGGAACAGCAGTGTGTCGCCGCATCGTTGTGTCATGAACAAAATTTCTCCTTTCCGGCAAAAAATCCACCGGGTTGTGCTATACTATAGAGAGCCGCTGTGCAATCTGCGGCCCGGCTGCATCGTATTATACAGGGAGCAGCCCTTTCAGCCACAGCACCGCGCCGTACACCACCGCCGCCAGCGTGCCGTATACGATGACCGGCCCGGCGATGGTGAACATCTTGGCTCCGGTGCCCAGCACCCGCCCTTCCGCTTTGAACTCGATGGCCGCACTGACCACCGCATTGGCAAAGCCGGTGATGGGCACCAGCGACCCGGCCCCGGCCCGGGCGGCCAGCTTCTGGTACCAGCCCAGCGTGGTGAGCACCGCCGAAAGTGCGATCAGGCTGCAGCTGGTCAGGGTCCCGGCCAGCTCGGTTTCTATTCCGGCGGCCAGAAACCGCTGCCGCAGCACCTCGCCCAGCAGGCAGATACCGCCGCCCACGCAAAAGGCCCACGCGATGTCGGCCAGCAGGGGCGAATGCGGCCCTGTGCGCCGCACCCGGCGCGCATATTCCTGTGCTGTCATCTTCATTGTGCTCCCCTCCGGGCATAGCTTGCCCCGGCAGGCCGCACGTTATCCGTTTTTGGAAAGAAGGTTTGCTGTTATGCGTTCTTCCGCTTCTTCCCGGCCTTCCCCCAGCGCACATCCCGCACCCCGCCGCAGACGCCGCCATGGCCGCCGCCTGTTCTGCCTGACCGTGCTGGCCTGCTGTGTGGCCGGATGCATCGCCTTTGCGCGCAGTCAGGAGCCGCAGGCCGCCGCATCGTCTGCCGCATCGCAGCCCGCGGCCAGCAGCTCGGACGCAGAAAACGGCCTGCTGACCGCCGCTCAGGCGCAGGCCCTGCTGGATGACCCCCGCATGGTGCTGGTGAACCACACCCACAAGCTGGCGGACGGCTACACCATCACCACCAAAAAATGCGGTTCTTCCACCGCCATCAACAAGGACCTGCAGACCGAGGCCGCCGATGCCTTTTTTGCCATGCAGGCTGCCGCTGCGAAGGACGGTGTGGACATCCGGATGCAGAGCGGCTACCGCAGTGTGGACTACCAGACCAGGCTTTACAACAACAAGACCCAGTATTACCGCGACCAGGGCTGCAGCGAAGCCGACGCCCGGGCCAAAGCGGCCACCATCGTGAACCCGCCGGGCTACTCCGAGCACGCCACCGGCCTTGCCGCCGACCTGAACACCCCGGAGCACACCAGCCTGGACGAGGGCTTTGAGAATACCGCTGCCTTCCGCTGGCTGTGCCAGCACGCGGTGGAGTACGGCTTTATCCTGCGCTACCCCAAGGAGGCCGAAGCCGTCACCGAGATCACCTACGAGCCGTGGCACTGGCGCTATGTGGGGCCGGAAAACGCCGCCCTTATCAGCCAGAGCGGCCTGTGCTTTGAGGATGCCATTGCCGTTTTGCAGAAGCTGGCCGCCGGGCAGTCCGTCACCGGTTAAGAATGTGTAAAACCCGCCGGCAAAAGGGTGCCTGCGCGTTGCATTTTGCCCCCCGATATGGTAAGATAATACTGTTCTGCCCGGTGTTCGCATACACACCCGCAGCCGAACGAATGATTTCAACAAAAGAAGGAATAATTTATGATAAACCGCACAAAAATCGCATCTCTGGCTGTCTGCGCCATCCTGTCTGCCGCTGTGCTGACCGGCTGCGGCGGCTCCTCCGCTTCTTCCTCCACGGCTTCTTCCGCCGCCCCGGCTGCTTCTTCGCAGGCAGCTTCCAGCGTCGTGAGCTCCGCCGCTGCCGAAGAGAACGGTGCATCCGATCTGGACGGCATCTACAACGCCCTGCTGCAGGCAGACCCCATCTCCAACCAGTTTGAGATCGCCGCCATGAACATTGAGTACGACTTCGGTCTGCAGGCCGAGGACGTGGTGAGCTACAAGGGCGTGAAGAGCAACGACAACGGCGACGCCGGCCTGGTGCTGGTGATCGAAGCTGCCGACGGCAAGGCCGAGGACATTGCCAACCAGCTGACCGCCTACCAGCAGGACCAGGTGGCTTTCTACGGCAACTACGCCGAGTTTGCCCAGGCACAGAGCAACGTGGAGAACGCTGTCATCGCCTTTAAGGACAACCGCGTGGTCATGGCCATCGCTTCCAACGAGTGCACTGCCGATCTGGACAGCACCGTGGACAGCGCACTGAACAGCTGATCTGATCTTATCCGAGCCGGTGCCACTGCGGCATCGGCTTTTTTTGAGCAAGCACAAAGGAGGCTGACGCTTTGGTTTTCAGCACCATTATTTTCCTGTTCCGCTTTTTGCCCATCACGCTGGCGCTGTACTACCTTGCGCCCGCAAAGCTCAAGAACACCGTGCTGTTCCTCTGCAGCCTTGTGTTTTACTGCTGGGGCGAGGTCCGTTTTTTCCCGGTCATGGTGGCCCTCATCCTCATCAACTATGTCTGCGGCCTTGCCATTGAGCATTTTGACGCAAAGCCCGCCCTGCGCAAAGTCTTTCTGCTCATCGCCCTCATCGGCAGCCTGGGCATGCTGTTCTACTTCAAGTATGCAAACTTCGTGCTGCGCAGCGCCAATGCCCTGCTGGGCACGGCCTTTGCCGAGATCCAGGGCATCGGCACCCTGCCGCTGGGCATCAGCTTCTACACCTTCCAGACCCTGTCCTACTCCATTGATGTCTACCGCCGGGATGTGAAGGCCGAGCGCAACATCATCGACTTTGGTGCCTATGTGGTCATGTTCCCGCAGCTCATTGCGGGCCCCATCGTGAAATACCGCGATGTATCGAATCAGCTGCACGTCTACAAGCACCGCTACACCCTGTCGCAGATCGAAGAGGGCATGACCCTGTTCACCTTCGGTCTGGCCAAGAAGGTGCTGCTGGCAGACGCCATCGGTGCCTTGTGGACCGACATCATCGGCGTGGCCGCCAGCCCTTCCACCACCTTTGTGGGGCTGGCCAACGCCTCCACCCCGCTGGTGTGGCTGGGCATCATCGCCTACAGCCTGCAGCTGTACTTCGACTTCTCCGGCTATTCCATGATGGGCATCGGCATGGGCAAAATGCTGGGCTTCGACTTCCCTGCAAACTTCAATTACCCGTATATCTCTGCTTCCATCACCGAGTTCTGGCGTCGCTGGCACATGACCCTGTCCGGCTGGTTCCGGGAGTATGTGTATATCCCGCTGGGCGGCAACCGCAAGGGCCTGAAGCGGCAGATCATGAACCTGTTCATTGTGGAGCTGCTCACCGGCATCTGGCATGGTGCCAACTGGAACTTCATCTGCTGGGGCCTGTACTACTTTGTGCTACTGGCCATCGAAAAGCTGTTCCTGCTGCCCCACCTCAAAAAGGGCAAAGTGTGGCCCCACATCTACACCCTGTTCCTGGTGGTGGTGGGCTGGGCCATGTTCGTGGGCAACGACACCGGCGTGAGCTTCGGGCTGCTGTTCCAGAAGCTGTTCATCCCGTCCGGCGGCGTATCCCCGCTGTATTTCCTGCGCAACTACGGCGTGCTGCTCATCGTCAGCGTGATCTGCTGCACCCCGCTGATCGAAAAGATCTGGAACCTGCTGCGGCGCAATGTCATCACCCGCTGCGCCACCATCCTGTTGCTGCTGGTGGTCTCCACTGCCTATGTGGTGGGCAGCACCAACAGCCCGTTCCTGTACTTCAACTTCTGAGGGAGGTGTGACCCATGGACAAGCATGCAAAAAGATCTTCCCTGCTGCACTACCCGGTGCTGATCGTGTTCACCCTGTTCTTCGTGGGGCTGTTCGCACTGGATCTGATCACCCCGGACCGGGCCTACAGTGAGATGGAGAACACCACCCTCAGCCAGCGCCCGGCCCTGACCCAGCTCTCGGCCAAGGGGCTGAACAGCTACTTTACCGCCTACACCAAGTACGTCAAGGATCAGGTATTCGGCCGCGACCAGTGGATCAGCCTGCAGAGCATGGTGGAGACCACCCTGCTGCAGAAAGAGCAGAACGGCGGCATCCTGCTGGGCAAGGAACACATGATGTTCCCCCGCACCTTCGGTCTGCTCTCCAGCGAGGAGCGCACCCTGCCCAAGAATACTTCTGCGGTGGAATCCCTCTGCCAGCGGTACCCCGGCAAGGTGAATGTACTGCTGGCCCCGGCTGCATCGGACATCTACCCGGAGAACGTACCTGCCAACGCGCCCCTGCTGGACGAGAACACGTATCTTGATCAGCTCAGCGCCGCCGTGCAGGCCGCCGGAGGCCGCTTTGTGGACGTGCGCGGCACCCTGACCGACCACAAGGGCGAGTATCTCTATTACCGCACCGACCACCACTGGACGAGCCTGGGCGCTTATTACGCCTACCAGCAGCTGTGCACTGCCCTGGGTCTTACACCCTTTGACACCGCCGCCCACACGGCCCTGACCGCCGATCGCTTCTACGGCACCCACTACTCCAAGGCCCGCACCTGGAACGCCGTGCCGGACACCATCACCTGGTACGACCTGCCCAACCAGCTGACCATCTACAACGTGACGGCCGCCGGGCAGCCCACAGACGGCGAGACCACCGGCCTGTACGATACCGACAAGCTCACTGTCTACGACAAGTACGCCATGTTCCTGCACGGCAACAACGGCCTGAGCCGGGTGCAGGGCGACGGCACCGGAAAGATCCTTGTCATCAAGGACAGCTACGCCAACTGTTTCGTGCCCTACCTCACCGCCAATTACGCCGACATCGACGTGGTGGACTTCCGCAACTACAACTTTGGTCTGGACCAGCTGATTGCTGACAACGATTATGATCAGATCCTGGTGCTGTACAGCTTTGACAGCTTCAAGAGCGACCCCTATCTCTACCGCGCCGGCGTGACCGGCTGAGAGTTTTCCCGGTTTGTTCTGCCTGTGCCGCGTGCTTTTGGGCCGTGGCACAGGCATTTTTGCATTTTGTCAGATTATTGCAGGCTATTTTCACAATCTTTTCCAGTTTTTTTCATACGCCTTTCCGATTTTTGCACATTCTACCCAGAACCCCCTTGCAAAAAACAGACACCTGTTGTAAAATGAGGGCAGAGAGAGGGTCTCTCTCCATCCGAACCATTGAGGGAAACGAAGCAGCCCGTCAATGCGGACGGTGCGCTTCTTCAAAGGAGTGTGTGATACCATGAAACAAGATCTGCATCTGCCTGCTGATTATGCAGTGCTGTCCGATAACGAAATGACCTACACCCAGGGCGGCGGCGTGATCTCCACCCTGCTGGGCCTGTATAGTACCGGTGCCACCATCGTTGGCACGGGCGTGCTGGCTGCCAGCTACGCCTGGGGCATCCAGCAGACCCGTGACTGGCTCAAGCAGCCGGGCAACAAAGAGGGCAACGTCTTTACCGTTTACGGCCGTGCCCTGGACGCCCTGTCTGCCGATATGAAGAAGTCCTCCAGCAACTTCCTGCGCGACGGCGTGTCGGCCGTCACGGTGTGCGCACTGGCTCCCGTAAGCCTGGTGCTGATCCTGCGCAAGTAAGTGCCCTTGCCTCCCGACGATGCAGTGCACAACAGGTGCACTGATGGAATATGTTTTGTGTAAAAGGAGTGTTACTATGGAAAAGACCATGATGCTTCCCGCAATGTACAATGTTCTGTCGCAGGAAGAGATGACCTACACCGAAGGCGGCGCTACCATGACCCAGGCTCTGCTGGCTGCCCTGATCCCGCCCTATGGCTGGTACAAGGCAAGCACGGAGATCCGTGATTACCGCAAGAAGAACCCCAACACCTGGCTGGACACCGGTCTGGACGCCTTTGTGGCAGGCTGTGAGAAGAGCGTGACCAACGCCATCTATGGCATCGGCTGCGCTTACAACTTCGTCACCTTAAACATTGCCACCAGCGGTCTCGGCCTGATCCCGGCAGCTTACATCATCTTCAAGAAGTAATTTGCCCGGAGATACCAAAGATCCACTGTGAGGGGGCTTCCCGATGGGAAGCCCCCTCACTTTTTGTTTTGCGGCAGCAAAAAAGGCGGCGGCATCTGAACGATGCCGCCGCCTTTGGCGTAAGTTTATGCGTTGAACATATCCTTCAGCTTTTTGAAGAAGCCCTTGCGCTTTTCGTAGTTCTCTTCTTTCAGGGTGCCCTCAAATTTCTTCAGGGCCTCACGCTGGGTCTTGTTCAGCTTTTTGGGGATCTCCACCTCGCACTTGACGTACATGTCGCCGCGGCCGCGGCCGTTCAGGTACTGGATGCCCTTGCCGCGCAGGCGGAAGGTGGTGCCGCTCTGGGTGCCCTCCGGCACGGTGTACTCCACCTTGCCATCGATGGACGGCACCTGGATCTCGTCGCCCAGCACCGCCTGGCTGTAGGTGATGGGCACCGTGACCCACACGTCGTAGCCGTCGCGCTGGAACACCTCGCTGGGCCGCACGGTGACCATGACGATCACATCACCGGAGGGGCCGCCGTTGGCACCGGCATCGCCCATGCCGCGCAGTGCAAAGCTCTGGTCGTCGTCGATGCCCATGGGGATGGACACCTCCAGCGTCTTTTTGGTGGCCACCTTGCCGCTGCCATGGCAGACCTTGCAGGGGTTCTTGACCAGCTTGCCCTTGCCGCCGCAGCGGGAGCAGGGCTGCTGGGTCTGCATCACACCAAAGGGAGTGCGCTGCTGACGGATCACGAAGCCGCGGCCGCCGCAGTCCGGGCAGGTCTCGGGGCTGGTACCGGCGGCACAGCCGCTGCCGTGGCACTCGGTGCACTCCTGCTGACGGGTGATGGTGATGTTCTTCTTGCAGCCGTGCACGGCCTCGTCAAAGCTCAGGGTGATGCGCACACGGATGTCCTGACCCTTGCGGGGTGCGTTGGGATTGGCCCGACGGGACGAACCGCCAAAGCCGCCGAAACCGCCGCCGAAGATATCGCCGAAGATGTCGCCCAGGTCCACACCGTCGCCGCCAAAACCGCCAAAGCCGCCCGCACCGGGGCCGCCGCCGTTCTGGGCTGCGTAGGCCGGGTCAACGCCTGCAAAACCGTACTGGTCGTACAGCTGGCGCTTTTTCGGGTCCGAAAGCACCTCGTTGGCCTCGTTGACCTCCTTGAACTTTTCCTCGGCTTCCTTGTCGCCGGGGTTGTAGTCCGGGTGGTACTTCATAGCGAGCTTGCGGTAGGCCTTTTTGATCTCCGCGTCCGTCGCCGTTTTGGATACCCCCAGCACCTCGTAATAATCACGTTTTTCCTGTGCCATATCCACTCACCTCTCCGGGAACATCCATACCCGGGACTTGTTCCCGGTGGTTCCTCGCTCTATAACCAGCAAGAGCCGCCCCGGCAAAACCGGAGCGGCTTTTGCTATTCATGCGTGCGTGCCCGCCGGTTTGGCCGGACACCCACCGCTCATTTCATTGATCAGACTTCCTTGAAGTCGGCATCCACGACACCGTCATCGTTGGGCTTCTGCTGGTTGTTGGGAGCACCTGCGTCGGGGCCGGGCTGTGCGCCTGCAGCCTGCTGTGCGGCAGCAGCTGCCTGGTACATCTTCTCGAACACCTGGCTCAGAGCTTCCTGCTTTGCCTTGATGTCGTCGATGGAGCCGGACTGCACGGCGGTCTTGAGGTCGGCCAGTTTAGCCTCAGCCTCGCTCTTCACGTCTGCGGGCAACTTGTCGCCGTTCTCCTTCAGCATCTTCTCGGTCTGGAACACCATCTGGTCGGCACCGTTGCGGATATCGACCTCTTCACGCTTCTTCTTATCGTCGGCAGCAAACTGCTCAGCTTCCTTCACAGCC
>ENA-OQIL01000267-OQIL01000267.1-human-gut-metagenome-genome-assembly--contig:-NODE-267-length-21850-cov-5.247249_pt1 | contig 21850 bp, 23 predicted proteins | sample MGYA00242583_ERZ504748 | MGnify/ENA primary metagenome ERZ504748 (study PRJEB26092, sample SAMD00036191) | human gut metagenome | host: Homo sapiens | study: EMG produced TPA metagenomics assembly of...
GCCTGCGGGGCAGGAACGGCGGGATATCAGCCAGATTGCACAAACGCATTGCACAAAATTGAACAGCTTTTCAGGAAAAATCTTGCTATTCCGCTTGCGCTCATGTATAATGGACTTGACTTGAAAGGTAGGATGTTTAAAAACACTCTGCCGTATGCTGCTGCAGATGACTTGAAAGGTGGAACATGGGATGTTGTATAAGAAAGCTTCTGAGATGAAACCCACTCCGATCCCCCATTGCATGGGCGGCGAGGGCACCGTGATGATGGAACGCCTGCTGGATGCGCCTGCCGAAATGCTGGGCAAGGGCCGCGCCTATGTGCGCCACACGCTGGCACCGGGCGTGACCATTGGCAGGCACACGCATGAGCACGAGATGGAAAGCATGGTCATCGTCTCCGGCCGCGCTGTCCACATCATCAACGGCGAGGAGCAGATCTTGGAGAAGGGCGACATCATTGCCGCCATGCCCGGCGACACCCACCAGATCGCCTGCCTGGGCGACGAGCCGCTGGTGCTGATCGCACAGGTGTTGTACGAATAAAGGAGGAGCTTCAGATGGAACAGATCCGCAGTGCCGATGTTCTGGCCAATTTTCCGCAGGTGGATGAGGAAAAACTGAACGCCGCCCTTGCCGCCGAAGCTGCCGCCAGCAACCGCAAGATCATTGTGCTGGACGACGACCCTACCGGCGTACAGACGGTACATGATATCTATGTTTATACAGATTGGACGGTAGAAAGCCTGCGCAAGGGCTTTGCTGCGCCGGAAAAGCTCTTCTTTATTCTGACCAACAGCCGTGGCTTTACCGTGGCCGAGACCACCAAGGCCCACCGCGAGATCGCGGAGAACACCGCCAAGGTGGCCCGCGAGTTCGGCATGGATTACCTTATCATCAGCCGCGGCGACTCCACCCTGCGCGGCCACTACCCGCTGGAGACCGACCTGCTGCGCGAGGTGACGGAGGCTGAGAACGGTTACAAAATGGATGGCGACATCCTGTGCCCCTACTTCCGCGAGGGCGGACGCTTTACACTGGACAACGTGCATTATGTGCGCTACGGCGCAGAGCTTGTGCCCTGCGGCCAGACCGAATTTGCCAAGGACGAGACCTTTGGCTACCACGCCAGCAACCTGTGCGAATACATTGAGGAAAAAACCGGCGGCAAAGTCCGTGCAGGAGACGTGACCTGCATCTCGCTGGAAAGCCTGCGCGCCATGGACTTTGACGGCATCGAGGCCCAGCTGCTGGCGGTGCACGATTACGGCTATGTGATCGTGAACGCAGTGGCGGACTGCGATGTGAAGGTGTTTGCAGTGGCACTGTACCGCGCCATGGCAAAGGGCCGTCACTTCACCATCCGCAGTGCGGCCGCACTGGTCAAGGCCATCGGCAATATTTCCGACCAGCCGCTGCTCACCCGGGAAAAGATGGTCACGCAGGAAAGCAAGGCAGGCGGCATCATCGTGGTGGGCAGCCACACCAAAAAGACCACTGCCCAGCTGGAAGAACTGAAAAAAGTACAGGGCATCGAGTTTATTGAGATGGACAGCGACAAGGTGCTGGTGCCGGGCGAGCTGGAAAAGGAAGCAGCCGCCATCGTGGCCCACTGCTCACAGCAGATCGCAAAGGGCATCACCTGCTGCGTGTCCACAAAGCGCGTGGTGCTCACCCTGCCGGACGACACCCCGGAAGCAGCCCTCGTGCGCAGCGTTGCCATCAGCGATGCACTGCAGAGCTGCGTGGGCAGGCTGACCGCTTCCCCGGCTTTTGTGGTGGCAAAGGGCGGCATCACCAGCAGCGACGTGGGCGTGAAGGCCCTGCGCGTGAAATGCGCCAAGGTGCTGGGCCAGATCCGGCCGGGCATCCCGGTATGGCAGACCGGTGCCGAAAGCCTGTTCCCCGGCACGCCGTGCATTATCTTCCCGGGCAATGTGGGCGAAGTGCCCACCCTGCGGGAAGCGGTGGAAATTTTACTGGGCTGACACTCTGATGATTTAGAATGCCCGCCGCTTCGCTCTGGGCATATTCAGCGGAAAAATTATCATGATTGCAAAACAGCCAGACCGCGGTTGCGCAGCAATGAAAGCCCCAGTGGGGCTTTCAAGCGGCAGAACGTTCTTGCGGGAGCAAGATGGAGGGGCCTTGCCCCGACAAGTTCCGCGGGTCTGGCTGTTTTGCTTTTTCACGAACATAAGCTGCTTCTTGTGCAGTGGGTATTCGTGTGGGGCAGGTTTGTATGGCTTTTATAAAATGCATTGCCGCCGGATACGTTCTCTTTTGCGCGTCAAAAGAGAACCAGAAAGGACGGCGGTGCCCGCAGGGCATGAAAGCCCCAGTGGGACTTTTGAGCCGCAGACCGGTTTGCGAAGCAAATGCTACTACCTGTTACGACCCCTTCCCGTGAAAAAAGCAAAGCCGGAATGACCGCAGTCATTCCGGCTTTGCAATATACAAAAATAATAATTCCGCTGTTTATGGCGCAGCGCACGCGGAGCCATTTTAAATGAACGATCACTCTTTTTTGGCTTTCTTTTTCTTCTTTGCTGCCTTTTCCTCCGGCTTGTTCTTCATCAGCCTGCCGAGGGATGCGGCAGTGTATACGCAGAAGCAGCCCACCACCACGATCAGCACGACGGCGCTTGCGTCCAGCGCCACGGTGCCGGCGCGGACAGCGGCCAGATACAGTGCCAGCAGCACCACGCCGCCGCCCAGCCACAGGCTGCTGCTGTTCACCTGCTTTTGCCACTCCTGCCGCGGCGTGAGCGGATGCTGCTGCGCCTTGCCCTGCCGGGCCTTCTTTTTCCAGATGTTATCACTTTGAAACGGATTCATGTTCCGGTGGCTCCTTCCCTGTCTTTTTCTTTAAGGGTATTATACGCCGTAAGATGGGATGATGTCCAGAAATAAGTGGATTTTTCACCACCTGCATCCCACATTTGTGCAGAACGACCAAAACCGGCCCGAAATATCGGCTATTCGCCAATTTACTTTTTGCGGACCGAAGAGTAATCTAATGGTAGGATGTAAAGACGGACAAGCTGTTGAGATTGAACTAAAGGTAGGATGTAACAAAGAACCTTTGCTGCGGGCTTGTCCGGCACGAGAACGCGAAAAACAAAAGGAGGCTTTTCCGTTATGAAGGTAGGTCTGATCTATACCAGCACCACCCCGGAACTGATCGAACTGGTGGAGCAGGAGGTCAAAAAGCAGCTGGGCGATGATGTGGAGCTGTACAGCCTGCAGGACCCCAGCATTCTGGCAGATGTCCGCGCGGCAGGCTATGTGACCACTGCACCGGCAGCACGCCTGATCGGCATGTACATGAAAGCCGCTGAGGAAGGCGTGGATGCCATGCTGAACCTGTGCAGCAGCGTGGGTGAAGTTGCCGACAGCGCACAGGACGTGGCAAAGTACATTGGTGTGCCTATCGTCCGCGTGGACGAGGAGATGTGCCGCGAGGCTGTCCGCAAGGGCCAGCGCATCGGCGTGATGGCTACCCTGCCCACCACGCTGGAACCCACCAAGGGCACCATCCTGCGCATGGCCCGCGAGTGCAACAGGCACGTGGAACTGGTGGACTGTCTGGTGGACGGTGCATTCGGTCTGGATCAGGACCAGTTCAAGGCCCGCATGACCGAGATGGCCGGTACCATTGCCGACAAGGTGGACGTGATCGTGTTTGCACAGGGCAGCATGGCCTACTGCGAACAGTATATCGCCGATAAGTTTGGCAAGGTGGTTCTCAGCAGCCCCCGCTTTGGTGCAGCCGAGCTGAAAAAGGCGCTGGAAAAGAAAGGCACCATTTAAAAAAGGAACAAGAGCCGGAGCACGAGACCGGCTCAGGAGAAGATATTTTTTTGAAGGAGAATTCTTATGAAAAAGATGATTTCCCGTCGTGACTTCCTGAAGGTGGCTGGCATTTCCGCTGCTGCTCTGGGTCTGGCTGCCTGCGGCGGCTCCGGCACCAGCACTGCTGCTTCCACTGCCTCTACTGCAGCTTCCACCGGTTCTTCCGCTGCCGCTTCCGGCTCGGCTGTCACCCTGAAGCTGGGCTTCTCCACCAACGAAGAAGACCCCCGTGCAAAGGGCGCAAAGCAGTTTGCAGAAGAAGTTGCCGAAAAGACCGGCGGCGCTGTGGAAGTTCAGCTGTACCCCTCCGGCCAGCTGGGCGGCGATGCTGACCTGATCAACTCTATCGCTCTGGATTCCGGCACGGTGGATATCATCATCACCGACGCTTCCAACTTTTCCACCTACGATGCAAAGATGGGCATTTCCGCACTGCCGTTCCAGTTCGAGACCTTCGACGATGCATGGGCATTCATGGACAGCGACATCGAGGCTGCCGCTGAGGAAGGCCTGCTGAGCCAGAATATGCGTGTGCTGGCCCACTACTGCAACGGCTTCCGCTGCGTGACCAACTCCAAGGGCCCCATCAACAGCCCTGCCGACATGAACGGTCTGCTGATCCGCACCCCCGAGAACCCCGTCATCATGGCTACCATGACCGCTCTGGGTGCCAACCCCCAGCCGCTGAGCTTCTCTGAGCTGTATCAGGCTCTGCAGCAGAAGACCTACGATGCACAGGAGAACCCCATCCCCGTTATCTACAACAATAACCTCTACGAAGTTCAGGAGTACCTGAGCATCACCAACCACATCTACTCCGGCATGTGCTTTACCATTGCCGAGAGCAGCTGGAACAAGCTGAGCGCTGACCAGCAGCAGATCGTTTCCGACGCTGCAAAGGCATCTGCCGATTACGACCGTGAGCTGAACGAGCAGCAGACCAACGACCTGGTCTCCGCTCTGGAAGAGAAGGGCATGAAGATCAACAGCCCGGAACTGGCTCCGTTTGCAGCTGCGACCGAAAAAGTCCTGACCGACAACGCTGATACCTACGGCGACCTGCTGGATCAGCTGAAGGCATGGAAAGAAGCCCGCTGAGATCACTGACCAGAAAACCTTGAAATAAAACCGAAGCAAAGGGACGAGGGGGCGTGCCCTTCGTCCCTTTGCATTTTATCTGAATCGCACTTGGAAAGGAGTTTGTACTGTGAAAAAACTGCAAACCACTCTGGACAAGATCACCACCCTCATTTCCGCCATTCTCTGCGCAGCTATGATGGTAATTCTGTTCGCAAACGTTGTGCTGCGCCTGATCCCCGGCATCGGCGGCTTCAAGTGGTACATGGAGAGCAGCCAGTATCTGAACGTCTGGTCCATGCTCATTGTCTGCATCGGCATCAACGCCATGGGTACCAACCTCCGCGTGGAAGTGGTGGATTCCATCCTTGGTAAGACTCCGCTGGGCAAAAAGATCGTTGTCATCATCCGTGATGTGTTCATCATCCTGTTCTACGTCATGGTCACCTACGGCGGCTACCAGCTGTGCACCCGCGCAAAGCAGGCCGTTTCCACCATGCCGCAGTTCACCATGGGTCAGGTGTACACCATCTTCCCCATTGCCGGTGTGCTGTGCATCCTGTCCGCCGTTCTCAACCTGATCGTTGAACTGACCGCAAAACCGGAAGGGGGCAAATCCAAATGATCGCATGGCTGCTGATCTCATTCTTCGTTCTGCTGTTTCTGGGCGTGCCCATCGCCATGAGTCTGGGCCTGTCCGCCATGGGCGGCATCCTGTTCCTGGGCGGCGGCAGCACCGTCACCATTGCCCAGCGCATGTTTGAGGGCATGAACAGCTTTGCACTGCTGGCCATCCCTCTGTACACCTTTGCCGGCTTCACCATGTCCAAGGGCGGTATTTCCAAGCGCCTGATGGACTTCTGTTACTCCATCGTCGGCCACATCTACGGCGGTCTGGCTCACGTGAACGTGCTTTCCAGCATGATCTTTGCGGGCATCTCCGGTTCCGCTGTTGCCGATACCGCAGGCGTTTCCGGTATGTTCATGCCGGAAATGGTGCGCAAGGGCTACTCCAAGAACTTTACCGTTGCCGTTACCGCCATTTCCTCTACTATCGGCATCATCATTCCCCCGTCCATCCCCATGGTGGTCATTGCCGGTATCTGCGGCATTTCCACCGGTAAGCTGTTCCTCGGCGGCATCATCCCCGGCATCCTGTGCGGTCTGGCACAGATGATCGTCAGCTACTTCCTCGCTAAGAAAGAAGGCGTGCCCAAGGAGCCCGGTCACTTCACCATCGGCCCTGTGCTGCACGGCCTGTGGGAGAGCTGGCCCGCCCTGCTCATGCCCATCATCATCGTGGGCACCATCACCATGGGTATCGTCAGCCCCACCGAGGCAGGCGTGATTGCTGTTGTTTACGGTCTGTTTGCCGGCGGCATCATCTACCGCGAACTCAAGTGGGAGGACATCAAGTTTGCCTTTGCAGAGACCGTCCGCACCAGCGGTCGTATCTTCATCGTTATCGGCGCTGCAAAGCTGTACACCGTCATGCTGACCACTGCGGGCTTTGACAAGTGGGTGGCCAAGACCATGCTGGGCTTCTCCACCAACCCCACTGTCATTCTCATCATGATCCTGCTGATCTTCTTCATCGTCACCATGTTCATGGAGTCCATCGCAACGCTGACCCTGTTCATGCCCATCCTGTATCCCATTGCTCTGGGTGTGGGCATCGACCCCATCGTGCTCAGCGTCCTGATCACCGTGGTCATCGGTGTTGGTCTGGTCACTCCTCCGGTGGGCATGTGTATTTACGTTGCCTGCGATCTGATGGATGTTACGGTCGGCGAGGTGTTCCCCCACATTGGTGCCGTTTTATTGCAGCTACCTTCGTCTGCATTGCGCTGATGGTCGCCTTCCCCCAGCTGATCCTGCTGCCCACCTATTTGATGGCGTAACCGTTGCGTCCGCTTTTTCAGATATGGTAAAATAGTGGCGGAAATTCAACGTGTGATGTTTGGAGGCTTTCTGCCCCAGAACGTTCCACGTTGAACGACCCCGAATATCCACCAAACCGGATTTGGAGGCGGAACTTATGTCAATGGAACATCCGGAAAAACAGAAGAATGCGGTAAAGTCTGTAGTCGATCAGGTCATGGATGGGATCATCTCCCAGATCATCGACGGCACCCTGCATCCGGGCGACAAGCTGCCTACCGAAATGGAACTGTGCAAGCAGTTCGGCGCGGGCCGCAACTCGGTGCGGGAAGCTGTGAAAAAGCTGCAGGCCTACGGCATCCTGTACATCAAGCGTGCCGACGGCACCTTTGTGAGCGAAAACTACAACCAGAAAATGCTGGACCCGATGCTGTACAGCATCATCCTGCAGAAGAACAGCTGGCAGGAATTTGTGGAACTGCGCTCCGTCATCGATATCGGTACGCTGAATATTATCATTCAGCGCAATGATATCACATCCTTTCTGCCGGACCTGTACCGCACCTTTGGCGAGCTTTCTGCCGAAATGCACTCGCCGGAGCCTTCGGTGGACAAGGTGCTGGAGCTGGACAGCCGGTTCCACACCCAGATCGCCAATGCGGCCCAGAACCCCATGCTGGCCACCATCACCGAGTATATCACCCGGCTGACGCTGCCCAGCCGTCTGGAGACCACCCGCAAGGTGCTGGCCAAGGGCGAAGAGGAGATCGAGCGGTTCGTAGAGCTGCACCGCCAGCTGCTCAGCGTGATCGAGCGCAGGCAGGTGGACGAGATCGCCGCTACAGTGCAGGATCACTACATCTTCTGGAAGAAGTAAGCATACAGGCCTCCTGCCTGCCGTAAAAGGCGGGCGGAGGACTGTGAGTTTACAAGATGGGATGTTTGTGCTAAAATGACGTTAGCATCCTTTGTTAAGCTTCTCCAATGCGACATGCAAGGAGTGTTCATCCAATGAAAAAAATCATGATCTCCGTGGCCCCCGTTGCGGCCACAGACATTCTCATCAATCCGCGGGCCATTGCCCGGGATGTGTATGAGTGCTACAAAAACGGCGCGTCCATGGTGCACCTGCACTGCCGCGACCTGAACGGCAACCTCACCCCGGATCTGAGCCTGCTGGAAGAAACGGTGGCCTACATCCGCGAGATGTGCGACATCGTGGTGGAGATCTCCACCGGCGGCGTGTCCAACCTGACCATTGAGGAACGTGTGCAGCCCTGCTACCCCTCCTGGGTGGAAGCCAATAGCCTGAATGTCGGCTCGGTGAATCTGGGTGCCTCGGTGTACCAGAACCCCATCAAGGATGTGGAGTACTGCGTCAAGACCATCATGGACAACAAGAAGATCCCGGAGACCGAGGTCTTTGAGCTGGGCATGATCAACACCGTGCGGGAACTGAACGACAAGTTCCACTTTGTAAAACCCATCCTGTTTGCACTGGTGTTCGGCCATGGCGGCGAGATGCCTGCCACGGTGCCGGCCCTGCGCCACATGATCCAGGCGCTGGAAGAGAACTTCCCCAACGGCGACTACCTGTGGGGCTACACGCAGGCCCACCGCGAGGACTGGGAAATGGTCAAGACTGCGCTGGATATGGGCGCTTCCACCGTGCGCATCGGCTTTGAGGATTCGGACATGATCGCGCCGGGTGTCCATGTGGACAACAACGCAGCGCTGATCGCAAAGGTGTCGGACATCGTAAAGTCCAAGGGCATGATGCCCATGACTCCCGACGAGGTGCGCGCCATGCTCAAGATCCCACCGCTGCGCCGTTAAAAAGGAGGAAAGAAACGTATGGTGATTCAAGGCGTTACTTACCTCTCAGACTTTGAGGCAAAAAAAGCCATCATCGAGATGGCCCGTCGGCTGGAAGCCAAGGGCTGGCTGGTGGCCGGTGACGGCAGCATGAGCGTCCGCGTCGGCCCGCAGGCCGTGTGGGTGACCGTTGCCGGTGCCGACAAGGCCGCGCTCACGCAGGATATGCTGGTGCGCGTGGATATGAATGGCAAGGCGATGCTCAGCGCAAAGCCTAAGCCCCTGCCCGAAGACCTGCCCATCCATCTGAAAGTCTATCAGGAAAACGAGAACGCCCAGTGCGTGATGCACACCTATCCGGCCTGCGCGGCTGTGATGGGGATGCAGGGCCAGACCGTGCAGCCTGCAGCGTTCAGCCCCGCAGTGCGGGCGCTGGGCCGGGTGCAGCTGCTGCCCGCCCAGAACGTGGACGCGCAGGCACAGGCTGTCAGCCTGTTGTGCCGCACCGATAAGGCTGTCCTGCTGGAAAATGACGGCTGCCTGACCTGGGGCAAGACCCCGGCAGATGCGGCCCATCTGGTGGAAGCACTGGATTACTACGCAGCCGTCACCGCAAAGCTGGGCTGCGCAGGCTGCTCCAAATGCGGCAGCTGCGGCGGTCACTGCACCGGCTGCAGCAAGTGCGGCGCACCTGCCGTGCAGCCCATGGCTCAGCCCGCTGCACAGCCTGTGGCAATGGCAGTACCCTCCGCACAGCCTGCCCAGCCGGTGAGCCTGCCGGGCGTTACCGGGCTGATCCAGCCGGGCATGGCGCTGCCCACCCTGCCCAAACAGCAGGCGGCTCCTGCCCCTGCCCCGGTGCCCGCCGCACAGCCTGCGGCAGTCCCTGCAATGGAAGCGGCCCCGGCCGCACCGAAGTCCGCAAATGCCCGCGATGCCGCAATGGCCGAGGTCATCCGCCGGACGCTGAAGAGCTTTCAATAACAAAAAGTTTCGTTTGATCCAACGGATATGACCTTTACGGAAAGGAACGAAAACCATGGATATCAGTTCGCAGGAAATTGAAGCGATCGTCAAGCAGGTGCTTGCCGGTATGGGCGGTGCACAGACAAGCGCCGCCCCTGCAGCCTATACCGCTGCACCCGGCGGTGCAGCAGGCGACCGCGGCGTGTTCGAGAACGTAGACGACGCAGTGGAGGCTGCATGGAAAGCCCAGCGCGACTGGGCGGCCAACTACAAGATCGAGGACCGCCAGCGCATCATTGAAGCCATCCGCCGCTGTGCCCGCGCACATGTGGAGGAGTGGTGCCACAAGATCGTGGAAGAGACCGGCATGGGCCGCTATGAGGACAAGGTGGAAAAGCATCTGGCCGTCATCAACAAGACCCCCGGCCCCGAATGTCTGACCACCGAAGCCAAGAGCGGTGACGCGGGCCTGATGCTGGAAGAGTACGCACCCTTTGGTGTGATCTGCTCCATCACCCCCACCACCAACCCCACCGAGACCATCATCAACAACACCATCAGCATGATCGCAGGCGGCAACACCGTGGTGTTTAATGTGCACCCCCGCGCAAAGCGGGTGTCTGCCGACTGCCTGCAGGCGCTGAATACCGCCATCATCGAGGCGGGCGGCCCTGCAAACCTCATTACCATGACCCGTGAGCCGACCATGGAGAATGTGGACAAGATGGCCGCAAACCCCAAGATCCGCCTGATGGCAGGCACCGGTGGCATGGGCATGGTGAACGCCCTGCTGCGCAGCGGCAAAAAGTGCATCGGTGCCGGTGCAGGCAACCCGCCCGTCATCGTGGACGAGACCGCAGACATCGAGCTGGCAGGCCGCAAGATCTACGAAGGCGCTTCGTTCGATAACAACATCCTCTGCTTTGCAGAGAAGGAAGTGTTCGCCGTGAACACCGCCTACGACGGCCTGCTGCACGAGCTGCAGAAGCAGGGTGCCTACCTGCTGAACAAGGCCCAGACCGAACAGCTGGTGAACATCGTGCTGCAGCCCAAGAAGGGCGGCGGCCATGAGGTGAACAAAAAGTGGGTGGGCAAGGACGCCGCCCGCATTCTGGAGACCATCGGCGTGCATGTGCCGGATACTTGCCGCCTTGCCATCTGCGAGGTGCCTGCCGACCATCCGTTCGTGCTGGTGGAGCAGATGATGCCGGTGCTGCCCATCGTGCGCTGCCAGAGTTTTGAACAGGCGGTGGAAGATGCCGTGGTCGCTGAGCACGGCAACCGCCACACCGCTTCCATCTTCTCCAAGGATGTGGACCACATGACCCGCTTTGCCCGGGTCATTGAGACCACCATCTACGTAAAGAACAGCGCCACCAAGGCCGGTGTTGGCATTGGCGGCGAGGGCCACTGCACCATGACCATTGCCGGCCCCACCGGCGAGGGTATCACCTGCGCAAAGAGCTTCTGCCGCCGCCGCCGCTGCATGCTGGCCGAGGGCGGGCTGCGCATCATCTGAGTTTTTGAAGGACGAAACCATCACATACAATTTTTTCAGTGTTCTGACAGGAGGAACAACTTATGAAAGCTCTGGGTTTTATCGAGACGAAGGGTCTGGTTGGCAACATCGACGCTACCGATGCAATGCTGAAGGCTGCTGACGTTGAGTTCATTGGTTCCGACACCATCGGTGCCGGTCTGACCACCGTGATCGTTACCGGCGAGGTGGGTGCTGTCAAGGCTGCTACCGAGGCTGGCGAAGAGGCTGCTTCCCGCGTGGGTGAGCTGTTCTGCGTCAACGTCATTGCACGTCCCCACGCAGATCTGGCCCGCATCATGCCTGCCAAGGGCCCCGCGACCGGCAAGTCCGGCCTGCCCGCAGGCGAGCAGGTGCCGCTGGATGCCGCTCTGGGCATGATCGAGACCAACGGCCTGACCGCTTCCATCGAGGCAGCCGATGCCATGCTGAAGAGCGCAGATGTCTCTCTGGTGGGTCAGGAGAAGATCGGCGCAGGCCTTGTTACCGTGTTCGTGCAGGGCGACGTTGGCGCTGTGAAGGCTGCTGTTGAGGCAGGCCAGACCGCTGCTTCCCGCATTGGCGAAGTGGTCAGCGCACTGGTCATTCCCCGCCCGCACGCAAGCGTGTCCGAGTGCATGCCTGAGCTGCGCTGAGCCCTGCGCTGACGCTGCATAAGAAAGGAGCGCTGTGCCTTGGTTTACCATGACATCAGTCAGGAACAGCTGCTGCTCCTGATCACGCAGGCCGTGCAGGCAGAGCTGCAAAAGCGCAGCCGTCAGGTGCCGGTAGGCATCTCGGTGCGGCACATCCACCTTACCCGCGATGATGTGGACAAGCTGTTCGGCTATGGCTACCAGCTCACTCCCAAAAAGGCGCTGAGCCAGCCCGGCCAGTTTGCCTGCGAGGAATCGTCTGGACATCATCGGCCCCAAGGGCGAACTGAAGCATGTCCGCATCCTTGGCCCGGAGCGCAGTGCCACTCAGATCGAGCTGGCGCAGACCGACTGCCGCAACATCGGCATCAAAGCGCCGGTGCGTTCCAGCGGGGATACAAAGGGTACGCCGGGCGTGACCCTGCGCGGCCCCAATGGCACCCTGACTGTGCCGGAGGGCGTGATGATCGCCGACCGCCACATCCACATGACTCCCGCACAGGCAGCGGCCTTCGGCCTTGCCGACGGTGACCGCGTGCAGGTAAAGATCGACGGCCCCAAGCCGGGCGTGATGGGCGGGGTGCTGATCCGCGCAAACGACAAATGTGCACTGGATTTTCACATCGACACGGACGATGGCAATGCCTTCCTGCTCAAGCAGGGGCAGCTGGTCACCGTGCTGGGCAAAGAGGAGTAAGCTATGATTTTAGGGATCGTCAAGGGGACCGTTGTCGCCACCCGCAAAATGCCGGAGCTTGTAGGCTATAAGTTCCTGCTGGTGGAGCCGGTGTTCGGCTCCAAAAAGGATACCATCGTGGCGGGCGACAACATCGGCGCGGGTGTAGGCGAGATGGTTCTGGTCACCACCGACGAGACCACCCAGCATGGTCTGGACCATCCGTCGCCCATTGATGCTTTCATCGTGGGCATCGTGGACAATCCTCCCACCCTGAGTAAGTAACACCCTGCAAGTTTTGCCGCAGAGAGGGGCTTCCTCCCGGCGGGATCGTGAGGCTTAAACAATGAAAATTATTATCATCGGCAGCATTGCCGCCGGGGTTTCGGCCGCCGCCAGACTTGCCGCCGCCCAGCGCGGAGCGCAGATCACCGTCTACGAAAAAGGCGGCTTCTACTCCTGCGGCACCGGCGGCCTGCCCCATTACCTGTGCGAGGATCTGGACAGCCTGAACAAGGCCATTCAGGCCAAGGAGACTGAGCTGAACGCGCAGGGCATCACCGCACATCTGCGCCATGAGGTGCGCGGCATCGACGCAGCCGCCCGCAAGGTGACGGTATGTGATCTTGCCACCGGACGCGTGTTTGAAGACCACTACGACAAGCTGGTGCTGGCCACCGGTTCTTCCAACCGTGTGCCGCAGGTGCCCGGCAGTGACCGCGTGGGCGTGCAGACCCTCAAGACCGTGGAAGATCTGATCTTCCTCAAGGAGTTCGTCCGCACCCCCTATGTGCGGGACATCGTGATCCTGGGCGGCAGCTGGGCCGGTTTGGAGATCGCAAAGTCCTTCCTCAAGCTGGGCCGCAATGTGCGTATCATTGAAAAAGAGCAGCAGCTTTTGCCCCAGTTTGACCCTGAGGTGAGCAAGCTGATCCAGAAGGAGCTGGAAGCGCAGGGCGTGCAGTTCAATCTGGGTGAGCAGGTGCGCTCCTTCCCAGGCCGTACCTTCGTGGAGCAGGTGCAGACCAACCGCGGCACCTACCCCTGTGACCTTTGCGTGGTAGCCATCGGCGTTACCCCCAACACCGGCCTGCTGGCCGGTACCGGGGCGCAGCTGGCACCCAATGGCGCTGTGCTCATTGGTGCCGACCTTGCCACCAGTGTGCCCAATATCTATGCCGTGGGCGACTGCGCAGCCTGCCGCGACGGCTCTCTGCGCACCAGCAGCCTGAAGGTGGCGGATCTGGAAATCGCCCGCACCGGCCTGACCGAGACCGAGGCCCGCAAGGCCGGTCTGCGGGTCAAGAGTGCAATGGCCACCGGCACCGACCGTCCGGGCATCTGCCCGAACCCCCACCGCATCACCATCAAGCTGGTGTATGAGGCCAATACCCGTCAGGTGCTGGGTGCGCAGGCATGGGGAGAAAAGAATGTTTCGGCCCGCATCAACGCCATTGCCGTTGCCATCCGCGCTGGCATGACCGTGGAAGCACTGGGTCAGGTGGATTTCGTCTATTCCTCCTCGTCCTGTTCCATTTGGGACCCGGTGCAGATCGTCTGCGGTCAGGCACAGTAAGCGGAGGGTGAACACATGGCAGAACGCATCAACGCCGTCAAGACCAGCTTTTTTGGCAAGGGTGCCATCCGTCTTCTGGGACCGGAGCTTCAGAAGATGGGCATCCGCCGTGCTTTGCTGGTGACGGACCGCTTTCTCTATGATTCCGGTGCCGCTGCCCGGGTCGGTCAGGTACTGTCCGATGCCGGTGTGGAGTACGCCGTGTACTACAATGTGCAGCCCAACCCCACCGTACAGGTGGTGAACGACTGCATTGCCGCAGCCCGTACCCTGCAGGTGCAGCTGCTGGTGGCCCTGGGCGGCGGCAGCGCCATCGATACCGCTAAGGCAGCCAGCATCGTGGTGGCCTGCGGCGGTACCGTGGAACAGTACGAGGGCGAGAACAAGTCCTCCAAGCCCGGCCTGCCCATCGTGGCGGTGAACACCACCGCCGGTACCGGCAGCGAGTGCACCTCCTTCTACATCGTCACCGACCCTGTCCGCCACAGCAAAATGGCCATGGTAGACCCCAACTGCATGGTCAGCATTGCGGTGAACGACACCGACTTCATGTCCTCCATGCCGCCCAAGCTCACCGCAGCCACCGGCATGGACGCGCTGACCCACGCCATCGAGGCGGCGCTTTCCAAAAACGCCAACCCGCTCACGGACAAGGATGCCTACTGGGCCATGCAGGCGATCGTGCAGAACCTGCCCCGGGCCGTTGCCAACGGTCAGGATGAAGCCGCCCGCACCATGATGGCCTACGCCGAAAATGTGGCAGGCATGGCTTTCTCCAACGCGGGCCTTGGCATGGTGCATGCGATGGCACACGCGCTGGGCGGACACTACAACCTGCCCCACGGTGTGTGCAATGCGGTGCTGCTGCCCTACGTGCTGGCCTTCAACAGCCGCAGCCCGGTGTGCCGGGAGCGGTTCATGACCATTGCCGCTGCCATGGGCCTGCAGGGCACTTTTACCCCGGACACTGCCGCACCGGCAGTGATCCAGTTTGTCCGTCAGCTCAGTGCAGGGGTGGGCATCCCCGCAAACCTTGCGCAGCTGAACAAGGTGGACCCTGCAGATTTTGCCGCGCTGGCAGAGCTTGCCCTGCACGACACCTGCATGTCCACCAACCAGATCACCCCCACCCGCGACGAGGTGGTGGCGGTATATACCGCTGCTTTCCGCGGATAAACTTTGAGACCTCCTCCATTTTCTCCATACCCAAACAAAGCCGCCGCTCTCCCTCTGCAAGGGAATGCGGCGGCTTTGTGCTGTAAAAAGGGGTGGTGGGATTGTTTTTAAAGAGGGTTCTGTTATAATAAAATAAAAATGCGGTGCAGAAGTAAGAGGAGAAAGCGATGGAAACAAGAGAAAAACAGGCGTATCTGATAGAAGCACATAAATGTGATGAGATGCTTCTGACCCTGTTGCGGATGCTGGATGTACCGTGGAATGATATATTCATCCACATGGACAGCAAAAATACGGACTACCAGCCGGAAACAGTGGAGTGCCGCATGAAATATGCGAAAGTGTTTCACGCAAAACGGCATAGTGTTGTGTGGGGCGGTGTCAGTCAGGTAAAAGCGGAGCTTGTGCTATTGAAAACAGCAGTGGCCCATGGCCCGTATCAGCATTACCACCTGATCTCCGGTGTGGATCTGCCCATTCAAACACAAGAAGATATCCGTGCATTTTTTGAGGCAAACCCGGACGTGGAATTTGTCCATTTCGACCCGCACCCGTTCAGCCCATTCAACGATGAGCGCGTTTATTACCGGCACTTTTTCCAGAATATCGATCTGCGCCGCCATCCGGTGCTCGGCGTGATCAATGGAATCCTGCTGTCGGGCCAGAAGCTGCTGAAAATAAAGCGCAATCAGGACGTTCACTTCACAAAGGGCAGCAACTGGTTCAGCTGCACGGACGGCTTTGCACGGTATCTGTTGACAAAAGAAGAGTGGGTCCTGCAGGTGCTGGACAAGACCTTTTGCTCGGACGAGTTCTTTGTGCAGACACTGATCGCGCAGTCGCCGTATCAGGATAAGATCTATCAGGGGCTGGGTGATACCAGTGCCCGTGCCATCGATTGGGACAGAGGCAATCCGTGGGTCTGGAAATACGCTGATCTGGAACAGCTGAAAGCATCGCCCTGCATGTTTGCCAGAAAATTTGATATCGAAAAAGAACCGGAGCTTGTGCATGAAATAGAACGCCTGTATGCACCTCATATATAAAAACAGTGCCGGACAGTTTTCAGGCTGTCCGGCACTGTTTTTTACTGTTCATTCTTTTTCGCCAGATCCTTGGTGTACAGGGCACGGGTGGCGTTGAGCACAGCCAGCACCATCACGCCCACATCGGCAAAGATGGCGGTCCACATGCTGGCCATGCCGATCGCGCCCAGCACAAGGCAGGCAAACTTGATGGCCAGTGCAAACACGATGTTCTGGTACACGATGCGTAATGTGCGGCGGGCAATGCGCATGGCCAGTGCGATCTTGGCGGGGTCGTCGTCCATCAGCACCACGTCAGCGGCCTCAATGGCAGCGTCAGAGCCAAGAGCGCCCATTGCAATGCCCACATCGGCACGGGACAGCACAGGGGCATCGTTGATGCCGTCGCCCACAAAGGCAAGGTTCTCTTTGGGCCGCTTTGCGGCGAGCAGGGTTTCGATCTGGTCTACCTTGTCGCCCGGCAGCAGGCCCGCATGGTATTCATCCAGCCCAAGCTCTGCGGAAACGGCCTTTGCAACCGGCTCGGCATCGCCGGTCAGCATCACGGTCTTGCGCACACCGGCATCCTTCAGGCCCCGGATGGCCTGTGCGCTGTGGGGCTTCACCACATCGGTGATCAGAAGATAACCGGCGTACATGCCCTCGATGGCCACATGCACGATGGTGCCGGTCTCGCTGACGGCGGGAGCCTTCAGGCCCAGCTTTTCCATCAGGCGGGCGTTGCCGGCAGCAACGGTCCTGCCGTCCACCTTGGCGGTCACGCCGTGGCCGCCAAGCTCCTGCACATCGGTGACACGGTTCGGATCGATCTCCCTGCCGTAAGCGGCCTTGATGCTGAGGGAGATGGGGTGCTTGGACCAGCTCTCGGCCAGCGCGGCAGCTTCCACCAGCTGCTCCCCGCTGGTGCCCTCTGCGGGGTGGATGCCGGTCACTTTAAAGGTGCCCTGGGTCAGGGTGCCGGTCTTGTCGAACACAACGATGCCGGTGCGGGCCAGCTCTTCCAGATAGGTGGAACCCTTGACCAGAATGCCGCAGGCAGATGCACCGCCGATGCCGCCGAAGAAGCTCAGGGGAATGCTGATGACCAGTGCGCAGGGGCAGCTGATAACAAGGAAGGTCAGGGCACGGTAGACCCAGTCGCCAAAGCGGGCGGGCTGGCCCATGAGCAGCAGCACGATGGGCGGGATAAAGGCCAGAGCCAATGCGCCATAGCACACGGCGGGGGTGTACACGCGGGCAAAACGGGTGATGAAGTTCTCGGCGCGGGCCTTCTTCATGCTGGAATTTTCCACCAGATCGAGAATTTTGGAAACGGTGGATTCGCCGAATTCCTTGGTGGTCTTTACCTTCAGCAGGCCGGTCATGTTCACGCAGCCGCTGATGACCTCATCGCCGGTCTGCACATCGCGGGGCAGGCTCTCGCCGGTCAGGGCGGCGGTGTTCAGGGCAGAAGCGCCCTCCACGATCACGCCGTCGATGGGCACGCGCTCACCGGGCTGGACCACGATCACGGTGCCGATCTCCACATCGTCCGGGTCCACCTGCTCCAGCCTGCCGTCCTCGCCCTCAATGTTGGCGTAGTCCGGGCGGATGTCCATCAGGCTGGAAATGCTCTGCCGGCTCTTGCCCACGGCCACGCTCTGGAACAGCTCGCCGATCTGGTAGAAGATGATAACGGCACAGCCCTCCACGTAGTCGCCCAGTGCAAATGCACCCACAGTGGCAACGGCCATCAGGAAGCACTCGTCAAAGGCTGACGGTTCTTGATGCCAAGCAGTGCCTTGCGCAGCACGTCCCAGCCGACCACCAGATACGGGATGCAGTACAGTACCAGCTCCACCGGCGTGGGGAACTGGGGCAAAAGCTTGAGGATGAGCACCAAAATCAGCGCAATGATGATGCGCTGCAGGTTCTTTTTCTGCTTTTTGTTCATACAAAACTCTCCTTTTGCGGGATCCATGGGCCGCATCACGCTGCGGCGGGCGGGGATTTCAACAACTTTTCCCCATAAAAATGGATATTCCACGGTTTTACCCGTGTTTTCCACACAGTTTTTCAGGCGTAAAAGCGCTTTTCCACGTTTATTTTACGTTTTTTCCGCAAACGGTGTTGAAAACTGAGTGGAAACTGTTGAAAACTGTCTGATTTTTCAACAGAAAAAGTTATTGCACAACACAATCGCACACAAAGTAAAAAGCATCTGCACATTCGTTTGAGCTCTCAGAAAATCTACGAATTCTTGCTGCAGATGCTTTTTTCTTTAGCGGGCTCACCCTCTCAGTCATCGCTGCGCGATGCCTGAGAGGGCGAGGCTGTTGATCGTGTGCAGTAACCTGCCGCGCATCAGATGTCAAAGATCTCGCAGTCGTCCTCCACCTTCTTGCAGGCGGCCAGAACATTCACCATGGTGTCGTGGGGGTCTGCACCTTCAGAGAACTCCACCTTCATCTTCTGGGTCATAAAGCTGACGGTAGCATTTGCCACGCCTGCAACGGTGTTGGCAGCGTCTTCCATCTTCTGAGCGCAGTTTGCGCAGTCCACTTCGATCTTGTAGCTCTTCTTCATAAGTAATACCAGCCTTTCGTTATTCTTCGATATGATCCATCCCCATGGAGAGGATGCTGCGCACATGGTCATCGTCCAGTGCGTAGTAAACGGTTTTGCCCTCGCGCCGGAACCGCACGAGCTTGGAATCCTTGAGCACCCGCAGCTGATGGCTCACCGCCGACTGGCTCAGCTGCACGGCGTTTGCAATGTCCTGCACGCACAGCTCGTTGTCGTGCAGTGCATACAGGATCTTGATGCGGGTGGAGTCGCCGAACACCCGGAACAGGTCGGCCAGCTCGTACAGCACCTCGTCGTCCGGCATATCCAAGGCTTCCGGCTGCGGCGCGGGCATTGCTTCCTTTATTTCCGCCATGTTGACATCTCCCTTCGTTGTGGATTCACATGAACGCTTGTTCATGTGTTCATAGTAGCACGCGGAATGCTCCTTGTCAAGGCTTTTTTAAAGATTTTTGGCGTCTGCTCTAAATTGATGAAATTTGCCTTAAAACGCAGAAAATTTGCGTTTTTGAATCGCAATAAGGATGCGGATTGGAGGGAAGGCGAAAACAAAAAAGAGGTCGCCGCATGGTCAGTGTCCTCGCCCTCTCCGTCACCTTCGGTGCCACCTCTCCCAAAGAGAGAGGACTTGACAGCCCGTTTGCGCAAAAAGAAAAAGAGAAATTCACAAAAAAGTGCAAAACAGGGTGCGTTCTGGTGCAAAATGTGGTATCTTATAAAGGTGTTCAAAAATAAAATGCGCCATACGGCGCGCAAAAGGAGAGGAAAGTATATGACATTGGAAACCGGTATCCGCGGGGAACAGAGCGTGCTCGTCACCGCAGCCAATACAGCAAAGACCATGGGCAGCGGCACGCTGGAGGTGTTTGCCACCCCGGCCCTTGTGGCTCTGGCGGAAAAGACCTGCTGGATGAGCGTGGCCGACGCGCTGGGCGAGGGCAATGGCTCGGTGGGCACCAAGCTCGAGCTGGAGCACACCGCCCCCACCCCCGTGGGCATGACCGTGACCTGCGAGAGCGAGCTGGTGGCGGTAGAAGGCCGCAAGCTCACCTTCAAGGTGGCCCTGCACGACGAAAAAGGCCCTGTAGGCGGCGGCACCCACGAACGTTTTGTCATCAACAACGCCAAGTTCGCAGCCAAGGCGGAGGCAAAGAAGGGGTAAAACTCCTTCCGTCATCGCTGCGCGATGCCACCGTTCCCCTTTTTGTCGCTTACACGACATCTTCCCCCGGCCGGGGGAAGTCTTTCTCAATGAGGGAGGCTTTGGCAGTATGGTAAAGTTCCCGGTTTTGCCAAAGGCTCTCCCCTTGGGAGAGCTGGCACCGAAGGTGACTGAGAGGGCGAGGACGCTGACCGAAGAAAACTATTCTTCATCCGTCTGCTCTGTTTGCTCCAATCGGATCGGCGGCGGGTCAGCTTCCAGCAAGTGCTGCTCAGCACGCTTCTGCGCGTCCTGCAAAAGCTGTGCGGCCTGTACACTTGAGCGGAACAGCTCAAAATACATCGCTTTATAGTCCGGCGCGGTGCACACCTCCCTTGCATTCAGTGGGGATAGTTTTTCCTGCTGTGCGGGCGGTATGCATCCCCGGAAATTTGAAAAAAGAGGAATCCGTTATGAAAAATAAGAACCTTTCATGGTTCGCGGCCCTGCTGGTGTTTGCCCTGCTGCTGTGGTGCACAGCGGCAACGCCCGGCAAGATCGCAGACCCTGCCACCTACACCTGCGCGGTATACAGCACCATCTTTTCGCTGCTGCCGCCGGTCATCGCCATTGTGCTGGCGCTGAACACCAAGGAGGTGTACACCTCTCTGCTGGTGGGCATCGCATCCGGTGCACTGCTGTATGCCAACGGCAATCTGGAGCTGGCCATCAACACCCTGTTCTTCAACGAAGACGGCGGCATGGTGGCCAAGTTGTCGGACAGCAGCAATGTGGGCATTCTGATCTTTCTGGTGATGCTGGGCATTCTGGTGGCCCTGATGAACAAGGCCGGCGGCTCGGCAGCTTTCGGCCGCTGGGCCTCCACCCACATCCACTCCCGGGCCGGTGCGCAGTTTTCCACCCTGCTGCTGGGTGTGATGATCTTCGTGGACGATTACTTCAACTGCCTGACCGTGGGCTCTGTCATGCGCCCCGTCACCGACCGGCAGAAGGTGTCCCGCGCAAAGCTGGCCTACCTGATCGATGCCACCGCAGCACCCGTGTGCATCATTGCGCCGGTGTCCAGCTGGGCAGCTGCGGTCACTTCCAGCGTGCCGGAAGGCTCCGGCATCAACGGCTTTACCATGTTCCTGCGCACCATTCCTTATAACTACTATGCCCTGCTCACCATCGTGATGAGCCTGTTCCTCATCTTTACCGGCACGGACTTTGGCTCCATGAAGCTCAACGAGGACAACGCCAAAAACGGCGACCTGTTTACCACCGCCGACCGTCCCTACGGCAACGATGTGGACGATGGCACTGATACCTGCGGCCATGTTGCAGATCTGCTCGCCCCGGTGCTGGTGCTGATCGTGGCCTGCATCTTCGGCATGATCTACACCGGCGGCTTCTTTGAGGGCGTGGACTTCGTTACCGCCTTTGCGGACTGCAACGCTTCTGCAGGTCTGGTGCTGGGCAGCAGCATTGCCCTGCTGTTCACCTTTGTGTTCTACCGCGTGCGCAATGTGATGACCTTTCAGGACTTTGCCGCCTGCATCCCCGAGGGCTTCAAGGCCATGGTCAGCCCCATGCTGATCCTCTCCCTCGCATGGACCCTGTCCGGCATGACCGGCCTGCTGGGCGCAAAATATTACGTTGCCAACCTGCTGAGTGGCTCTGCTGCAGCGCTGCAGTACATGCTGCCGGTCATCATCTTCCTTGTGGCAGTGTTCCTTGCCTTTGCCACCGGCACTTCCTGGGGCACCTTCTCCATCCTCATCCCCATCGTGTGCCATGCCTTCCCGGAGGGCGAGATGCTGGTCATTTCCATTGCGGCCTGCCTGTCCGGTGCCGTCTGCGGCGACCACTGCTCCCCCATCTCGGACACCACCATCATGGCATC
>ENA-OQIL01000268-OQIL01000268.1-human-gut-metagenome-genome-assembly--contig:-NODE-268-length-21789-cov-7.208522_pt1 | contig 21789 bp, 25 predicted proteins | sample MGYA00242583_ERZ504748 | MGnify/ENA primary metagenome ERZ504748 (study PRJEB26092, sample SAMD00036191) | human gut metagenome | host: Homo sapiens | study: EMG produced TPA metagenomics assembly of...
TGCCGCACCGGTGCGAGACGCTACCGCTGGGGTCATTGACAACACCCACGACAGCCTGTGCTTCAACTGCGGGCGGCGAGAACAGTGCTGGAAGCAGGAGTATGCCGCCACGCTGGAGGGCATGGAGGCCCTGCGCCCGCTGCTGGAAGAAAACGGCAGGCTGGAACCGGCGCAATTGCCCGGGGAATTGTCCCGCTGCATCCACCCGGCGGCGCTGTGCGCGGCGGCAGCCCGCTCCTTTGCGCTCTACCGCAGCCGCAAGGAGAGCCGTCTCCACGCCGAGGCCATGCGCACCGTGTTCACCGAGCAGTACAGTGCCGTGGCCGAGGCGCTGGCCGTGCTGGGGGAGCAGCTGGGCCGTCCGGGCGAGCCGGAGCCCTACCGCTCCGACCGGGTGGCGGCGTTTTTCACCTCTCTGGGCAGCCCGCCGCTGGAATGCGCGGTCACGCTGGATGACCTGGGCCGCACCCATGCGGCGGTCACCCTGCCGCGCACCCGGTTCGGCCCGCAGGAGCTGGCGGCGCTGGCCCGCGAGGTGGGGCGCATCTGCCGCCGCACGTTGGAAACGCCGCAGGTGCTGTCCTGCAAGGGCATGACGACCCTGTTGTTCAGTGAAAGACCGGTGCTGCGGGCGGTGTTCGGCATGGCGGGCGCGGCGGCGCAGGGGGAGGTGTCCGGCGACGCGGTGCAGCAGTTCTGCAGCCCGACGGCGGCCCAGATGATCCTGTGCGACGGCATGGGCACCGGCCGTCCGGCGGCGGTGGACGGCAATCTGGCGGCAGAGCTGACGGCCCGGCTGCTGAAGGCGGGCATCCCGGCAGAACTGGCGGCAAGGCTGGTGAACGTGGCGCTGGCTCTTAAGAGCGAGGAAGAGAGCGGCGCAACGCTGGACCTGATCAGTGTGGACCTGTACACCGGCACGGCACGGCTGTTCAAGGCCGGGGCAGCCCCGGGCTTTCTGGTGCACGGCGGCAGGGCGCGGGCCGTGGGGGACGTGAGCCTGCCGGTGGGCATTCTGGGCGGGGTGAACGGCCAGAGCCGGGTGGTGCATCTGTGTGCCGGGGATTATGCGGTGCTGGTGTCGGACGGGCTGCTGGTGGACGGCACCGCGTGGGTGGCAAAGCAGCTGGAGCTGTCCGCTGCGGCAGGCGAAGCACCGGCCCAGGTGGCAAAGACGCTGGTGGAAACGGCACGGGCGCGGGCCCTGCGCACCGGCCGCCCGGATGACATCACGGCGGCGGTGCTGCGGCTGGAAAACGGCGGCTGACCCGTTGCTTTTTGCGGGAAGGAGGGGTATACTATAAAGCTATAAAACCAGACGCAGGAGGACACGAAACTATGCTTTGCATCACGGTGGCACAGGACGGCAGCGGGGACTTTGCATCCATTTCCGAGGCGGTGCTGGCCGTCCCCTACGACTGCCCGGCCCAGATCCGCATCGGGGCGGGCATTTACCGGGAAAAACTGGTCTGCGAAAAAAAGGACATCGCCCTGCAGGGGGCCGGGGCGGACTGCACCCGGCTCGTGTGGGGGGACGGCGGCAAGCTGCCCCACCCGGATGGGCGGCCCACCCATACCTTCCGCAGCTACACGGCGTTTTTCAGCGGCGAGCGGCTGCGGGTGGAAGATCTGACCATTGAGAACGATGCCGGCCCCGGCGCAAAGGCGGGCCAGGCCGTGGCGGCCTATGTGGACAGCGCCCATGCGGTGTTCGAGAAGGTGCGGCTGCTGGGCAATCAGGATACGCTGTTCTGCGCCCCTCTGCCGGAGAAGGAGCGGGAGAAGGACGGCTTCCTCGGCCCGCGCGGCCTTGCTCCGCGCCGGGCAAGCGCCCAGTATTACAACGATTGTGAGATCGCGGGAGACATTGATTTCATCTTTGGCGGGGCGGATGCGCTGTTTGAGCAGTGCGTGCTGCGCACGGTGAACAACGGCCTGCCCCACAGCTGGGTCACGGCACCGTCCGGCAGCGCGGAGGGCCTGGGCTTTGTGTTCTGGGACTGCGACTTTGTGTCGGATAGCTGCCCGCAGGGCACCGTGTATCTGGGGCGGCCCTGGCGGCCCACCGGAAAAACGGCGGTGCTGGCCAGCCGTCTGGGGGCCCACATTGCCCCGGAGGGCTTTGCGGGCTGGAACGACCGCACCGACTCGGACCTTGCCCGGTTTGCCGAGGCCGGCAACACTGGCGCAGGGGCCTGCCCGCGCGGGCCGTGGGTGCAGGCACTGGACGAAACACAGGCCGGGGCGCTGCTGTGCGCTGCACGCAGGCGGTGCTGCCCGGAATAACAATAAAAAAGGACGTACATATGAACAAACTTCCGAATGCCGTCAAATGGCTTATCGTGCTGGCGGTTCTGGGGGCCATGGGGGCCCTGATGTGGAAGGTGAACGACCGGGCCTCCCGCGTGGAGATGCCCGCACCGGACAACACCTTCGGCATTTACCGCAGTGCAAGCTCGACCTGAAAAAAGCAGCGCATCTTCTGAGCGAAGATGCGCTGCTTTTTTGTTGCTGTAAAATCAAAGAGCGGCGGCCTGTCCGCTGGCGGGTAGGTCGTTCATGATGAACCAGAAGATGGTGCCTTTGCCCAGCGTGCTCTGCACGCCGAAGCGGAAGCCGTGCTGCTGGAAGATGGCCTTGGTGATGGAAAGGCCCAGCCCGGTGCCCTGCTTGCCGGCGTCCGAACGGGAGCGGTAGTAGCGGTCGAAGATATAGGGTAGGTCGTCGGCGGCGATGCCGGGGCCGTGGTCCTCCACCTCCACGCGGACCCCTTCGGTGCAGCGGGAAGCCCGCAGGATAAAGATGCCGTCCGGCCCGATGTGGTGCATGGCGTTGCCCAGCAGGTTGTGCAGCGCGCGCTGCATCATGTCCGGGTCGGCGTAGACGGGCAGCTCCTCGTCCGGCAGCTCCAGTTTGAGCTGCCAGCCGTTCTGGGCGCAGATGGCGTCGTAGCGTTCGCTCACTTCGTCGCACAGCTGGCCCATATCAAAGTTCACCCGCTCACAGCGGTCGGCACCGCTGGTCACCTTGCTCAGCTCCATCACGCTGGACACCAGCGCGGTCAGGCGGTCGGTCTCGTCCACGATGATGTTCATTTGTTCGTCGCGGTGGGCCTTGTCATCGCCGGTCAGGTCGCGCACCGTCTCGGCGTAGCCCTTGATGAGGGTCAGCGGGGTGCGCAGGTCGTGGGAGACATTGGCCAGCAGGTCCCGCTGCATCTGGGCCGCCCGCTGCACCTCCTCTGCCATATGGTTGAAGTCCTGAGCCAGGTCGCCCAGCTCGTCGCTGCGGCGGCTCTCCACCTGCACGGCGTAGTTGCCCTTGGCCATCTGGCGGGCGGCGCGGGACAGCTGCCGCAGGGGCTTTGTGAACCACTCACTGAACAGCCACGCCGCCGACATGGCAAAGACAAAGATCAGTGCCGCCGCCAGCGGCAGCAGGGTTCTCAGCACGTTGCTGGCCTCGGCCACATGCACCAGACTGGTGGTCACCAGCACGGTGTAGCTGCCGTCGGCTGTGGTGCGGCCCACCAGAAGCTGGGCCGAGCCGGACAGGCGGGGCGGGTTGAGCGTCTGTTTGAAGCCGCCCGGCGAGGTGCGGCACTTCTTGCGCATGGCAATGGCGGTGTTCACCACCTCATTGCTGGATGCGTCCGAAAGATACGTCTCATGTAAGTTGCAGTAAGACTGGTTCTCGATCTTGTAGATCTGCCGCAGGGTGGAGTCGGAAATGTCCACACAGAAGCTGCTCAGCGCTCCCTTGGAATACAGGTCCATGGCCAGCTTGTCAAAAAAGCCGGTGTTGACATACAGCCGTCCGAAGGACCAGGAAGAAAGAGCGGTGCCCTCGGCCAGGGCGTCGTCCAGCTGGGACACCACGTTTTCGGCCTGGGTGGTCAGCTGCCGCTCGATGTGCCGGGTGTACAGCGGTTCCAGCAGCTGGGTGGACAGGATCCAGAACAGCACCAGCAGAAACAGGCAGATGAAGCACAAAAAGAACATCAGCTGCCCGCGGATGCCAAGCCCGCGCCGGGCATTGTTTGTTCGCCGCATGAACTGCACAGCCTCCGTTTACCGCACTGCGTCGGGGTCGAACTTGTAGCCGATGCCCCACACGGTGGCAATGTAGCTGCGGCATTTGCCCAGGTGGCCGCGCAGCATCTTGACGTGGGTGTCCACGGTGCGGTCCTCGCCGAAGTAGTCGTAGTTCCATACCTTCTGCAGGATCTTTTCGCGGCTGAGGGCGATGCCCTTGTTGGAGGCCAGGAACACCAGCAGGTCGAACTCCTTGGGGGTCAGGGCCACATCCTCCCCGGCCACCCGCACGGTGTGGCTGGCGGTGTCGATGGTCAGGTCCCCGAAGGTCATGGTGGCGGAAGAAGTTTCCGCCCGGGGCATGGTGCGGTTGAGCACGGCACGCACGCGGGCCACCAGCTCCCGGGGGGAGAAGGGCTTGACCACATAGTCGTCGGCACCGCCCTCCAGACCGGCCAGCTTGTCGTATTCCTCGCCGCGGGCAGTGAGGATGATCACGGGGGTGTTGATGTGGCGGGTGCGCATCTCACGCAGGCAGGTCATACCGTCCATAAAGGGCATCATCAGGTCCAGGATCACCAGGTCGAACCCGCCGCCGGACAGCAGCGACAGGGCGGCAGAGCCGTCACCGGCTTCCTCGCACGCATAGCCCGCATATTGTAAATTCTCGCGGATGAGCTCCCGGATGCGGGGCTCGTCGTCAACGATCAGGATCTTTGCCATAAAACAGGTCCCTCCTATCAGCTTGAATCACATCTATCTTAACCGAAGAATTGGAAAATCCTGTGAAACTTGCGTGAAGCATTTGAAAACCCCTTCACACACCCCAGTATACCACACAAAATGTGTGCTGCACAGGGTCGTTTGCGCAAAAGTGCTTGACGCTGCGTGTTTTGTATAGGATAATAAACTTGTTGAGAAAGGTGCAAAGGCACGCCATGCGAAAAAAACAGCGGCCGTTTGCAGAGCAACAGATGAGGTATTGTGTGTGAGTATCCCGAAAATCATTCATTACTGCTGGTTCGGCGGCGGGCCGATCGGCGAAGCGGACCGCAAGTGCATGGAAAGCTGGAAGAAATACTGCCCGGACTACAAGATCATCGAGTGGAACGAGCAGAATTTTGAGATCAGCGCAAACCGCTACGCACAGCAGGCCTACGAGGCAAAGAAATACGCCTTTGTATCGGACTATGCGCGGCTGGCGGTGGTGTACGAGTACGGCGGCATCTATCTGGATACAGACGTGGAGCTGGTGCGCCCGCTGGATGAGCTGCTGGAACTGCCCGGGTTTATGGGGTTTCAGAACAACAACGAAGTAGCCACCGGGCTGGGGTTCGGGGCGTGCAAGGGCAACCCGGTGGTGCAGGCGTTGCTGCGGGATTACGATGCACTGGATTTTATAAAGGCAGACGGCAGCGTGGATCTGACGCCCTGCCCGGAGCGGAATACAAAAGTATTGCAGACGCTGGGCGTGCGCGTAGACGGAACAAGGCAGAGCATCGCGGAAATGGAGATCTTTCCGGCAGAGTATTTCTGCCCGATGGAGTTTGCCACCCGGAAGCTCCGGGTGACGCCCAAGACCTACTCCATCCACCGCTATGCCGAAAGCTGGAAGCCGAAGCCCAGCGCGGTCAGCCGCATTTTGCAGCGGCTGCTGAAGAAACGCTACTATACATGGTACTGCCCTCTGCGTGGCCGGATCGAGGGACGGCTGAGAAAGAGAACCTGAAAACCGGAGCTGCTGCACGATGCTGTGTGGCAGTTCTTTTTTGTCCCGCTTGCCCTTTGCGGCCGGGAATGTTATACTAACGCAGGATGGGAGTTCCATCATTTTCAGACAGACAAAGGAAATTTTTGCATGCGAATCGGACTGGTTGAATTTTTGCTGATCCTTGCCATTGCGTCCCTCACGGTGGGGCCGCAGGTGGCCTTGTTCGTGGACCGCTGGATGCGGCGGGCCAACCGCGCCAACGCCCGGGCGGCACGCCGCCGGGCCGAATATGCGGCCCAGATGGCGGCCGAGCGGGACGCGCTGCTCAAGCGGTTCCGTACCGCCAGCACCGTGTTCGGGGTGGGCATCCTGCTGGCACTGGTGTATGCTCTGGTGTTCCGGCCCATCGACACCCCGCCGCAGGCCTACACCGCGCCGGAGGTGCGCCAGAGCACCGGCGCCGTGCAGACAGCCCTTTCTGCCGACAGCCGGGATGTGCTGGCACTGAGAGACTATCAGGGCGTGGACTGCATCCGTGAGCAGGACGGCTTTGTGTATGCGGCTGCGTACAACGGCGCGACCCTGAAAAAGCGGAAGAGTGACCTTGTGCGCACCGATGGCGGCAGCTTTTCGGCCATCCTGAGCGTGGACGGAGAGCTGACCGGTTTTGCTTTTGATGCAGACGGGGACCTGTGGCTGACCGTCCTCACCCCCGGCGGTGGGGCCCTGTGCCGTGCAAGACACGACAGCTGGGGCGCGGCCGTGGAACAGGTGGTCACCCAGATCGACGGGGCCCCGCTGGGGGCTGTCTCTGCGGTGGAGGCCGGCCCGGACGGCAAGGTGTACTTTGCCGTGGCGGGCGGGGAAGCCGTGGACAATGGGCTGGAAGCGGCCCTGCGCACCGAGCTGCTGGCCCACACCGGCACCGGCTGGGTGTATGTGTATGACCCGGCGGACCGGTCGGTGCAGCGGGTGGTCGGCGGCGTGGCCGGGGCATCCGGCCTGGCCCTGAGCCCGGACGGCAGGACCCTGTATGTTTCGGATCTGGGCAATCGCTGTGTATGGAGCATGGACGCTGACGCCCGGGAACTGACGGCGGGCGGCAAAAACTGCCAAAGTGCCTTTTCCGGCCTGCCGGGCTACCCCGGTGCACTGGCCATGGAAGCCGACGGCACCCTGTACATCAGCTACCGCTGGGCCCGCAGCGGCTGGCTGGAAAAGAACGCCGACAGCACCCTGCTGCGGGGCATCGCCCTGCGGGCGGGTCAGAATCTGCAGGAAAAGCTGTTCGGCCTGCCGTCCGACGCTCCCTGCGCGGAGGCGGTGAGCACCGCCGACGGCAGCTGGAAGCGGACGTTTATCGGCGGCAGCAGCTGCACGGCGGTGTGCCCGGTGGGCAGCAAAGTGTATTTTGGCGCGGCGGACAGCGCACAGGTGCTGTCGGCACGCATTTAAAGACCGAGGTGTTTTGATATGACAGAAGCATTTCAGAAACAGATCGAACAGGAGGCCCGGCAGGCCGTGACCGAACTGCTGGCCGAAGCAAAGCTGAAAAAAGGCGATGTGTTCGTGGTAGGCTGCTCGTCCAGCGAGATCGTGGGCGGGCACATCGGCAAGGATTCCAGCCTGGAAGCGGCCCGCGCCGTGTATGCAGGCATTGCCCCGGTGCTGGCCGAAAACGGCATCTGGCTGGCAGCGCAGTGCTGTGAGCATCTGAACCGGGCCATTATCATCGAGCGGGAAGCTGCGGAAAAATACGGCTGGGAGGAAGTGTGCGTGGTGCCCCGGCCCCATGCCGGCGGCAGCTGGGCCACTACCTGCTGGAAGAACTTCCAGGACCCGGTGGCCGTGGAGGAGATCCGCGCCCACGCGGGCATCGACATCGGCGGCACCCTCATCGGCATGCACCTGAGGCGGGTGGCCGTGCCGGTGCGGCTGAGTCTTTCCAAGATCGGCGAAGCAAATATCCTGTGCGCCCGCACCCGCCCGAAGCTCATTGGCGGCGAGCGCGCCAAGTATACCGAGGAGGACTGAGATACCATGGCAGAAAAGACTTTGGAGCAAATGCGGGAAGCCGTGGAGGAGATCCGCGCAAAGATGGCCGCTGCTGCCCGGGAAGCAGGCCGGGACCCGGCGCAGGTGCAGCTGTGCGCCGCCTGCAAGACCCGCACCGCTGAGACGGTGGCCGCCAGTGCCGCGCTGCCCATTGACGTGTTTGGCGAGAACCATGTGCAGGAGCTGTGCGCAAACTTTGACGCCGGGGCCTATTGCGGCAAGCCCAGCCATTTTATCGGCCACCTGCAGACCAACAAGATCAAAAAGGTGCTGGGCCGCGCCAGCCTCATCCAGAGCGTGGACAGCGAACACCTGCTGGCCGCCATTGAAAAGGAAGCCGCTAAGGCCGGCATCGTGCAGAATGTGCTGCTGGAGGTGAACATCGGCGGCGAGGAGAGCAAGACCGGTGTGGCACCGGAAGCCCTCTGGCCCCTGCTGGACGCGGCTGCCGCACAGGAACACATCCGGGTGAAGGGCCTGATGGCCATCCCGCCCGTGAACGACGATGACGCCCAGAACCGCCGGTATCTGGCCCAGGTGTACAAGCTGTTCGTGCAGGCCGGGGAGCGCGGCTACCAGAACGTGGCCATGGAGACCCTTTCCATGGGCATGAGCGGCGACTTTGAAAACGCCATCCGCGAGGGTGCCACGCTGGTGCGCATCGGCACCGCCATTTACGGCGAGCGGGATTACAGCAAGAAGGGATAAGGAAGCTTTCCCCTCAGGGGAGCCTATTATGGGAGGTATCATGCCAAAACAGAAGATCAATGACCCCGGGGCACATCACGCCAGCAGCGGCGCGCTGATCCGGCGCTTCCTGCCCTATCTGGTCAAGTACAAAAAGACCCTGTTCCTGGACCTGTTCTGTGCCGCACTGACTACTCTGTGCGACATCGTGCTGCCCAAGATCATGAGCACCATCACCAACTCCGCCATGGGGGTGGGCATCACCCTGACGGCGGGCATCGTGCTGCGGCTGGCGGCGGTGTACTTCGTGCTGCGCATCATCGACGGCGCGGCCAGCTACTATATGTCCAGCATCGGCCACATCATGGGCGTGCACATCGAGACGGATATGCGCCGTGACGCCTTTGACCACCTGCTGCGTCTGGACCACACCTACTACAACAACACCAAGGTGGGCACCATCATGGGCCGCATCACCAACGACCTGTTCGATGTGACCGAGTTTGCCCACCACTGCCCGGAGGAATTTTTCATCGCGGCCATCAAGATCGTGGTGTCCTTCGTCATCCTGTGTCAGGCCAGCATTCCGCTGACGCTGGCGGTGTTTGCCTGTGTGCCCCTGATGGGGGTGGTGTCGGTGTACCTGAACGGCCGGCTGCGGGCGCGGTTCCGCCAGCAGCGGGTGCAGATCGGTGAACTGAACTCCACCATCGAGGACAGCCTGCTGGGGCAGGGCGTGGTCAAGGCGTTTGCCGCCGAGGACGAAGAGCGGGAAAAATTTGCCAAGGGCAACAAGGATTTTGAGCAGATCAAGACCCTTGGTTACTACGCCATGGGTGCCTTCAACACCTCCACCCGCCTGTTCGACGGCCTGATGTATCTGGTGGTCATTCTGGCAGGCGGCCTGTCGCTGGTATACGGCAGGATCACCGCCGGTGACCTTGTGGCCTACATGCTGTACGTCACCACCCTTATTGCCACCATCCGCCGCATCGTGGAGTTTGCCGAGCAGTTCCAGCGCGGCATGACCGGCATCGAGCGCTTTGCCGAGATCATGGACACCCCTGTGACCATCGGCGATGTCCCGGATGCGGTACCGCTGCAGCCCGGCCCCGGTGACATCCGGTTTGAAAACGTCAGCTTTGAGTACCCGGACGACCACAACAAGGTGCTGCACAACGTCAGTCTGGATATCCGGCCGGGCGAACGGCTGGCGCTGGTCGGCCCTTCGGGCGGAGGCAAGACCACCCTGTGCAACCTCATCCCCCGTTTCTACGAAGTGACCAGCGGCCGCATCCTGATCGATGGACAGGACATCCGCCATGTCACCCTGAAAAGCCTGCGGCGGGATATCGGCATCGTGCAGCAGGACGTGTATCTGTTCAGCGGCACGGTGGCCCAGAACATCGCCTACGGCAAGCCCGGTGCCACCCGCGAAGAGATCATGGAAGCGGCGCGTCTGGCCGGGGCGGAAAAGTTCATTCTGGCCCTGAAGGATGGCTTTGATACCTATGTGGGTGAGCGCGGTGTCAAGCTCTCCGGCGGACAGAAGCAGCGCATCGCCATTGCGCGGGTGTTCCTGAAGAACCCGCCCATCCTCATTCTGGACGAGGCCACCAGCGCACTGGACAACGAAAGCGAGATCCTGGTGGGCCAGAGCCTTGAAAAGCTGGCCCATGGCCGCACCACCCTGACCATCGCCCACCGCCTGACCACCATCAAGGATTACGACCGCATCCTTGTGCTGGGCGAAGAGGGCATCGTAGAATCCGGCACCCACGACCAGCTGCTGGCAAAGCAGGGCGTCTACTACCGCCTGTGGAATCAGCTGCCGGGGGAAGATACGCTGTAAATTTTATTGAACGTACAAAGAAAAACCCGGAAACGACCGTCGTTTCCGGGTTTTTAAGTTTCTGAAAAAATACCGCTGAATTATTCACCCACGATCAGGCGCACAGAACCATAGATACCGGCATCGTTGCCAAGGATGGCGGGCACGATGGGGGTCTCACGGCAGGACTTGAAGGCATAGACCTTGAAATGCTCCCGCAGCGGGGCAAACAGCACATCACCGGCACGGGACACGCCGCCGCCGATCATGAACATCTCCGGGTCCACGGTGTTGGCAACATTGGCCAGCGCCATGCCCAGCGTGTCGGTCATCTCGTCCACCTCGCGGGCGGCAAGGGCGTCGCCATTGCGGGCGGCATCAAACACGTCCTTGGCGGCAAACTCGGTGCCGCGCAGGGTGCAGGGAGTATCCGGGTTCTCGTCCAGCAGCTTCTTCATGCAGCGCACAACGCCGGTGGCGCTGGAATACTGCTCCAGACAGCCGTGCTTGCCGCAGCCGCAGGCAGCGGTCTCGTGGCGATCCACGGTGATGTGGCCGATCTCGCCGCCGGCACCGTGGGTGCCATCAATGACCTTGCCGTTGACGATGACACCACCGCCCACGCCGGTGCCCAGCGTGACCATGACCGCGCTGCGGCAGCCCTTGGCGGCACCCATCCAGATCTCGCCCAGAGCGGCCACGTTGGCATCGTTGCCCACCAGAACCTTGATGCCGCCCAGCATACCGCCAAGCTCTTCGGCCACATTATGCTTGCCCCAGCCGCCGAGGTTTGCACAGATGATGGGCACGATGCGGCTGTCCAACACAGGGCCGGGCACGCCCACGCCCACGCCCTCTACCTGCTCAGCGGCAAGGCCTTTTTCCTGCATCTTGCCCTGCACGGCAGCGGCCAGATTTTTCAGAATGTGCTCACCGGCGTTGGAGGTGTCGGTGGGAACTTCCCACTTATCCAGCAGTTCGCCGGTGGTCTTGAACAGGCCGATCTTGGCGGTGGTGCCGCCCAGATCGATGCCGAATGCGTATTCTTTCATGTTTCATTTACCTCTTTTTGACGGCCAGCGGCCGCAGTATTTCGCGTGTTCCAGTATACCACACCTACCCGCAAAAGAGCAGTGCCGCTGCGGATTTTCATGCAAACAGACGGAAAACGCAGTGGATGTTTGGCACAATTGCCAGTGCTCACCGCACGGTGTTGGTCAAACTGCCAATGCCGTCGATCTCGCAGCGCACCGTGTCGCCGGGCTTCAAAAACTGCGGCGGGTCCATGCCCATGCCCACACCTGCCGGGGTGCCGGTGGCAATGATGGTGCCGGCCTTCAGGGTCATGCCCTGAGTCAGCTCGTGAATCACGTGGTCGATGTCAAAAATTTGCAGGCCGGTGTTGGAGTCCTGCCGCTTTTCGCCGTTGACAAAGCTGCGGATGCCGAGCTTGGGCGGGTAGGTGTCGAATTCGTCTGCGGTAACGATGCAGGGGCCGATGGGCGTGAAGCCGTCCAGACTTTTGCCGAAATACCACTGCTTGTGGGCGGTCTGCACATCGCGGGCGGAAACGTCGTTCAGGATGGTGTAGCCGAACACATAGTCTTTGGTCTGCCCGGCGGGCACATCCCTGGCATCTTTGCCCAGGACCACAGCCAGCTCGCATTCGTAGTCCAGCTTCTGCACAAGGTCAGTGTGAGCTTCAATAAAGCCGCCGTCCGGCACAGCGCGGGAAACGCGCTTGGAAAAATAATGGCATCCTGATGTTTGGTTGCAAAGGCATCGGCAGAGTATTTCTCCGCTTCAGTCCGAGTGGGCCATGTAGTTGATGCCAAGGCACACCACATCCTGCGCCGGGCAGGGAATAGGGCTTTGCAGCTGCACGGCATCCACGGGCAGGGCCGGGATGCCCGCAATGGCAAGCTGCAGGCCTGCCCGCACCTGCGGGGTCGAAAGGGGATGGCATCGGACAAGGTTTCATAGGAAAGGCCCAGCCAGCTCAGCGGCCAGATCTGTGTGCCGTCGGCAGAAAGAATGGCCGGATCTTCCACGCCGTCCGGCAGGCGGCAGGTAACAAAACGCATACTGACTCCCTCCCTCAGTGGCGGTAAGCGATGGCGTTCTGGATGCGGTCGGCCTCAGCCTGCCCGGCCAGCTGGCGCACCAGCTCCAGCGCAAAGGGGATGGCACCGCCCAGACCGTAGCTGGTGGTGATATTGCCGTCCACTACCACTTCGGTATCCAGCACCTCGGCACCGGCCAATTTGTCTTGGAAACCGGCGTGCGCCGTGGCTTTTCTGCCCTCCAGCAGGCCGAGAGATGCCAGCACGCTGGGTGCTGCGCAGATGGCAGCTACCTTTTTGCCGCTCTTTGCAAAGGAAACGCAGGTGTCGGTAACGGTCTTGTTGGCGGCAAGGTTCGGGGTGCCGGGGATGCCGCCGGGCAGCACCACCATGTCCACATCCGAATAATCCACCTCTTCGGCCAGTGCGTCGGCGGTGATATGCACCTTGTGGCTGCTCACGATCTCGCGGCTGCCGGATGCGCTGGCCACGGTCACCTCCACCTTGGCGCGGCGCAGCAGATCGACCACCAGCAGGGCTTCACATTCCTCGGTGCCCTCGGCAAAAAATACAACAGCTTTGCTCATGAAAATCAAACCTCCCTGATTTCTGATGAAGACGGCACATCTGCGCCGCATGAGGAAAAACGATAGAAGTACCCCGCTGGCGTGGGGACTTCTGCCTTCCCGGTTGAATGATAAAAGCCGCATACCGCACGGGCGGCACGCGGCATGGTTTGTGTGGAAGTTCAGTTTTGATCGTCGGCAGCTTTTTCCGCTTCCAGCAAGGCGCGTAACACGCTGTCGTTGGCACTCAGCACCCGGCTTACCCGGCTGATGATGGCGCTGGATGCACCGGTCTTATCCATGATCTCGGTGTAGATGCGCTTGTCCACCAGCATTTCGGCAATGTTGTAGCGCTGCTCCATTGCGCTCAGCTCGGAATAGCTGCACACATCCTGTAAAAAACGGTAGCACTGTTCCGGGGTCTTGAGCTGCAAAAATGCCTGATACAGACCGGACTGGCCGGTAGGATGATCTTTTGCCATGTTGTTCTCCTTTTTTGCAGATGCCGCCCACAGGCAGACACTTTATTACACTACACCAGTGTAGTACAAACGGGGAGAAATTTCAATAGCATTTGCGGCTTTTTAGCCCAGCGTGTGCTCAAATACCACTTCGTCCCGGGGGACGGTGCCGTTTTCCTGCTCGGCGGGCTTTAAATTGCGGTAGCGCAGGGCCTTGAAGAACTGCTGCACCGGCAGGGCCTTGGCGTGCACGGTGCACCACACACGGCCTTTGCCCTCGCCGCGGGCCAGCCGCTCGCAGGAGAGCACGATGTCCCGGCCCAGTGCCTTGCCGCGGTATTCGGGCCTGAGGTACAGGTGCATCAGATGCAGGGCGGTGTTCTCCATCTTCCACGCAAAGTAGCCGATGGTCTTGCCGCCCAGAACCACGAGGAAGTAGTTCACATCGTTGTCGATGTCCTCCTCAATGGCATCGGCGCTCTGCAGCTCTTCCACAAGGGTGTCCAGCTGTTTTGCGGGGTAATAGCGCTTGTACACCTCATGCCAGAGTTCACTGGCAAGGTCGGCGGTGGCGTGGATATATTTGGCTTTGGCGACCAGCTTGTAATCAGGCTTCATAGTTCTCCTTACACTTTTACGATATAATCCGGCTTGCGGGGTGCTGCGGGCTTGGGGTCTGCAGCAGGGTAGCCCAGAATGCAGTGGCCGATGCCGACCCAATCGCCCTCGATGCCCCACTGCCGGAGCAGGGCCTTGCCCTCTTCTGTTTCAAACTCTTCCTTTGCGCGGTTGATCCAGCAGCTGCCCAGCCCCAGCGAGGCGGCGGCCAGCATCAGGTTGCCCATGACAAGGCTGCCGTCCTGCACGGCATTTTTGGAACCGGCATCGGCCAGCACTACCAGAATGGTAGGAGCGCCGTACATAGGGTCGGTGTCCTTGCCCATGACAGCGGCGTTCATGCGGGTGAGCTGGGCGCGGGTGGCAGCGTCCTGCACCACCACGATCTTTGCGCTCTGGCGGCCCATGGCGCTGGCAGCGTAGGTGCCGGCTTCCAGCACGGCATTCAGCTCTTCGTCGGTGATCTGCTCCGGCTTATAGGCACGGCAGCTGCGGCGGCTTTTAATGGTTTCCAAGGTTTCGTTGGTCATTCCAAATCCCTCCCTAAAAGCGTGTGCCTTTATTGTATCACAAGACAGGCCGGAGTGTAAAGAAATTCCCTGCAGAGACGGTTTTGTTGCGCGTAAACGTTATCGTTGCGGGAATCATGTCAAAATGCACAATAAAACGTAAAAAGATTATGGAAAAGCATTCTTGCTGCCAAAGGACAAATACGCTATAATAGGGCTACCAAACTGGAAAGGAGTCGTGCTCTATGGCAAAGGCATCACAGGCAGTCATTCTGGAAAATGAATTTTATATCATCAAAGCCCCCAATGGAAAGGTACTGGAAGTAAAGAACTTCAACACCGAGAACGGCGCGGCCATCCAGCTGTGGAGCTATGCAGGCCATCCGTGGCAGCAGTGGCAGTTCGTGGATGCAGGCGAGGGCCGCTGGCGCATCTGCAACCGCTTTACCGGCAAGATGATGGATCTGGCCCTTGGCGGTGTGGTGGAGGGCACATGGCTGCACCAGTGGGACCGCACCAGCGGGCTGAGTCAGTGCTGGGCGCTGGAGCCCACCCGCAGCGGGCGCACCCGCATCCGCAATGTGCTGGCGGGTAAATACATCGACCTTGTGGGCATGAACACCGCCAACGGTGCACAGGCCCAGATCTGGAACTTTGTGGCCGGCGGCAATCAGGAGTGGACGCTGGAACGCATCGATCCGGACACCGCCCAGAGCGGCCGCCGCGCTGAGGAGGCCAAAGACCCGCAGCCCACGCCCAGCCAGCGCAAGCATCAGAACGACCTTGTGCGCAAGCTGAACAATGCGGGCAAGGGAAGAGCAAGCCGGAAGGGGCAATGATTTTAAATTGCCGCCGCGTTGCTCTGGCATATTCAGAGGAAAAAGTTATTTTTGGTTTGCACCCCCGGCAAAGCCTGCGGGCTTTGCCGGGGGTGTTTTTTCACGGGAGGGGCCGCAGCGAAAAACGGCATTTTCCACAAAAACAAGATCAAAAGGAGAACTCAATGAATCTAGGAGCCTTCATGAACCCGGAATTTCCCATTTTCAGCACCACGCTGTGCTATCTGGAACGGGACGATGCCTACCTGATGCTGCACCGCATCAAAAAGCAGGACGACTACAACCACGACAAATGGATCGGTGTAGGCGGAAAGTTTGAGCGGTTTGAAAGCCCGGAGGACTGCCTGCTGCGGGAAGTGAAGGAGGAGACCGGCCTGACGCTGAAGCGCTTCCGCGCCCGGGGTCTGCTGACCTTTATTTGGGGCAACATGACCGAGTTCATCCACCTGTACACCGCTGATGAATGGACGGGCGAGATGGTGCAGGGCGATGCCTGCAGGGAAGGCGTGCTGGAATGGGTGCCGAAGGATAAGGCGGCTGAACTGCCCATCTGGGAGGGCGACAAAATCTTCTTCCGGCTGCTGAATGAGGAACGGCCTTATTTCTCCCTCAAGCTGGTGTATGAAGGCGACACCCTCACGCAGGCAGTGCTGGACGGGAAACGAATCGTTTGAGCGCTTCCTGTGCAGAGCGTAGTCACGTGTTTAACCGTGAAAAGACAAATCCCGGCAGACCGCAGCCTGCCGGGATTTGCTCTATCAAAAAGCAAAAAGCAAAAAGAATTTTCCAATTAAAAATCAGTTCAGCTTCAGGTCGCCCTCTTTGATCCAGCCCATCTTCCGCTCGATCTCGCAGAAGATCACACTCAGCACGGCGGGCAGAACAAAGCACAGCAGCACCATGGCAGCCCAGTCCATCGGGGTGATGGCGGCTTTGGTACCGGCGGCAATGTCGCTGACCCAGCCGGTGTACACGCCGATCTGGCCCACCAGACCGCAGGTGCCCATGCCGGAGGACACGGCGGCACCGTTCATCTCAAAGTGGAACACGCAGGTAGCCAGCGGGCCGGTGATGGCACTGGCCAGCGTGGGTGCGATCCAGATACGGGGGTTCTTGACGATGTTGCCCATCTGCAGCATGCTGGTGCCAAGGCCCTGACTGACCAGACCGCCCACGCCGTTCTCCTTGTAGCTCATCACGGCAAAGCCGATCATCTGGGCGCAGCAGCCTGCCACGGCGGCACCGCCGGCAAGGCCGGTCAGACCCAGCGCGGCGCAGATGGCGGCAGAGGAAATGGGCAGGGTCAGCGCCACGCCCACAATGACGGATACCAGAATGCCCATGACCAGCGGAGCCTGCTCGGTGGCCCACATGATCAGGGTGCCCACTTGACTTGCGGCAGCGCCAATGGGTGCGGCGATCAGCATGGAAAGGCCCACGCCGGAAAAAATGGTCACCAGCGGGGTCACGAGGATGTCCACGCGGGTCTCCTTGCTCACGGCCTTGCCCAGTTCGGAAGCCACGATGGCAATGATGAGCACGGCCAGCGGGCCGCCTGCGCCGCCCAGAGCATTGGCCGAGTAGCCTACGGTGATCAGGCTGAACAGCACCAGCGGCGGGCAGTGCAGCGCCCAGCCAATGGCGCAGGCCATGGCCGGGCCGCTCATGGCCGTGGCGTAGCCGCCAAGGTCTACCAGCACGTCAAGGCCGGTCTGCTGGCCCAGCGTCTTGATGATGGTGCCGATCAGCAGGCTGGCAAACAGGCCCTGCGCCATGGCACCCAGCGCTTCAATGAGATAGCGCTGCGGGGTGATGACGATATCCTTGCGTTTTAAGAAATCTTTCACATTTGACATGAGAAACTGCCTTTCTGTTTCAAGATGGTGGATTCAATGCAAAAACTGCATGTCAAGTATAATACCATACACGTGTCAAGACAGCAAGACAAAATGCTGATTTTGCTGGAAATATCTGCAATTTTTGGCTTTGTGCAATGTTTTTGCGGGCTGAGGCGTATCTGTTTTGGAGCATTTTCTGATACCGGGGCGGCAGCTTTTCGGAGCTGCGCTTTGCAGTGTGCGGCAATTGACGGGGGCTTGCCCGCGGGTGTATACTGAAAGAGTATTGAGAAGATGAAACGCTGCCCTTTTTGTGGAGGGCGGCATCCCGATAAAAATGCATGAGGTTTGGAGCACAGCATGAAAAAAACGTTCTGGAATAAACTGACTGCCCGCGGCACCCGCGGCAAAACGCGGTGCGCAGCGGCAGTTTTGGCATTGGCAATGACCTTTTCAATGGGCGCACCGCTGGCACTGGCTGCACAGCCGGAAGAAAGTACCGCGGCAGTGACCGAGACTATTTCTGCACAGCAGAAAACGGCAATGCCCACCCTGCAGACGGAGACCCCGGAGCTTGCTGCACAGGACCCGGAAGCGCCGCCTGTACAGGCCACTGAAGCGGAGGAGAACAGCACGAACCAGCACACGCCGGAAAACAGCGTGGTGCTGACACCGGAAGAGATCCGTGCCGCGCTGGATGCCGGTGCCATGGATGCCGCCGAGGCCCAGTGCATCGACCTGAGCGATGAGAACGGATTTTTCAGCTGGCTGCTCAATTTCCTGTTCGGCTGGCTGGGCAAGAGCGATACGGAGCCGGTCTATTCCGGCTGGCGCACCTCCGGCGGCAAGACCTACTACTACAGCCAGACCACCAACAAGCCGGTGACCGGCATCCAGTGCATCGACAATAAACTCTATTACTTCAATGCGGATGGTGTGCTGGAAAATGGCAAGACCTTCGGTGTGGATGTTTCCAAGTATCAGAAGAACATCGACTGGAACCAGATCAAAAGGCAGGCGTGAGCTTTGTGATCGTCCGCATCGGCTACCGCGGCTATGGTGCTTCCGGCACGTTGGTGCTGGACCCCATGTTCGAGGAGCATTTCACCAATGTGAAGAATGCGGGCCTGAAGGTGGGCGTGTATTTCTTCAGTCAGGCCACCACCGAGGAGGAAGCCAAGGAGGAAGCCTTTGCCTGCGCCTACGTACTGAACGGACGCAAGCTGGATTACCCCATCTTCTTTGACACCGAAGCATCCGGCGCTTCCAATGGTTCCGGCCGCGCCGACGGTCTGGGTATGAAGGACCGCACCAAGTGCGCCATCGCCTTCTGTGAGGAGGTCAAGGCACAGGGCTACAAACCCGGTGTGTATGCCTCTACCCTGTGGTACCGCAAGCGTGTCGATCTGAACAGCCTGAAAAAATATACCATCTGGAACGCACATTATGGTGTTGCCAGCAGCCCCATCGACTGCGCCCTGTGGCAGGGCACCTGCACGGCACGCCTGCCCGGCTATAAGGGCGATATGGACGTGAACATCAGCTACATCGGATAAGTGAGGAAACTGCAATGGACCGCATTCGCCTGATCGCATCGGACATGGACGCGACCCTTCTGGACGAGTACAGCCAGCTGCCGCCAAAGTTTACCGAGACCATCCGTGCACTGGCCGGGCAGGGCATCTTGTTTGCCGCCGCCAGCGGGCGGCCTCTGTACACACTGGAAACGATGTTCCCGGATCTGCTGGAGGAGATCATTCTCATTGGCGACAACGGCGGCGCTGCCCGCTGGAAGGGGAAAGACCTGTTTGTGTCCGAAATGCCTGCCGAGGGCTGGCGGCAGCTGGCCCGCAGCACAAAGCAGGCCGGAGACGTGGGCCTTTTGTGCGGACTGCAGGCGGCCTACGCGGAAAAGCAGGACGAGAAATACGATAAAGTTTTCAAGAATTTTTATACCCGGGTGGAATACGTGGATGACCTGACTGCGGTGGAAGCGGCGGCGGATAAGTTTACCGTCTATCTGCCCAACGACGACTCGCAGAAAGCCTTTGACCGGATCTACGGCGCATTCCACACCGGAAATGGCGGTGCATTCTCGGTGGCAGTGGCAGGCAGAAACTGGGTGGACGTGATGAACCCAGGTGTGCACAAGGGTGCAGCACTGGCAAAGGTGGGTGCACTGCTGGGCATTCCGGCCGACAGCATGATGGCCTTTGGCGACACCTACAACGATGCCGAGATGCTCACCACCGCGAAGTACGGCTTTTTGATGGAGAACGGCAGCGGACCGCTGCGGGCGCAGGTGCCGTTTCTGGCACCGTCCCACCGGGAATACGGCGTGATGCAGGTGCTGAAACAGGTGCTCCGCCAGAACGGCGAAGTCTCGCCGGAGGATTTTGTGAAAGCGCATTGAGGAAAATTTGATTTAGAATTGTCTCCGCTTCACTCTGACAATAATAGAGGAAATAATTATTTTTAGTATTGCAAATCAGCCAGACCTGCGGGTCTGGCTGATTGCTTTTTCACGGGAAGGGGACGTAACGGGTAGCGGTATTTTGCTGCTGTCGGTTTGCAGCCGTCGTGCAGCAGAAAAAAATGCATTTTCCGGCAGCGACTCTTTTTGTAAAAATGCGTTTGGAGCGGCCCGCAGGCCACTCCAAACGCGAAAACAAAATAATATTTCCGCTGAATATGCCCAGAGTGAAACGGCGGGCATTTTAAATCGTCATAACCTGCCCGAACTCTGAATAAATTGTTCTCAGAGCAATAAACAGGCTGGGGAGGCATGGGGATATGTTTGTAGTCACGTTGAGCAAAACGAGCCTGAAAAACTGGGTCTGGGTGCCATGTGCTGCGCACTGGTGGTGTGCAGTGCTCTGCTGGGCCGGTTCATCAGCAACCGCACCGTTGCGGTCTCGGCGGCGGTGACAAAATTGAGAGTGCACAGGACATCCAGACATGGTTCACCGGCTACGGTCTGGATGTGGACGGCGCATCCATCACGGCAGACAAGGTCAAGATCCCCCGCAAGTGGGATGACAGCTTTTCGGCCTTCAACGGGGTGGTGCAGCAGAGCGGCATGGACCTTGCACGCTACAAGGGCAAGACCGTGGAAAAATGGACGGCGCTGATCCCGGCGGCAAGCAGCGGCGAGACCAGCCGCTACGGCGTGCTGTTGGTGTACCGCAAAAAGGCCGTGGGAGCTTACCTGCTGGAACGGCCCTCCGGCGTTGTGGTGGGCCTGAAAGACATGCAGGCCGCCATGGCGGAAGCTGAGGCAAAGCAGACTTCCGGCGAGGACTACGAGGGCGACTGGGGTGAGCGCCACGACGAAGAGCTGACCGGCAGCGAACCGGCACAGCAGACCTCCGGCGAGGACTACAGCGGCGATTGGGGCGAACGCCATGACGAGGAATTGACCGCCCAGCAGACCTCCGGTGAGCCGGATGCCGTGCCGCAGGCTGTGCCTTATACGGAACTGCCGCTGGATGCCGAGGGATATCCGGTGGAATAAGCACCGGAACGACCTGCCAAAGCCGGAAACGACCGGGAATGGCTTCTGGATTTGATGCAAAATCAGGTCGCAATTTGCCTAAAATTTGCGCACAAGCAGAAGAAAAAGTGAAATGCGTGCATTTTTGTCACATTTGTATGTTCAATTGTACCAAAATTTTGCATAAAAAATTAGCAATATGAAATGGTGAAAAATTCCCGGCAAGGGTTTATAATAGATGTATCAACCGTGCCGCGGCTCGGCCGCGTCTGGTGCAAGTGCAGAAGCGCCGCACGGGATTAAGTAAGGAGAAAATGATTATGAAGGAATTCCAGTATACCGTTAAGGATGCCTGCGGCATCCATGCTCGTCCGGCCGGCCTGCTCGTCAAGACCGTGAAGGGCTTTGCCAGCAGCGCTACCCTGGAAAAGGACGGCAAGAGCTGCGATATGCGCAAGCTGATGGCTCTGATGGGCATGGGCGTCAAGCAGGGTGAGACCGTTACCGTCAAGGTCGAGGGCGACGACGAGGAAGCTGCTGCAGCAGCCATCCAGAAGTTCCTGACCGAGAACGTTTGATTCCGCAGTTAACATGAGGAAGGCCCTCGCGGGTGAGCTGCGGGGGCTTTTTTGGACTGTCGGAGCAGTGCGGCCCCGGCACAGTATGAAGAAGGAGTAGTGTGCAATGCAGGTAGGCACCGGTAAGAGCGTACTCAATGGCATCGCCATTGGCAAGCTGAAGATCTATAAGAAAAAAGGATACCGCTATTTCCACCGCCCCTGTGGCAGATACTGCCGCAGAACTGGAGCGTTTTGAAGCTGCCCGCCAGAAGGCCATTGATGCAGCAGACCGCCCTGTACGAAAAGGCACTGGCAGAAGCCGGCGAGGACATCGCCGAAGGTGTTCAACATCCACGCCATGATGCTGGATGACGACGACTTGTGGACGCCATCAAGGAGATCATCAACGGCCAGAAAAAGGTGTGCCGAGTACGCCGTCAAGACGGCAGGCAACAATCAGGCTGCGGTGTTACGCCGCCATGGATGACCCGTATCTGCAGGCCCGCAGCGCCAGATGTGCTGGA
>ENA-OQIL01000270-OQIL01000270.1-human-gut-metagenome-genome-assembly--contig:-NODE-270-length-21466-cov-3.763719_pt1 | contig 21466 bp, 18 predicted proteins | sample MGYA00242583_ERZ504748 | MGnify/ENA primary metagenome ERZ504748 (study PRJEB26092, sample SAMD00036191) | human gut metagenome | host: Homo sapiens | study: EMG produced TPA metagenomics assembly of...
ACCGGGCAGGGTGCGCACAGGGCGCGGCCCCGCAGCCGCCGGAGCCGACGCCCGAGCGGAATGCAGGAAAGGCGGGGCGGAGCGGAAGAACGGCGCGCTTGCGGATCACCGGACCTCAAGACGCACGGGCGCGATGCTCTTGCGGCCGCTGGAAGCCGAAAGGCCATGCAGAGGGCATGGGGGCGCTTGCATCGGCCGGGCAGGACGCTCGGGCGGGTCCCTTGCCAGCTTCTCTTCCGTTCGGCTATACCATGACCAATTGGCACAGGGACGAGATCGCAGCCTATGGCTTGTTTCGGCGCCCGCGCGCGAGCTGTTTCGGAGAAGCGCCTGTTCACGAGTCCCCGGCTGCTTGATTCCGCGCGAAAACCATGCCATGGGCTCCGATCTCGCCCACGAGAACCCGCCGAAGCAGCCGTTTCGTCCCTTCGAGCCGGTTCCGCGCATGCGAGGCCGTTCATCCGGGTTGCTATACCGGCACCTTGCAAGCCCGCAGCCCAAAACGCCCCGTGAGCCTGCCAAGACGTCTTCGAAGACGGGCTCCATGCACTTTCGATGAGAGGCGCACGAAACTTTTACGAACTGGTATGATACGGCTCAACCGAAAACGGCTGGCACGACGCCCCGCAAACGCATGCGTCGACCTACAGGGCGTCCGCGTCCGCCCGCCTGCTCGCTCTTGACGAAGGGGTACGTTGTGAACAAAAAGATGGCTCTCGCTATCGCGGCCTGCGTCGTAGCCGCAACGCTCATGCTGTCGGGATGCAACTCGGAAGTCGAGGAGCCCAATGTGCCGGCAGACGGCAGCTCCGCAGCCGCCTCCAGCAGCTACAGCTACACGCTCACCGATGCCGAGAAGCTGAAGGCCCTGGCCATAGGCGAGACGGCCGTCTGGCGCGACTACGAGGTAACGGTGGCGTCCGTCGAGCGCGCCGACGGCAAGCTCACCGCACATGTGACCGTGAGGAGCCACACGCTGCCGCAGACGCTCAGGGCCGACTGCCTGCTGTCGTTCGGCATGCCGCCGGTGGACTCGTCGTTCGAAGACGGCATTATCGCCGTGCCGGCTGGCGAGGAGGCGTCGGGCACGCTCACTTTCGACGACCGGTACGGCTCCGAGCGCCTGTTCTGGAACGACGGCGCCACCGAGGGCACGTGGGACCTCACGCTGCCCGCCGTGCAGCCCGACCAGGAGGGCGGGAACGAGGGCACCCAGCCAGCCGAGACGGACGAGCTGAAGACCGACGAGCCGAAGAAGCAGGAGCCGAAGAATGACGCGGCCGCCGAGGCGCAGAAGCAGGCCGTGGCCGCCCTCGAGGCCGAGATGCCCTCGCTGTTCACCAACAACACGTTCTACACGTTCCAAAGCGTCGACACCTCCACCGCCACCGTGACGCCCCAGGAAGGCGGCGGCTACGAGTATGTGAACGACGTGTCCATCCTGGGGGCCGACGGCGTCACGCCGACCACTGCGAACGTGCGCCTGATATGCGAGCCCAACGGCAACTGCATCTCCATGACCGTGGACGGGGCGTTCTTGTTCTAGCAATGCGAAGAGGAGTCATTGTCTGCTTAACACTTCGTAAGCCCCGACTTAAATCGAGAGCGCAGGAAGTGCGACCGCCTCTTTAAGCAGCTGTGCAGCCGTACGGTAGAATGGCTGGCGAGACTCGACGATCACTGCGTTAGCCAGGCGAGGAATCCAGGTACAAGCGTGATCAGCAAGAAACATTTCGTAAGCCGCGGCGGGCGATCCACCAGGAAGATCGAGAGTCATCGGGGACATCGAGAGGTAGGATGACGCCAGCAGCCAGCGAAGCGAGATACTGCAGCAGCTCACACTCGGCAACCAAGTGATCGAGCGGCTCGCTCGTCCCCTCAGGTCGGCCCAATCCGCACGACTTCATGAACCGCTCGACCTCCATAGAGCGAGGATTCACGAACAAGAGCGGCGTCACGCCGTCGTCCGCAGCACGCCATACGCCCTCGTAAGGACTTACAGCAGGATCGGGAGCTCCGACGAAGAGACGGGTAGCCTCCGCGCGAAGGCGATGGAGCAACGCATCGGCATCGACGCCCTCGGCAAGCGCCCGCATCGGCTCGGCGACCGCCGTGAGCGACGCAGCGGCACCGGTGACCGCCATCGCCTTCATGAAGCTGCGGCGCGTGAGCGTGAGCTGAGTCATTGATCCCCACCTTCCTTTCTCGTCTCTCGCTTCATACCTGAAACGATGGAGCCATCCTAAGCGGCGAAGGCGGGCATCCCCTCCCAGCAGCGCTATGATTTTGCGTCGAGACGGAGTGGCGGGGCATCATACCGTGGCTATGATTTTTCGCAAAACCCCAGGAAACAGCCATCGACAAAGGGGAAAGGTGGCAGGCGCGGAGCAGCAACCCGATGACGGTGCAGTATGATGAACAGCAAGGGTTCGCAGACGAGGGGAAAGCGGGTACCTGATGGAAATCAAGCTTCCGCGGGTCAAAGTGGAGGTGCGCGAGGATGAGGGGTTCTCGCTGGGAAAGCTGTCGCCAGCGCTCATCGTCGGCTTCGGCGCCCACTGGGCGTGGGTCTACCTCACGATGTTCAACGGCCAGCAGCTGTTCTTCTGGAACGCGGCCGATCCGGCGGTGCCGGCCGGGCTCTTCCACCCCGTGTCGCTCGTGTTCTTCGTCATGACGCTGCTGTCCTACGGCGTGCTATCGCGCGCATACCGCCGTTTGTTCGCCACGCAGCGCCGACGCGCACGCCTACGGTTCATCGGCGCGACGCTCGGTTTCGCCGGCACGCTGTTCATGTGCTTGGCGGACGTCGGAAGCGCAGCGGGCATCGCCGCGCTCGCGGCGGGAGGTGCGACCACCGGCATCGGCTCGGCCATCCTCCTGATGAGCTACGGCGTGTCGTTCGGGCAATGCGACATCGCCACCATCGTCACCAGTACGGCGCTCTCGCTGGTGGCGGGCATCGCGCTGTACACGGCAGTGTCTAACCTGGACCTGCTCCATCCGCTGGGAGCCCTGGCCGCGGCCCTCATCCCGTTCCTCGAGTGCTGGTGCCTCTACCGGTGCAGCACCGCGCTCGTCGACAAGCTCGAGTTCGCCGCCATCACGCTCAAGGTGAGGAAAACCCCGTTCGCGCTGCGCCTGTGCGCGCCCAGCCTGCTGTTCGGGTTCGCGCTGGGCGCCGTGCGCACGCAAGCCATCGCCGACATGCACTTGGTAGGGGGCCTGGGAACGCAGGTCGTCTGCATCGGGGCGGCCGCGCTCACGGCGTGCGCGCTCATGATCGCCGTCATGCTAACGCAGCGCCAGCACATCAACTTCATGTTCCGCCCCCTGCTGCCCCTTATCGCGATCGCGCTGGTCGCGGTCTACTTTATCGCCGACGCGACGCCCTTCACCACGTTCGCGCTGCTGCTGTGCTACCTCCTGTTCGAGGGCACCATGTGGGTGAGCTACGCCGACATCACCCAGCGTTTCCGCCTGACGTCGTTCGTGGTGTTCGGGTTCGGACGCGGGGCACTCGCGCTGGGCGCGCTCATCGGGATGACGGCCTCCTTCGCCATCCCCGCGCTCGACTCCGCAACCAATCCGGCGAACACGCTGATCATCGTGTTCGCATGCATCATTTTCGGCTTCGGCGCCCTGCCGCGCGGCAGCGAGCTGCGCGCCCTCATCGTGGGTGAATCGGACAACCCGGCAGGCGAGATGCTCCGCGGGCGCGAGCGCGCCGAGTCCCCGAAAAGCGCGCGCCGGGCGGTTCAAGCGCAAGTGCGAGCTGGTGGCTAACCGCTACCTCCTGTCGAAGAAGGAAACAGAAGTCCTGTTCCTGCTGGCGAAAGGCCGCAACGCCGCCTACATCCAGGAGCAGCTCTACATCTCCGAGGGCACCGCCCGCACCCATATGCGCCACATCTACAAAAAGCTCGACATCCACACCCAGCAAGAGCTGATGGACCTGGTGGAGGGCTCAGAGGAAGAAGTCGCGTAAGCGAGGCGGCCGCCAGAGATCCAAGGGCGTACCGAGCCGGGCGCCCGACTGCGGCTGCCGCTTCCGGATGGGCTCCTCCACCACCAGGATGTTGTCCGCGATGTCGAGCGTAGAGAAGTCTTAGATGCGTCGCCTTGGCGCAGTCGGAAGGAAGCTGCGCGCTCCCCTTCGCGGACGCCGAGGCGCGCTTTCCCTACTACGCGTTGTTCCGAGCCGATGAGCGCACCAGCGCCATCGGCTTCTTCCCCGACGCTCTCGAGGAAGAAGCCCGACGCTTCGGCCCCGACATCGCGCACGAGGGTTAGCGCTCGTACACCTGGTCGCAGTTGAGCAGATCCTTCATGGAGTGCCAGATCTGGTGCGGGTTGCCCGGCGGGTTCTTGAGCGGCTTCATCGGATAGCGCTCCTGCGCGCCCGACAGCAGATCGACGGCGAACACTTCGTCGGACAGCTCGAGCGCGCCTTCCGGGCAGATGTCGGTGCAGCAGCGGCACTTCACGCAATCGACCGGACGATGCGTCACGCCGATCGAGCCGTCCTCACCCGCGTACTTCGCGATGGCCCCGGTGGGGCAGAACGTGGCGCACATCTGGCACGACGAGCACTTCTCGGGATCGATGATCACATGGCCCCACAAGCGCGTGTCCATGAGCACATCCTGCGGCTGCCCCAACGAATCGAGCGCGGCCAGCAAACGTTCGCGGCGGTCGGGAATGAAGTGAGGCAGCGTGCCGTCCTTGCCCACCTTCACGAACCTCGGCTCCCGTCGCTCCTCCACACCCAATGCGTCCTTGACGGCGTAGTCAGCCGTCACCGCCGCAACGTTCTTAGCCTCGTCCTTCATGCTGGAGAAGAAGCTCCGACGGCTCGCGTCGTAGCCCTCGTCGCCCGCCGGCGCACGGATGAGGGAAGCTTTTCCGCCAGGTCGATGCGCATATCGTTGTTCCAGGTTGCAAGCGCGCGCTTGCCGTGTCGCACACAACCCGCGCCATCTCGAAACCCGAGACATGCTCGCATTGCGCGCAGCGCGCCTGCACGAGGCTCACGCGGCGCACGCCCAACGCCGCCAGCGTGACCAGCAGGCTCTCCTCCACGCGCCCCAGGCACGTGACGCCCACCACCTTCTCGGGGTCGTACAACCCGTCGGCCGCGGCAAGCAGCTGATCGCAGGCGATAACCACCTGTCCGTCGGCCACGTCAGCCGCCGCGCGGCATGCTTGCAGAAGCTCGGCATCGTTCGGACGATGCGCTTCAAGCGCGCAGGTGGGACACACGGTGGCGCAGGTTCCGCACCCGATGCACCGCTCGGGTTCGATGACCAGCTCGTTGTCGTCATAGGAGATGCAACCGCTCGTGCACACGTCGGCGCACTTCATGCACGTTGCGTTGCGATTGCGCACAATAGCGCAACGACCCTGATGAACCGTAATGTCGGCGCTCTGAAGTTGTTCGAGCAGACCGAGGAAATTCGTCACGTGAGCCATGACTTCACCCTTTCTCGTCTACCCCCTTGCACCGCACAGTATAACCACTTTCGCCGTCTCACGCGAGAAAAAACGCGCTTGACACCTTCGACAGGCCTCCCTATCATGTGGCCTTGGGGAGTCCGCCGGCACGCTGATCGCGTGCGAAGCGGACATTGTTTGCAAAAGTGGGAACCTCAGGGGTGAGGTTTCGCGGTGCTGTGCGCCGTAAGTGCAAACAATGTCTGACGAGGGGCGGAACATGACTCACGATTCCACGAACCAGCATCTTTCTCTTGAGCCCGACTACGACGGGTTCGATCCACTTGAAGATTTCGAAGACGATGCGACCGAGGTCGAAGGCCGTGCCGACGAGTTCGTCGCCACGGTGAGCGCCGCCGAAGACGCGCTCGCTCACGACGCGATGGCACCCGCCACGCCCGCCATCTGCGAAAAGCCCGCTGAAGAGCGCATCGCCGACTTGTTGGAGGCCATGGCGCCGCGCCGCACGGTGCTGCTGGGCATCCTGGCCGCCTGCGCCGAGCCGCAGCCGGCATCCGCCGTGAACGCTCGCGTCGACGAGCTGCAGGAGAACAACTTCTCGGTGTACAGCGCGGCCAACCTGTGCTCCTTGCTGGAGAAGGCGGGCGCCATCGAGCGCGTCACGGCCGAGGGCGAACCCGCGGAGGACATCGAAATCGAGCCACAGACCGTCGTCGTCGACGGCGTCGAATACCTGGAAGCCCGCGAACCCGTCGAGATCTACTGGCACATCACCGAGCCGGGCCGCGCGGCGCTTGAGGCCGACAAACCGCTCGAGCGCCTGCGCGCCCTCCTGGACGAAGATGCCGCCTACGCGCCCATCTACCAGCGCATCCTCCGCTTGTGCACAGCAGACGGCGGCGCCACGACACCCGCCATCAACAACGCGGTCGACCACAACCCGCTGGTGCAGAAGCCGCGCTTCTACGCGCCCCACTTCGTCGACCGCCTGGAGAAATGCGACGCGCTGGCCTGGAAGAAGGCGTGGTGCATCACCGACATCGGACGCGCCGGCCTCGATATGCTGGCAGACGTCGTAGACGAGAACGCGCCCGCCACCCAGCCCGAAACCCCCGCAACCCCTGATCCCGCCGCATCCAAGGAGGACTAACCATGACCGAAGCAACCGCGCCCGCAACCGAGACCCTCGCCGACGAAGCGACCATGCAGGAGCTCGTCAAACTGAACGAGCAGCGCGCCGCCACGTACGGCCTGCTGTCGCGCCTGTACCGCGTGGAGGTGGACCAGCCCCTTCTCGACGAGCTGCGCAGCATGCGCTTCCCCGCCAAGACGGGCAACGAGAACGTGGACGAGGGCTACCGCCTGCTGGCCACGTACCTGAGCAACACCTGGGACAACAGCGTCACCGACCTCGCCATCGACTACGTGCGCGTGTTCATCGGACACGGCATCGACGCGTTCTCGGCCGCCTACCCGTTCGAATCGGTGTACACCTCCGAGAAGCGCCTGCTCATGCAGGAAGCACGCGACGAGGTGCTGGCCATCTACCGCAGCGCAGGCCTCGACAAGCAGGACACATGGAAAGAGGGCGAGGATCATATCGCGCTCGAGCTGGAATTCGAGCAGATCATGGCCACGCGCACGGTCGAAGCGCTGCGCAAAGGCGACGAAGACGAGGCCGTCGCGCTGCTGACCACGCAGAAGAACTTTCTCGAAGACCATCTGGCGGCATGGGCTCCCATGATGACCTCCGACATGAAGCGATTCGCGCAAACCGACTTCTACCGGGGCTTGGCGTACTTGACGGACGGGTTCCTCCAAACCGACCAAACGTTCCTCGACGACGTGCTGGCCGAAGACTAACTGCACAGGATCGAAAGAAGGAGCGATGGACAACAAGCAGGAGAAAACCTACGCCGGCATGACGCGACGCACGCTGTGCCTGGGCGCAGGCGGCGCTGCGGTCATGCTAGGTCTAGGCGGATTGAAGTACGCGGGATCGCAACCGCTCGTGCGCCCGCCGGGAGGCCAGGACGAGGAACGGCTCATCTCGGCCTGCATCCGCTGCGAGAAGTGCTACGAGATCTGCCCGCGCGACGTCATCGCGCCCGCCCACCTCGAGGACGGTGTGCTGAACATGCGCACCCCCACGTTCGACTTCTCGGCCAACTGGTGCGACTGGTGCGCCGAAGAGCACGACGGCACCCCGTTGTGCGTGAGCGCCTGCCCCACCGAAGCGCTCAAGCTGCCCGACGACGCCACGGCCGAGAACACCATCATCGGCAAAGCCGTTATCAACACGGACTGGTGCTTGGCGTACAAGCTGATCGGATGCCCGGTTTTGCTACGACGCCTGTCCCTACGAGGCCATGGAGCTCGACGAGAACAACCTGCCCCGTCGTGTCGACGGACAAGTGCAACGGCTGCGGCGCGTGCGAGAGCGTGTGCGTCTCGCTGCAGAACGGCTCATCTCCGAAGGAGCCACCGCGCGCGCTCGTCGTCCGACCCGCTTGACGAAGTTGAAGGATAAGGTGCCCTCATGAAGAGAACTCCAAGAAGCTGCGCACCCTCGTCGCACTGGCCATCGTGGCCGTCGTCGCCGTCGGCTTCGTCACGAACGTCGGGATCGGCACCATGTCGGCACCGGGCATCTGGGACATCTCCATCCTATGCCCGCTGGGCGCCTTGGGAACGATGCTCGCCTCCAAGATGATGGTGCCGCGCGCCGTAATCTCGCTGATCGTGATGGTGCTGCTCATCGTTCTGTTCGCCCGCGCGTTCTGCGGATGGATTTGCCCCGTGCCGCTCGTGCAGAAGTTGCGCGGCTTGTTCGCGAAGAAGCAACCCGTCGAACGCGGCGACGATGCCGATCCTGCCGCGGCGCCGCTCACGAAAGTCGAGATCGACGCGCTGGGCGTTTCATGCTCGAAGGGGTCGAAGAATGGCAGCGGATGCGCGTCCTGCGCCTCCAAGCGCGGAGCCGCGCTCGATGCTCGCCACTTCGTGCTGGGCGGCGCGCTGGCGTCCACCTTCATCTTTGGATTCCCGGTGTTCTGCCTCGTCTGCCCCATCGGACTCACGTTCGCCACCATCCTGCTGGTCATCAACCTGTTCTCACACGGCGATGTCACCTGGTCGCTCATCGTGGTGCCCGCGCTGCTTATCGCCGAGGTGCTGCTGTTCAAGAAGTGGTGCCATAAGCTGTGCCCGCTTTCGGCGTTCATGAGCCTGATCGCGAAGGCGAACAAGACCTTCGTGCCCACGATCGACGATGCGAAGTGCCTGGAAACGGCGAAGGGCGGCGCGTGCGGGGCCTGCGGCCGCGTCTGCGAGGAGGGCATCGACCCGCGCCACCCGCAGCTTTCGCAGGCGGCATGGAGCGAGTGCACCAAGTGCCGCGCCTGCGTGGACGCATGCCCTGCGAACGCGATCACCATGCCGCTGCTGCCGCGGCGAACGCCGTCTACCGCAGAACCTGTCGCCGTGCCAACGAACGCCGAGAAGATCGACGCGGAGAATGCGCGCCCCGTTCCGTAAAGCCCCTCCTGCGCGACCCGGCTCGCAGCTGCAGCGGTCTGGTCGCGCATCCGGAATCGGGCCGAGCCCGACCCCGGGCAAAAGGCGGCTTGGCAAGGGCTTTGGGGGACGAGCCGCCTTTTGCCCGGGAGCGACATCCCCGCTCCCCCTCCCTGCGAAAAGAGGGATGCCGCTTCCGGCCTTCATCTGACAACCACGACGTGGGAGGACGAAAACCCATGGCATACGAAACGACAAGCGAATCGACCGAGGCCCTGCTCGTCACCGGAGGCGTCGGCACCGGCAAAACGCAACGTCTCGTCGAGCGCGCTGCCGCGCTGCTGGCCGAAAACGCCGCCGCGGGCAACGTGCTCGTGCTGTGCGCGACGCCCCAGGCCGCACGCCTGTTCTCGGAGCGGTTGACAGCCCGCGTCGGTGCCAAGCGCGCTGCCGGCGCAACCGTCGCCACCGCACGCGCCTTAGCGCTCGACGTGCTGGCCGACGACGGCGCGCGCCGCTGGTCGGGGCGCGAGCCGCGACTACTGACCGCCTTCGAAGAGACGTTCCTCATGGAGGACATGAAGGTGAGCGGGCTGCGGCCGAAGCGGCTGCGCGAGATGCTCAAGTTCTTCTACCGCTCGTGGACCGAGCTGGCGGACGACGATCCCGATTGGCTGCTACCGGGCGAGGAGGCCGATGTCCATACGCTGTTGAAAGAGAACCTGGTCTTCATGCGCGCCGTCATAGAACCCGAAGCGGCGAACCTTGCTGCACGCTACCTCCGAGAACACGACGAAGCGCGGGCGGCGCATTCCTACGCGCACGTGCTGATGGACGACTACGCCTGCGCAAGCCGTGCCTCGCAGACGCTGGCGAATCTCGTCGCAACCTGCTCGATCACCGTGGCGGGCGACGCGGAAACCTGCATCGAGACATACGATTCGTACCCCTATGCCGCCGGAATCGACGAATTCCTCGCAACGCATCCCGATGCTGCTTGCGAGCACCTGGATGCCGACGCGCCCGATGCCGTCGAACGGGTCGCTCTGGCAAGCGACACGCCCGAAGCCGAGTTCGAACAGGTGGCGCGCACGGTGGCCGAAGCCGTCGCCGCAGGAACGCCCGCACGGCAGATCGTCGTGGCCGTACCGAACAGCGTGTGGTCGCGCAACATCGCAACCGCTTTGCACGCACGAGGCGTGCCAACCGAAGCGCTCGCCATCTCGCAGCCCCTGCGCGGCGACGTGCGGGACAACGCCCGCTGCACGCCTGCGCGCATCGCCACGGCCCTCAACCTCGTGGCGAACCCAGACGACACCGCGGCTTGGCGGTGCTGGTGTGGATTCGGCGACTACCTGGTGAACAGCGCGGCTTTCGCCAGACTGCGGACTTGCGCGAAGGAGCGCAGTATCGGCCTCGTGGACGCTTTGGAGATGCTAAGCGAAAACGACTGCGAGCACGTAGTGGGCGCGCAACGCGTGGCGACCGCCTACAAGGACGGTCGCGCGCTCATCGAGCAGGTACGAGGATTGCGGGGCACGGCACTGCTGGACGAGCTGACGCGCATCGTCACCGACGGAGCGGAATCCCAAGCGCCCGCCGTTCTGCGCGAGCTCTGCCTCGAGCACGGCAACGCAGCCGATGAAAACCCGGAAAGCCTTTACGATGCCGATGCTGCGGCGATGGCGCGGCGCATGGCCGAGCGCCTGCTCGCGCCCACGCTGGAGGTTGCCGACGCGGTAGCCGTCGTCCCCTACGACTTCGCCTGCGGCTTCTCGCCCGACCTGCTGATCGTCGCCGGCTTCGTGAACGGTTTCATCCCCTCCCGCGACTATTTCGACGCCACGGTGACCCCGCCCGAGCGCCAGGAGAAGATGCGCGCCGTCGACGAACGACGCGTGCGCGCGCTCACAGGAAAGGCCGGCCGCGCGGTGGCGCTGTCGTACTTCACGTCCACCGACCTCGAAAGCGCCGGCAAGCTGAAGCTCAAGATCAGTCGCATCCGCCTCAAGAACGGTATCCGCACCTGCACTATAGAGCCCAGCCTATTCCTGGAGCAAATCGCAGCGCAGGAGTAGCCGCGACTGGGGTGGCTTTCGCAGACCCGCCGATTTGACGATCTCGAAAAGCACGCCTCAGCGAACGAGGCGTGTTTTTTCGAGCGAGGATCGGTCGGGGCGAGCTATCCGGCGTCCACACTCTCCAGCAGCTCCAACAGCTCCTCCCGGTTAGCGGTCTTCGTTTTCGCATAAATGTGGTTGAGGTGGGTCTTCACGGTGTTCTTGGAGATGAACAGCTGTTTCTCGATGTAGGCGCCCGTGTGGCCGGTTGCCCAGATGGCCAACACCTCCTGCTCGCGCGGCGATAAGCCGCATTGCACGGCCACGCGCTTCACGCGGAGGGCAAGGGCGTCGACCGCGTCCTCTTCGACGACGGCAGGCGATTTGAGAGACAGAGGCGATCCCATGATGACCAGCAACGCCGCCATAAGCGACAGCAAGATGGCGATGGCCACCGATTCGGACGTGGGCAGCACATCGGTCATGATCTGGCCCAGACAGCTGCCGCCCCATTGGGCGAATCGCATAAGCGCCAGGCACAGCAGCGCCGACAGGCCGTCCTTGAAGAAGGAATCGATGAGCAGAAACCATACCAGGTACTTAACCAGCTCCGCCCCCACCAGCGCCACACTGAACGTAGTGCCGCCCCCGAAAGGATCAAGCGATGCCGGGAGCAGCGAAGCCATAGCCATCAAAGGAAACGCCAGGTAGAAAGCCAACATGGCGTTCTTGCGATAAAAGAGGTACGCCAACAGGATAGCGACGAACGACGCAAGCGCAGGCACGCCGGCCAGCGCGCCGTGGAACTCGGAAGACACCTCGAAACCGCCGATCACGCCGTTCGCCCGCGTCGCCCCGTAGCCGAAGAACGCGAGCGAAATAGCCGCCATCGGCTTCCAGGGAACGCGCGACAACGATACGCGCAGACTGTCGCCGTCCAAAGAAGCGGGCAGCATCCGCACCTCCGATGCGCCCCGTTCCCGTTCGCCCCGCACCGCGATTTCGAGCAGCCCGAACGCGCCGAACGGCAGCAGCACGGAGACCGCGAGCACCGACAGGGCGGGCAACAGCGAGATCAGGGCGAACAAGAGGAATCCGAGCAAGTACGCCGTCCCTGCGCACACGGCGGTGCGCTCCACGCCCTGCACGCTCATGCGCTCTTCCCATCCGAGACGCAGCGTGCTTCCCAAGCCGCTCAGCGCGAAGGCGATCAGCATCCAGCCCATCGGCGCCCGCCCGAAACCGGCAAGCGCGGCAACTACGATGGCCAGGCTCGACACGGCGGCGAACACCGCCAACAGCACGGTGCGTCGCCTAAGAGGAGCCGTCCTGCGCGCTAGCAGCACGAGCACGAGCGCGGCCAAGGCCGTCAGCGCCGCCTGCACGATTTGCGCCTCGCCCACGGGCGCCTCATGGCGCAGGTCGCCGAACAGCACCGATCCGTTCCAGAACACGAAGCTCCAAGCGATGTAGCAAGCCAGCCCCGCGCTATCGAACAGCATCGCGCGATTGGGTTTGGGGAACGGCACGGCACCGCCTGACCGGGAGGTCTTTTTCGTCGTATCGTCCGCTATGGAAGCGTTGCTGCGCATGCGGCACATACTAGCCGATGGAACGCGTTCGCACAAGGCGAACCCGTCCGAAGCGCAAAGCCGTCGAACGGGTTCTGGGAGAGGGAGGAACGTCAAGGCTGGCGAGCGTTATGCGAGCGCCGCCGCGTTCGCACCGGCCACGCGGCCGAACACGAACACGTCGGTGATGGAGCAAGAGCCCAGGCGGTTCGTACCCATCTTATGGCCTGCCTGCTCGCCGGCCGCGAACAGGCCGGGGATGGGCGCGGCGTCGCTATCGAGCACCTGCGCGTCGGTATTGATGTGCAGGCCGCCCATGGTGTAGTGCACCGACGGCTTGTACGCCAAGATGTAGTAAGGGCCGCCCTCGATGGGATTGAGCGCCGCGCGGTAGTTGAAGTCGGGGTCGGCGCCGTCCTTGCAGTAGCCGTTCCACTTCTCCACGGTCTTTTGCAGCTCAGCGGCATCGATGCCGAAAGGTTCGCACGCCTCGGCGATGGTCTCGCCCTTCGCCAGCTGGCCGCGCCCGAACAAGCCGTCCATCTCGGCCGCGTTCACCGTGGCGATGTCGGTGTGGTCGAGGCCGTCCTGGTTGAAGATCATGTAGCCGATGCCGTCCGTCTGCTCCTTGATGGCGTTGGAGATGACGTCGCGGCGCTCCATCTCCTCGACGAAGCGGTCGCCTTCCTTGTTGATGCAGATGGCTCGATTCTCCAGGCGCATGTTGCCCACGTACAAGAGGGCGCCCGTCTGCGTGTCGCAGGTGGGATACGTCTGGATGTACTGCATGTCGATGAGGTTCGCACCGATCTTCTCGGCCATGACGTGGCAGTCGCCCGTCGCGCCCACCGAGTCGGTGGAGAGTATCTTCTCGTCCATCTCGGGGTTGTACTTCATGCGCATCTCGACGTTGGAGCCGAAGCCGCCGGCCGCGAGGATGACGGCCTTCGCCTTGAAGTCGTAGGTTTCGCCCGTGGCCGTGTTCGTGGCCTTCAGTCCCACGACCGCGCCCGAGGCGTCCTGAACCAGCTCGTCGGCCTTCGTGTTGCGGCACACCTTGAGGTTCTTGAGACCCTCGGCGCGCTTGTCCAGCTTGCAGATGATGCCGCTTCCCTCGTTGCCTTCGGGGATGAGCGAGCGGATGACCGAGTGGCCGCCGAAGAAGCGCTCGTAGGGCTGCCATGCCACGCCTCCGTTGAAGATGAGCCACTCCATGGCGCCGTACGCGCCTTCGCAGATGACGTTGACCAGGTCGGGGTCGCCCACATGATCGCCGCCGACGATCATGTCCTCGGCCATCTTCTCCACGCTGTCCTCGATGCCGTCCCGCTTCTGGAACCAGTTGTTCGGCACGGCCATGGCGCCGCCGGACAGGATGGTATCGCCGCCGACGATGCCCAGTTTCTCCAACAGCACGACGTTCTTGCCGGCCTCGGCCGCGGTCAGCGCGGCCGCATAGCCCGCGCCTCCGGCACCCACTACGACGACATCCACATCGGTCGTCAGGCCCTCGGGAGCCTGCGGCACGGCCTTTTCGCGCTTCTTCCATTCGCTCGATTTCATGCCCGAGGCGTCGACGGCGTCGGAGACGGCCGTGAGGAAGGCCATGGACGAAACCGTGGCGCCCGTCACCATATCCACGTTGAGCGTCTGGTTCTTCACGATGAGATCGGAAAGCACGTCGATGCCGGCGGTGCCCACGCCGTAGGACTCGCGCGACTTCAACGGGTTGATGCGGGCGATGGAATCGCCCTCGGTGATGACCTCGACGGTAAGCTCGCCGCCCTTGCCGTTGGCCGTGCCGGTCCATGCCTGCGCACCCTCGCCCGCAGCGCCTGCGACCGTCGACGAGCTTTCGCCTTTCGGAGCGCAACCTGCTATCGCCAGCGTCCCGCCCAAAGCAGCAATAGCTCCACCGGTAATGAAATTTCTGCGTGAAAGATTCGACATGACGCCCTCCTTGTTGTGATGGTGCTCGCTTCTCCCGAATATCCCGATTCGGTAGGCCGATGCTGCATCGAGAAGGACGCCCACCGCATCGCCGCAGAGGTTTGAACCGAGCGCAATCTTCCGAAAACGCGCATCAAACCTCAGGGGTGATGCCGCTGATCTGGGAATACGAAGAAAAACAGAGGTGAGCCGAGGGGACGGACGGGGTCGACACCTCTTCCCCTCGCTTCGGCCGCTCCGGCCTCGTCCCGGGTGGACGCAAATCGGTAGCCATGTCAATTCTCAAGCGCTCGAAACGCGCTTCTCGCTGGAAGCACACGCAAAAGGCCTGGTCGCATTTCGAACCTACGACGATATGCGGCTTCAGGCGAGGGCGTAATTGCCATGGCTCCCGATTCACGCCCACGTTCGAGGAATTCGAGCGAAGTTCGCCGGTTCGAGACGAGACGTTGACTCATTCCCGTTGACTCCCAGTGACGAGACGAAGGGACGGGGTTGACAGTTCATTACCTCCCTTCGCTCGTCCCGCGATTCACGCTCCCAGCATGATCCTGATGATCTCGTCGTTGGTGGCGCGCATGCCGTCGCGGCCGAGGCGGGCGATGCTGTCGATGGTGTTCTCGACGCCCTTCTTCACGATGCCGTCGCCGCCGTAGAACTGCTGGCCGTCACGGTACATGACGTAACCCAGGATGCCCGCGTTCACCGAGAACGCGATCTTGCCGGCGCACGAGGGCTTCGCGCCGTCGCACACCATGCCGGCCACGATAGACAGCGCATTCACCACGGCATGACAGGCCTCGCAGTAGCCGCCGCCATCCAAATACGCGATGCCTGCGCCCGCCGCCGCGCCCGCGCACACCGCGCCGCAGAACGCCGACAGCCGTCCGATACCCGTCTTCTGATGGATGGCCACGAGGTTCGACAGCACGAGCGCGCGGTAGAGCTGCTCGTCGGAAGAGCCCAGGTGGCGCGCGTACACGATGAGCGGCACCGACACGGTGATGCCCTGGTTGCCGCTGCCGGAGTTGATGACCACGGGCAGCTCGCAGCCGCTCATGCGCGCGTCGGACGCCGCCGCGGCGCACGCGCACGCGCGTACCTTCACGTCGTCGCCGTAGGCGCCCAGCATGACGCTGCCGATGTTCGCGCCCCAGTCGCCCGCCAGCCCCTCGTCGACGATGGCGCCGTTGCAGGCGATCTGGCGATCCAGCAGGTCTCGCACGTCATCCAGCTCCACGGTCATGGCGAAGTCCCAGATGCCCTCCATCGACAGCACGCCGCGATCGGTCATCCCGTCGGCCGAGCCGCCAACGGAGGGCACCGCCACGTCGCGCAGCACCTCCCCGTCGCGCTCCTCGCGCACGATGTTCGTATGGAAGTCGGCGATGCGCACGAGCGCGCTGCGAGCGGGAGAGGCGCAGGCATCAGCCTCCGCGTCCGCCGCCTGCGCCTCCGCGTCCGAGAACACGCGCACGACGATGTCGAAGTCCAGCTCCGATGCGGCGCGCTCAACCGCGATGGACGCGCGCTCCACATAGGCCGCGATACCCGCAATCTCCTCGGGCGAAACCTCGGCGATCACTTCGAGGCTGCGCTCGGCGCGCCCCGCCACGATGCCCGCAGCCGCAGCGGCCTCGATCCCCTTCAGGCCGCCGGTATGGGGCACCACCACGCTCTTCGCGTTCTTGATGATGCTTCCGCTGGCCTCCACCTCCACGCGGGCAGGTTCCGCGCCCAGCAGTTCGCGCGCCCGCGCGGCCGCCAGCGCGATGGCGATGGGCTCGGTGCATCCCATCGCGGCGACGAGCTCCTCTTCGAGGATGGCCACGTATCGCCTGTACCGCTCGTCCGTCCGCTCCATGAAGCACTCCCTTTCGCGCCGCCCGTCGCATGCAACGCATCATGATAGCACCTCGCGCATGGCGCCGCGCGCCGCCCGTCCTCGCAAACCGCGTTCGGCAGCCCTCCCCCGTTTTCGGGTATCTTCGTTGTTTTGCCTGGACACAGGCGAATATACCCCGATCCGCGCGATGACGCGGCTCCGCGACCCGCGTAGCATGCACCTCGTTGAAACCGAACAAACGAGGAGGGAATCATGGGAGAACGAACCATCAGCCGCCGGAACTTCCTGGCGGGAATCACCGCGACGGGCGCGCTGGCCGCAGCCGGGGCGCTGGCCGGATGCGCGCCGCAAGCGCAGGCCGAAGGCGGAAAGAGCGGCAAGGCCGACGCCGACGCGCAGGGTAGTTGGCGCGACAAGCCGGATATGCCCGCCGACATCGCCGAGACGCTGGAAGCCGACCTCGTGGTGGTAGGCGCCGGCAACGGCGGGCTCGTGACCGCCACCACGGCCGCGCAGAACGGCGCGAAGGTCATCGTGCTGGAAAAGGGCGGCAACATCGCCGCCGCACGCGAGGCTATCGGCGCGCTCAACTCCGCGCTGGAGCCCGACCATGTCGAAGACGTCCCCACCCTGCTGAACCATGCGAACCAGACCCAAGCGGGCGATGCCAACATGCTGCTGTACAAAACCTGGGCCGAGAAGTCTGGCGAGATGATCCGAATGGATGAAGGAGACGCTTGAGCCCAAGGGCATGCTGTTCCCGTTCGAATGGCACAAGCCCGACGACCCGCACGCCTACTACCCGGCCATGTGCTATAACCCCTGCATGGGCGAGTACAACCCCGACGGCCCGAACTACGGCGCGTACGCCCACCTTGAAGTGATGAACGAGGTGCTGGGCGAGCTGGGCGGCGAAGTCATGTTCATGACGCCCGCGAAGATGCTCGTGCAGGACGAGTCGGGCAAGGTGTGCGGCGTCATCGCGGAGTCGAAGGACAAGGGCGTCATCCAGATCAACGCGAAGAACGGCGTCATCGTGTGCACGGGCGGCTACGGCGCGAACGACGAGATGCTGCAGGACCTGTGCCCCGGCAACTCCAACTGGTGCGTGCTGCGCGACAGCGTCACCGAGGAGGGCGACGGCATCCGCATGGCGCTGTGGGCGGGAGCCGAGCTGGAAGCGGGCGGCGCCTGCATGATCTGGAACCGCGGCATCATGTTCGACGACACCGAGTTCGACGGCTCCTACCAGGGCGGCGACATCTTCCTTCCCGGCAGCCAGCCGTTCCTCCACGTGAACGCCAACGGCGAGCGCTTCATGAACGAGGACCAGTGCTACCCCATGAGCTACGCCGGCGGCGCGAACCAGCCCGGCCACTTCTCGTGGATCGTTTGGGACGGCAGCTACTGGGAAGACATCGAGCGGTTCGACACCTGCGGCTGCTCGCGCCTGTTCCCCGCGCCGTCGGGCACCGCGTTCAACGCCGACGTGTACGACTGCGAGGCCATCACGAAGGAGCACCTCGACTCGTTCTGGCTGGAGCCGCGCATCGAGAGCGGCGCGCTGAAGAAGCGCGACACGCTCGACGAGCTGGCGAAAGCGATGAAGTTCGACGCCGACCAAACCGCCACGTTCAAGGCCACCATCGAACGCTATAACGAACTGGTCGCTGCAGGCGAGGACGTCGACTTCGGCAAGCCTGCCTACCGCCTGAGCGCCGTCGACGAGCCGCCGTTCTACGCCGCGCGCATCGCCGGCGAGCTGTTGGTCACCATCCACGGCGTGATCACGAACGCCGACTCGCAGCCGCTGCGCAAGGACGGCAGCGTCATCGAGGGCCTCTACGTTTGCGGCAACGACCAGGGCGGCTTCTACCCGCACAACTATCCCAGCAACTTCACGGGCATCAACGCGGGCCGCACCGCCACCTTCGCCCGCATCGCCGCTAAGCACGCTTTAGGCGCAGCGTAAGCAGCACCAAAACCAACCCTCCCTCCCTTAACGGAAAGCCCCGCACGCGGGGCTTTCCGTGCGCTTGCTCAGGATGGCAAGGCAACGTGCGAGCTAATGCACGAGGTCGATGAGCTCTTGGCGAGAGTGCACGTCGAGTTTGGCGTAGACGTGCTTGGCGTGGGTGGCGGCCGTCTCGCGCGAGATGACGAGAGCGTCGCGCACGTACGGTATCGATCGGCCGCGCGCCAGGAGGTCGAACACCTCGGTCTCGCGCGGGGTGAGGCCGCCGCGTTCGGCAAGCTCGAGGATGCGGGCGGTCAGCTCGTCGATATCGGCTGCAGGCGCGGGCGCGGATGCAGCTTCGTCGGCGTTCGCGCCGCCCGCATCCGCGCCCGCCGGCATCGACCGCTTCGAAGCGGCATCGTGCAGCACGCCATCCTCGTTGCGCGCGCCGAACGCGAACGCGCGGCCGTCGCTGAGCACGAACATGGTGGCGCCCACCAGCAGCGCGATGGACACGACCGCCACCTGGTCGAGCGAGAACACCCCGGCCGCCATGCCGGACTCCACCAGCACGAGCGTCACCACGCCCAGCAGATCGCCCAAGTGCACGAAGATCCATCCCAAACCGTACGACTGCACGGGCGTGGCCGCGCCCTGCACAGCGTAGCGCGCGAAATACATCTGCGTGATCAGGCAGAACGCGAAGCGCGCGGCGATGGCCACCACGTAGGCGACGTACGCGCCCGCGGTTTCCCCCAGCACGATGAACGCCGCGAAGCCCACCACGAGCGTCGGGCACATCCATCGGTACAGAAACGACAGCGACACCCGACGCGGCCCCGCCGTGGCCGAAAGACCCACCATCAGCATGAACGCGATGCTCACCACGAGCGCCACCTGGGCGGCCGTCGCATCCTGCCCTGACGACCCCGACCAGAACGACCCCTCCACGCACACGAACAGGCACGCCGCGAGGATGCCGAACCCGGCGCGCCCCATCGACTTCAGCACGCGCGGCAGCCCCTTCCGCGCGCTGTCGTGAGCCTCGGCGAACGCGCGCTGCTCGGCGGCGCCCCGGTACTCGGCGGTCGCGTCGCGCCCTTGCGCATCCCGCCACGACAGCAGCAGGCACAAGCCCGACATCAGGGGAAACGCCGTCACCACCACGAGCGCCATCCATCCCTGCATCGCCGACACCACCAGCACCAGAACGGCGGCCGCCACAGCCGACGACGGCGCGAGAAACTCCACTTCCTCCTGCGTCACCTTCGCGTAGTACTCGCCCCACATCACCCACATGAAGCCGCTGCCAAATCCCGTGAGCACCGCACCTATCACGAACAGCGCAGCCGTCGCGCCGAAATCGGGCAGCTCACAGAACAGCAGCGGCGTGGAAACCGCGGTGGCCAGCGGCGCGATCCAGAACAGCGCCGCATGCTGGGCGGGCGAGCCCAGCCGCTTCTCCAACACCACGATGAGCACGAGCATGACCACCGACATGGACACCGGCAGCCCCGTGAAGAACAGATCCCAGCCCGCACCAACCGCCAACGTCGAGGCCTTCGCACCCGTGTAGCCGCTCACCGCGTTGGTGTAGAACACGCAGAACACCCAGGCCAGCAGAAACGCCCAGCCCAAGCGCCGCAGCGGCGCGAACCGCTCGACCGCCGCCACGAGCGACCGCTCGCGATCGCACTGCGCGCTCGTCGTCTTCCCGGTCATCCGCCCGTCCCTTCCACCGTCATCCCATTCGGCCATTTGTACCACAGGAAGCCCCGCTTGGCAAAAAGTGCCCCCCCCCCGACGCGTTTCGAGCTGCTAGAATGCCAGACAGTGGCAGATCCCGGCAAAGGAGGTGCCGTATGACCAGGAAACGCGGCATGGCGACGGCGTTCGCGGCGGCGTGTCTGGTTCTGGCCGGTTGCGCAGGACCCCTCAATCTGATGCAGGAATCGATCTACTGCGACGATGCCCGCATCGCCCAAGGATTCGACACGTACACAGTTGCGAACAGAACCGGCTCCCTGTTCGACAGAAAGATCGGCGGACTGACCGGCCTGGAAACATGGCTTCGGATCTCCGTCCCCAACGAAGGCGGGGAGTTTCGCGTCGACTACGATGCGACCGTATCGGACGGCGACTTCAAGATCGTATTCGTCGATGAGAAGAACGTTGATACCGTCTGCGAAGGAACGGCTCGCGGAAGCCGCGTCTTCACGCTCGACCGGGGAGGGTACGCCCTCAAAGCCGTCGGGGCGCATGCGAGTGCCGAAATCGCCTTCGAACTGCAAGCGAGCGAAGGCGTCACCGCCGTTGCCACGGGTGACGCGTTCGACGACGACCAGGCAGTGGATCTCGAACCGATTGAAAGCTGATGCCGCGGATTTGCCTGCGTGGACGCGAATGCGTTTCCACAAGAAGCGAACAACTGCCTAAGTCCCACGCTTAAAGCGCGAAAGCGTTTCGGCGAACGGCATCTGCACGTGATTCGCCCTTCAGCGCACAAAAATTGGCGACGTACGAGACTTGAAGGCCGTTGAACGGCCGTCTCTCGCGAATGCACCGCGCACTGCAATCGAGGGCGATTCAACGACCTGGGGATTCTTCAAAACCGATCAGAGTGGGCGACAAGAAAACATCGGTTCAGATCGCACGTCGCGGGTTTTTGTGCAACAGACGCCTGACCCCATGCAAAACCAGCAGCTCTTCCCCGCCGACTATCACCCCGCGGCGCGCATGACCATGCGCTTGACGTCTTCACGGTACTCGGGGCGCACGAGGTAGTACGCGTAGGCCTCGAGCACGGTTTGGAAGGCCACGCCGCGGCCGACGATCTTGAAGTACCCGATGCCGTACTCGTCGTGCAGGTCGCGCACCTCCCGATCGGTGAAGATCACCGGGTGGCCCGGCTCGTGGTCGAAGAAAATCGGCGCGCTTCGCAACGCACTCGAAGGGGCGCATCGCGCCCGACCGCTGATCCTCGCTGTTGTGGAGGTAGTGCTGTGCACGATGCGGGCACTGGTAGGCGCAGAACTCGTTCACCATGACCTCCACTTGTCGCGGTCTTCGAGCGCCGCGAGAAACGCCGGATCCTTGTGGCGGTTGTAGTCGA
>ENA-OQIL01000274-OQIL01000274.1-human-gut-metagenome-genome-assembly--contig:-NODE-274-length-21291-cov-5.288084_pt1 | contig 21291 bp, 18 predicted proteins | sample MGYA00242583_ERZ504748 | MGnify/ENA primary metagenome ERZ504748 (study PRJEB26092, sample SAMD00036191) | human gut metagenome | host: Homo sapiens | study: EMG produced TPA metagenomics assembly of...
AGCGGCGCACGAGCCTGCGTGTGGACGGTGTGTGCGGCTGCAGCAGCTGGAAAAAGATCAGCACCGCCGTCATCGGCGTGGGACGGACAAAAACGACGATCGATTGATAAACCCTCTCAGTCTCGCTTCGCTCGCCAGCTCCCCCGAAAGGGGGAGCTCTTTTGCATCTGATGGTTTGCACTCATAAAGCTCGCCCTTCGGGAGAGCTGGCACGGCGTCAGCCGTGACTGAGAGGGTTTTCTTCCCGTGAAACATCCTTCGCTTCCCATCACCTGAAAGTTGAAACTTTTCTCCCCCCATCTGCCCTTTTCGTTGCGCAGGCAGGCAAAACGTGCTAAAATGGCTCTATTATTAAAATGGTTCATGTTGAAAACAAGAGGATTTGAGGGGTATTGTATCATGGAATTTTCCAAACGACTGGACTTGTTCGGCGACGAGATCTTCGCCGCACTGAACGAACGCAAGGTAGCTCTGGAAGCACAGGGCCGTACCATTTATAATCTGAGCGTCGGCACGCCGGACTTCGCGCCTGCCGAGCACATCCGCAAGGCCATGATGGATGCCGCTGCCGACCCGCAGAACTGGAAGTACAGCCTGCGCGACCTGCCTGAGCTGCTGGATGCCGTGTGCGGCTACTACAAGCGCCGCTTCGGCGTAGAGATCACGCCGGATCAGGTGGCCAGCTGTGCGGGCAGTCAGGAGGGCGTGGGCCACATCGGCATGGTGCTGTGCGACGAGGGCGACACCGTGCTGCTGCCCACTCCCTGCTACCCGGTGTTCATCGCGGGCAGTCTGCTGGGCGGCGCAAAGCCGTGGTATTACCCGCTGACCAAGGAGCACGGCTTCCTGCCTTATGTGAAGGACATCCCGGAGGATGTGGCCCGCAAGGCAAAGTATATGATCGTCTCCCTGCCCGCAAACCCGGTGGGCAGCGTCGGCTCCCCGGCGCTGTACGCCGAGCTGGTGGCCTTTGCCAAAAAAGTATGACATTCTCATCATCCACGACAACGCCTACAGCGACATTATCTTTGACGGGGCCGTGGGCAACAGCTTCTTCAATACGCCGGGTGCCATGGATGTGGGCGTGGAGTTCTTCAGCCTGTCCAAAAGCTTCAACGTCACCGGTGCCCGCATCAGCTTTCTTGTGGGCCGGAGGGACGTGGTGGCTGCCTTCAAGAAACTGCGCGGCCAGATCGATTTCGGCATGTTCCTGCCGGTGCAGAAAGCGGCCATCGCCGCCCTGACCGGCCCGCTGGACATGGTAAAAAACGCAGTGCGGCCTGTACCAGCAGCGCCGCGACGCTCTGTGCGGCGGCCTGCGTTCCATTGGCTGGAATGTGCCGGACAGTCACGGCAGCATGTTCGTGTGGGCACCCATCCCGGCAAAGTACGCAAAGAGCATGGACTTCTGTCTTGACCTTGTGGAAAAGAGCGGTGTGCTGTGCACGCCGGGTTCCAGCTTTGGCCCGCTGGGCGAAGGCTACGTGCGCTTTGCCCTCACCCTGCCGCCAGAGCGCATTGCCGAGGCAGTGCAGTCCATCAAGGCAAGCGGTATCCTGAACTAAAAAAAAACGGGAACGTCCATGCGGCGTTCCCGTTTTTTTATGCGTTCACAATATTCTCTCCCGCGCCATCCAGCCATGTGCGCAGGTTGTTGGCAGTAATATCCATCAGCCGCTGCAGGGCTTCGTTGGTGGCCCACGCGATGTGCGGTGTCAGCAGGGCATTCGGCAGGCCGCGCAAAGGGCTTGCCTGCGGCAGCGGTTCAGTGCCAAAGGCATCGGCACCGTAAAAGCCAAGCTTCCCGTTTTTCAGCGCATCGGCCACGGCCTGCTCGTCCACCAGTGCACCGCGCGCAGTATTCAGCAAGATCATGCCGGGCTTTGCCTTGGCAAGGGTGGCCGCGTTGATCAGCCCCCGTGTTGCAGGTGTTGCCGGGCAGTGCAGGCTGAGCACATCGCTGCGGGCAAGCAGGGTGTCAAGATCCACGAACTCCACACCGTCGGCTTTGTACTCCGGCCGAACGGTGCGGGTGCACACCAACACCTCCATGCCAAAGGCCTTGGCAATGCGGGCGGTCTGCCGGCCAATGCTGCCGTAGCCATAGATGCCAAAGGTCTTGCCCAGCAGTTCCACCTGCGGCAGCAGACCGTAGGCCGCAGGCTCCTCGGTGCGCCATTGGCCGTCCTGCACAAGGCGATGGTAACGGTCGGCGCACTGGCAGATGGCCAGCAGCAGGCTGAAGGTCATCTGTGCCACACTGTAAGTAGAATAGCCCGGCACGTTGGCTACCGGCACGCCATGGCGGCGGCAGGCCTTCAGATCAAGGTTATCCGTGCCGGTGGCAATGATGCCCACCCACCTGAGCTTCGGGCACTGGGCCAGAACGGCTTCGTCGATGCGGCACTTATTCAGGAACACGATCTCCGCATCCCCGATGCGCGGCACCACCTCTTCCTGCGCGGTGCGCCCATAGCGGGTGATGTCCGGCACAAGCGCCTTCACACCCGACCAGTCCAGATCTCCCTGCTGTATGGCATAATCTTCCAGAACAACTGCTTTCATTTCAACTTCCTCACTTTCACATCATACGGGATACAGTGCCAGCACCGTGCCCTGCGGGCTTTCGCGGCTTTCCAGCGCGGCATAGCCTCGAGCCAGCAGGATGGCAATGTGCACCCGGTCGGCCAGCGGGAGCCATACCGGCGGCACATTCTGCGCAAGGCACCCGGCCTGCAGCAGAAAACACGGTGCCAGACTGTCCAGCGGGCGGATAGCCCGCAAAGCAAACCCCTGACGCAGATACAGCGGGATCAGCTCTTCTGCCGCACATTCCACCACGGCCCACCGTGCCCGCTGCCGGGCAAGAAACTCCTGCCGGGCAGCAGCCGCAGCCAGCAGCGGTGCAAGGGTCTCGGCGGCATGGCCGTCCGGCCCGGCTGCCGGGGTCAAAAAATATCCGCCTGACGTGCGGTTCCAGCCCAGAAAGCGGCGCAGCGCAGCCGCCGCTGCCACATCGGCATCCATGGGCAGCAGGATGCACCCGGCTCCCGGCACACCGCGTGTACTGTACACGCCCCACACCTCGCCTACCGTCAGCATCCGCATCACCTCGCTGCGCGGACGGTACACACTGCTCACTTCGCTCTGCGCCAGCCGGCAGAATTCCTCCGCCGAAAGCCGCCTTACCTGCCGCGTGCGCGGCGGCTCACAAACCTGGATCATTTGGTTTCCCCCATTCTTTTTCAGTATGCATCCAGCATACCGGACCGGGGGCGAGAATCGGCGCGAAACAGGGCCGCTCTTTTTGTTTTACAGATCCAGCGTTACATCCTCGCTCAGCACCTGACCAATGGGCTTTGCAATGCACAGGTCGGCTTCCGCATCTGCCCCGGTGGGCTGCATATTGATGACCACCAGATGGTCGCCCCGGAAGTACCGGATCAGTCCTGCCGCCGGGTACACCACAAGGCTTGTGCCGCCGATGATCAGGGTATCCGCATGGCGGATGGCGTTCACCGCGCCGGACAGCACCTCCTCGTCCAGCCCTTCTTCATACAGCACCACATCCGGCTTGACAATTCCGCCGCACTCGGTGCAGCGGGGCACACCGGTGCTGTTGGCAATAAAGTCCACATCGTAGAATTTGCCGCATCGGGTGCAGTAGTTGCGCAAGGTGCTGCCGTGCAGCTCGTACACCGTGCGGCTGCCCGCCGCCTGATGCAGGCCGTCGATGTTCTGGGTGACGACCGCTTTCAGCCTGCCCTCCCGTTCCAGCTTTGCCAGCCGCAGGTGGGCCGCGTTGGGCTTTGCCCCCTTCACGATGAGCTTATCGCGGTAAAAACGGTAAAACTCCTCCGGATTCTCCTCCCAGAAGGTATGGCTCAGGATGGTTTCCGGCGGGTAGGCGTACTTCTGATGATAAAGTCCGTCCACGCTGCGGAAGTCCGGGATGCCGCTCTCGGTGGAAACGCCCGCCCCGCCAAAGAACACGATGCTGCTGCTTTTGGCAATGATCTCTTCCAATGCCTGTACCATAACAAAAAACGCCCCTTTCGCTGCGGAAATATTTGTGTTAGTATAGTTTTAAGTATAACACAAACTCATAGGAAAGGAAGCGCAACTTTTGAACGTCTGGTATGTGAACAGCATTCTGGGAACCTTCCGGCTGGAAGAGGAAAACGATGCCATCTGCGGGCTGACCCTCTGCCCGGACGGCGTACCGGAACTGGAACCGCTGCCCCGCAAGGTGTGCGAGACACCGCTTTTACAGGAAGCCGAGGAGCAGCTGAACGAATATTTTGCCGGGGCGCGCAGGGAATTCGATCTGCCGCTGGCCCCCAAGGGCACCCCCTTTCAGAAGGCCGCCTGGGCCGAGATGAACAAGATCCCCTACGGTGAGACCCGCACCTACGGCCAGCTGGCCGCTGCCATTGGCAGACCCAAGGCCAGCCGTGCCGTTGGCGGTGCCTGCCACTGCAACCCCATCGCCATCCTTCAGCCCTGCCACCGGGTGGTGGGCAGCACCGGCAAGCTCACCGGCTACGCCTATGGCGTGGAGATGAAGCAATATTTGCTGGAGTTGGAACAGCAGGAGTAATTTTATGATCGGAATGCCCTCCGCGTTCGCTCTGGGCATTTTCAGCGGAAAATTTATTTTATATTTGTGTTTCAGAAAAGCCTGCGGGCTTTTCTGAAACACTTTTTCACCGTAGGGTCGCTGTGGGAAACTGCATCATACACAAAAGAGCCATTGCACATCCATTTTGTGCAACGGCTCTTTATTTTTCACTCCGTTTTACTGTGCACTGTAAATGCTGCCCATCGTCCAGGAATTATCCGCGCTGTACTTGGCGTGGTTTCGCAGGTAGGTGACCCATGCGCCGTAGCCGTTGCCTGCAGAGAGATGCACGCCATCCGGCGCTGCAAGCATCTCCTTCAGGTTGCCCTCGCCGTCGGCAAGGGTCTCCCACAGGTCAAGGTAAACGCATCCCTTGCTGGCGGCCAGCTGAGCCAGCTGCTCGTTCACACCGCGCAGCACATCCGATGCAAGGCCGGGCTTTTCAGCAGCTGCCGAGGGTCGCACCGGCGGGATAGACTGCACGTAGATCACGCAGTCCTCGCCCAAAGCCTCGCGCAGCATATCCAGCATCTGGCCATAGTAGGCAAGGAAGCGATCCGAAGCGCCCAGCGTGGTGAGGGTGTTAGTGCCCAGCAGGATATACAGCTTTTTGGGCCGGGCAGCGGCCAGCACATCCAGCGCTACCTCCTGCCCGCGGGTGGGGCTTTTGACTGCGCTGCGGTTCACAATGGCATCCGGGCCAACGCCTGTATAGCCGCAGATGAGTGCCCCGTCCAGATTGATCTGGTAATCCGAGAAGCCTACCGTCAGACTGTCGCCCAGAAAGGCTGCGTCCGCAAAGTAGCTCAGGTCCACCTGCCCGCAGCTGGGCTGGCGGATGACGCTGGCATCATAGGCTTTGACGGTGTAGGCCCCAGCGCTCTGCTTTGCAGGGCCAAAGTTCTCCAGTGTGACGGCCTGCTCACCGATGCTGCCATCCTGTGCAGCACTGCTGCTATCCGCTTCGCCCTGCATGGGCAGCGGTGCCAGAATGTTCTCGGCAATGCCGCTGGCGTTGGTAGACGGGGTATCGTCCGCGCCCTCTGCGCCCTTTTCCAGAATGGCCGTGATGGCGTAGGATACCAGCAAAATGGCGACCACTGCGCCCAGAAAGCGCAGCTTGCCGCTGACTGTACCGCGCCGTGCCCGGCGCGGCGCAGAATGATACTCGTGTGAAATGCCCATGGTTTTTCCAGCTTTCTCCATTTTTCCCGCACAGAAGGGGGTTTTATCCGCCCAGGGCTGTGCGTTTTTTATTTTATCATAATTTTTTTGCCTGTGCAACCAATTAGGTCTTGCATACAACAGGCAAAACAGGTACAATAAGGATGTGGTAATTTTGCACATTTTACAAAAAGGGTGTGCACATGCCGCAAACTTTTTTGTATCACTTGCAGCATCCGGTTTGTTTGCCGCACGGTCTGCGGGCAGTGCAGGGCCTTTAGACCAAACCCCACTCTGGCGGCGCGGAAGCCGGAACCTGCAGCGATGTACAAATGATAAGAATGAAATTTGCAAAAGGAGGTACTCATGGCCAAGAATGTGATCATTGGTCAGAGCGGCGGCCCTACCGCCGTGATCAACTCCAGTCTGGCAGGCGTGTACAAAGCCGCCTGCAGCCTGGGTGCAGACAAGGTGTACGGCATGAAATACGGCATCGAAGGTCTGCTCAAGGAAGAAATGCTGGAGCTGAACGTCCTGCTGGACGACCGCATGAGCATTGAACTGCTCAAGCGCACGCCTTCCAGCTACCTTGGCAGCTGTCGTTACAAGCTGCCGGACCCGGATGTGGACTCCACACCCTTCATCAAACTGTTCACCCTGTTTGACAAGTACGACATCTGCGCGGTGTTCTACATTGGCGGTAACGACTCCATGGACACCATCGCAAAGCTTTCCCGCTACGGTGAGCGCGTGGGCAGCAGCGTGCGGTTCATCGGTGTGCCCAAAACCATCGACAACGACCTGTGCCTGACCGACCACACCCCCGGCTACGGCTCTGCCGCCAAGTACATTGCCACTATTTTAAAGGAAGTCATCCGGGATTCCTCCGTGTATGACATCCGCAGCGTGACCGTGGCCGAGATCATGGGCCGACATGCGGGCTGGCTTGCCGGTGCGGCCTGCCTTGCGGGCGGCGACGACTGCGAAGGCCCGGATCTGATCCTGCTGCCGGAGGTGCCCTTCGATCAGGACAAGTTCCTTGCCAAGGTGGACGAGCTGCAGCGCCGCAAGTCCAATGTGATCATTGCGGCCAGCGAGGGCGTAAAGACCGCCGACGGCACCTATCTATGCGATCTGGTGTCCACCGCAGGCCAGCTGGATGCCTTTGGCCACAAGGCCGTGCTCAGCGGCACCAGCCGTTATCTCTCCGACCTCATCCACGACAAGCTGAACTGCAAGAGCCGTGCCATCGAGTTTTCCACCCTGCAGCGCTGCGCCAGCCATCTGGCCAGCCGCACGGATGTGAACGAAGCCTACGCTGTGGGCGGTGCCGCAGCAGCAGCAGCCTTTGCGGGCGAGACCGGCCGCATGATCGCGCTCAAGCGCATTTCCGCTTATCCCTACCAGTGCATCACCGAGTCGGTGGATGTGCAGCAGGTGGCAAACCTTGAAAAGAAGGTGCCGCTGGACTGGATCAGCCCCGACGGGATGCAGGTGACTGCTGCCTTTGAGGAGTACGCCCGCCCGCTGATCCTGGACGAGGTGACCCCCGTTTACGTCAACGGCACCCCGCGCCACATCCGTCTGTAATCCCTTTTCCCGCGTCTGTTTTCGTGCATCCTGCACGTAATATTATATTGCCGAAACAGAAAAACAAAAAAGGAGAAATCATCATGGGTAAAAATGCAATCGTTGGTCAGTCTGGCGGTCCTACTTCCGTCATCAATGCAAGCCTTGCGGGCGTCTTTGAGAGCTGCAAGAGCCGCGGCGCAGAGATCGTTTACGGTATGTGCAATGGCGTTGCCGGTCTGCTGGAGGAGCGGGTGGTGGATCTTTCCACCGTGCTGACGGACGATCTGGACATCGAGCTGCTCAAGCGCACCCCGTCCAGCTTCCTCGGCAGCTGCCGCTACAAGCTGCCGGACTGGCATGAGGACGAGACCGTCTACAAAAAGCTGTTCGCCATTCTGGAAAAGCTGAACATCGGCTACTTCTTCTACATCGGCGGCAACGACTCCATGGACACCATCGGCAAGCTGGCCGAGTACGGCGAACGCATCCAGAGCGACATCCGCTTTATGGGCGTGCCCAAGACCATCGACAACGACCTGATGGTCACCGACCACACCCCCGGCTACGGCTCTGCTGCCAAGTACATCGGCGTGGTGATGAAGGAGATCATCCGCGATGCCACCGTGTACGGCACCAAGTACGTCACCGTGGTGGAGATCATGGGCCGCAACGCCGGCTGGCTGACCGCTGCCGCCGCTCTGGCAAAGAGTGACGACTGCGAGGGTGTGGACATGATCTGCCTGCCCGAAGTGCCCTTCAATGTGGAACACTTCATTGAGAAGGTGCGCGTGATGCAGGAGAAGAAGCCCAGCATCGTGATCGCCGTTTCCGAAGGCGTGAAGCTGGAAGATGGCCGCTACGTCTGTGAGCTGGCCGACGATGTGCACGCAGTGGACGCTTTCGGCCATAAGGCCCTGACCGGCACCGCACGGTATCTGGCAAATGTGGTGGCCCGCAATCTGGACACCAAGACCCGCTGCATCGAGCTTTCCACCCTGCAGCGCTGCGCAGGCCATCTGACCAGCCGCACCGACATCACCGAAGCCTATCAGGTGGGCGGTGCTGCCGCCAAGGCGGCCTTTGAGGGCGTTACCGGCCAGATGGTGGCCCTGAAGCGCATCTCCAACAGCCCGTACCAGTGCACCACTGAGCTGCACCCCATCAGCGAAGTTGCAAACCTCGAAAAGAAGGTGCCGCTGAGCTGGATGAACGCCAACCACACCCAGATGACCGATGAGTTCCTGGCTTATGCCCGCCCGCTGATCCAGGCCGAGCTGACCCCGCTGTACATTGCCGGTCTGCCCCACCACATCTACATGAAGAATCAGAAGTGATCTCTCCTGCATTGATTTTTCTCAAGGCATGATGAAAGCCCGTCCGAGTTTTAGGCCCGGACGGGCTTTTTGCATTTCGGTATTTTCCGCTTTAGAACATCAGACCGCCGCGCCTGACTTTGGGCGCGCCGCCTGCGATCTCCTCTGCCGTCAGAGGCTTTGCCTCCACCGGGGCATTCAGGCGCTCTTTGGCCACTGCCAGCATCAGCTTGATGCGGTTTTCCTGATTGACCTTGGTGGCGCTGGGGTCGTAGTCGATGGGGGTGATGTTGGCACTGGGGTACAGGGCGCGGATGCTTGTTCACCATGCCCTTGCCCACGATGTGGTTGGGCAGGCAGCCGAAGGGCTGGGCACACACGATGTTGCCGTAGCCGCCCTGCACCAGCTCGATCATCTCGGCGGTCAGCAGCCAGCCCTCGCCCATCTTGGCACCCAGCGAAATGATGCCCTTGGGTTTTTCCACCAGTTCCTTGAAGGGGCCGGGGGCGTAGAAGCCTGCGTCGGCCTCAGCCTTGAGCATGGCGCGCTCGATGCCGTCCAGCCAGTTCAGGAACTGGTCAATGCCGATCTTCACCGCCAGCTTGCCGCCGTACAGGACGTGGTCCTCGCCCATGTTGAAGGCGCAGTACTGCACAAAGCCCATCAGGCCCGGGAAGTTCACCTCGCAGTCCTGACTTTCGAGGAACTTCTGCAGGTCGTTGTTGCCCAGCGGGCTGTACTTGACGTAAATTTCGCCAACCACGCCCACCTTGACCTTGGGCACCCGGGTAACGGGGATGGCAGCAAAGTCCTTTGCGATGAGGGGGAAGGTGTGCTTCATCTCCTTGGAGGTGTAGCCCTTGCCTGCCAGCAGCACGCGGCCCAAGCGTTCCACCCACAGGTCTACCATCTTATCGGCAGCCCCCTTCTCGTTCTCGTAAGGTGCCACCTGATTGCGCAAAGCGCACAGCATATCGCCGTAGAAGATGCAGGCCAGCGCACGGCGGGCCAGCGGCAGGGTCATCTGGAAGCCGCTGTCCTTTTCCAGACCCGAGAAGTTCAGGCTGGCCACCGGGATCTGCGGATAGCCCGCCTTGACCAGTGCCTTGCGCAGCAGATGAATGTAGTTGGAGGCACGGCAGCCACCACCGGTCTGGGTGATGAGCAGGGCGGTGTGATCCAGATCATACTTGCCGCTGTTCAGCGCATCCAGAAACTGACCGATGACCAGCAGAGCCGGGTAGCAGGTGTCGTTGTGGACGTATTTCAGGCCCAGCTGTGCCACGGCACTGCCGCAGTTGCCCAGGATCTCGCACTTGTAGCCGTCGTAACGCAGGGCGTACTCCAGCAGGCGGAACTGGGTAATGGCCATGTTGGGGATGAGGATGGTGTGGGTCTTTTTCATCTCCGGGGTAAATTTGGGATAATTGTATTCCATAGGTTCCTCCTATGTTGCTTTCTTAAAAAGCTTTTTGCTCTATCTCTATTTTATTCTGCCTTTTCTGCGGCCACCTCGTCCCGCTCGTCCAGAGCAGCAAACAGACTGCGCAGGCGGATATTCACGGCACCCAGATTGGTGATCTCGTCGATCTTGAGCTGGGTGTAGAGCTTGCCGCCCTCCTGCAGAATTTCGCGGGTCTCGTCGGTGGTGATGGCATCCACGCCGCAGCCGAAGGACACCAGCTGCACCAGATCCATATCCTTCTGGGTGGTGCAGTACTTGGCGGCGGCATACAGGCGGCTGTGGTAGGTCCACTGGTTCAGCACACTGGTAGGGAACTTCTGCACCCGGTTGGAAATACTGTCCTCGGTAACAACGGCAGCACCGTGGCGGGTGATGAGGCGGTCGATGCCGTGGTTCACCTCGGGGTCCACATGGTAGGGGCGGCCTGCCAGCACGATGATGCGCTTGCCCTGACGGCGGGCTTCATCGATGATCTCGCTGCCCTTCACGCGGATCTTTGCCATGTGGGACTCGTATTCCGCATAGGCGGCATCCGCTGCGGCCTGCACCTCTTTTTCCGAGATGCCGCCGAAGTACTTGGGCAGGATGTTCTTTGCCATCTTGTGCACAAAGTCCTTAGGGCGGTGGATGCCCACATAGTCATAGATGAACTTGGTGCCCTCCAGCTCCGGGCAGTTGCCTGCCAGAACCTCGGGGTAGTAGGCCACCACCGGGCAGTTATAATGGTTGTCGCCCAGGCCCTCGTCCACATTGTAGGTCAGGCAGGGGTAGAAAATAGCGTCCAGCTGCATCTGGCTCAGGGCCTTGATGTGGCCGTGGCTCAGCTTTGCCGGGAAGCAGGCGGTATCGCTGGGGATAGTAGCCTGACCGGCGAGGTACAGGCCGCGGCTGGACACCGGGCTGGTGTGCACGGCAAAGCCAAGCTTTGTCCAGAAGGCCCACCAGAAGGGCAGCAGCTCGTAGAAGCCCAGACACAGCGGGATGCCGATGGAGCCGCGCTTGCCGGCCACCGGCTTATACTCGGCCAGCAGCTGCTGCTTGTAGGCGTAGAGGTTCAGGCTGTCGTCGGCACTCTTGCCGGTCACGGGCTTGTCGCAGCGGTTGCCGGAGATGTACTTGCGGCCATCCGCAAAGGTGTTGACGGTGAGCTGGCAGTGGTTGCCGCAGCCGCCGCACTTGACGCTGACCACCTGCTGTGCAAACTTTTCCAGCTCCTGCTCGTTCATCATGGCAGAAGCAGTCTTGTGGGCCTTCTGGCTCTGGCGCAGGCCGAACAGAGCCGCACCGTAAGCGCCCATCAAGCCGGCAATGTCCGGGCGGATGACCTCCACGCCCATCTCCTTTTCAAAGGCGCGCAGCACGGCTTCATTATAGAAGGTACCACCCTGCACCACGATCTTGCGGCCCAGCTCTTCCGGGCTGGAAGCGCGGATGACCTTGTACAGTGCGTTCTTGACCACGCTGATGGACAGACCAGCCGAGATGTTCTCGATGCTTGCGCCGTCCTTCTGGGCCTGCTTGACCGAGCTATTCATGAACACGGTGCAGCGGCTGCCCAGATCCACCGGGCGGTCTGCGAACAGGCCCAAGCTGGCAAATTTCTTCACATCGTAGCCCAGTGCCTGTGCAAAGGTCTGCAAAAAGCTGCCACAGCCAGAGGAACATGCTTCATTCAGGAAGATGTTGCTGATGGCACCATCCTCGATCTTGAAGCACTTCATGTCCTGACCGCCGATGTCGATGATGAAATCCACATCCGGCATAAAGTATTTTGCAGCGGTAAAGTGCGCCACCGTTTCCACCAGACCGTAATCGCAGCGGAATGCGTTCTTCACCAGCTCTTCGCCGTAGCCGGTGGTGGTCACGCTGGCCACCTGCAGGCCCGGGTGCTCCTTGTAAATTTTGAGCAGCTGCTCCCGGATGAGGGGCAGCGGGTTGCCCAAGTTGGGCTGATAGTTGGTGTAGAGGATCTGGCTCTTCTCGTCCACCACCACCAGCTTGACGGTGGTGGATCCGGAGTCGATGCCGATATGCACCGGGCCGCACTGGGCACTGAAGGGCACGCGGGGCACGCTGTGGGACATGTGGCGGGCGTGGAACGCCTCATACTCCTCCTTGCTGGCGAACAGCGGCGGCTCGCTGGCGTAGGTGGCAGTGGCAGCATACTGGTCCAGCGCATCCGCCACCTCGGACAGAACGAAAGCCTTGTCGGCATAGAGGGCAGCGCCCAGTGCCACATACAGCAGGCTGTTCTCCGGGCAGATGCCGGTCACGTTCAGCGCTTCGTCAAAGCTCTTGCGCAGCACGCTGCTGAAGGTGAGCGGGCCGCCCAGATACAGGATATTGCCCTTGATGGGACGGCCCTGTGCAAGGCCTGCAATGGTCTGGTTGACCACAGCCTTATAAATGCTGGCAGCAACGTCCTCGGTGCGGGCACCCTGATTGATCAGGGGCTGCACGTCGCTCTTGGCAAACACGCCGCAGCGGGACGCAATGGTGTAGGTGCGCTGTGCGTTCTCTGCTGCCTTGTTCATCTCGTCGGCACCCATTTTCAGCAGGGTGGCCATCTGGTCGATGAAGGCACCGGTGCCGCCGGCACAGCTGCCGTTCATGCGCACCTCGGTACCGTTGGTCAGAAACAGGATCTTGGCATCCTCACCGCCCAGCTCGATCACGCAGTCGGTGGCAGGCACAAAGCGCTTGACCGCCACGCGGGTGGAGAACACCTCCTGCACAAAGGGCACGCCGCAGCTGTCGGCCAGACCCATGCCCGCCGAACCGGAAATGCTCAGCAACGCCTTCTGACCGTGCAACTGCTCGGCATCGATGCGGCGCAGCAGCTCCTGCGCCTTTTCCAGAATATGGCTGTAATGCCGTTCGTATGTAGAATATAGCAGCGCATCATGTTCATCCAGCACCACACACTTGATGGTGGTACTGCCGATGTCAAGACCTACTCTCACGTTGTTTTTCCTCCTAAGGACAAATGCCGGAGGCAAAGCCCCCGGTGGACGGCAAAATCAATTTCTTTGCCAAAAATTAGTTTGGTAACGAATCATTCATTGAATCGTATACAGCTGTATTATAATCCAATTTTGCGGCACAATCAATCAGCGTCCTTTATTTTACACAGAAAAAATAGTATTTTCCGCTCAAAAAGTTAAACATTTTGTGAACTTGTCGCTTTTTATGCGGCTGCACCGGTGTCTCGGCAAAGTTTTTTAACCTTTGCCAACAAAAAAGGACTGCCGCACAGGAGCATCTCCCCCGCAGCAGTCCTTATTCATTATTATAATGCAATCATGCAGCATGCATCACAGCTCGTCCGGGTCGCCGCGCTCCGGCATGGTACGCAGCTCCCGCACCAGCATATTGCGCAGCTGGTACTGATGCTGCTGTGCCTGTGCCGTATCGCCGCCCGTATGCAGCTCTACCGTCGGCTCCGTTATGCGGTCGGTGCACAGCGGAATGGTCACCACTGCCTGTGTGCCCTTTTCCGGTGCGCGCTCCACCCGCAGGCCCCAGCCCATACGGCGGCAGCACTCGCGGCAGAGCAGCAGGCCCAGCTTTGCGCCGCCCAGAAAGCAGCGCCGGTTCTCCAGCCATGCATCCTCGCCTGCTTCCGGCAGGCCGCAGCCATTATCCATCACCGTCAGCTGCCAGAAGCTTTCGCTGCGGCGCAGCATCAGCCGCACTTTGCCGCCCGCACTGCAGGCCCGCAAGGCATTCGAGAGCAGATGCAGGCACAGCAGTTCTGCATCATTGCGGTCCGCCATGACCCGGCAGGCTGTCCAGCCGCCATAGTCCAGCGTCAGTTCCACCCCAAGCTGCGCCTGCACCATATCGGCCTGTGCGGCGACCTGCTGCAGCAGCTGGCACAGGTCCAGCGGATAGAGCCGCGGGTCTTCCTCGGTGCGCAGAAAATCCAGCAGCGACATTACTTCGTTCACAGTGCGGTCCAGCCTTGCCGACGCAGCGCTGATATCGTTCACCGCCTGCCGGGTCTGCTGGTCGGCACCCACATGCGCAAGGTGCTGGTCCAGATATTCGCAATTGCGTCCGATCAGGCCCAGTGCATGGAAGCATGCCTGTTCCACATCCTTCTGCGGGATCGCCTGCGCGGTCAGTGCACCCGCCTCGTTCTGCCGCATCTGCTCCATACCCTTGCGCCTCCTGTGTTTTATGCTCAGTCGTCCTTCTGACGCTGAAGATAATTCTTGACAGTGTAGATCAGTTTACCAGTGGTAGGTTTCTCGTCCGCAAATCCGCTTTCGTCCTTGAAGCGCAGCCACTTGGCCGAGGGCTTTGCTTCCAGCTGGTCGATCATACGCCGGATGCCGCTGTCCACAGCAGAGACCGACACATCGTACTGCTCGCTCACCGCCTGCAGGATTTCCTTGCGGATGGCCAGCTTCTGGCTGGTGCCGTACACCACGCCCACCGCACAGGAAAGATAGTTGCAGTTCACGTCCGGCAGCTGGATGCCCCAGCCCTCGTACAGTTCCTGACACTTGCGTTCCATGCGCTGGCTCTGCCGTCCCGGCAGGCGGTACAGCTCCCACAGCAGGTTCTTCAGTTCGGCATGGCCCACATAGCAGAATCCATCGCCCGATTCCAGACAAATGGCACTCGTATTCTGCCGCCTGCCCTCATCAAACAGAACAACATTCGGTTTGGGATCCATGCTGCGGATATTCATTAAAAACTCCAGCCCGCTCATATCTTCCAGCTGGCTGCAGAGGATCACAACATCAAACTGACGGCCCTGACGCAGCTGTTCCAGCAGACGGCCGCCGTTCTGGAAGCAGGTGCACTCCAACGCAGGGCTTTGCTCCTGCAGGTAGTTCTTTTCCACCCGCAGCTCCTTGCGGTCGTAGCTTCCAAGGGCGATCTGCAGCGTTTTTGCTGTGTGCTCACTCTCCACGCAACGCGCCGCCTTTCTGCCTGAGCTGTTCTGTATCGGTCAGTTCTTCTACCACATCCTGCCAGATCTCCGGCTGAACGCCATTCTCACACAGATAGCGCAGGATCCGGTAGCAGAACTCTGGTGCAGCTGCAATGTAGCAGCTTTGCATGTACTGCCGGTTCCCGGTACGGCAAAGCGTCAGGCAGCAGCCGTTTTCGTTGCCTGTATCCATTGAGTATACCAGCGTATATGCTTTCTGCAACCCGTCGATTGCCGAAAACTGACGGATCATAGGTGAAAATGTACGTTCCATAATTTTTCCTCCCTTGCTACAAGGTCCTGCGACGTTTTCAAGGCATTCCTTGTTTTTCTTATCTTATTTTAAGAGCAGAGAGGGCTGGTTCAATCCTGAAAAAGCGTCTAAAAATGTCAAAATCACATTCGTTGCGTTTTTTTTGTCGTGTTTTTCTGTTCTGCGACGCATTTTATTTTGTGCTTTACGGTTCATCGCAGATTTTTTTGCGTCGTATTTGGCAGTGTAATTCTGCTTTCGCGATGCTTTTCTGTTTTTATCAGGATCTTCCGCTATTAAAATAGCACGACGGCGACGCAAATTCAACCTCCACGTCAATTTTTCCTTTATTTTCCTGTTTTTCTGCCTCAAAAGCCAAAAATACCGGTCCGGTCAAAATTTACGTTGAAATATACACAGTTTTTTCATATTATTTCGGTAAAATAGAAGTGTATAACGCCTTGCTGCGGGTCCTGTATCCGGGCAGTTTATTATAATGTACAGCGGCAGCGTTCCTGCGAGGATGCGCCGGAAAGGCTCACACATGCTCCAACTCAACCACATCAAGAAAGAATACAAAACCGGCGATCTGGTGCAGAAAGCACTGGATGATGTCAGCCTGAACCTGCGGGACAACGAATTCGTCGCCATTCTCGGCCCCAGCGGTTCCGGTAAGACCACCCTGCTGAACGTCATTGGCGGTCTGGACCGCTACGACAGCGGCGATCTGATCATCAACGGCATCTCCACCAAAAAATATACCGACCGCGACTGGGACTCCTACCGCAACCACACCATCGGCTTTGTGTTCCAGAGCTATAACCTCATCCCACACCAGACAGTGCTTTCCAATGTGGAGCTGGCGCTGACCATCTCCGGCATTTCCGGTGCCGAGCGCCGCAGCCGGGCCACCAAGGCGCTGGAGCAGGTAGGTCTGGGCGACCAGCTGCACAAGCACCCCAGCGAGATGTCCGGCGGCCAGATGCAGCGTGTGGCCATTGCCCGCGCACTGGTGAACAACCCCGACATCCTGCTGGCCGACGAGCCCACCGGCGCACTGGACAGCGACACCAGCATTCAGGTGATGGAGCTGCTGAAGGAGGTGGCCAAAGACCGCCTTGTGGTCATGGTCACCCATAACCCGGAGCTTGCAGAGCAGTATGCTACCCGCATCGTCCGCCTGCGGGACGGCGTGATCCAATCGGACACCGCACCGTTTGCGCCGGATGATTCCGCTCAGGTGCCGCCGGTGCACAAAAATCTGGGCCATTCTTCCATGTCGCCGCTCACCGCTCTCGCGCTGAGCTTCAACAACCTGCTCACCAAAAAGACCCGCACCCTGCTCACCGCATTTGCGGGTTCCATCGGCATCATCGGCATTGCGCTCATCCTTTCGCTCTCGGCCGGTGTGAGCAATTATATCCAGGAGATGGAACGCTCCACCCTTTCGGAATATCCGCTGCAGATCTCGACCACCGGCGTAGACCTTGCCGCCCTGCTGGACCCGGGAAGCTACACCAGCGCCGTTGCCAACAACACCAATGTGGGCGCCACCAGCGCTTCTTCCACCCCGGAGGGCATGGTCACAGTGCGTGAACTGCTGAGCCAGCTGACCGAGGATAATTCCTCCGTCAATGACCTTGCCTCCCTGAAAAAATATCTGGACAGCGACGAGTGCACCATCTCGGAGGATGCTGCTTCCATCGAGTATTCCTACGGCATCGCACCGCTGATCTACCGCCAGAACAAGGACGGCACCGTGCGCCAGATCTTCCCGGACAGCAGCCTTTCTGCGCTGAACAACACCACCTCTGCCGCCGGCATCGTCTCTTCCATGACCAATCAGAGCGTGTTTACCGAGATGGCCGAAGAGCCTTCGCTGTACGAAGATCAGTACGATGTCAAGGCAGGCCGCTGGCCGGAAAGCTACAACGAGGCCGTTCTTGTGCTGAATTCGGATGGCAGCATCAGCGATTACGCTCTTTATATTCTGGGCATTGAGGACGACAGCGTGATGATGCGTTTTCTGCAGGAGTACGCAAAAAACAAGAACACACAGGCTCCCACCGGCTACGGCACCTACCCCTACGATACCTTTGTGGGCCTGAAATATAAGATCGTTACCAGCTCGGACTATTACGTTTATGACGAAGAACGCCAGATCTGGCGCAACCGCTCCGACGATGAAGCGTATGTGGAGCAGCTTGTGGAAAACAGTCCGGATCTGACCATCGTGGGCGTGGTGCAGCCCCGCGCAGATGCCAGCTCCACCATTCTGCCCATAGGCGTTGCCTATACCCATGCACTCACCTACTACGCCATCGACCATGCAGCCGAAAGTGAAGTGGTAAAGCAGCAGCTTGCCGACCCGGAAGTGAACGTGCTGACCGGCGAGCGCTTTGATGCCGACCAGCGCGAAACCGATCTTGACATTTCTTCCCTGTTCTCGGTGGATACCGATATGCTGAAGGATGCCTTCCAGTTCGATGCAAGCAAGCTGCAGTTCGACCTGAGCGGTGCATTTGATCTGCAGGATGGCAGCTTTGACTTTTCCTCCATCCTTGATCCGTCCGCATTCCAGCTGGATCTGAGCGATCTGGACCTGAGCGACATCGACATGAGCGATGTGGAGCTTCCGGACATGGACGCGCTGGATCTGAGCCAGTTGTTTGCCGATATGGACCTGTCCGTCTCGGAGGATGCGCTGCAGAGCCTGATGAAGAAGATCATGAATGGCTATAAGCGCTATATCATCGGCAACGGCATCTTGAATCTGGATAAGATTGGTTTCTCTTCCTATATGGAGAGCGACCAGTTCAAACAGCTTCTGTCCGAATCCATGGGCGACCTGCTGGACACCACCGGCCTGCAGGAGCAGTTCACCGCTTCGCTGCAGCAGAACCTGCAGGGCATCATGACGAGCTATCTGCAAAGCTACTCGGAACAGCTGAGCCAGAAGCTGGGCGAAGCTCTGCAGACCAAACTCACCGCTGCCATTCAGACCCAGATGAGCACCGTGATGCAGCAGCTGATGACCCAGCTGACCACTCAGTTCAGCCAGCAGATCCAGTCCGCCATCCAGAACAACATCGCTCAGCTCAGCAGTCAGGTGGAAGATGCCCTGAAGATCGACCCCACTGTGTTCCAGAGTGCCGTGCAGGTGAACATGAGCACCGACGACCTTGTGGATCTGGTCAAGATGAACCTGCAGTCCAGCACCACCTCCTACGGCAGTGTTCTTGGTTCACTGGGCTATTCGGATTATGCCAAGCCCGGCAGCATCTGGATCTACCCCAAGAGCTTTGAGGCTAAGAACCGCATCGTGGACAGCCTGAACGCCTACAACGCCGCCATGCGTGCGCAGGGCGAAGAGGACAAGGTGATTGTATTCTCGGATACGGTCGGCACCCTGATGAGCGCCGTGACCAAGATCGTGGATATGGTCAGCAATGTGCTGGTGGCCTTTGTTGCCATCTCGCTGGCGGTTTCTTCCATCATGATTGGTGTCATCACCTATATCAGCGTGCTGGAACGCCGCAAGGAGATCGGTATTCTGCGTGCCATCGGTGCATCCAAGCACAATGTCTCCGAGGTGTTCAATGCCGAGACCTTCATTATCGGAATGTGCTCCGGCGTGATCGGCGTGGGCCTGTGCCTGCTGCTGCTGATCCCTGGCAACATGCTCATCCACTCCATTGCAGGAACCACCAGCGTCACCGCTGTGCTGCCGCCCAAGGCTGCACTGGTCCTGATCGTTCTGGCTACCCTGCTCACGATCCTTGGCGGTCTGATTCCCGCCCGCAGCGCAGCCAAGTGCAACCCCGTCACCGCCCTGCGTTCTGAGTAATTTTCTTTCTCGACAAGCAAAAGGAGTCGCTGCATCACGCAGCGGCTCCTTTTTTGATGTCCGGTGCTTTATCTCAATTTCTCGTGTAATTCCTCATGCAGTTCCTCGCGCTCTTCCTTCAGTTCCTGCTTGAGAGTCCGGTCGATCTCCCGTGTCTCCTGCCGGATCTCAGCCAGATCCTTTTCGATCGCAGGGTTTTCTTCGATTTCTTCCCGAATGAACATGAGCGCAAAGCTTACCAGCAGCAGCCCGCAGGAGATCCAGATGGTCTTTCCTGCCAGCCGCGCTGCGCCCATGCTTCCAATACCGGCACCCACCGCGAACAACAGAATGATGCCAAAATAACGCATCATCCGATCCTTAACTTTCGGTTCATGGGTCTTGCTCCAGATGCAGAATGCTTCCACACCGCTGCGCAGGTCACCAATGCACATGGTGCTGGCAAATGCATAGCCGTTCACCTTGCGGAACGCCTGCACCTGCATTGCGCAGGAGAAGGAAACGATGGCGTTTGCCAGCAGATTCTGCTCCTGCGGTAAAAAACCTACAATGAACAGCAGAAGCACTTCGCCCAGCACCACCAGCTGCCGCCAGTGAAGCCGCTGCATGTTGCAAAAGCTCTCCCGCATCTTTTCTGCCACCAGTACGCCCAGCGCAAAAGCACACAGAGGAACCAGATAGTGCAGCACCCGATCCCACTGACCATCCATGATGTTGGAACTCAGCAGCACGATGTTGCCGGTCTGTGCATTTGCAAACACCTTACCGCGGAACAGATACGTATAGGCATCCTGCAGCCCGCCCGAAAGCGAAAGGAACACCGCCGTCAGGAAGGACTCTGACATCTGCCCATGATGTTTTGTTTTCATATTACCTTTTCCCCTCTTTTCGTACCCTATTATAATATAATTTTTACAGCTTGGTCCATATCAGTTTTACATATCCGGCATATGTATCCTTGCGCTCTGCCAGCGCCCAAAAATACGGCCCGCACTTTGCATTCCCTCACAGGTTGTGTTAGAATAAGAAAAAAGCTTTTCCAAAGGAGAACTTCCTTATGCCGAATATTGTCGAGATCACAGACCTTTCCGCACCGGAGCTGGATGTCTATGCCCGCCTGACGCAGGCGCAGCTGCGCAATCGTCTGGAACCGGAAAAAGGCATCTTTATTGCCGAAAGCCCCAAGGTGATCGCCCGCGCGCTGGATGCCGGATACACACCGCTCTCCCTGCTCATGGAGCGTAAACAGATCACCGGCCCGGCTGCCGATATCCTGACCCGTTGCGGGGATGCCCCGGTGTACACAGCCGACCGCGAGACCCTTGCCAGCCTGACCGGCTTCGAGCTGACCCGCGGCGTGCTGTGCGCCTTCCGCCGCCCGCTGCCGCGCAGCGTGGAAGAGGTCTGCCGCAATGCCCGCCGGGTGGCCGTTCTGGAGGGCATTGTGGACTCCACCAATGTGGGAGCGATCTTCCGCAGCGCCGCTGCACTGAACATGGATGCCGTGCTCGTTACTCCTTCCTGCTGCGACCCGCTGTGCCGCCGTGCCGTGCGTGTGAGCATGGGCACCGTGTTTCAGGTGCCGTGGGCGCAGATCGGCACCTGCCCTGCCGACTGGCCGGAAAACGGCATTGCTCAGCTGCACAGTCTTGGCTTCAAGACTGCTGCCATGGCTCTGAGCGACCGCTCCGTAAGCATTGACGACAGCGCTCTTTCCGCCGAGCCGAAGCTCGCCATCGTGCTGGGCACAGAGGGGTGACGGCCTTGCCCACAGCACCATTGCCGCCTGTGACTACACCGTAAAGATCCCTATGTCCCACGGCGTGGATTCCCTGAACGTTGCCGCTGCCAGCGCTGTTGCTTTCTGGCAGCTAGGCAACCGCTGATGAGCCAGGCTTTTTGGCCCTGCCCAAAAATACTTGACAAATCGCCCGAACAGAGTTACACTTACAGGGTCATCACATGGACCTGTAGCTCAGCTGGGAGTGCAAGCGTTGCATTCCCGATCTGGTGTTATAGCTCATTTGCCCCCATTTGAAATTGGGTGCTTTTTCGTGGGCTCGTAGCTCAGTTGGGAGAGCGTTCGGTTCGCATTCCGAAAGGTCGAGGG
>ENA-OQIL01000275-OQIL01000275.1-human-gut-metagenome-genome-assembly--contig:-NODE-275-length-21249-cov-2.631474_pt1 | contig 21249 bp, 17 predicted proteins | sample MGYA00242583_ERZ504748 | MGnify/ENA primary metagenome ERZ504748 (study PRJEB26092, sample SAMD00036191) | human gut metagenome | host: Homo sapiens | study: EMG produced TPA metagenomics assembly of...
GCCCGCGCCGGCGCGCGGGAGATCGTGCTCACGGGTATAAACCTGGGGTCGTACTGCGACGGAGGACGGCGCGACCCCTCCGCGATCAGGCTGGCCGCTCTGCTGCGACGCCTGCTCGACGAGACGGCTGACCTGCACGCGCCCGGCGAGGCCCCGGCGCGCTTCCGCGTGTCCAGTATCGAGCCGCGCGATGTGGACGATGCGCTCATCGACCTTCTGGCTTCGGCGGACGGCCGCGTCTGCCGTCATCTGCACCTGCCGTTGCAGGCGGGAAGCTCGAAGGTGCTGCGCGAGATGGCGCGCCCCTACGACGCGGAGCGTTTCGTCGCGCTCGTGGAGCGGCTCTACCGCCGGATCCCGCAGCTGGCGCTGTCCACCGACATCATCGCCGGCTTCCCCGGCGAGACCGATGCCGAGTTCCAGGAGACGCTCGACGTGGCGCGCGCCTGCCGCTTCGCGAAGATCCACGCGTTCCCGTACTCGCCGCGCATCGGGACGCCCGCCGCCGAGCGCGCCGACCAAGTGCCGCCCGCCGTCAAGGAAGCCCGCGCCGCCATGCTGCGCGCGCTGGGCGACGAGCTGCGCGCATCCGAGCGCGCCCGCCGCGCCGGAACCGTCGAGCTCGCCTTGGTGGAGGAGGGCGGCGTCGCCATGACGGAGAGCTACTTCCGCAGGTGCCCGCCCCCCGCCGGCGCCGCCCCGGGCGCGCTGGTCGAGGTGACGCTGTAGTCGGTCGCGCATCGCCCCCGAACCGGCGCGCCAAGAGCGGGCGAGCGGCCTGTTTGCGCGAAGGATCGCCATGGGCGCGCGATGCTCAGAACGGGCTGCGTCAATCTTGGTTTAACGGCGGGGCAGTCGTTTTCCGGCACGGGAAGCTCTTCACGGAGAGCGCGTATTGGAACAGGTCGCGTATGCTCACCCCGAGTCCTCGGGCAATTTCGGAGAGCGCGTCGATGTTCGGGTTTTCGTATCTGCCATGATGGCAGCCTCTCTTGTTTTCTGAACCCCTGCGGCTGCTGGCCCTTTCTTGAATGAGGCGATTCGAAATGCCTCTGTTTTCCGATAGGCTGTATACTAGTCAGAATAGCGATTTAAAACGGGAGGCGCGAATGGGCGACGACGAGGCGCGCGAGCGGGCGCGCAGGAGGCTCGAGGAGCGCAAGGCGCGCATGCGCGGGGAAGCGCCCACCGGCCGCGATACGCACGGCGTGCATGACGCGCGCGAGCCGATAAGCTCGGGTCGTCTCCGTTCGAGCCGTCCCGGAACGGGCAATCGGCACTCGTGGGAGGCGCACGGCTCGGAGCTCCTGTTCGCCTTCTCCGAGGCTGCGACGAACCTCGTGCGCGCCGTCGGTCTCAAGCGCCTCGCGATCGCGGCCGCCGCGATCGTGCTGGTCGTCGCGCTCGTCGCGGGCGTTCGCGGCTGCATGGCCGCCGGCGCTGCGACGCAGGCGCCGGACGAGGCTGACCGGGCTCCCGTCCAGCAGCAGCCGCAGCGCGACCCCGTCGACGAGGCCAAGCTCAAGGCCGTGCTCGGCGACGATTTGGCCGCCCAGCTCGTCCAAGCGGCTTCGGCGAGCGACGACGCGGCGTGGATCGCCGCCCATCCGGACGCCTACGCCATGGACGGCGACGCGGTGCAGTACAAGCTGCTCAAGCTGGCCGCCGTCGAGCCCGAGGCCGTGCCCTTCGTGCGCACGTTCCCCGACGCCTATCCGGCCGAGAGCGCCCTTGGCACGGACGATCCCGCCTCCGGCGAGGTGCCGCGTCTCTACCAGTGGGATCAGCGCTGGGGCTCCACCGTGTACAGCTCCACGACGTTCGCGCTGACGGGATGCTGCCCCACGTCGCTTTCCATGGTGTACCAGGGCCTCACCGGCAAGGGCGATCTGTCGCCTTACGATATGGGGAAACGCGCGAGCGACGGCGGCTTTGAGACGGCGTTCGACGGCACCGACTCCTCGTTCCTCGTGAGCGAGGCAGCCTCGCTCGGCCTTTCCTGCGAGGCGCTCTCGGTCGATGCGGGCAGCGTGCGCGCGGCGCTCGAAGGCGGCGCCGTGCTCGTCTGCAACGTCGGCCCTGGAGACTTCACCGACAACGGCCACTTCTTCGTCGTCACCGGCATCGACGGCGACGGGAACCTGCGCATCAACGATCCGTACTCGGCCGAGCGCTCGAACAGAGCCTGGGACGTGGACACGGTGCTCGGCCAGACGAAGGCGCTGTGGGCCTACCGGCTGGCCTGAGGACGCGGGTGCGCGTGCGGGCAATGCGTCTTCGCCCGTAAAACACGGAAAACGACCCTGAGGCGTGTTTTCGGGGCGAAGATGCGAGGCGGGAGCGGCGCGGCCTCGAACCGCCTCGCCGTTCCCGGCAGATCTTGATCACCTGCACTATATTCCCTTGTCGGTTCGATGACATCGAAGCGCGCGCCGGCCGTGCGTGGTACAATGCCCCCATGACTGACCAAACCCAAATCACCCTCACGGCCCCGCAGAGCGTGAACATGGCGCTCATCGTCGGCCCTGCGGACGAGATCCTCCATGTCGTGCAGGATGCGTTCGCCTCGCGGATCACGGTTCGCGGCGACACGGTCGAGCTCGTCGGCGATCCGCTGGAGGTGCAGTCGCTCACGGCGCTGTTCTCGGATCTCATCAAGCTCGTGGAAGGCGGCGGCGAGCCTACGCTCGAGTACGTGCGGCACGCCATCGACCTGTTGCGCACGGCCGAGTTCAGCCCGCAGGCGCTGCGCGAGGACATCCTGCTCACGTACCGCGGCCGGGCCATCCGTCCGAAGACGGCGGGCCAGAAGCGCTACGTCGACGCCATCCGCGAGCATACCATCACGTTTGGCATCGGGCCCGCGGGCACCGGCAAGACGTACCTCGCCATGGCCATGGCCGTGGCTGCGCTCAAGCGCAAGGAGGTCGGCCGCATCATCCTCACGCGCCCCGTGGTGGAAGCGGGGGAGAGCCTGGGCTTTCTGCCCGGAACCCTCACCGAGAAGGTGGATCCCTACATCCGCCCGCTTTACGACGCGCTGTTCGACATGACCGACATGGAGCGCGCCACGCAGCTCGTCGAGAGCGGCGTCATCGAGATCGCCCCGCTCGCGTTCATGCGCGGGCGCACCCTGAACGACAGCTTCATCATCCTCGACGAGGCGCAGAACACCACGCCCGAGCAGATGAAGATGTTCCTCACGCGCCTGGGCTTCGGCTCGAAGATGGTGGTCACGGGCGACGTGACCCAGCTCGACCTGCCGCGCGGCATCTCGGGCCTCAAAGGCGTGCGGGCCATCCTCGAGGACATCGACGATATCGCGTTCTGCGATTTCACCGGCAAGGACGTGGTTCGGCATTCCCTGGTGGCCGCCATCGTCTCGGCCTACGATCAGGCAAGCAGAAAGGCTTGAGGTATCATGGATATCCAGATCAACTACGACTACCGCAAAGAAGACCTCGAGAAGCTGCCGCTGCACGAGCTGACCCAGTTCGTGCTGGCGCGCGAGGACAAGCCCTTCAACACCGAGGTGTCCATCAGCTTCGTCACCGACGAGGCTATCGCCGAGCTCAACGAGCGCTACCGCCACAAGGAGGGCCCCACCGACGTGCTCTCCTTCGAGTGCGACGGCGTGGACGACGACCTGTCGGCCATGACGCTGGCGGAGGATCCCGTCTACGAACTGGGCGACGTGGTGATCGCCCCCGACGTGGCCAGCCGCCAGACGCGCGAGTTCGGCACCACGTTCGAGGAGGAGATCAGCTTGCTGCTCGTCCATGGCCTTCTGCACCTGTGCGGCTACGATCACATCGAAGATGACGAAGCCGAGGTCATGGAGAAGCGCGAGGCCGAGATCCTCGAAGCCTGGTCCAAGCGCTGAGATCGGGGGAGGGCTGGATTGCATGAACGCGACTGACGCCATGGGCGAAGGCGATCGCAAAGAGGGGAATCCGTCGCCGGAGGACGGTGCGGCGGACGGCGTGAGGTTCGTCCGCAACCGTGCTGACAAGGATTCGCGCGCCCGGTTGCTCGCTCGGACGCGCGTTCTCGTGCGCATGGAGGCGTCGTCTACACTGCGCGCACGCAGCGCAACATAGAAGACTATTCGTTCGGCGGTGGCGCCGCGGCAGTGCTGCTCGCGCCGCGCTCGGCATCGACGCGGCGTCGTGGGCGGCCATCGTCATCTGCATCGTGCTCGTGCTGGCCGCCGAATGCCTGAACACGGCCGTCGAATCGGTGGTCGACCTCGTGTCGCCCGACTACGCCGAGCTCGCCAAGCACGCGAAAGACTGCGCTGCCGGCGCAGTGCTCGTGTGCGCGCTGGGCGCGGTGGCGGTAGCCGCCGCCGTGTTCGTCCCGCGCCTTGCGGCGCTGTTCGTCTAACGCATCGGAAACATTGGAAGGCTTTTCATGGACAACATCTATCCCGCAGTCGGCGATTCGTTCAAGTCGGGGTTCGTCACGCTGGTCGGGCGCCCGAACGCGGGCAAGTCCACGCTGATCAACGCCATTATGGGCAAGAAGATCGCCATCACGTCGAACACGGCGCAGACTACGCGCCATCGCTTTCGCGCGGTGCTCACGCGCGAGGGCTTCCAGCTCATCCTCGTGGACACGCCGGGCCTGCACAAGCCGCACGACGCCCTCGGCGAGGAGCTGAACACGTCGGCGCTCAAGGCGCTCGAGGACGTGGACGTGGTCGCCTTCCTCGTGGACGCGTCGAAGCCGGTCGGCACGGGCGACGAGTGGGTGGCCGCTCAGCTCAAGCGCGCGCGCTCGAAGAAGATCCTCGTGCTGTCGAAGATCGACCTCGTGGACGGCGAGCAGCTGGACCGCCAGCGCTTCGCCGCAGCCCAGCTGGGCGATTGGGACGCCGTGGTGGAATTGTCGAGCCAGACGGGCGAGCATGTGCAGGATTTCGTCGACGAGGTGGTGGCGCTGCTGCCGCCGGGTCCGGCGTGGTTCCCGACCGATATGGAGACCGACCAGCCCATCGAGGTGGTGGTGGCCGAGTTCATCCGCGAGAAGATCCTGCGTTCGTTCCACGACGAGGTGCCCCATGCCATCGGCGTGCGCGTGGAGGAGATGGAGTACGATCGCAAGAAGGATCTCTACCGCATCTTCGCCATCGTGTACGTGGAGCGCGACAGCCAGAAGGGCATCATCATCGGGAAGAAGGGCGCGGCCATCAAGCAGATCGGCACCGAGGCGCGCCAGGACCTCGAGCAGCTGCTGGGCTGCCGCGTGTTCTTGGACCTGTCGGTGAAGGTGAAGAAGAACTGGCGCCGCGACGCGAACCAGATCCGCCGTTTCGGCTACGGCGAAGGGCTTAAGGGCTCTGTCTGCCCGGCCGCCGGCGGCCGGAACGGCTCGGCGCTTATCGCCGATCGGCTGCGCCAACCTGGAAGCTCGCCTATTTTCTGCAGGTATTGTCACGAAGCGTGCAAACGGGGCGTTGTCCGGCTGCGCTCGGCCCGTTTTCGGCTACAATCGTCGTATGTGCCATTTGCGCGAGGGAGAAAGCCAGCATGATCTGTCCGAACTGTCAATCTGAGAACAAAGACGGCGCGAAATTCTGCAACGATTGCGGATTTCCCCTGACCGGCCGTATGGCGGCCGTCGCCGCGGCGTCCACGAGCGATGCGACGCTGCGCTCGATCGCGGCTGACGACGGCCCCGAGGATGCGCAGGCCGGCGAGTCCGATCCCGACTTCGAGGGCACGGCATCCGCCGTCGAACCCGAGTCCGCCGGGGAACCCGACGCTTCGGGTCCGCTCGATCGTTCGAGCATCCCCGCCATCGACGTGGCGGGCGTGAACGTCAACGAGAACGGCAACGCGTTCGACTTCGGCTCCATCGGAGACGACGAGGCCGCGCGCGCTGCCGACGATCTCACGCCGTTCGTGCCCCGTCGCCCCGACGAAGAGCCGATCTCCGGTCGCTCCGATTTCTCGGGCTTCGACGAATGCCTCGTCGATGCGGGCTACGTGCCCCCGAAGAAGTCGTGGGGGCCGGGCGATACCATGGAGATGCCGCGTATCGAGGGCCAGGCCGCGCCCAAGCAGAAGGAGTTCCGCGCACCTGATGCCAACCAGAGGAAGGGCGGCAAGGGCAAGATCGTGGCCATCGTGCTCGTATGTCTGCTGGCCGTCGGCGGGGCGGCCGCGGGCGTCACGTACTATCTGGAGCTATGGGGCGGCAAGATGCTGCCCGACGTCGTGGGCATGACCCAGTCCGACGCCGTCTACGTTTTGGAGTCCAAGGGCTTCGCCGTGCACGAGGAGAAGATCAAGTCCGACGACACCGAGGGCGTCGTGCTGCTCATGGATCCCGTCGCCGGCTCTCGCGAGGAGGAGGGCACCGAAGTCACCATCCATGTTTCGGAGGCGCGCACGATCCCCGACGTCGCGGGCAAACAGCGCGACGAAGCGGCGGCTCTGCTCGAGAAGGACGGGTTCGAGAAGGTTTCCTTCGTGACCGAGAAGTCGAACGAGCGCTGAGGGGCCTCGTGCTGGGGATAGCCCCCGAAGCGGGGTCGAAGGCCGCTGCCGGCACCGAGATCACCGTTACCGTTGCCGTCCCCTTCACCGTGCCCGACGTGAAGGGCAAGACGTGGGACGAGGCTTCCAAGATGCTGACCGACGAAGGGTACGAACCGGTGGCGAGCTACGTCTACGACGACAGCGTGCCTGCCGGTACCGTGCTCGGCACGACGCCCGAAGCCGACGCGAAGGCCGACTCCGGCTCTACGGTCACCGTGTCGGTCGCCTTGTCGCGCGGCGCCGAGTTGGAGCAGGCGGCGCTGTCGTATCTCGGCGGTTTGCGCGATTCGGGCTCGACCGTCACGGTCGGCGGCACGGCCTATCTGGTGGAGTCGGTAGATGCCGTGAAGTACGAGGGAGGCGAGACCACGTCGTTCACCATCACGGGCAAGGCGGTGACCTCGCTCGACGGCGAGACCGTGTACGGCTCCTCCAAGCAGAAGAGCGGTGCCATCGTTTGGACGAGCGACAACGCCATCGCCAGCATCTCGTAGCGCGCGTGTCCCAGCCTACCTACGACGCGCGCGCCATCGTGCTGCGCAAGACGAAGCTCGGCGAGAGCGACCTCATCCTGACGCTGCTCGCCGAGGACGGCTCGCAGATGCGGGCCGTAGCGAAGGGCGCGCGCAAACCCGCCAGCTCGTTCGCGGCGCGCCTCGAGCTGTACTCGGTCGTCGACTTGCTCGTCGCGCGCGGGCGCAGCCTCGACATCGTGAAGGAGGCGCGGCTCGTCGAGAGCAACGAGCGTCTTCGCCGCGACATCGAGCACGCTGCCGGGGCAGCGCCCATGGCCGAACTGCTCGACCGCGTCACGCAGATGGGACTGGAGAACCCGCGGTTGTTCGCGCTCACGCGCACGGCGCTGTCCAGCCTGGGTCGGGTCGATCCCGCGCAGGTGCCGGCCGTGTGCGCGGCGCACTTGCTCAAGACGCTTGCGTTCGCGGGGTTGCGCCCCAGCCTCGATGCGTGCGTCTCCTGCGGGCGCGACGTGGAGGCGGTTCCCGAAAGCGGACTCATGGCGCTCTCGTACCAGGAGGGCGGGGCGGTATGCGCCGCATGCCGGTCGAGCGTGGAGACGGTGCTCGTCCCTGCCTCTACGGTCGCGTGGTGCCGGGCTCTGCTGAGCTCCACGTTCGCCGAGATCGAGATTCTCGAGGCGGATCCTTCCGCCGCGTTTTCCGTGCTGCGTTTCTGCCAGCAATGGGTGAGCGAGCACGTCGGGGCGAACTTGAAATCGTTGAACTTCCTGTTCACTTGCGGATTGTTCTGAAAGACGCGGGCGGGACCCGCGAAGAGGAGGAGAGAGGCATGTACCGTTACACCCCGCGCGGCGTATGCTCGCGCGCGATCGATATCGACCTCGACGGCGACAAGGTGGCGCGTGTTGAGTTCGTCGGCGGCTGCGACGGCAATTTGAAGGCGGTGTCGAAGCTCATCGAGGGCATGACGGTGGAGGACGTCGCCGCGGCGCTTGAGGGCAACACGTGCGGTCGACGCGCAACTTCGTGCGCCGACCAGCTGGTGAAAGGGCTGCGCGAGGCGCGTCAAGCGGCCGTGTAGGCCCAGATCGCTCGGCATTGGCCGAGCACGGTGGCGAAGTCCCAAGCCTTTCCCGTGCGTTCGGGGCTGTTGGGGTCGCGCACGAGCAGGCGGCCCTGTTCGTCGATGCCTGCGAGCACGATGAAGTGGCCCGTGCTGGTGAAATCGCCCGGTCCCACGCTGCAAATGACGGGGGAGCCGGACAGGAGAGCGCGGCGAACGCTCTGCTCGTCTGCGGGCACTTCTTCGGCGACGAGGCCAAGCTCGGCCGCGCCTTCGGTCATGAACGTCCAGGCGGTGCCGTCGGGGGTCGCGCATCCGAGGCGCTCGGAGAACGCGCCCATGTCGGCCGGTGTCATGTCGGTGCGGCCGGTCAGCGCCACGTACGCCATGGCCATGCACGTAGGCCCGCAACCGGTGGTTCCGAAGTCGTCTTCTGCGTAGGTTCCGTCAGCCCATGCGGGATCGCGCTGGTACAGCGCGGGCACCTCGCCGGCCTTCCAGGCGCTTTTCGGCGTCGATTGCGGGCCTGTGGAGAGGGATCCGCTGGCCCGCGCGCCGTCGACGAGGCCCGTCAAGGTGCTCACCGCGTACCAGCAGGCGCCTCCGAGGGCGATCAGCAGCGCCAGAACGACGGCGAGCTGCGGCAGCGATCGCGAAGGGATGCGCCGCACGCCGGATGCGGCGTGCGTGCGGCTTTCGGGAGCGCAAGCGCGGCGTAGGGGCCGAGCGCGATAAACGGAGCGGTTCGGGCGAAGCCTTGCATCGAAGGAATTGGTGTACGGCACGGGGAGCCTCCTCGAAAGCGTTGGATACGGGGATAGCGAGGCGTCGTCCGGGACTGCGCCCCGGACGACCTCCGGCAGCGCTCGCGGCGCGCCGTCCTCGCCGTCAAGTATCCCTCGGGCGCGCCCCTCCCGTCCCAGAAGAAACGTCAACCGATTGCTTAAGTTTTCCTTAATCTTGCCTCGTCAGGGGCGTGATCGCGCACGGGGGCTTATACAATGGGAGAGACGGCGCGCCCGAGCGGGCGCGGACGGCCCGATGGGCCGCGGAGTGCGAGGAGGAACGCGTGGAATCGAAGATGCGCATCGCCGTATGCGACGACGAGCAGGCCATCGCCGATTTGGTGGGGCAGCTGCTTGTCGAGGCCGGGTTCGCCCCGACGGTGTTCTACGCAGCTCCCGATCTGCTGGCCTGTCAGGCGGACGATCCGTTCGACCTTGTCATCCTCGACATCATGATGCCCGGTATGGACGGGTTCGCGTGCTGTCGCGAGCTTCGGCGCACGAGCTCGGTTCCCATAATCTTCCTCACGGCGAAGGACGAGGAGGTCGACAAGGTGGTGGGCTTCGAGCTGGGTGCCGACGACTACGTGGTGAAGCCCTTCAAGCCGCGCGAGCTCGTGGCCCGCGTCCGCGCGCGCCTGCGCCGCGCTATCTCGAACGACGTCGCAAGGGAGGATGGGCCGGGTATGCTCGAATGCTGCGGCATCGCTCTCGACGAGAGCGCCTACACGGCCACGCTGCACGGCGAGGCGTTGAGCCTCACCCCGAAGGAGTTCGCCATCCTCGCCTGTCTCATGCGCGACCAGGGCCGGCCTGTGGCCTCGCGCGATCTGTTCGAGTCCGTCTGGGGCGAGATCGCCAACGCCCAGAGCAACAACACGGTGATGGTGCACATCCGGCATCTGCGCAAGAAGCTGGCTGCCGTCGACTCGTCCCAGGAGTTCGTCGAGACCGTCTGGGGCGTCGGTTACAAGCTGGGCTAAAAGGAGGAAGACATGGAGGAACCCGTACGCTCGCAGGCGCGGCTCGACCAGACGAAGCGGCTCTCGAACGCCATCCTGCGTCGCACGGTGGTGAACGTCGTGCTGTTTATGGTCATATACCTCGTGCTGTACGGCGGCTTCGTGACCGTGTTCGGCTCGACCGTGTCGAACGCCGTCTACGAGCTGCTCGACTACAACTACACGCTGCACACGATGCTCGCCAGCACATTCATGATATGTTCGGCCATCGGCTTCGTACTGGGCATCGTGCTCGTGGTGCGCTCGGGCATCAACCGGGCGCTGCGCTACTTCGACCTCTTGCTCGATTCGGTGTCCGACATCCTGGCCAAAAGCGACGGCCCGGTCATGCTGCCCGGCGAGCTTGCGCCCACCGCTATGGCGCTCAACACCATCAAGGCGACGTCCGAGCAGAACGAACGCGCTGCGAAGGCCGCCGAGGATCGCAAGAACGAGCTGGTGGTGTATCTGGCGCATGATATCAAGACGCCGCTCACCTCCATCATCGGCTATCTTACGCTGCTCGAGGAGTCTCCGGACCTGCCGCTCGAGGTGCGTGAGCGCTACACGGGCATCACGTTGGACAAGGCCTACCGGCTCGAGGAGCTGCTCGACGAGTTCTTCGAGATCACGCGCTACAACCTGCAGACCATCCCCATCGAGCGCTCGCGCTTCGATGCCGCGCTGTTCGTGAACCAGGTGGTGGACGAGTTCTTCCCCCTGGCCGAGGGGCGGCGCCTGAACCTCGTGTACGAGGGCCCCGCCGAGCTGTCCGTGTTCGCCGACGCGGGGCGCGTGGCCCGCGTGCTGAACAACGTCATCAAGAACGCGGTGGCCTACGCCGACCCGGGCACGGACGTGAGGGTGCGCACGGGGCTCGTGACGGCCGCCGACGGCTTCGTGTGGTGGGAGCTCACGGTGAGCGACCAGGGACGCGAGCTGTCGCCGCAGCACCTCGAACGCATCTTCGAGAAGTTCTACCGCGCCGACGAGTCGCGCGGGTCGGCAGCGGGCGGCGCAGGGCTGGGGCTGGCCATCTCCCGTGAGATCGCCCGCGCCCACGGCGGCGACATCTACGCTTCGAGCGACGCGGGCCTCACGTCGTTCACCGTCTGGGTCCCCCAGGGACCCAGCGTGGCGCGCTCCTGACGGAGGCCTTCTGCAGCATGCGTCTGTCCTGATGGGGGCGCGGCTTCGAAGCGTCGGCGCTTTGTGCGGAACCTGTGGGCGCCCCGCGTCCCGCTTGCCGCGCACCGTGCTTGCCGTTACAATAGGCGGGCTGCGAAAACGCAGGCACGTTCCGCTTGGTCCGCATGTTCACCGCATGCCTTCCCAGAGGGACGCGCATACGACGCGTGCAGGCCCGGGCCGGGCAGGCGCGCAGGAGGCGGCGTCCGACGAGGGCGCTGCGAACGAAAGGTGGAATAGCACATGGCCAGCAAACTCAGCATCAGCAAAGAGCGCACTGCCGAGCTCGTCAAGGAATTCGGCAAGGGCGAAGGCGATTCGGGCAGTCCCGAAGTGCAGGTGGCGATCCTCACCGAGCGCATCCGCAACCTCACCGAGCATCTCAAGGTGCACAAGAAGGACAACCACACTCGTCGAGGCCTCATGATGCTCCTCGGTAAGCGTCGCGGTCTTCTGAAGTACATCAAGAACCGCAACATCGAGGAGTACCGTACGCTCATCAAGCAGCTCGGCATCCGCGACACCATCTAGCGTATGAAAGCCCGCCTTGGCGGGCTTTTACATAGAGGCGGTCGGAAGCGCAAGGGCGCATCCGCTCGCGGCGGCGGGGGAACGGTAAGTACCCGCGCCGAAGAAGCTGGGCGGCACTAGGGCCGGTTCAAGGTGAAGAGAAAGAAAGCAGCATATGGAAAAAATCGTCGAATCCTTCGAGCTGTACGGGAAGCAGTACCGTTTGGAGACAGGCGAGCTCGCCAAGCAGGCGACCGGCTCGGTCGTCGTCACGCAGGGCGACACGACGGTGCTCGTTACGGCCGTCATCTCGAAGGAGGAGAAGGACTACGACTTCTTCCCCTCACGGTCGACTTCATCGAGAAGATGTACGCGGTCGGCCGCATCCCGGGAGGCTATCTCAAGCGCGAGGCGCGTCCTTCCGACAAGGGCACGCTGACGGCCCGCATGGTGGACCGTCCCATCCGTCCCGGCTTCGCCGACGGCTTCAAGCGCGAGGTGCACGTCGTGTGCACGACGCTCGTCGTCGACAGCATCAACCCGCCCGACACCATCTGCGTCATGGGCGCCAGCGCTGCCCTCATGCTGGGCGCGGCTCCCTTCGACGGCCCCGCCGCTTGCGTGCGCATCGGCCGCGACGTGGAGACGGGCGAGTTCATCGTGAACCCCACGTTCGAGGAATCCGAGAACTCGGATCTCGAGCTGACCATCGCCGGCACGGCCGACTACATCTCCATGGTGGAGGCCGGCGCCGACGAGATCTCCGAAGAGGACATGCTGGCCGCCATGACGTTCGGCCAGGAGGCCATCGCCGCGTTCTGCGAAGCCCAGCAGCGCTTCCTCGACCGTGCGAACATCGAGCCGGTCGAGTGGCCCGTCCACGTCGCCGACCCGGCCATCGCCGAGCGCGTCGCGCCGTTCATGGCCGAGATGTCCGCCGCGTTGCGCGATGCCGACAAGCTTTCGCGCATGGGCAAGGTGGAAGAGCTCAAGGCCCGCATCAAGGAGGAGCAGTTCTCCGATGAGGAGCGCGCCGCATGGAAGGGCGACATCGCCGCCGAGCTCAAGAAGCTCGAGAAGAAGGCCATGCGCGCGATGGTCATCGAGACGGGCGAGCGCGCCGACGGCCGTCGTCCCGAGGACATCCGCCCGCTGTACATCGTGCCGGGCTACCTGCCCCGCGTGCACGGCTCGGGCCTGTTCCAGCGCGGCCAGACGCAGGCGCTCTCCGTCTGCACGCTCGGCATGCTGAACGAATGGCAGCGCCTCGACACCATCGACCCCGCCGAGGGCAAGCGCTACATGCACCACTACAACTTCCCGCCGTTCTGCACCGGCGAGACCGGCCGCATGGGCGCTCCGAAGCGCCGCGAGATCGGCCACGGCGCGCTGGCCGAGCGCGCGCTGATCCCGGTGCTTCCCAGCGAAGACGAGTTCCCCTACGCCATCCGCGTGGTGTCCGAGGTCCTCGAGTCGAACGGCTCGTCGTCCATGGCCTCCACCTGCGGTTCGACGCTGGCTCTCATGGACGCGGGCGTGCCTATCAAGGCGCCTGTTTCGGGCATCGCCATGGGCCTCATCAAGGAGGGCGACGACGTGGTCATCCTCTCCGACATCCAGGGCATCGAGGACTTCCTCGGCGACATGGACTTCAAGGTGTGCGGCACGGCGAAGGGCATCACCGCCCTGCAGATGGACAACAAGGCCCGCGGCCTGTCGGTCGACATCCTCGCTCGTGCGCTCAAGCAGGCCAGCGAAGGTCGCGCCTACATCCTAGACGCCATGCTGGAGACCATCGCCGCGCCGCGCGAGGAGCTCTCCGAGTTCGCACCGCGCATCGAGACCATCCACATCCCGGTGGACAAGATCCGCGACGTCATCGGCTCGGGCGGCAAGGTCGTCCGCGGCATCCAGGAGGAGACGGGCGCCAGCATCAACATCGAGGAGGACGGCACCATCCACATCGCCGCCATCGAGGGCCCGGCCGGCGAGGCCGCGAAGGCCATGATCCTCGGCATCGTCAAGGAGCCCGAGGTGGGCGAGACGTTCGACGGCGAGGTCGTTGGCATCAAGGACTTCGGCGCGTTCGTCAAGCTGACGCCGGGCAAGGACGGCCTGCTGCACATCTCCCGCGTTGCCAACGGCCGCGTCGGCAAGGTCGAGGACGTGCTGAACCTCGGCGACATCATCAAAGTCGAGGTGCTCGAGGTGGACCCGAAGACGGGCAAGATATCGCTCGACCGCCTCGACAAGCCGGACGCCCCCGAAAGCAGCGCTTCCAACGGCGAGCGTCGCGAGCGCGGCGATCGCAACGGCGGCCGAGACAATCGTCCGGGTCGCAGCGGACGCGAGGGCAACGGAGGCGGCAACCGCACGCCGCGCCGCCGTCACGACGCGTAAGCGGTTTTGATTCGAGCGAAGGGGCCGAACGCGGCCCCTTCGTCGTTGCGGGAGGACGGATGGCCGACGAATCGTGCCGGCCGGGTAACGGCGGCGCAAGCGGCGTATATCCGCGTGGTAGGATGTTCGGGTACATGAAGCGAAAGGCAGGCAGCGATGATCAAGGTGGCAGTTGCGGGATGCGCGGGCCGTATGGGCAGGACCGTATGCGACGCGGTGCGCGCGGCGAACGATATGGAACTGGTGTGCGGCATCGACCCGCACAGGCCCGAGGTCGACTTCCCCGTGTACCCGACGGTGGCGGCCGCGCTCGAGTCTTGGACGGCCGATGTGCTCGTCGACTTCACCCAGCCTTCCGTCGTGGCCGACAACCTGCGCGAGGCGCTTCCCGCGGGAGTCGACTGCGTGGTGGGCACTACCGGCCTGTCGAACGAGACGTTGCAGGAGCTGGCCGCGCTCGCGCCCGACGGCACCTGTCTGTTCTACGCGCCGAACTTCACGACGGGCGCGGTGCTCATGATGGAGTTCGCCAAGGCCGCCGCGCCGTACTTCCCGGAGGCCGAGGTCATCGAGTTTCACCACTGCAACAAGAAGGATGCTCCTTCGGGTACCGCGGTGCGCACGGCGCAGATCATCGCTGAAGCGCGTGGCGGGCGCGCGAGCGAAGCTCCCGGCAAGGAGACCGAGATCGAAGGCGCCGAGGGCGCGCGCGGCGCGCTCGTGGACGGCGTGCCGGTGCATTCCGTGCGCTCGATGGGCTACGTCGCCAGCCAGGAAGTGATCTTCGGATCGCTCGGCCAGACGCTGTCCATCCGCCATGACTCATGGGACCGTACGTCGTACATGCCGGGCGTGCTGTTGGGCATTCGTAGCGTGGGCTCGTGCGACGGGCTGGTTGTAGGTTTGGAGAACTTCATGGCCTGAGGGCTCATCTCGTGGGATAATAGCCGTTCAGGCACTTGTTTTTGTATGTTGGATGCGCAAGCGGCACGGGTCGCGCGCATGGAAGGTGAGGAGTCAGAGCATGTCGCAGCCTCGGTTCGGCCGGATGATCCCGGCCATGGTCACGCCCTTCGATGAGAATCGCGAGCTCGATCTTGACAAGGCTCAGGCGCTTGCCGCGCGCCTCGTCGACGGCGGCAGCGACTCCCTCATCATCAACGGCACGACGGGGGAGAGCCCGACCGTGTTCTACCCGCAGAAGATGGAGCTGTTCCGCGCCGTGGTGGAGGCCGTGGGCGACCGCGTCCCCGTCATCGCGAACGTGGGCGACAACTGCACGGCCGACACGGTGGGCTTCGCCCGCGACGTGGCCGAGTTAGGCGTCGACGGCTTTATGTGCGTGGTGCCCTACTACAACAAGCCTCCCCAAGAGGGCATGTACCGTCACTTCCGCACCATCGCCGACGCGGTGGAGCTGCCCATCATCCTGTACAACATTCCGGGCCGCTGCGTGGTGAACATGGAAGCCGAGACCACGCTGCGCCTCGCCCACGACTGCGACAACGTCGTGGCCGTGAAGGAGGCGTCGGGCAAGATGGATCAGGTCGAGGCCATCGTCGCAGGCGCTCCGGACGGCTTCGTCGTGTACTCCGGCGACGACTCCGCCACGCTCGACGTCATGAAGCGAGGCGGCGCCGGAGTCATCTCCACCATCGGCAACGTGTCTCCCGCTCGCATGAAGGAGATCGTCGAGCTGGCGGCTGCAGGTGACTGGGAGGCCGCCGAGGCGGCCAACGAGCGCTTGATGCCGCTCATGACGGGACTGTTCGAAACGTCGAACCCCATTCTCGTCAAGGAAGCGCTCAAGCTGCTGGGCTTCCCCGTGGGCGGCGTGCGCCTGCCGCTCGTGGATGCCACGCCCGAGCAGTCCGAGCGCCTGGCCGCCACCATGCGCGAGGTGGGCGTGCTGTAGCCGTTTGCCATCCTGAGCGGAGCGCGTAGCGCGGAGTCGAAGGATCCCGTGCGACGATAGCAGGAAGTACCCCGGCTGGCGCCGAGCGGAATCCTTCGACTCCGCACCAACGGCGCTCTGCTCAGGATGACGACATGAAGAAGGACCGAAGCGCCGCGCATCGCGGCGCTTGATATAACCGCGACGTGCGGGCTTGCAGGCTCGAGCGAATTTCAGCCTGCTGCGAGACCAGCCGGGATACCCGGCTCCTCGTGCATGCGCCCCCGTCGCCTGAGAAAAAAGGAACGATATGGAAGAGAAGAACCCGCGCGTCCAGCGCGGAAGCGATCGCGCACGCACGGAGAACCGCTCCGGCGGGAGCCCGCGCAGGGGAGAGAAAGCGCCCCGCGCGAACGGAAACGAGAACGGCCAGGGCAACAAGAAGACCCGCACGTACAAGCACGTGCAGCTCGAGCACAAGCGCCCGCAGCTGTCGAAGGCGGGGGAGGGCGGTCAGCGCGCTGCGTCCAACCGCGGCGACCAGAGCGCGCGACGCAACTTCGCCTCGCCGAAGAAGGATCCGAACGCCACGCTCAAGATCATCCCGCTGGGCGGTCTCGACGCCATCGGCAAGAACATGACGGTGTTCGAGTGCAAAGGCGACATGATCCTCGACGACGCCGGCCTGATGTTTCCCGACGACAACCATCCGGGCGTCGATCTCATCCTGCCCGACTACACCTACGTGCTGGAGAACGCCGACAAGCTGCGCGGCATCGTCATCACGCACGGCCACGAGGACCACACGGGAACCCTCCCGTACCTCATGAAGGACCTCGATCGCAACGTGCCCATCTACGGCACGAAGATGACGCTGGGCCTCATCGAGGGCAAGTTCGCCGAGCATAAGATCAAGAACGCCAAGCTCGTCGAGATCAAACCGGGCGACCAGATCAAGCTGGGCTGCTTCACGGCCGAGTTCTTCGCCGTGAACCACTCCATCCCGGGCGCCGTGGGCGTGTTCTTCCAGAGCCCGGCCGGAAACGTGCTGCACACGGGCGACTTCAAGCTCGATCAGACCCCCATCGACGGCGTGACCACCGACTTCGGCGCGCTGTCGAAGTTCAGCGAAATCGGCGTCGACCTCATGATGAGCGACTCCACCAACGCCCAGAACCCCAACTTCACGCCGTCGGAGGCCGAAGTCGGCAAGGAGCTGGCGAAGATCATATCGCAGGCGAAGGGTCGCGTCATCATCGCGTCGTTCGCCAGCCATATCCACCGCATGCAGCAGATCTGCGACGCCGCCGTAGCCAACGGCCGCAAGGTGGTGGTGACGGGCCGCTCGATGATCCAAAACACCGATATCGCGCGCCGCCTGGGCTATCTCAGCATCAGCGACACGGACCTCATCGACGCATACGACCTCAAGGGCATTCCGCCCGAGCAGGTGGTCATCATGTGCACGGGCAGCCAGGGCGAGCCGCTCTCGGCGCTGGCGCGCATCGCCAACGGCGAGCACCGCACCATCCAGATGGACGAAGGCGACACGGTCATCGTGTCGGCCACGCCGGTTCCGGGCAACGAGAAGGCGGTCACGCGCGTCATCAACGGCCTGGCGAAGATCGGCGCGGACGTGTACGACAAGAACCGCGCACGCGTGCACGTGTCGGGCCACGCCGGCGCCGAGGAGCTCAAGCTCGTGCTCTCCATCGTGCAGCCCAAGGCGTTCATGCCGGTGCACGGCGAGGCCACCCACCTGCGCGCGCATGCTCGTCTGGCCGAGGCGACGGGCGTGCCGACCGACAATGTTTTCATCTGCGAAAACGGCGAAAGCCTTGAGCTGACGTCGCAGGGCGTCGTTCGCGGCGAGACCGTGCAAAGCGGCATCGTGTTCGTGGACGGCCTGTCGGTGGGCGACACCTCGCAGGGCGTGCTCGACGAGCGCAACGCTTTGGGTTCGCAGGGGTTTGCGGCCATCGCCGCCGCGGTGTCGCCGAAGGGAAAGAACGTGGTGGGCAACGTGCAGATCGAAATGCACGGCATCACGGGCGGCGACGACGATTTCCTCGTGCGCGAGGCGCAGGGCACCGTGAAGAACGCGCTCGGGCGCGCTATGGGAAAGGGCGGCGGCCAGAAGGAGTGGAAGAAGGCCGGACGCGACGCCTTGCTGTCCCTCCTGTGGGAACGCACGAAAACCCGTCCCATGGTGATTGTGAACTTGCTCGAGGTTTAAGCTATAATGGCCGCATGCGCCCTCGCGGGGGCGCATGCGGCCGCAGCATAGGCTGAAACAAACCCATGAAACGCAGATCAAACGCAGCATAAAGGAGTAGGGCGTGGCCCGACAGTCATCCAGCACCGCGAAGCCGAAAGCGTCTTCGGCGACGAAATCGAAGGGCAAGGCGGCCTCGCCCGCCGAAAAAAAGGGGCGAAGCAGGCCAAGGGCGCGCGCCCGCAGGCGACGGAGGAGCCCCGTCTGCTTGACGAGCGCACGCGTCGCGATATCACCGGCGTGGCTTTCGCCGTGCTCGCGGTCGTCCTGTTCGTGGCGGCGGTGCTGCCTACGAACGCCGTGGTCACCTCGTTCGTTTCCACGGCGCTGCACCTCTCGCTGGGTCTAGGCGCCTATCTTTTGCCGTTCCTCTTGCTGATCATCGGAGCCAGCTTCCTCGCGCGTTTCGACCGCGAACGCGTACCGGTGCGCGTGGCTGTGGGCCTTGTGATGATCTTCGTCGCCGCGCTCTCCCTGCTGGCCCTCTTCACGCCCGAATCCGCGCCCGATTCCGTCGACCGGCTGTTCCTGTCGGACGAGCTCGCCGCGCGAGGCGGCTATCTGGGCGCCGGCATCGCATGGGTTGGAATCAGCCTGTTCGGGCAAGCGGTGACGTGCATCATCATGATCGGGATAGTCCTGGCCGGGCTCGTGATCATCGGGTTTTCGGTGTCGAAGCTGGTTGAACGCGTACAGGACGCCCGTCGGGCGCTTGTCGCCGACGATGCGGACGACGACGTGCTGGCGGCTCCGCCCTACGCCCGCATGAAGCGCTCGACGGGCGCGAAGGTTCCCGTGGTGCCCACGACCGGCGAGGTTGTGGAGGCGGGTGCAACGAACGTCCTGCCGCGCGCCAAGGATGCAAAGGGTCGACCGAGCAAGCCCCGTCGTGCGTCGCAGTCGCTGGTCACTCAAGCGATCGGCAACCGTGCGGCTTCTACCGAGGAAGGGGGAGGCGAGGCCCCGCAAACGCTCACGCGCAAGCTCGGCCGCAAGCACGACAAATCCGATAGCTCCCCTGCGGCTCCCAAGCCGTCCGCGAGCTCCACGCCCCTGGCCTCTCCTCGTCCGGCGGACGGTTTCGTGCTACCGCCCGCGGACCTGCTGGCCGTGTCGAAGAACTCCAAGAAGGACCGCGCTTCCGACGCCGAGCTGGCCGACACCGCGGCCTGTCTCCAGGAGACGCTCGAAAGCTTCGCTATCATGGCCGAAGTCGTTGGCTGGGTCGCCGGACCTACGGTGACGCTGTTCAAAGTCGATCTGCCCGCAGGCGTGCGCGTCAGCCGCATCACGGCGCTCGAGCAGGACATCGCGCTTGCGTTGGCGGCACCGGGCGTGCGCATCTTCGCGCCCATCCCCGGCACGAACTACGTCGGGATCGAGGTGCCCAACCGCACGCGCCAGAGCGTGCTCTTGGGCGACGTCATCAAAGATGCGGACGAGGGCCCGCTGCAGATCGTCATCGGCAAGGACGTCGAGGGCCGCTCCATCGTCTCCGACCTCGCGAAGATGCCCCACTTGCTCATCGGCGGCACTACCGGTTCGGGCAAGTCGGTGTCAATCAACGCCATGATCATGTCCATCCTCATGCGCGCCACGCCTTCCGAGGTGCGCTTCATCATGATCGACCCGAAACGCGTGGAGTTCACGCCCTACAACGGCATCCCGCACCTGCTCGTCCCGGTCGTGACCGATCCGCGCAAGGCGGCCGGCGCGCTGAACTGGGCCGTCTCCGAAATGATGCGGCGCTACAAGCTGTTCTCCGAATTCAATGTGCGGGATCTGGAAGCCTATAACAACGAAGTGAGCAAGCAGGAAGGCGGCCAGAAGCTGCCCCAGATCGTCATCGTCATCGACGAGCTCGCGGACCTCATGCTGACCGCCGGGAAGGACGTGGAAGGCTGCATCGTGCGGCTGGCCCAGCTTGCCCGCGCCGCGGGCATCCATCTCATCGTGGCGACGCAGCGCCCGAGCGTGGACGTGGTAACCGGGCTCATCAAGGCGAACTTCCCCTGCCGCATCTCCTTTCAGGTGGCCAACAAGTACGACTCGCGCACCATCCTCGACCAGCCGGCGCCGAAAAGCTCTCGGCCAGGGCGACGCCCTCTACCTGCCGCCGGTGCCTCCAAGCCCATGCGTGTTCAGGGTGCCTGGGTCGGCGAATCCGAGATCCACAGGTCGTCGCCCACGTCAAGAGCCAGATGGAAACGCACTACCGCGACGACGTCGTACCCGACAAGAAGGAAGCAAAAGTCGCCGAAGATATCGGAGCCGACCTCGAAGACCTGCTCCAGGCCGCCGAGCTTGTCATCTCCACCCAGCTTGGCTCCACCTCCATGCTCCAGCGCAAGCTGCGCGTCGGCTTCGCCCGCGCCGGACGCCTCATGGACCTCCTCGAATCCCGCGACATCGTCGGACCCTCCGAAGGTTCCAAGGCCCGCCAGGTCCTCGTCACCCCCGAGCAGCTCCCCGAGGTGCTCGCGATGCTGCGCGGCGAATCCACCTCCATCAGCGAACCCGAACCCGAGCCCGCGGCGGTTTCCGCCGCGCCCGCATCCCCCTCGCCCTCGAGCGGCGCACCCACGGGGGCTCCCAGCCCCGCCGAGGTCAGCGCCAGCACGAGCGCCGTGGGGGAGGGGGCCTCGTCTGCGGGGTCGGCAGACGCGGCTTCTGGTTACGAATCGGGAACGGGACGCGCGCGCGATTCGCGCAACAGCGGGGTAGACCCGTACTCTGGACATGACTTTGGTGGTTCCGCGCCCGACTGGGTGGACGAGGAGCCGGACGAGGACGAGGACGCTTGGCAGCTGACCGGCCGCTAAGAGAGAGGGACCAGCAATGACTGATAACGTGTCGCGCCTTCAACGGAACAACAAAGTGCCCGTTGTTAATCTGCCGAACGCGCTGACCGTGGCGCGAGTGGTCTTTGTTCCCCTCTTTGTCATCCTCGCCCTGCAGGATTCCTGGGCCATGAAGTGGGCGGCCTTCGTCGTCTTCGCCATTGCCGCCATCACGGACCGCTTCGACGGGCAGCTGGCGCGCTCGTGGAACCAGATCACCGACTTCGGGCGCCTCGTCGACCCCATCGCCGACAAGGCTCTGACCCGTG
>ENA-OQIL01000276-OQIL01000276.1-human-gut-metagenome-genome-assembly--contig:-NODE-276-length-20967-cov-4.425192_pt1 | contig 20967 bp, 22 predicted proteins | sample MGYA00242583_ERZ504748 | MGnify/ENA primary metagenome ERZ504748 (study PRJEB26092, sample SAMD00036191) | human gut metagenome | host: Homo sapiens | study: EMG produced TPA metagenomics assembly of...
CGTCGCGCACCTCGAGCAGGCCCGCCAGCTTCCCGGGGTCGTCCGGGTCGGCGACGCCCACCTTCCAGGGCGAGCCGTCGGGCTTGGAGCCGAGGGCCGTCACGTTGCCGCCGAGGTCGAACAGCGCCGAGGTTATGTCGCGCTCGCGCAGCAGGGCGCGCAGCTCGTCGGCTGCGAAGCCCTTCGCCACGCCGCCCACGTCGATCTGCGCGCCGTCTTCCAACGTGACGGTGCCAGCCGCTTCGTCCACCTGCACGGCGGCGTAGCCCACGCACGGCAGCAGCGCGGCCACCTCGTCGGGGGAGGGCACCCGATGGTCGCCGGTCGTGAAGCCCCAGGCGCTCGTCAGCGGGTACACCGTGGGGTCGAAGGCGCCGCCCGTGCGATGCGCCGCGTCGAGCGACGCGGCGACGAGCGCGGCCGTCGCCGGCGAGACGGCCGTCGACGCGCCGCTTGCGGCGTTGATCCGGGCTATCTCGCTGGTCGCGTTCTCGGGGGCCAGCAGCTCGTCCAGTTCGAGGACGCGCTGCCGGCAGGCGTTTGCCGCGTCGTCAGCGACGGCTTGGCTGACGGCGTGCACGGTGAGGGTCATGCCGGTGTCCATAGCCGTGAAGGAGCTGGTGGCCGTTGTGGTCGGGACGTCCGCCCCGTCGGGCTCGCCGCCCACGCATCCGACGGGGCCGACGGCCAGCGCAGCGCCCAGCGCGCACGCGAGCAGCGCAGCAAACGCTCGTCCGGTCCAAGAACGACGGGACGAGCGGGTGGTTCGGTTCTGTCGCGCGAAACGCTTCACCATGGCATCACTGGAACACCAGTTTGCTGATGGCATGGGTCGGGCACACTTCGATGCACGTTCCGCAGCCGATGCACGTGTCCGTGTCGATGCGCGCGAGGTTGTTCTCCACAGTGATCGACTGGGTGGGGCAGGTTTTTCCGCGCACTTCTGGCAGCCGATGCAGCCCACGCTGCACACCTTGCGCGTTTTCGCGCCTGCCATGGTGTTCTTGCACGTCACTACGGAGGCGGTTGGCGACGAGGCCTGGTCGACCATCGAGATGATGCCGCGCGGGCATATCTTCGCGCACGTGCCGCAGCCGGTGCAGGCTGCCGTGTCGATGCGCGCCACGCCGTTCTCCACGACTATGGCGTCGAACGGGCACGCTTCGGCGCAGTCGCCGTAGCCGAGGCAGCCGAACGGGCACGACAAGCTGCTGTACGACAGCGTGCTAAACACGCGGCAGCTGGGACGCCCTTGAACACGAGCTGCGGGTCGATATGGTCGAGCGAGCCTTGGCAGGCCACGAACGCTTCGCGCTGCACCACGCCCGTGGACTCCACGCCCAGGTACGCGGCCAGCGCCTGCGCGACGCGGTTGCCGCCGGTGGTGCAGGCGTTGGGCGGCGCGCCGTTCATCATGGCCTTCGCGTACTGCTCGCAACCGGGGTGGCCGCAGGCACCGCAGTTGACGCCCGGCAGGATGCTCATGAGGTAGGTGAGGCGCTCGTCCTCGCCGATGGCCAGCTTGCGCGAGACGATCAGCAGCAGCACCGACCCTACGAGGCCGACGGCGGCCATGAGCGCAACGGTCCAAACGACAGTGTCCATTCGTCCCCCTTCCTACAGCACGCCGAACAGGTTGTCGGCCACGCCCGCGAAGCACATGAAGCTCAAGGACACCAGGGCCGCGGAGATCAACGTGATGGGCATGCCCTTGAACGCCTTGGGCGGCTCGGCCTCGTCCACGCGCCGGCGCACGCCGCTGAACAGCACCATCGCCAGCAGGAAGCCCAGACCGGCGCCCAGCGCGGCCACGAGCGCTTCCGGATAGTTGTAGCCTTCGTCCACGGCGAGGATGGTCACGCCCAGCACCGCGCAGTTCGTGGTGATCAGCGGCAGGTACACGCCCAGCGCCTCGTGCAGCGCGGGAAGAAAGTAGCGGATGACGATTTCCAGCATTTGCACGAGCACGGCGATGACCAGGATGAACGCGATAGTTTGAAGGTAGCCCAGCCCCAGCGCGTTCAGCAGCTGCTGCAAGGGCCACGTGACGGCGGTGGCAAGCACCATGACCACGGTCACCGCGCAGCCCATGCCCGCGGCCGAGTCAAGCTTTTTCGACACGCCGAGGAACGGGCAGATGCCCAGGAACTTCACCAGCACGTAGTTGTTGACCAGGATCATGCTGAATAGGATTGCGGCGTACTCGGCCATTATGCCTCACGCTCCTTCAGGTCGCACATCTGACACGACGCGCACACGTCTTCCTGCGATGCGATGGCCTCGTCTTCCGGCTCTCCCGCGCGCCGCTTGCGGCGCATCTCGAAGACCACCGAGATGGCGATCAGCACGCCCAGCACGGCGAAGCCGCCCGGGGGCATGATGAACACGGTCATGGGCTCGACGATGCCGAGGAGGATAGGGAAGCCCAGCAGGGTGCCCGCGCCCAAGAGCTCGCGGATGGCCGACATGAGGACGAGCGTGAGGGTGAAGCCCGCGCCCATGCCGAGGCCGTCGAGCGCCGCGTCCTTCACCGGGTGCTTCGAGGCGAACACCTCGGCGCGGCCCAGCACGATGCAGTTCACCACGATAAGCGGCAGGTAGATGCCCAGCGCCTGATTGAGGTCGGGCAGGTACGCCTCGACGACCATCATGACGATGGTCACGAACCCGGCGATGACCGTGATGAAGGCGGGCAGGCGCATGGTGGTGGGAATGATGTTGCGCAGAAGCGACACCACGATGCCGGAGCAGACGAGCACGAACGTGGTGGCCACGCCCATGCCGATGCCGTTCGTGACGGCCGTGGTCACGGCGAGAGTGGGGCACAGGCCCAGCATCTGGCGCAGCGTGGGGTTCTCGATGAGCAGGCCCTTGCTGAACACGGAAAGCGCCGAGGGCTTTTGGTCGATGGCTGCCATTATGCTGCTCCCTTCTCCGTCGAGGTTGCGGCGGCGGCAGGCGCCTCGCCGGCAGCGGATCGATAGGCTTCGATGGCCTCGTTCACGGCGGCCAAGGCTGCTTTGGACGAGATGGTGGCGCCCGTGACGGCATCGATGTCGTCGATGGTCAGGGGCTCGGCGGCGCGGCCGAGGAACTGGTCGGTGAAATCGGGCAGCTGCACCTTCGTGCCCAGCCCGGGCGTCTCGGTGTTGTCCATGCCGATGACGTTCGCGATGGTGCCCTCGTCGTCGAAGGCCACGGCCATGGGAACCTGGCTGGAGTATCCCTTCGACTGCGCGATGACGGCGTAGCCCAAATCGTCGTCGGCTTCCATGAGCGCGGTCACGCCGGGCACGTCGCAGGACAGCGCCTCGAAGTCGGTCGCCTCGGGGATGAGCGCGTTGTAGGTCGCCCAGGCGCGCGCCTCGCGGTTCGCCGTGATGGTGGGCAACGTGAGGTTGTCGACCGAGCCCAGCAGGAATCCTACGATGGCGCAGATCAGCACGAGGACGACGGCTGGCTTCACCAGGCTGTTCCAGAGGGTTGGAGCGGGCGCGGCGGGAGTGTCGGGTGCGTTCGCCATCATTCGCCTCCTTCTTTCTTCGCGCGGGCAAAGCGGCGCTTCTTCTCGCCGCCCAACGGCGTGGTTGCCGTGAGCGAGTCGATGTACGGCACCACGAGGTTCATGAGCAGGATGGAGTACGCCGCGCCCTCGTTCATGTTCCCCCAGAAGCGGATGAGGCACGTGATAAGCCCAAGGCCCACGGCGAAGATCACCTGGCCTTTGAACGTGGTGGGCGAGGTCGTGTAGTCGGTCGCCATGAATACGGCGCACAGCAGCAGTCCGCCTGAGAACACCTGGGTGGCCACGTCGTGGCCGGTGAGCAGGCTGCACACGATGACGGTGCCCACGTACACGCCCGGGATGGTGAACGTGACGGTGCGCGTGACCAGAAGCCAGGCGAAGCCCAGCAGGATGGCGATGCCGCACGTCTCGCCCAGCACGCCGGGGTGCACGCCGAACAGGAGGTCCATGAACGGCAGCTGCGCGGCGCCCGGGGCCAGCGGCGTGGCGGAGCTCACGGCATCGACGCCGGTTGCGCCGGGGAGGAAACCCTGGGGCGCGGCGTAGTTCGTCATGGCCGCGGTGAACGACACCGACAGCACGATGCGGGCCACGATGGCCGGGTTCGCGAAGTTGCGCCCGATGCCGCCGAACAGTTCCTTCACCACGACGATGGCCACGAACGAGCCGATCACCGCCATGTACAGCGGGATGGTGGAGGGTAGGTTGAAGGCCAGCAGCAAGCCCGTGACCACGGCGGACAGGTCGCCTGCCGTCTGGGGGGTCTTGCGCAGCAGGCACCATAGGTACTCGAACAGCACGCAGGCCGCCGTGGTCACGGCGGTAACCAGCAGCGCCCGCCAGCCGAATATCACGAACGAGGCGATCAGCGTGGGCACGAGCGCTATCACCACGTTCAGCATGACCTTCTGCGTGGTGATGCCGTCGAACACGTGCGGCGGCGTCGAGAGGACAAGCGGTCGTTTCGTCGTATGTTCCATCTAGCCCCTCCTTGCCATCTCGGCGCGCATGAAGTCGCGCGCAAGTTTGCTTGTCTGGGCGAGCGGCTGTTTGGCTGGACAGACGAACGAGCAGGTGCCGCAGCCCATGCACAGATCTGCCATGAGGTCGTCGAGCTTCTTCGCGTCCTGGACCGTGTACGCCTTCTTGATGGCGATGGGCGACAGCTGCATGGGACACGAGTTCGTGCAGCGACCGCAGCGGATGCATGCGGTGGTGGCGGGCTGTTCCATGGCGTCTTTGCTGAACACGAGCACGCCGTTGTTCTGGCGGATGACCGGGTAGTCCATATCGATCTGGGCGTTGCCCATCATGGGTCCTCCCAGCACCACCTTGTGCGGCTCCTTCGTCAGCCCGGCGAATTCCATGACGTCGCGCAGGCGCGTGCCGATGATGATGTTCGCGTTGCAAGGGCGAGCGATGGCGTCGCCTGAAACGGTGAAGCGTCTTTTGACGAGGGGCATCCCTGTTTTCAGGAAGCGTCCGATGGAGGCCATGGTGGTCACGTTGTTCAACATGACGCCCACGTCGGTCTGGCGCTTTCCGCGCGGGACGACGCGTCCCGTGGCATTGTGCACGAGCACGTTCTCGGCTCCCTGCGGGTAGCGGCTGGGCAGCGCCTTCACCTGGATGGACGAATCGTCCTTCGTGAGCTCGCGCATGAGCTCGATGGCCTTGGGCTTGTTGCTCTCGATGCAGATCATCGCGTTCGGAATGCCGAGGTGCCTGCATGTCTCGCGAATGCCGAACAGCACGTCGTCGGGGCTCTCCATCATCTCGCGGTAGTCGGTGGACAGGTACGGCTCGCATTCCGTGGCGTTCACCACGTAGAGGTCGATCTCCTCGAGGTTGGGCGGCGCCAGCTTGATATCGGTGGGGAAGCCCGCGCCGCCCAGGCCCACCAGACCGCTTTTCTTTATTGCCGCGAGGAACGACGCCTGGTCGGTCACCTCGGGGGGTGCCACCGTGTCCGCGACGGTCTGGGCGCCGTCGGATTCGATGATCACCGTCGTGTCGGTTTTGCCGGTCGAATAGAAGACGGGCTGTATGGCCTTCACGGTGCCCGACACGCCGCTGAAGATGTCGGCGGACAGACCCCGCGGCGCGTGCCCGACGAGGCTGCCCACGTCCACGTGGTCCCCTTTCTTCACGACGGGTTCGCACAGCGCTCCGATATGCTGCTGCATGGGCAGCACGATTTCGCTTGGGACGGGCATGTCGATGGTTTCCAGTTCCGCCGTGTCCTTGCGATGGGGCACGACGGCGCCTCGCGTGCGTCGGAATCGCGACAATAGGGCGGTGGCGTTCATGGGCGTTCACTCCCCTCGAAGGGCGTTGGCTGGCGCGGTTGGCCGGTGCGCGGATAGGACTGAGCCTCACCTGGCCGTTTGCGGGCAAGGCGAAGCGCTCAACTCGTTGCGTTATGAGATGCTGGTCATCCTACGTGAGCCGCACGTCCGATTCCAGGAATCGTCGGTGAAGGGAAACCACGTCGCTCGCCAAAGGCGCGTGCGCCGATTCTCGCGTGCGCAATTCGCCGGTGGACGGTGCCGCTCACGATGGCGCGGCATGCGTCCGGGGACCGATGCCTTCCATGCTGCGCCGGTCGCCCGCCCCTCTTTGGCCGCTCTCTCTAAAAATAGAGAACATAAGTTCTTAAATTCCCGATCAAAGCATTCTGCAGTGTGATATACTGCGTCTATTCGCCCCTGAAGCTAGGAGGATGCCCATGGCGGCTTGGCACGAGCTGTTTCCCCTCGATCGCGAGCCGACGATGGAAGACATCGCCGGCTATATCGACCATCCCCTGTGGGACGCGTTCACCGCGTTCGTCGACGAAAGCTACGGCGCGAAACCGCGCATCGAGTACAGCCGATGCGGCGGCGCTCCGGGTTGGAACGTGAAGTACAAGGCGCGCGGCCGCGCGCTGTGCACGGTATATCCGCGCGACGGCTTCTTCATCTGCATGGTGTCGGTGGGCTCGAGGGAGAAGGATGAGGCCGAGGCGCTGCTCGCGACGGCCGACCCGTACGTGCGCGCCCTGTACGAGCGCTCGGCCGACAGCAGCATGGGCCGCTGGCTCATGATCGAAATAACCAGCGAGGGCATATTGCGCGACGCCGAGGCGCTCATGCTCTTGCGCGCCGCGCCAAAAGGAGCGCGCTCATGATGCGAGACCCCGAACAGACCATCGGCAACCTCATCGACCGTCAGAACACCTCCTTCGTCGGCTCGGTGGACGAGGACGGCTACCCCGAGATCAAGGCCATGCTGCCGCCGCGCAAGCGCGAGGGCATCCGCACGTTCTACTTCACGTCGAACACCCCGTCCATGCGGGCCGCGCATTACCGCGCTCATCCGCAGGCGTGCATCTACTTCGTCGACCGGCGGTTCTTCCGCGGCGTCATGCTCAAGGGCACGATGGAAGTGCTCGAAGACGCGTGGGCCAAGGAGCTGATATGGCTCGACGGCGACGAAACGTACTATCCGCTGGGGGTGACCGATCCCGACTACTGCGTGCTGCGCTTCACGGCCGAGCGAGGCCGCTACTACCAGAACTTCAGCTCCGAGGATTTCGCCGTGCCGGTTGCGTGACCTGCCAGCTGGGTGCCGCGAGAGCTACCGGCGGTTCTGCTCGCGGTAGCGCGCGAGCGCCGCGTCGTAGCTGCCGGCCGTCTTTTTGAAGTAGATGCCGTACCCGACGGCGGCAAGGGCGAAGATGGCGAGGAAGGTGATGAAGAACGACGCGACCACCTCGATTTCATGGGGGAACCAATTGCCGAACCAACCGCAGGCGAACAACATGCCCGCGCTGGTGACGGCGAACCCGGTGAGTCGCAGCGGATAGGCCAGCTTTTTGAGGATGAGGCCGCTGAACCAGAAGCCCTGCAAGAAAGAGAAGCCGATGCAGGCGACGAGCAGGGTGAGCGTGATGGTGAGCCCTTGCGTGTCTGCGCCCGAGAGGCCGGCGTAGTAGTAGGCCGTCGGCAGGCTCAGCGTCATGAAGATGGTGAACATGACGCAGGTGCCAAGAACGAATTGCTTGAGAAACGGTTTCATGGGATGCTCCTTTGCAGAGGTGGGCGGGGTTCGTTAGAGGTCGAGCTTGCGCTTGATGGTGGGCGCGTATTGGCGCGAGACCATCACCGATTCGCCGTTGTCCAGCAGCAGCTGCAGCCGCGCGTTGAGGGCGGGGCGGATGGCGACCACGTGGTCGAAGTTCGCCAGCAGCTGCTTCGATGCGCGTACGAATTCGGTGCCGGCCAGCTTGTCCTCCAGCTCGTACAGCCGAAGCGGCGTCTGATACACGGCGTCCTCGGTGTACAGGAACGTGCGGCTGTCCACCGTCTCGGCGTAGCAGACGTCGTCGATGTCGAGCCGATAGGTAGCTCCGTCGCGCTCGCCGGCGAGCTTGCGGTCGAAGGCATTCAGCCCGGCGACGATGCGCTGCACACGCTCGTCGATGCGCGGGCACGCCAGCGTGACCTCGATATCGGCGAGCCGGGGGTTCTCGGTGATGGTGACGTTCATGGATGTGCCTAACGTTGGGGCGGTCAGATGGTTGGCCAACGCCGTCAGTATGCCGAAAGCGCTGCTCGCGCACAAGGCCGTCCGACGTGTGTTGCATGGACGCGCTCCCCAGTTGCACCGGCGGGCGCTCTCTTGGTATGATGCCCGTGCGAAGGTAAAAACACGGTCCGGCTGGTAGTCCGGACGCGAAGCCGCCGCCGCGCTCGCTCGCATCGTCGGCTTCGTCAGTAACCTGCCTCCTTGGTTGTCCGTCCTTCGCGCAGCAACCACATACAAGGAGGTTCAACCATGCAGGTCATCACCTCGATCACGCTGACCGTGCTTCATGACGGCCAATTCTGGGTCGGTATCTTCGAGCATGCGGACGAGGGCCGCTATGGCGCGTGCCGCGTCGTGTTCGGCGCCGTCGAGCCTGCCGACGTCGAGCTGTTGGAGTTCGTCGTGCGCCGGTGGGCGACGCTTTCGTTCGACATGGCGGCCGATCCGTCTGCGACGGCGGATGCCGTGCTCTCCCATGCGAACCCGAAGCGTCGTCAGCGCGAGGCGCGCAAGCTCGTGGAGCGAGCCGGCGTCGGCACGAAAGCCCAGCAGGCCATGAGCGTCAGTTACGAGGCGCGCAAAATCGAATCCAGAGCCTTGGCCCGCGAGGCTCGCCAAGCGCAAGCCGAGCGTCGATTCGCTCTCAGGCGGCAGAAACGAAAGCAGAAGCATCGCGGAAAGTAGAGGCCTGGAATCCTCATTCTCCCTTGATGCTCTGCGTGGCGTGCCGCTTCCCGCGCTGCGACGCGAGAGGTCATGCGAAGGGACGCGCGCTGGCGGTCGTTTTGCGTCCTTACCCGTATATATCAGGGGAAATATCTTTCATGCACGGTATACTCAAAGCAAACGCCCCAAGAGGGCGCGGCAAAAAGGAGGATGACATGCAGCCACCCTCGACACTGCTTCTCTCCACCGGGGAGTTTGCTCGGATGTGCAACGTCAGCAAGGAACTGCTCATCCATTACGACAAGGTCGGTTTGTTGAAGCCGAAGGTAATCGGCAAGAACGGTTACCGCTACTATTCGCTCAAGCAGCTGTACCTTATGGACGCCATTCGGTTCTTCCTCGATACGGGCATGTCCATGAAAGAGGTGAAGACCTATCTCGATAACCGTACCACCGACCTCTTCCTCGAGGCCACGCAGGCGGGCATCGAGAAGATGAAGAAGCAGCGCGATGTGTTGGACGCGCGCATCGGGATGATCGAGAAGATGCGCTACATCACCCAGCGCGCTTTGCTGTTCCCGAAGGATAAACCGAGACTGTCGTTCTGGGACGAAACGTGGCTCATCACGACCGACGTAAAGCCTGAGCGCACGCAGCAGGCGTTCGCCCAGGCCGTGAGCGAGCATGCCGAGTTTTGCAAATCGTCTGCCGGCGTGACGAAGTTTCCCCTGGGTCGTATCGTGCACTTTCCTTGTTCCGATCACCCTGAAGACTTCGTCTACACGAAGCTCATCACCTGGATCTCGCCCCCTTCCCACCCCGCGCTTCTGGAGGGTCGTCTGGCGTGCAAACCGCGGGGCAATTACGCGGTCATTCTTCATAGGGGCGGCACGAGCACGGTTGCGCGATCCTATGCCAAGCTGCTGGACTACGTCAAAGAAGAGGGTCTCGATCTCGTGGGGCCGGTGTACGAGTTCGATATGAACTCGTATCTCATGTCCGACTCTGCGGACGACTACCTGTTGCATATCTCGGTGCTTGTCGATATGTAAGCCGCCCGACGCGAAACCGCCCGCGATCCGTTCGACGGATCGCGGGCGGTCCTTCGTGCGCGAGCGGGCCTTCTAGGCGCTCATGCGCTTCGTCTCTTGGATGAGTTCGTGCACCACGGAAGGCTCGGACAGCGTGGAGATGTCGCACAGATCCTCCGTCTCCTGCGCGGCGATTTTCCGCAGGATGCGTCTCATGATTTTACCGCTGCGCGTTTTCGGCAGCGCGTTGGCGAAATGGATGACATCGGGCGTGGCGATGGGCCCGATGATCTCCCGTACGTGCACGAACAGGCGGTCGCGCAGGTCGGCGTCGATGACCGTTCCCTCTTTGACGGTGATGTAGGCATAGATGCCCTCGCCCTTCACCGGATGCGGGTACCCTACGACGGCTGCTTCTGCGACCTGCGAGTACGAGACGAGCGCGCTTTCAACTTCGGCCGTGCCGATGCGGTGGCCCGACACGTTCATCACGTCGTCGATGCGACCCGTGATCCAGAAGTAGCCATCCTCGTCTCGATAGGCGCCATCGCCCGTGAGGTAGTAGCCGGGGGTGGGGAAGTACACGTCTTTGTGAGCCTTCGCGTTGCCGTACACGCCCAGCATCATGCCCGGCCATGGCCTCGTCAGCACGAGACTGCCGCGCTCGCCGGCATCGGCCTCGGCTCCGTCCGCTCCGATGACCCTCGGTTCTATGCCGAAGAACGGTAGCGCCGCCGATCCTGGCTTCATGTCCACCTGCGCCCGGGCTATCGGAGGTGATCATGATGCCGCCCGTCTCGGTTTGCCACCACGGTGTCGACGATGGGGCACATGCCGTGACCGACGGTGGAGTAGTACCACATCCAAGCCTTCGAGGTGATGGGCTCGCCTACCGAGCCGAGCAGCCGCAAGGTCGAGATGTCGTGCTCGTTCACCCAGCGGTCGCCGTCTTTCATCATGGAGCGCACTGCGGTCGGGGCCGTGTACAGGATGTTGACGCCGAACTTCTCAACGATCTCCCAGAAACGGTCGGGCTTGGGGAAGTTGGGCACGCCTTCGAACATGAGCGACGTCGTTCCGTTCGACAACGGCCCGTACACGAGGTAGGAATGACCGGTGATCCAGCCGGCGTCGGCCGTGCACCAGAAAATGTCATGCTCTTTGAGGTCGAACACGTACTTCGAGGTGAGGGTGGCGTAAAGCAGATAGCCGCCGGTGCCATGCAGGATGCCCTTCGGTTTCGCCGTGCTGCCGCTCGTGTAGAGGATGAACAGGGGATCGTTCGCTTCCATCCGCTCCGGCTCGCATTGGGGCGCCTCGGGAGCAAGCACGTCGTCCCACCAGAAATCGCGCCCCGCCTTCATGGCCGTGCGTTTCTCGATGCGGCGTACGACGACGCAGCTCTCGACCTGGGGGCACATGTCAAGGGCTTTATCGCAGATTTCCTTGAGTCTCAGGATCTTGCCCGAACGGTATCCGTAGTTTGACGTGATGACCACCGTGGCACCCGAGTCGACGATGCGATCCTTCAGCGATTCGGCGCTCAGGCCGCTGAACACCACGCAGTGGATAGCGCCGATGCGAGCGCACGCCAGCATGCTGATCGCGAGTTGGGGGACCATGGGCATGTACAGCACCACGCGATCGCCCTTTCGCACGCCGAGGCGGCGGAGCATGTTCGCCGCCTTGCACACCTCGCGATGCAGACGCTGGTAAGTGTAGACGTCCACCTCTTCGGTGGGCTCGCCCTGCCAGATGAGCGCGGCTTTGTTCCTGCGCGGCCCGTTCAGGTGGCGATCGATGCAGTTGCAAGATGCGTTAAGCTCCCCGCCGCGGAAGTAGCGCACGAACGGCTCATCCGAATCGAAATCGTATTCCTCGACGGCGTCCCACGGTTTGAACCAGTCAAGGTGCTCGGTGGCCATATCGGCCCAAAAAGCCTCAGGATCGGCGATGGAGCGGCTGTACAATGGCGTCGTAGTCCTGTCGGCTTTTGATGAGGGCGTTGTAGCTGAATTCGGGCGAGGGCTCGATGGACGTTTCGTTTTGGAGCATTTGTCTGATGAAGGCGTTGCGGGTGTTGCGGTTCATTGAGGACTCCCTTCTTGCGCGGACCGCGAGAAAATCGAAAAGGATCAGGCCACCATCGGGTAGTGGTCGGGGGCGCAGGCGCCGATGCTCGACAGCAGGTCGGGACGGCGATGCGCGAGGTGGGCACAAGCGTCTTCGAGCAATACGGTCTCGTGGATGCTCGTGCAGGAGTACAGAGCCTCGCACAGCGCGCCTACCGAGGTGACGTCGCAGTGGGAAGGCCAATCGTAATCGCTCATGTCCATGAGCGCGACTGCGAAGGCGATGAGGCTCTTCTCGCTCAAACAGGCGACGAGGCGCTGCGCGTCGCGAACGTCGAGGGGCGTGCGATCGCATAGCTCGTCGATGCGGTGCAGCGCGTTTCTCCTGACGAAGCTGGGACCGTTGCCGGCGGCGATGGCAAGCAGGAGGTCGATGTCGTCGATGGAAGATACGGCTACGATCTTGGCTACGCGGCTCACGTCGACGTTCGAGAGAAAGGCCATAAGCTCGGGGTCGCGCATCTCGCTCAGCGCCGCGCGCAGAGCCTCGCCGCGGAGTTTCCCGATGGAAACGGCCTTCCGGGCGCTGACTGCGTCGAGCAGTTCGTTCGAGGTCCAGAGTTTCCGTACGCTCATCTCTTTGTTCGCTACCTTCATTGTCGTCCTCCTCTTCGTTCGATGGGAATGGGGATCGGATTCGCGCGGTGACGTACGGCCATCATGGGGGCTGTAACGATTACAGGGTCAACGAGCGCGCGGCGACTATGCCCGCGATTGGCGGGTTCTCGGCTGCGAACGGCGATTTACATGCTTAGAACAGGCTCGTCTGCGCTCCCATAGGTTGGGAGGGCTTGTAGGCGGCGATGATGTCGGACATGCGCCAAAGCAGACCGTGCTGCTTGCACAGCGAGCGGAAGAGGGCGCGGTTCTCGGTTGCGCGGGGGCTGTTGCAGAAGTATCGGTCGCCGAATGCCGCGCGATAGCGCTCGGGCAGCGTGGGATCCACGGCTGCGATGCGGTCGAGGAAGTGGTCGCGCTGGCGGTCGCGCATGGTGACGCCCGTCATATGGTAGACGAACCGCGCGCCAGCCGCTGCCGCGCCTTCCACCACGCCGCGCACCGTGGCATCGTCGTCCGTCGCAAACGGCAGCGTCGGCGTGAATAGCACGCCGCAGAACACCCCGGCGTCCGCCAGCTCGGCCAGCGCGGCGAAGCGCTCGCTAGGCGAGGGCGCGTGCGGTTCGATGATGCGCGCCAGCTGGTCGTCGGCCGTGGTGACGGTGATCTTCGCGATGGCCCCGCCCGCCGCTCCGATGGCGCTCAGCACGTCGATGTCGCGCGTGATAAGCGTGCTCTTCGTGTCCACCGACACGCCGAAGCCGAATTCCTCGATCAGCTCCAACGCACCGCGCGTCACGCGCAGAGTGCGCTCGAACGGGTTGTACGTGTCGGACATGGCGCCGACGCCCACGATGCCTCGCACGCGGCGGCTGCGCAGTTCGCGCTGCAGGATGGCCAATGCGTCGAACTTGACGCTCACCTGGTCGAAGTCGTCGATGCGGTAGCATTCGCTTCTGCTGTCGCAGTAGATGCAGCCGTGGCAGCAGCCGCGGTACAGGTTCATGTTGTAGTCGATGCCGAACCATTCGTTGCCGTCGTAGCGCACTTTCTGGAGGATCGAGCGCGCGCGGACGACGGGGCAGGGCGCGGCGGCAGAGGCCGCGTCGCTCATGCGGACGCGGGCTTCACGGGATGGCGGATCACCGTCTTGAGGTTCTCCGGCTTGGTGCGGCGCGGATCGCCCAGGTAGATCTCGTGGTGCAGGCGCACTGCGGGCACGCCTCCGTGCGCATCGAGCGCGTCCAGCATGGCCTCGCTGCTCGCTGGGTTCGCGATGTCGTCGACCATCCTGGACGCGGGTGACGAACTCCTCCATCTGCGCGATGGTGGCGGGCTCGTCGTCGTACGGTCCCTTGTGCATGATCTGCGCGCACGGTCCTTCGGCGAACCGCACGAGGCGGGCTCGCCGCAGATCGAGCTCGGGCTTCTTCGCCGCGACCTGCTCGGCGGTCCAGGCGAACACTTCGGGCGTGACGAAGTCGGGCTGGCGGATGAGCGAGATCCAAGAGAGCGCGTCCTTTTCCAAAATGCGCTGCCCGTCGAACGCTTCGTCGCTTGTCCACCACAGGCCTTCAAGCGGAGGCACCGTGTAGTCGAAGTAGCCGTCGGGCTGCCAGGCGCCCATCTTCGACATCTTGATGGTGTACGAGAAGGCGTACAGCAGGCCCATCGCACCGGCGTACGAGCCGTTTTCCTCGTTCGGGTTGCCCGTGCCGGCCACCGCGATGAAGCTCATGGGCGGCACGTCGATGAGCTCGGGCTTGGTCTTCGGCAGGTAGAGGTCCTTGTACTCTTTCTTGAAATCGAACGCCATGCTTCCTCCTTCAGTTCCCGTCGGCTTGCTCGGCGATCTCGCGCTGCAGCTTCTTCGTGAGCTTGCCGAGCACGAGGCTGTACGAGTGATCGCACAGGTCGCGCAGCAGCTCGTCGGGCACATCGCCGATCCAGTCGTGTCCCATCGGGGCTCCTCGTCGGTTTAAGGTCTCGAGCCAGTATGACAGGTGCGGCGGTCCCGCGCACGCGAGACCGCCTCCGCGACGGGCGCGTTTACCTGAGCGCTACGAACACGTCGATGTCGGCGCAGGACATGTCCTCGCCGGGCAGGTACGCCTCGAAGTCCACGGTGAACGCGCGCTGCGCCCCCAGCTCCTCGTCGGCCCAGATCTCCTCCCAGGCTTTCTGGACGCTGGTCACGCAGTCGCCGCCGCGGATAGCGATCTTCGCGTAGCGGCCTGCGGCGATGGTCTGCGCCTCCATGCCCTCGGGCGCCTCGGCGGGCGTCTCGCAGCCCACGAGCAGCTCGTAGCTCATGTCGCTCATGTCGTAGCCGTAGTACAGCGCGAAGCAGCCGTAGGGCACGATGCGCACCTCGGGGATGGTGCGATCAAGGCCCTCGCCCATGAAACGCTGCCACAGCTGGCCGATGACGGCCGTTTCCTCGGGCGAGTTGTTGGACGCGCGGACGGTGGGACCGACGATGGTGCGTGCGGGAAGCTCGACGATTTCGTAGTGCATGGTTTCGTGTCCTTTCGTTGGATATGCTGACTAGGACACGATACCGAACAGAACCGGACAGGGCATGTCCGGTTTTACGAGAAAGATGCCGTGCGCGCTCGTCGGGTAGGAGCGTTGCCAAACCGGGCGTTTTCTGCCATCTTGTCGCAAGCCTATGATCAGGTGAAACAGTATGTTTCTCCTGGTCAGAAGCGTGGTAAAAAACGACCGTATTGGTAATGTGGCTGCCCCGACTGCCCCTCGCGGCGCGGTTCGCGTTGCAAGTTGATGGCGTTTTCCGAGGCGGCGCCCACTTGTGCTATCCTGTTCCGCTGCGAAGCAACCGATCGAGCGAAATGCGGGCCCATGGAATTCAGAACGCTGCACTTGGAAGATAAAGCCGCCGTCAACGACGTGCTCCTGCCTCTCGGCCGCAACGATTCCGCGCTCGGGTTCGCCAACCTCTACTCGCTTACCGAGAAGTACGGAACGCAGATCGCGCTCGAGGACGGCGTGCTCTACGTGCGCCAGCTCGATCGCATCCCCGGCGCCGTCGCGTACTATCCGCCGCTGGGCACGCTCGACATCGCCGACGACGTGCGCACGCTCATGCGCGAGGCGCAAGCCGAAGGTCGCAGGCTGCACCTCGTGGGCCTGTCGCCGAAGGAGAAGGAGCAGCTCGAGGCCGACCTGCCGGGTGCCTTCGAATTCTCTTCCGACCGCAACTTCGCCGACTACCTCTACCTTACGAAGACTATCGCGGCTTACGAGGGCCCGGGCCTGGCGAAGAAGCGCCGAGAGACGAACAAGTTCTTCCAGCTGTACGGCAGCGAGGCGTCCTTCGAGCCCATCGCCCTCGACCATATGGACGAGCTGCGCGCCTACCAGCAGGTTTGGTTCGAGACGAGCCGCCGTCGCGGCACCGACGAGCACCCCCTCGAGCTGGAGCATCGAAAGATCCTGCTCGACATGAACCACTTCGAGGAGCTCGACCTCGAAGGCATCCTCTTGCGCATCGGCGGCACCGTCGAAGGCTACGCATACGGCAGCGTGCTGCCCGGCGGCGCGTTCGACGTTATGGTGCTCAAGGGCAACCTCGACTTCCGTTTCGTGTGGCGCGCCCTTCTGCGCGAGCTCGCGCGCTACTGCGTCGACAAGGCGACCTACCTCAACCTGGAAGAGGATCTCGGCCTGCCCGGCCTGCGCGAGAACAAGCTGAGCTACCAGCCCTGCGCCCTCATGGAAAAGTACCAAGGCCGCTTGCTCTAGCGCTGCCGCAGCAGAAGAATTGCGCAAGGTCGGTGAATCGTCGCGCGACCGTCGAGTCGCCGTGAGGGCGCCGTCGCCCGATGCTGATTCCTCGCCGGCTTTTCGGACGGGCTCGTTGTCGGAACTTCTTCGTCGAGGCAGTTCGCTAGAGGGGGAGGAGGGATATTCCGCCTGACGTCGCATGGCGTCTCTACAGTCGAGCGCCCCGGTTTCGGCCGGGGCGCTCGACTGCAGCAGGAACGAGGGGAGCTATTTGAGGATGCGTCGTGTGGCGAGCGCGGCGCCTGCGATCGCGGCGATGCCGGCTGCTCCAAGCGCCACGCCGAGCGGCGCGTTCGTGGTGCCGTCGCCCGTCTGGCTGAGCTTCGAGGTTTTTGCGGCTGTTTCGTTGCCGTTCTTCTCGTCTCCGTCGGCCTTGGGCAGGTTGACGGGCTCCTGCGCAGGGGCGGTTGGCTCTTCAAGGGAGGGCTTGCTGCTGTTCGCCACTTCTTTCGTCGGCTCTTGCAGACCTGATCCCGGCGTCGTTTCCGGGCTTTCGGGCGGCGTCGCGCTCTCCGGAGGCTTTGTTTCCTCGGGCGGCGTCGTTTCGGATCCAGCGGGAGGCGTCGTGTTCTCGGGGTTCGACGGCGATGCAGGCGGAGTTGGAGCCGCGCTGTCTCCGTCCGGCTTCGGGGTTTCGTCGGGATCGGCCTGTCCGGCGCCGTCGTTCGCGGGCGGGGCGGGTTCGTTCGGAGCGCTCGGCGGGTTCCCTTCGGGCGCTGCCGGCGGGTTCACCTCGGGCGGCAGGACGCTCTCGGGCGGTTTCGTCTCGCCCGAAGGCGCATCTCCGCTGCCTTCCTCGGGAGGGGTGTTCCCGACCGGCGGAACCGCAGGGGAATCCGCAGCAGGGGGCTCTTCCTCGACAGGAGGCACGGTGGGCTTCTCGGGAAGCAGGCTCAGGCACAGCTCCTTTTCCTGTTTGTACCTGTTCGTCCAGCCTTCGTGGTACTGCGGCTGGCCGTGGTAGAACTCGGCCACGTGCGCTATCACGTAATCGCACAGCGTGGTGACGAACTGTTCGTCGGTCATGTCGTTCGTCAGCCCGGCGCCGGGGTAGTTGTAGCTGTTGTAATACGTTCCGTTCACGTAGCCGTCGGACCAACCGCCCACGAATTTGTGCCATCCCGACGTGCCGAACAGGTTCGCCAGGCCCCAGCAAAGGCCTTTGACGCTGTCGGCGCGATTCGAGATGTCGATGCCGCGGCTTGCGAGGTACGTTTCAGCGGGGACGTAGTAGTTGTCGTATGCGAAGGTGTCCTGCAGTGCCGAGAACTCCGCGGGGTCGGCGGCGTATGCCGCATGCCAGGATTCGTTCAATTGCTGGCCGATGTCGGTCAGCCGATCCGCGTTCCCGTCGTACAGGTCTCCCGAAATGTTCGCGCTGGGAACCCAGGAGAACATCCAGTACTTGACCGGGTCGAAATTGTAGCAATAGGAAATAAAGCTTTTGAGCGAGTATCGGTTGTCGAATTGATAGTAGCCCATTGCATGGTAGCCATCGCCCCATGAGAGCCCCTGGTCGTAGTTCTGGTTGCTCTCGAATCGGGCGAAGTACTTCATCTCGTTCGAGAGGCTGCGCAGCTGCGTGTTGGCTGCCAGCGGGACGGCCAGCGTCCGTGCGATTGGCGCGACGGGGTTGTCGGAGTAGAAGTCGGCTTTATCGTAGCCATCGGGCTTGGCGGCCGCGCCCGAAGGGGCGGAGTCGGCGCCGCCGGCCGTTCCTCTAGCGGAATCGGCGGCGTTGGCGGACGCATCGTCTTCTGGGGCTTCGTCCGCAAAGGCCGCGCCCGGCAGCAGGCCGCACGCGAGGGAGAGCGAAACGCCCAAGGCGAGCGCCTTCGGCGTAGTGGATTGTCCCATGAGGACCTCCTGGTTCTGCAAGTATGCTGCGTTTCAAGTGCGTTCGTAGTGTGTTTGCGCGCCCGCGGGCGCGTTGAAACTTAAGTCTCGCACGCGATTGCGGGCGGAGCCAAGTCCCGATAGCCCGTTTCCACAGCTCCCTGACAAACAAAACAAACTTCAGCAGGGAGGTGAGCCTGATGATGAAGATCATCGTTTCGCCAAGTCAGCGACTTTTTTTGCGGGGCTTTCCAGCTCGGAATTCGTCGAAGGGGTCTTGAACCGGCAAAGCTATCCAGCTCGCATAGCGTCGGCGGAGCCTCGAATCGACCGAAGATGCCGTCCCGATGTCGGGATCGGCCTGAAACCATACTTGCATTCTCCCAGATAAAAGGGCAAATCAACAAAGAATTTCCACAGTTCGTAAAAATTTTTCTTGACTCGCCTTGACTTTCGACATATCTTAGGCAATTGCGACTTTTTCGCAGAAATGCGGGTGCACATGAAGGAGGAAAAGCCTCGTGGCTCAAGGAAAAACGACTGATCAGACCAGCCTTTACAGGGATCGGCGCAGCTTTGCGAAGATTCCGGACGTCATGGACGTCCCCAACCTCATCGCCATCCAGACGGACAGCTTTGAGTTTTTCAAGGGCGAGGGCCTGGCGCAAGCGTTCCAGGATATCAGCCCCATCGAGAACAACACCAAGGACATGTGCGTGGAGTTCGGCCGCCACGAGTTCGGCGAGCCGAAGTACACCGTGGACGAGTGCAAGGAGAAGGACGTCTCCTACCAGGCACCGCTGTTCGTGGAAATCCGCTTCATCAACCGCGAGACCGGCGAGATCAAGGAGCAGGACGTCTTCATGGGCGACTTCCCGCTCATGACGCCCCGCGGCACGTTCATCATCAACGGCACGGAGCGCGTCGTCGTCTCCCAGCTGGTGCGCTCCCCGGGCGTGTACTTCGCCTCCGAGCGCGACAAGGCGTCCGACAAGACGCTGTTCAACGCGAAGGTCATCCCCAGCCGCGGCGCGTGGCTTGAGTTCGAAACCGACAAGCGCGACATCCTGTCCGTGCGTATCGACCGCAAGCGCAAGCAGCCCGCGACGCTGCTCGTGCGCGCTCTCGGCCTGGCCGAGACGCGCGAGGAGATCATCGAGCTCCTCGGCAACGACGAGATGGTGCTGCGCACGCTCGACCGCGACCCGGCCACCACGAAGGAAGAGTCGCTGATCGAGCTGTACAAGCGCTTCCGCCCCGGCGAGCCGCCCACCATCGATTCCGCCCGCACGCTGCTGGAGGGTCTGTTCTTCAACCCGCAGCGCTACGACCTGGCGAAGGTCGGCCGCTACAAGATCAACAAGAAGCTGGGCTTCGACCCCGACTACGAGGCCTCCACGCTCACCGACGACGACATCGTGCGCACGATGCAGTACATCGTGGCGCTGCACGCCGGCGACGAGGGCGTGCAGACCGACGACATCGACCACTTCGGCAACCGCCGCATCCGCACGGTGGGCGAGCTGATCCAGAACCAGTTCCGCATCGGCCTGTCCCGCATGGAGCGCGTCGTGCGCGAGCGCATGAGCATGCAGGAGCCCGACGAGATCACGCCGCAGAGCCTCGTGAACATCCGCCCCATCGTGGCGGCCATCAAGGAGTTCTTCGGCTCCTCGCAGCTGTCCCAGTTCATGGACCAGACGAACCCCGCCGCCGGCATCACGCACAAGCGCCGTCTGTCGGCCCTCGGCCCGGGCGGCCTGTCCCGCGAGCGCGCCGGCTTCGAGGTGCGCGACGTCCACACGTCCCACTACGGCCGCATGTGCCCCATCGAGACGCCTGAAGGCCCGAACATCGGCCTCATCGGCTCGCTGGCCACCTACGCCCGCATCAACCCCTACGGCTTCATCGAGACGCCGTACCGCCGCGTCGTCGACGGCAAGGTCACCGACGAGGTGGACTACCTCACGGCCGACGAGGAGGAGAACTACACCATCGCGCAGGCCAACGACCTGTTCGACCCCGAGACGCGCAAGTTCGGCACGTTCGACGACCAGGGCGTGTTCCACGAGGCCGTCCGCGTGCTCTGCCGTACGAAGGACGCCGCCGGCGTGTTCGGCGAGCCCGACGAGGTGGCGCCCGAGCTGGTGAACTACATGGACGTGTCCCCGCGCCAGATGGTTTCGGTGGCCACCTCCCTCATCCCGTTCCTCGAGCACGACGACGCGAACCGTGCCCTCATGGGCTCGAACATGCAGCGCCAGGCCGTGCCGCTGCTGCGCCCCGACGCGCCGCTGGTGGGCACCGGCATCGAGCACCGCATCGCGGTCGACTCCGGCGAGATCCTGGTCGCCCAGAACCCGGGCGTCGTCGACTACGTGGACGGCCAGACCATCATCGTGCTGAACAACGACGGCGAGTACGACGAGTACCTCGTGCCGAAGTTCCAGCGCTCCAACCAGTCGGGCTGCATCAACCACCGCCCCATCGTCCGCAAGGGCGACGAGGTGCAGGCGGGCGACGTGCTGGCCGACGGCCCCAGCTGCGACGGCGGCGAGCTCGCGCTCGGCCAGAACCTCATGGTGGCCTACATGCCGTGGGAAGGCTACAACTACGAGGACGCCATCATCGTGTCCGAGCGCGTGGTTGCCGAAGACCTGCTCACGTCCATCCACATCTCCGAGTACGAGGTCGACGCGCGCGACACGAAGCTGGGTCCCGAGGAGATCACCCGCGAGATCCCGAACATCTCCGACGACATGATCAGCGACCTCGATGCCGACGGCATCATCCGCGTAGGCGCCGAGGTATTCCCGGGCGACGTGCTGGTGGGCAAGGTCAC
>ENA-OQIL01000277-OQIL01000277.1-human-gut-metagenome-genome-assembly--contig:-NODE-277-length-20947-cov-2.626081_pt1 | contig 20947 bp, 23 predicted proteins | sample MGYA00242583_ERZ504748 | MGnify/ENA primary metagenome ERZ504748 (study PRJEB26092, sample SAMD00036191) | human gut metagenome | host: Homo sapiens | study: EMG produced TPA metagenomics assembly of...
GGCTTTACCAGCCCGTGGTACGCGCCTGCCTGCCTCTGCTGCTGAACGGCACCCAGCTGCTGCGCGGCAACGCGGTCATCCAACTGGTGGATACCGTGGACGAGCTTCTCGGTCCCCTGCTGGGTGCACGCAGCCGTGGTTGGACAAGCTGCAGGGTCGTGTGCAGCGTTTGAGCGTGGGCGTGCAAAGCTTCGACGACGACCTGCTCAAGCAGATGGACCGCTACGAGAAGTACGGCAGCGGCGACGTCATCCTGGAGCGCATCGCCGAGGCGGAGCCGTACTTCGACTCGCTGAACGTGGACATGATCTTCAATTTCCCCTCGCAGACCGAGGACGTTCTCATGGCCGACCTCGAGAAGATCGCGCTGTCCGGTTGCCGCCAGACCACGTTCTCTCCGCTGTACGTGTCGTCGGCCACTACGCGCAAAATGGCCGCTACGTTAGGCGCGATGGACTACGACCGCGAGTACCGTTACTACCAGATCCTCGACGGCGTGCTGGCCGGCGGCGACGACCCGCTGTTCGACCGCACCACGCTGTGGACGTTCACGCGCCCCGACAAGGCGGGCAAGCCGGCCGACGCGCCTCAGATCGACGAGTACCAGGTGAACTACGACGAGTATCCGGCCATCGGCAGCGGCTCCATCACGCACCTGAACGGCTGCTTGTACGTGAACAACTTCAGCATCAAAGACTACAACGCGGCCATCGAGAGCGGGCGCATGTCCATCATGGGCAAGACCGAGATGAGCAAGCGCGACCTCATGCGCTACCGCTTCCTGCTCGATTTGTACAAGCTGCGGCTCGACAAGCGCGCCTTCGAGCGCGACTTCGGCTGCAGCATCGAGACAGGTCTTCCCATGGAATTGGCTTTCATGCGTCTGAACAGGGCGTTTGAAACCGACAACGCCGAAGAGCTGACGCTGACGCCTATCGGACGCTACCTGACCGTGGTCATGTACCGCCAGTTCCTCAGCGGCATGAACAACCTGCGCGACCAGGCGCGCGCCGCGCTGACCGGCCCGGAGCGCGAGCTCCTGTTCGGCGACGGCGTTCCCGCGTAAGAGATTGTCATCCTGGGCGTAGGCCGTAATCGAAGGATTCCGTGCGGCATCGGCCGGGGCGCTTCCGGCTACCGCCGCACGGGATCCTTCGGATTACGCAGCGTCGCTGCTCCGCTCGGAGTACAACTTGGGTCGCCGCCGCCATCGGGCCGCTTTTTTAGTTTCCAAATGGTTTCGTCTTCCCCTGAATCGAAGCGGTTTGCTATACAATAATGTAAACTTTTCATACCAACGATATACCAGAAGGTAGGTCAAGCGAGCATGGAGCCGAACATCGAAGAGGTGGCTGGGCGAATTCGGGCGCTGCGCGAAGACCTCGATATCACCATGCAGGAGATGGCCGACGCGACGGGGCGCTCGGTGGCCGAGTACGCCGCACAGGAGTCGGGGCAGCAGGATCTGTCGTTCACGTTCCTCTACAAGTGCGCGCAGCGTCTGGGCGTCGACGTCATCGAGCTTCTGACCGGCGAGGATCCGCATCTGTCGGGCTATTCGTTGACCCGCGCCGCCGAGGGCCTGTCCATCAAGCGCCGTGCGGGCTTCGAGTACCTGCACAAGGCTCCTCATTTCAAGAACAAGCTGGCCGAGCCCTTCCTGGTGACGGCGCCGTACCTCGAGGAAGAGCAGAACGCGCCCATCCACCTTTCCTACCATAAGGGCCAGGAGCTCGACTACATCATCTCCGGCCGCATGCGCTTCGCCTACGAGGATCATATCGAAGAGCTCGAGGCAGGCGACCTTCTCATGTACGATTCCAGCCGCGGCCACGGCATGATCGCCACAGGCGGAGAGCCGTGCACGTTCCTCGCGGTGGTCATGAAGCCGAACGGGGAGATTATCTAGGCGCAGCGCCCCGGGCAGGCGGCGAGAAGCCGAACGAAGCCCCGGCGCATGCGCCCCGCATCCGATGATCCCATCCGTCTCGCGGCGGATCCTTCCGCTGCATCGATCTTCCGAGAAAGACACCATCATGAGAAACATCAACCTCCGCTACGTGAACGAAGCCTACGACGAGGGCGGCGTGCTCGTCTCGTTCGACGTGAACTGCCCGGCAGACTTCAACTTCGGCTACGACGTGGTCGACGACATCGCCGCGAACGACCCCGACCGCCGCGCCATGGTGTGGTGCAACCCCGAGGGCGAGAACCACGTGTTCACGTTCGCCGACATGAAGCGCTGGTCGGACAAGACGGCGAACTTCCTGGCCGAGCAGGGCATCGGCCGCGGCGACATGGTCATGGTCATCCTGCGGCGCCACTACCAGTTCTGGTTCGTGGCCACCGCGCTGGCGAAGCTGGGCGCCGTCATGGTGCCCGCCACCTTCATGCTCAAGGAGCACGACCTGGAATACCGTCTGAACGGCGCGTCCGTCAAGGCCGTCATCGCCACGTCGCTCGGCGACATCGCGGAAGTGTGCGACCGCGTGGCCGACGCGTGCCCCACGCTCGAGCGCCGCATCCTCGTGAACGGCGCGGGCGGCGGCCTCACGCCCGAGGACGCCGACGGCAACCTCGTGTTCCCCGACGACGGCCTGCCGCTGGGCGAGGCGCTGTCGGGGCCGGAGGGCGTGTGCGCGGCGGGCGTCGAGCGCGCGGGCTGGCTCGACTTCAACACGTGCGTGCGCGCCGCGTCCGAGGACTTCGAGCGCCGCGAGACGGCGGCGGCCGACCCCATGCTCATGTACTTCTCGTCCGGCACGTCGGGCAACCCCAAGATGGTGCTGCACGACTCCGAGTACGCCATCGCGCACCTCGTCACCGCGAAGCACTGGCACAACGTGGATCCCGACGGCCTGCACTTCACCATCGCCGACACGGGCTGGGGCAAGGCCGTGTGGGGGCAAGTACTACGGCCAGTGGCTCATGGAGGCGTGCGTGTTCACGTACGACTTCGACCGCTTCCACCCCTCCGAGATCCTGTCGCTCATCGGCGAGCACCGCATCACCACGCTGTGCTGCCCGCCCACGATGTACCGCATGATGATGACCGAGAACGTCGACGCCTACGACCTGAGCTCGCTTCGGTACTCCACGACGGCGGGGGAGGCCTTGAACCCCGATCTGTTCGATTTCTGGAAGGAGCACACGGGACTCGTCATCTACGAGGGCTTCGGGCAGACCGAGACGCCGCTGACCATCGCGAACCTGACGAACTCCGCCCCGCGCCCCGGCTCCATGGGCAAGCCGGTGCCGCTGTACAACGTGGAGATCCAGCGCGACGACGGCACCCGCTGCGCGGTGGGCGAGACGGGCGAGGTGTGCATCGACATCCACGAGAAGGCCGCCGGCATCATGCTGGAATACTACCGCGACCCCGAGAAGACCGCGGCCGCCATGACGTGCGGCTGGTACCACACCGGCGATACCGCGTGGTGCGACGAGGACGGCTACTTCTGGTACGTCGGGCGCAACGACGACGTCATCAAATCGAGCGGCTACCGCATCGGCCCCTTCGAGATCGAGAGCGTGCTTCTGGAACACGAGGCGGTGCGCGAGTGCGCCGTCACCGGCGTGCCCGACCCCACGCGCGGCAAGGCCGTGAAGGCCACCGTCGTTTTGGCCGAGGGTTTCGAGGGTTCCTCCGAGCTGACACGCGAGCTGCAGACCTGGGTGAAGCACAAGACCGCGCCGTACAAGTACCCCCGCATCGTGGAGTACGTGGACGCGCTGCCCAAGACCGTGAACGGCAAGATCCGCCGCGCGGCCATCCGCGAGTCGGACGAGGCGGCGAAGGCCCCGGAAGGCCTCGTGTGATGGCGGTAGAAGACGCAGCCCCGCCGCTTCCCCTCGATGCGCCTGTAGCCGTGGTGTGCGGGCACTACGGCGTGGGCAAGACGAACCTGACGCTCAACATCGCGCTCGACGCGGCTGCGGCGGGGCGCGCGGTCACGGTGATCGACCTCGACGTGGTGAACCCCTTCTTCCGCTCCAGCGACTACCGCGCGCTGCTCGACGAGCGCGGCATCCGCCTGGTCGCGCCCGTGTTCGCAGGCACGAACGTGGACGGGCCCAGCCTGTCGGGCACCATCGAACCGGCTATCGACACCGCGCAGCGCGCCTGGCGCGACGGCGACGAGCGCCCTCTCGTGCTCGTCGACGCGGGCGGCGACGACGCGGGCGCCACGGCGCTCGGGCGCTTCGCGCGCACGGTCGAGCAGGCTCCCTACGAGATGCTGTACGTGGTGAACCGCAGCCGCAACCTCACGCAGGAGCCCGCCGAGGCGGTGGAGGTGCTGCGCGAGATCGAGGCGAAGTCGCACCTGCGCGCCACGTGCGTCGTGAACAACACGCACCTGCAGCGCGACACCGACGCCCAGGTCGTGGAGCAGGGCGTGCCGTTCGCGCAAGCGGTCGCGCAGGCGGCCGGGCTGCCCCTGGCATGCACCACGGTGCCCGCCGCGGCGGCGCGCCAGGTCGCCGACCGGGAAACTACCCACCGCGCGCCGAATGAGGATCGGCAAACGTACTATCCTGTGCAAGTATATGTAAGAACTCCCTGGGAATAGACAAGAGAGCTGCGCGCCGGACGGTTCCAGTCCGGCCGTTTATGCATTCGGACGAGACGAGGAAGGCGAATCATGGCGAGAATCAGCGTAGACGACTCCTTCTGCAAGGGGTGCGGCCTGTGCGTCGACGCATGTCCCGAGCAGATCATGGCGCTCGACCACGACAAGATCACCGCGAAGGGCTACCACCCCGCGTACTGCACCGACCTGGACGCGTGCACGGGCTGCATGTCCTGCGCGGTCATGTGCCCTGACGTAGCGATCACGGTAGAGAGGTAGACCATGGCAGAGAAAGTGCTCATGAAGGGTAACGAGGCTTTGGCGGAGAGCGCCCTGCGCGCCGGCTGCCGCTTCTTCTTCGGATACCCCATCACGCCGCAGACCGAGCTTGCGGCCTACATGTCCAAGCGCATGGAGAAGGTCGGCGGCACGTTCTTGCAGGCTGAAAGCGAGATCGCGGCCATCAACATGGTGTACGGGGCGGCTGCGGCCGGCGCGCGCGTCATGACGTCGTCCTCGTCGCCGGGCATCTCGCTCAAGGGCGAGGGCATCTCCTACATGGCCGGCGCCGACCTGCCGGGCGTCATCATCAACGTGCAGCGCGGCGGCCCGGCCTCGGCGGCATCCAGCCGTCTCAGGCCGACTACTGGCAGGCCACGCGCGCGCTCGGCCACGGCGACTTCCGCGTGGTGGTGTACGCTCCGTCCACCGTGCAGGAGATGGCCGACTACGTGTACAACGCGTTCGACGTGGCCGACAAGTACCGCACGCCCGTCATGATCCTGGCCGACGGCATGCTGGGGCAGATGATGGAGCCCGTGGTCATGCCCGAGCCCGTCGACTCGCTGCCCGAGAAGCCCTGGGCCGCATGCGGCCACAAGCACCAGCGCCCCCATAACGTGGTGAACTCGCTGTACCTCACCGCCGAGGCCCTGGAGAACCTCAACGTGGAGCGCTACGAGCGCTACGCCGCCATCGAGCGCGACGAGCAGCGCGCCGAGGCGTTCATGACCGACGACGCCGACATCGTGGTGGTCGCGTTCGGCGCGAGCGCCCGCGTGGCGCGCAGCGCGGTGGTCGCGGCTCGCGAGAAAGGCGTCAAAGCCGGCCTCGTCCGCCCCATCACCCTGTGGCCGTTCCCCGTGGACGCCATCGAGGCCACCATCCCTCAGGCGAAGGCCTACCTGTCGGTGGAGATGAACATGGGCCAGATGGTGGACGACGTGCGCCTGACCGTGGCCGGCCGCCGCCCGGTGGACTTCTACGGCCGCACCGGCGGCGTCATCCCGACGCCGGTGGAGGTGCTGGCCAAGCTGGAAGCCATGAACGAAGCAATCGCCGCATCCGCGAAAGGAGGGGAGTAGGCCATGGCCGACAAGGAAATGAAAGTCGTGTTCGAACGACCCCATGCGCTCCTGCCCGTCGTCACCAACTACTGCCCTGGGTGCGCCCACGGCATCGTCAACCGCCTCGTGGCCGAGTGCCTCGACGAGCTGGACGTGGAAGGCTCCACCGTGGGCATCGCCCCCGTCGGCTGCACCGTCACGTCCTACGACTTCTACGGCTGCGACATGATCGAGGCCGCGCACGGCCGCGCCCCGGCGGTGGCCACCGCGGTGAAGCGCGCGCTGCCCGACGGCGTGGTGTTCGCCTACCAGGGCGACGGCGACCTGGCGTCCATCGGCATGGCCGAGACGGTCCACGCGGCCACGCGCGGCGAGAACATCACCGTCATCTTCGTGAACAACGCCATCTACGGCATGACGGGCGGCCAGATGGCCCCCACGAGCCTGCCGAACCAGGTGACCCAGACGTCCCCCTACGGCCGCAACACCGAGACGGCCGGCTTCCCCATCCGCGTGTGCGAGCTTCTGAGCTCGTTGGACGGCGTGGCGTACCTCGAGCGCGTCACCGTCGACTGCCCGAAGAACGTGCGCAAGGCGAAGAAGGCCATCAGACGAGCGTTCCAGACGCAGATCGACGGCCGCGGGCTACTCGCTCGTCGAGATCGTGGGCACGTGCCCGACGAACTGGGGCATGACGCCGCAGGACGCGTTCGCCTGGATGAACGAGAACATGCTGCCGTACTATCCGTTGGGCGTGTACAAGGACGTGGTGGCCGAGGGCTACGCGGACGCGGCCGAGGCGGCCTCGGCGCGCAACGCCGCATGCCCCATCGCGCACCCCGACCCGCAGGTGGAAGGAGGCGCGCGATGAGCCGCTCCGTCAACATGGTGCTGGCCGGCTTCGGCGGCCAAGGCGTGCTGTTCGCCGGCAAGCTGATCGCCTATGCCGGTCTGCTGGAGGATCGCGAGGTGTCGTGGCTGCCTTCCTACGGCCCCGAGATGCGCGGCGGCACCGCCAACTGCAGCGTGTGCCTGTCCGACGATCCCATCGGAAGCCCGCTCGTGCTCGCCCCCGACGTGCTCGTTGCCATGAACCAGCCGTCCCTCGACAAGTTCGAGCGCAGCGTGGCCGAGGGCGGCATCGTGGTGGCCGACTCCACGCTCGTCCAGCGCATCCCCGAGATCGAGGGCGTGCGCATGTGCGCCATCCCCGCGACGGCCATGGCCGAGGAGGCCGGCTTCAAGAAGCTGGCGAACATCATCCTGGCCGGCAAGCTGTTCGCCGAGACGCGCTTCTGCGAGGAGGAGACCCTCTGGAAGGCCATCGAGAAGTGCGTGCCCGCGAAGAAAGCGGCGATGCTCGACATGAACAAACGAGCCCTGCAACTGGGAATCGACGCATGATCGTTCCGACGGCCTGCCGGCCGTCGGAACTGCTCGACGCTGCGACGCGCAGCTAGTCCCCGTAGGGGGCGGCTTTCCGTGGCGCTCGATCTTGGCGCTCCAAGCCCTCGTCGCGTACCCAAGGTACGCTTCCTCGGGCTTTCGCGCCAATCTCGGGCACCACGGAAAGCCTCGCTGACCGATTTGGAAATGTACGCGTTAGAAAGTGTAGGATTCGCATGGTAGCTGAACTGGCCGAGATCGGCCTGCGCATCAAGGGTCTGCGCGAGGCGTGCGACGTCTCGCGCGAGGACATGGCGGCCGAGCTGGAAGTGCCGCTGGAGACGTATGTCCGCTGGGAGGAAACCGGCGACGACGTGCCCATTTCGGCCATCTACCACATGGCGCACCACTTCGGCGTGGAGTTCACGGAGATCCTCACGGGCACCGCGGCCAAGCTCGACACGTACCAGGTGGTGCGCTGGGGCGAAGGGCGCGAGGTCGACCGTTATCCGGGATACCACTTCGAGGATCTTGCGTGGCGCTACACCGGCAAGATCATGCAGCCGCTGCTCGTGGTGCTCGATCCTTCCGACGAGCCCGCGAAGCTCGTGACGCACACCGGTCAGGAGTTCAATCTCGTCATCGAGGGCACCGTCGTGGTGACGTGGGCGGACAAGGAGTTCGAGCTCAACGCCGGCGACAGCATCTACTTCAATCCGGAGCATCCGCACGGCCAGCGCTGCGGCGGAGATGTCCCTGCAAAATTCGTGACGATCATCGCAGAGTAGGAAGCACAGCCCGTGAACCATATCCTGAAAAAACTACTGCCCCCAGCATCGAGTTCGATTCGTACGAGGACTTCTTCGAGAACTTCAAGATCGACGTGCCCGAGGCGTTCAACTTCGGCTTCGACGTGGTGGACGAGTGGGCTCGCGTCGATCCCGAGAAGCGTGCGCTCGTATGGTGCGACGATCGCGACGAGGAGCGCACCTTCACGTTCGAGCGACTTGTCGAAGCTGTCGAACCGGGCGGCCAACGCGTTTCGCAAGCTCGGCATCGGCAAGGGGTTACGTGGTCATGATGATCCTGCGCCGTCGCTGGGAATACTGGGTGTGCGCCGTGGCGCTGTGCAAGCTGGGCGCCACCATCATCCCCCGCGTCGTTGCAGCTGACGAAGAAGGACATCGTCTACCGTGCCGATAGCGCGCAGGTGAAGGCGGTCGTTTGCGTGAACGACGAGTACGTATGCGGGCAGATGGAGGAAGCGCTGCCTGAATCGCCGTCCATCGAGAACCGCATCATCGTGGCGGGCGAGCGCGACGGCTGGACGCCGTTCGACCAGCTGATCGAGGGCGAGTCCGACGAGTTCGAGCGCCCGAGGGGCGAGGCGGGCGTCACGAGCAAGGACATCATGCTCATCTACTTCACGTCAGGCACCACGGGCATGGCGAAAGCGGTGTGCCACAACTTCGCCCACCCGTTGGGCCATATCATCACCGCGAAGTACTGGCAGCAGGTGGAAGAGGACGCGCTGCACATGAGCGTGACCGACAGCGGCTGGGCGAAGTTCGGCTGGGGCAAGATCTACGGCCAGTGGATCGCCGGCGCCACCATCTTCGCCTACGACATGGACAAGTTCGTGCCCACGAAGCTGCTGCAGAAGATCCAGGACTACAAGCTGACCACGTTCTGCGCGCCGCCCACCATGTACCGTTTCATGCTGCAGGAGGACGTGAGCGCCTACGACCTGTCGAGCGTGCACAACTTCGCCACGGCGGGCGAGCCGCTGAACGCCGAGGTCACGCTGGCTTGGGAGCGTCTGACGGGCAAGAGGATCCGCGAGGGCTTCGGCCAGACCGAAGGCCCGGTGCTGCTGGCGACGTTTCCGTTGGGTCGACCCGCGCCCGGGCTCCATGGGCAAGCCCTCGCCGCTTTTGAACATCAAGCTGCTGGACGACGACGGCAACGAAGTGCCCGACGGCGAGGAGGGCGCCATCTGCGTGACGGGGCTCAAGGAGGCGTACCCGCCGGGACTGTTCGTGGGGTACTATCGCGACGAGGAGCGCACGCGCGAGGCCGTGGGCGGGGAGTACTACAACCTGCACGACATGGCGTGGCGCGACTCCGACGGCTACTGTTTCTTCGTGGGTCGCAACGACGACGTCATCAAGTGCTCGGGTTACCGCATCGGGCCCTTCGAGGTGGAGAGCGCGCTCGTGGAGCATCCCGCCGTGGTGGAGTGCGCCGTCACGGCGGCGCCCGATCCCATCCGCGGCAAGGTGGTGAAGGCCACCGTCGTGTTGGCGCGCGGTTACGAGCCTTCCGACGAGCTGGTGCGCGAGCTGCAGAACCACGTGAAGCACACGACGGCGCCCTACAAGTATCCGCGCATCGTGGAGTTCGTCGACGAGCTGCCCAAGACCATCGGCGGCAAGATCAAGCGCAAGCTGATCAGGAACAACGACGGCATCGAGGATTAAGGGGCCGACCTGCCGGCGGCGCCGGCGGTCGGCAGGTCGACTTTGCATCATCGCCCGAAAAACACGCTTGCAGGAGCGATTCCGTGTTTTTCGGGCGATGATGTGCGTTCGCGGGCGTCGTGCTATGATGCGATCATGGGTCACGATGAGCCGACATACCGCGACTACGCCGTCTGGGCGCGCCAATCGCTCGAGGATATCGCGCGCGACTGCCACGTGCAGGCGTTCCGCGCGAGCGGGCCGGGAGGCCAGTGCGTGAACACAACGGACTCGGCGGTGCGCATGACGCACGTGCCCAGCGGCATGACGGTGACGTCTCACGAGTCGCGCAGCCAGTTCCGCAACCGCCAGCTGTGCTTGCAGAAGCTGCGCGACCGGTTCGTGCGCGAGGCCGTGCCGCCGAAGGCGCGCCGCGCCACGAAGGCGACCCGCGCCTCCAAGGAGCGCCGTCTCGCCCAGAAGCGCCGCCGCTCCCAAACGAAGGCGCAGCGCGGCCGCGTCGACGAGTGACGCGGAGCGTCCGAGACGGGACGGCGCGACGCCGTGACCGGGCATTACGGGAAGCGCTGCGGAAGCCGAGGGGCGAGGGCGGCCTTCGGAACCTCCAGGGACGCATCATATGGCGAGAAAGTGTGCGATTCGAGGCCGACCGGAGGGCAGGAAGCAGGCGGGCGGGCCGCACGGTGGGCGAGCGACCTGTTCCCGCGAGCCGTCCTGCGCGAGCCGCCCTGCGAGCCGCGTCGAGAAAGGCGAGCCCTTCGGGGGCGCGCTTGCGCGTCGACGGCGGATGCGCTTTTCCGGCTGTCGAACCGGGCATGTGCGTAACGGTTTCGCTCCTTTCCTTCTACGAACGCGCTACGGTTCGGCGACTGCGCGTTGCGCGGGCGTATCGTGGGACGCGTAACGACGGTTGCGCGGCCTGCGGGCGGCGTATAAGTGATAAGGAGCACGCGCATGGCGGATTTGCAAAGTCCGAAGGACCGGATCACCCTGCGAAACGGCTACGGCATCCCGTGTTTGGGGTTCGGCACGTGGAAGATGCCCGACGGCGAAGTGGGGATCGACGCCGTCCATCAGGCGCTTCACGACGGGTATCGCCACATCGACACGGCTGCGGCCTACGACAACGAGGGCACGGTAGGCAAGGCGCTCGCCTCGGGCGGCGTGTCGCGCGAGGACGTGTTCGTCACCACGAAGGTGTGGAACACCGATCGCGGCTACGACGCCACGCTCAAGGCTTTCGAGGAGTCACGCGCCAAGCTGCACCTCGACTACGGTCGATCTGTACCTCATCCACTGGCCCGCTGCGAAGGGGGCCGAAGCCGACTGGCAGCGTACGAACCAGGAGACGTGGCGTGCGCTCGAGACGCTCTACCTCGACGGGCTCGTGCGCGCCATCGGCGTGAGCAACTTCAAGCCCCATCATCTCGAGCCGCTCATGGATGCGGCCGACATCCTGCCGATGGTCGACCAGATGAGCTGCATCCCGGCTGCAACCAGGAGGTTACGCGCGACTTCTGCAACCGCCACGACATCGTGGTGGAGGCGTGGTCGCCGCTGGGCTCGGGCCGCGTGCTGGAGAACCAGCTGCTCATCGACATCGCGGCCAGCTACGGCTGCACGGTGGCGCAGCTGTGCCTGCGCTGGTGCCTCCAGCGCCGGGCCATCCCGCTGCCGAAGTCCACGGACCCGTCGCGCATCGCCGAGAACGCACGCATCTTCTGGTTCAACATCACCGACGAGGACCTGCAGCGCATCGACGAGCTGGATCCCCTCGGCCAAAGCGGCCTCGATCCCGACGCCATCGACTTCTAAAGCCCGTTCGGAAAGCCCGCGAAAGCGGGCTTTCCGCTTGTGCGCCCGCCCGCGCCTCCCGCAGCGAAACGCCCGGCCGACAACGGGTCAACGCGTTGGCAAGGGCGGCGCTGCCCCGCCGTGCTCCTTCCGGGCTCTGCCGTATCGTGTATCGGGTACGCTCGGCGCTTGCGCGCCGGACATCCGAGTGGCCTGGCGAAAGGAGCGGCTGCATGGTGGATAAGGCTCACGGCGGCGCGAAGCGCGCCTCGTCCGACGCGAGCGTCGGCAGGCAGCCGGGCGGGCAGAAGCTTGCGCGCGTGCTCGGCGTGCCGGACATGATTGTGTACGGGCTCATCTTCATGGTTCCATCGCGCCAATGGGCATCTACGGCGGCGTGTTCTCGGAGTCGGGCGGCATGCCTGCACTCGTGTATCTCGTGGGCACGCTGGCCATGGTGTTCACGGCGCTGTCCTACGGCATGCTCATCCGCGAGTGGCCGGTGGCGGGCTCGGTGTACGCCTACACCTCGCGCGGCCTCGGCAAAGGCATTGGTTTCGTCACGGGCTGGACGCTGCTGCTCGATTATCTGTTGATTCCCTTGCTCATGTGCGTGGTTGCCTCGACGGCGCTGTCCGGGCTCGTGCCCGAAGTGCCCCCCGTGGGCGTTCGCCGTGGCGTTCGTGGCTGCGAACACGTTCGTGAACGTGCGCGGCATCGGACTCACCGATATCGTGAACCGCGTGGCGCTTGTGCTGGAGATCCTCGTGCTGCTCGTCTTCGTCGTGCTGGGCGTTCGATGGCTGCTCGCCGACCCTTCGTCGCGCGGTTTCTCGCTCGACCCGCTCTTCAATCCCTCGACGTTCGACCCGAACCTCGTCATGAGCGCCGTGTCGTTGGGCGTGCTGTCGTTTCTGGGCTTCGACGGCATCGCCACGCTGTCGGAGGAGGCGAAGGACGGCCGACGCGGCCCGGGTCGCGCCATGATGGCATCGCTGGTCATCGTGGGTGCGCTGTTCGTGCTGCAGACCTACATCGCGGGCTGCATCAGTCCCGACGGCGCCGCGTTCGCGGGCGACTCGGGCAACGCCTTCTACTTGGTGGCGCAGGTCGTGGGCGGACGCTGGCTGTACATCGTGTGCGCCGTTGCCACGGCGCTGGCCTGGGGAATCTTCACGGCGTTGGCCGCTCAGACGGCCGTGTCGCGGATACTTTTCGCCATGGGGCGTGCCGGCGGGCTGCCGAAGCCGTTGGCCAAGATCCATCCGAAGTACCATACGCCCTACGTCGCCTCTCTGTTCGTGGGAGCCCTCACGCTCGTGCTGGTGCTGACGTTCGGCAGGCTGGGCACCGACACCATATCCCTGTTCGTGAATTTCGGAGCGCTCTCCGCGTTCCTCATGCTGCACGTTACCGTCATCGGGTACTTCTTCATCAAGAAGCGCGACGGGCGCTGGGCGGCGCATTTACTGTCTCCCTTGTGCGGCATCGCGGTGATCGGATACACGTGGTGGAGCCTCGACGTGCCGGCGAAGGTGCTCGGCCTTATCTGGATGGCGGCGGGCATAGCGTACTACCTCGTGCTGCATTACGGCTTGAGGCGCGATGTCGAGCTGGACGGGTAGTTTTCATCGTCACGTTATCCCAGCTGCGAAAACGGCGCTTTTCGCGTCGTAACCGGTTCTGGACAATATAACCTCTTCATCGGACAATATAGCGACACGTCGAAAACTGAGGAGGTTCCGGTTTGAGGATAGCGATCTGCGATGATGACGGAGCGCTGCGAAGCGATCTGCGCAGTGCGCTGGACCGGTCGCTGGCAGGGCGTAACGTTCGGGCTCGGTACCAGGAGTACACGGCCGGCGAGCGCCTGGTAGCCGATGCGGCGAACGGAGATCCGTTCGATCTGGTGTTCCTCGACGTGTACCTCGAAGGCGTGGACGGCGTGTCGGCGGCCCGCGCGTTGCGCGCGGTGGACGCGGCGGTTCCCATCGTGTTCCTCACCGTCTCGCGCGAGCATGCGGTGGAAAGCTACGAGGTGCGTGCGACCGACTACCTCATGAAGCCGCTCGACCCGGCCGCCATCGAGCGTGTCCTCGATCGGGTTCTGCCTGCGAGCGAGCCTCGACTGGCGTTTCGGGTGGGCGCATCGCGGCGCTATTTCGCCTTCGGCGACATCGTGTATCTGGAAAGCCGCGATCATTCGGTGCTGCTGCACACCGCGGACGGAGCCTGCCATCGCGGCTTGGCCAAGCTCGACGACGTGCAGCAGGATCTGAACGATCCCCGCTTCCTGCGCTGCCATCGCAGCTGTTTGGTGAACATGGACTACATAGCCGACGTTTGCGACGATTTCATTCTACGCGACGGAACATGCGTGCCGGTACGCGTGAAAGAGCGTCGCAAGATGCACGAGGCCTATCACCGCTACTTCGTCGATGCCCTATGCGAGGGCCGCGCCGAAGCCTAGGCGCGGCCCTCGCATAGCTTTTCCCCGTTGCGGCGTTCGGCGTTTCGCGAAGCCGCCCTTCCGCAGCGCTCGTTCTCACGTTACGATACCGTTACAGCCGCGTGGCGGGTGGAGGACGGCGCGTACGATGTGCGCGCTATACCATGAGTACCAGGATCGCGCTGGGCTTCTGTTCGGGCCGTTCTCTCCCATCTACGGTTTCGGCGCTCTGCTCATGACCATCGCGCTCAACCGTTTCCACGACAAGCCCGTGTGGGTGGTCTTCCTCGTGAGCGCCGTCATCGGCGGTGCGTTCGAGTATTTCACGAGCTGGATCATGGAGTTCTCGTTCGGCATCCGCGCATGGGACTATTCGGGCACGTTCTTGTCCATCGACGGACGCACGAACTTCGTGTTCATGGTGATGTGGGGCGTGCTGGGCGTGGCGTGGATCAAGCTTCTGCTGCCGCGGCTTTTGAAGTTGATCAACCTCATTCCGTGGAACTGGCGCTACGCGGTGACGGCCGTATGCGCGGGGCTCATGCTGGTGGACGGCGTCATGACCGTGCAGTCCATCGACTGCTGGTACGCGCGATCGGCGGGCAAGGCGCCCGACACGCCCATCGAGGAGTTTTACGCGAAGCATTTCGACAACGCCTACATGGAGCACCGCTTCCAGACCATGACCATGGATGTGAACGACGCCGCTCGAGCCGATCGGTAAGCGCGGCGATGCGCGCGTCCGTCAACGCTTGCGTATCGAATGGGCGCATGCGGCGGTAAAGGACGGGAGCGGCTGTTCGCAGGGTGTACAATCGAACCATTGAAGGGCGCACACGTTCGAACGTTCGAGCGCCCGGTCGAAGCTTGCGGGAAGGAGCTCTCATGGGAATCGTCGCCGCGTACGCCGTGCCGCATCCGCCCCTCGCCATGCCCGAGGTAGGCCGGGGCCAGGAGCGCGCCATCCAGGACACCCTCGACGCGTATCGCGAGGTGGCGCGCCGCATCGCCGCGCACGCGCCCGAGACCATCGTCGTGGTGTCGCCCCACGCCCCGCTGTTCCGCGACTGCTTCCATCTGTCCACGGGCGACTTCGACCGCGGCGACATGGGGCGCTTCGGCGCATGGGACTCTTCCATGACCGTGCAATACGACGGCGAGATGACGGCCGCCATAGCCGCGTGCGCGCGCAAGCACACGGTGCCGCTGTGCGGCAGCGGCATGGGCGGGAAGGATCTCGACCATGCCACCATCGTGCCGCTGCATTTCGTGAACGAGGCATATTCGACGTACCAGGTGGTGCGCATCGGGCTGTCGGGCCTCTCGCCCCAGACGCACCTCGCGCTGGGGCGCTGCATCGCCGAGGCGGCCGCCGATCTGGATCGCAGCTGCGTCCTCATCGCCAGCGGCGACTTGTCCCATAAGCTTGCGAGCGACGGCCCGTACGGCTACGCTCCGCAGGGCCCCGTGTTCGACCGTATGGTCACCGCGCTGTTCGATGCGGGCGATTTGAGCGGTCTGCTGGAGATAGACGAGACGTTCGGCGAGGAGGCGGCGGAATGCGGCCTGCGCTCGTTCTGGATCATGGCGGGCGCGTTGGAAGGCCTTCCCATCTCGCACGAGCTGCTCAGCTACGAAGGCCCCTTCGGCGTGGGTTACGCGGTGGCCGCGTTCGAGGTGCAGGGCTCGGCCGGCGACGGCGCCGTGCGGACCGCGGTTGACCGCGATGAGGATCGCAGCGGTGCGCGCGACGCAGCCGCGAACGATGCGCCGGTCGACCCGTACGTTGCGCTTGCCCGCGCCAGCGTCGAAGGGTTCGTGCGCACGGGCAACCCCATAGCGGTGCCCGACGGCCTGCCGCCCGAGCTGTCGGACAAGCGCGCCGGCGTGTTCGTGTCGCTGCACGAACACGGCGAGCTGCGCGGCTGTATCGGCACCATCTCGCCGGTGACGGGCAGCACGGCCGCCGAGATCGTGCGCAACGGCGTGGCGGCGGCTTCGGAGGATCCGCGCTTCCCGCCCGTGCGCCCCGACGAGTTGGACGCGCTGTCGTATTCGGTGGATGTGCTGTTCACGCCCATGCCCGTCGAGTCGATCGACCAGCTGGACCCGGCCCGCTACGGTGTGATCGTGACGAAAGGCTGGAAGCGGGGGCTGCTGCTGCCGAACCTCGACGGCGTGGACTCGGCGCAGCAGCAGGTGGACATCGCGAAGCGAAAGGCCGGCATCGACCTGTTCGACGACGACGTGGAGCTGGAGCGCTTCGAGGTGGTGCGCCACGAACGCGGGGGAGAGCCGCGCCGTGGCTGACGGGCGCGCCGTGTGCGGCGTGTGCCCGCACGCCTGCGCGCTTTCCGAAGGACGGCGCGGGCTGTGCAGGGCGCGCGTTGCCTACGGTGGACGGGTCGTCGACGAGAATTACGGGCGCGTGACCTCGATCGCGCTCGATCCGGTGGAGAAGAAGCCGCTCGCGCGGTTCCGCCCGGGCTCGACCGTGCTGTCGCTGGGAAGCTACGGGTGCAACCTGCGCTGTCCGTTCTGCCAGAACGCGGATATCGCCTGCGCGGGCGCGGAGGATGCGGCATGGCGCTACGTGGCGCCCGAAGAGGCGGTCGGCCTGGCGCTGCGGGCCCGCGATCGCGGATGCGTAGGCGTCGCGTACACGTACAACGAACCGCTCGTGGGTTACGAGTACGTGCGGGACGTCGGACGGCTCGCGAGCGAGGCGGGGCTTGCGAACGTGCTGGTGAGCAACGGGATGGTGAACGAAGAGCCGCTTACCGAGCTCCTCGGCATCGTGGACGCGGCAAACATCGACCTCAAGGGGTTCACGCAGGGATTCTACGATACGGCGGGCGGCGACCTGTCCGCGGTCAAGCGCACCATCGAAACGCTGGCGGCCGATCCGACGTGCCACCTCGAGGTGACGACGCTCGTCATCCCCGGGCTCAACGACGATCCCGACGAAATCGATGCGGCAGCGGCTTGGCTGGCATCGCTCGATCCCGCCATCCCGTACCATCTCACGCGCTTCTTCCCGTGCCATCGGATGCTCGACCGGCCTCCAACCCCCGTGTCCGCGCTCCATGCGCTGGCGGATGTGGCGCGTCGCCACCTGAGCGACGTACTTTTGGGGAATTGCTGAACGATACGCAACATTTCGGAACGCGCGTCCTCGTCGCGGACAAATGCGCTATCATATCTACGGTGCCGAAACGGCACCTTCTTATTGGAGATGGATGGGTCCTGGTGGGCTCCACGGCCTTCAAAGCCGCTGTGAGGCGTGCAGAACGTCTCGGGTGTGTTCGATTCGCACACATCTCCGCCAGAAACGCAAGCGCCCCGATCGGGGCGCTTTTCGTATTCCCGGATAGAACCTCCCTCGGGGCGTCATCTTCCTCCCGGCACCCTCGTGTCGCCTTCGCGGCGAGTGACGGCTTGGGAGTCGAAGTACTCGAGCAGGGGGATGGCGTACTTCCTGCTGGTGCCCATCGCGTCCTTGAGCTCGGCTGCGGTGGCGGGGCCGTCAACCAGACGGGCGCGCACGGCTTGCTCGAAGGCGGCCAGCGCCGATACGTCGAAGTAGAAGTCGGCTCCGATGCGCCGTACGAGGCCCTGCTTCTCCAGACTTCCCAGCGCGCGGTGGACGAGCGAGGAGTCTAGGCCGCTCGATGCGATGAGCTCGCCTGTGGACGGCGGCGCCCCGGCTGCGGCGGCCAGCGTCTCGCGCAGCTGCTCGGCGGCCTGCTCCTCCAGCTTGCGCGCGCCTGCTCCGGCTTTGGGATGGCTCACCTCGCCCCCGTCCGTCACCGCGGCGCCGCGCGCGACCGCGTCGTCCAGCAGCGCGTCGAAGCAGCCCGCGTCCGCGCGCGGCAGGCAGCGCCGGCGCAGCGCGTCCTCGCGATGCCGGTGGCGGCCGGGTTCTCGGCATGGAACTTCAGCAGGGCGTTCTCGATGGCGGCGCGCTGCTTCTGCAGCACGGAGGGGGCGGCGTAGCGCAGCGCGCGCTCGCCGCCGAGGCGCACCGCAGCGCCGTGCGCGGCAAGGGCCTCGAGCTCGCGGGCGGCCGCGTCCTCCTCGAGCCCGGAAAGCGTCGCCAGCTCGGTGGCCGTTACGGGCGCGGCGGTCAGCGCGAACGCGGCGTGCGCCACGGCGGCCTCGTCGCCTCGCGCAGCGCGTCCAGCAGCTCGAGCGCGCCCGGTGCCAGCGCTGGTGGTGCGGCGGGGGCGGGCGCGCAGCACCTCGCCGCCGCCGACGACGTGCACGGGCGAGTACGAGCGCACGACGAAGCGGTCGCGCCATGCTACGGGCAGCGGCTCGTCGAGGCGGATCTGCGCGTAGGCGCGCTCGCCGACGCCGAGCGACGGCCGTCCGTCCATGAGCAGCACGCGGCCGGTGACCTCGCGCGTGCCGTGCGCCACGTGCACGCGCGCGCCGCTGACGAGCGGCTTGCCCTTGCCTGGCACGCCGAGGAACGCAAGGTGGGCGTCGAAGCGGTCGGTGGCGCTCGCCGCACCGGGCGCGGCCAGGAAATCGCCCGGTCGAACCTCGTCGGTGGACACGGCGTTCAGGTTGAGGGCGACGCGGTGCCCGGCGTCGGCGCGATCGACGGGCTCGCCGTGCACCTGCACGCTGCGCACGCGCGTGCGCAGGCCGGAGGGCAGCACCTCCACCTCGTCGCCCATCCGGGCCGACCCGCTCCACAGGGTGCCCGTGACCACGGTCCCGGCGCCTTTGATGCTGAACACGCGGTCGACGGGCAGGCGCAGGCGCGAGCCCGCCTTCGCGCGCCGCGTGGTGCGCGCCGCGCGTGTCAGAGCCTCTTGCAGCTCGGGAAGCCCGGCGCCCGTGCGGCTGGACACGGGGACGATATCGGCATCCGCGAAAGGCGTGCCGGCCAGGCGGCCCCGCACCTCATCGGCCATGAACAGCGCCCATTCCTCGTCCACGAGGTCGGTTTTCGTGAGCGCCACCACGCAGGTGCGTATGCCCAGAAGCTCCAGCACGGCCAGGTGCTCCTCGGTCTGCGGCATGATGCCGTCGTCGGCGGCGATGCAAAGAAGCGCCAGGTCGATGCCCGTCGATCCCGCGATCATCTGGCGCACGAAGCGCTCGTGGCCCGGCACGTCCACCACGCCGAGCACGGTGCCGTCGGGAAGCGCCAGGCGCGCGAAGCCCAGCTCGATGGTGATGCCGCGCTGCTTCTCCTCTGCCAGACGGTCGGGGTCGGTTCCGGTCAAGGCCAGCACGAGCGACGACTTGCCGTGGTCGATATGGCCGGCCGTGCCCAGCACGAGGTCGGTCTGCGTGCGCCCGCTCATGCGCGGCTCCCCTCGGCTCCGGCGTCGAGCGCGTCGAAGTAGGCGCGCACGGCCTCGGCGACCTCGGCTAGCTCGTCCTCGGCCACGGTGCGCGCGTCCAGCAGCACGGCGTCGTGCTTGATGCGCCCGATCACGGGCACGTCGCGCCGCGCAATGAGGAACGTCTCGCACCCCTGCGCGTCCCCGCGCGAAAACTCGATGCGCACCGCATGCGAGTCGATGTCGCACAACGGCAGCGCGCCGCCGCCGGCCCGCGCGGTATCCGGTACCACGTCGATGCGCGCCGCCCCTGCGGGAAGCGCTTCCTCCAAGGTGCGCGCCAGCCGCTCGGCGCGCCCGCGCACGGCTTCGGCCGGCTCGGACAGCATGCGCAGCGCAGGGATGCGCTCGAGCGCGATCGCGGGGTCGAGGTAGAGGCGCAGCGTGGCCTCCAGCGCGGCCAGCGTCATCTTGTCGAGGCGCATCGCGCGGGCGTAAGGGTTCTTCTTCAGCCGGTCGATGAACCGTTTCGCTCCCACGATGATGCCCGCCTGCGGGCCGCCCAGCAGCTTGTCGCCCGAGAACGACACGAGGTCGCAGCCCGCCTGCAGCGACTCGGCCACGGTGGGCTCGGCGTACGCGCCGAACGCATCGAGGTTCAGGAAGGCGCCCGATCCCTGGTCCTCGTACACCAGAAGCTCGCCCGCGCCCGGCTCGCCGGATGCCGTGCGCCGTGCGTTCTCGGCATCGGCCAGCGGGCGCAGGTCGCGCGCCGACACGCTCTCGGCGAAGCCCACCACGCGGTAGTTCGAAGGATGCACCGTTCAACAGCATCGGAGGTGTCGGCGCCGATGGCGCGCTCGTAGTCGACGGCATGCGTCTTGTTCGTGGTGCCCACCTCCACCATGCGCGCCTGCGACAGCTCCATGATGTCGGGCACGCGGAACGATCCGCCGATCTCCACCAGCTCGCCGCGCGACACCACGGCTTCGTGCCCGCGCGCGAACTCGTGGAGCACCATCATGACCGCCGCCGCGTTGTTGTTCACGGCCAGCGCCGCCTCGGCGCCGGTGAGCGTGCAGATGAGGCGCTCCACATGGTCGTGGCGGCTGCCGCGCGCCATGGCATCGGTGTCGTACTCCAGCGTGGAGTAGCCGCGCGCCACGTCGCTCACGGCGCTCACGGCCTCGTCGGCAAGCGGGCTGCGCCCGAGGTTCGTGTGCACGACGATGCCCGTGGCGTTGATCACGCGGCGCAGCGACGGGCGCGCCCGGGCGAACGCCCGGGCGCGCGTCGATTCGGCGAGCGCCGGAACGTCGACCCGTTCGCATGCTCCTGCAAGCACGGCTCGACGCGTCTCGTCGACGGCCTCGCGCACGCAATCGGCCAGCACGCTGCGGGGGAGGAGCGACAGAAGCGCGCTCACCTCGGGCAGCTGGAGCATCTCCTCCACCTGCGGGAGCGCGCGGAGCAGATCGGTGCGTGACGGATTCGCCATGGAAACGCCTTTCTCGAACACGGGTGCGGGGATGCGCGGCCGACGCGGCCGCTCGCCAAAGTATACCAGTGTTGCGCGCGCCGATGCACCGACGGCCGGGTATCGATTCGGCGATGCGACGAG
>ENA-OQIL01000278-OQIL01000278.1-human-gut-metagenome-genome-assembly--contig:-NODE-278-length-20924-cov-5.977833_pt1 | contig 20924 bp, 20 predicted proteins | sample MGYA00242583_ERZ504748 | MGnify/ENA primary metagenome ERZ504748 (study PRJEB26092, sample SAMD00036191) | human gut metagenome | host: Homo sapiens | study: EMG produced TPA metagenomics assembly of...
ATATCTAGGCTGAAGGGTGATCACGTCGTCACAGTGCTCCAGAAGAGTAAAATATTTCTCCCGCCAGAATTCACCCCAGGTATTCGCCTGCTCTTCAAAAGGCAAAACCGCTATTAACTGAATTTCAGGAAATTCCTCTTTCATGCCCAGCACCATTTCCCCGGCCAAAATGTCAAAGCCGGTACAGCCCCCGGTATAAAAAATCCGATAGCCCTTTTCAGCCGATTTCCGAATCACCGAGGACAGGCTCCAAAGAAATTTATCGTATTCCTGATTTTCATCCCTGACGGAAAAGGGAAGCTTTTCCGCACGGTAGCCGGAAAAGCAGGCTGTTTCCTCTAATCCCATTCGATCAACACCTACGGCTTTCTAATCACGGTTACCAGTAAGGTAACCACAACCCAAAAAATACTATATAGGGTAATCTCCAGAGCGCCGATCTGAGCCACCCCGGACACCACTGTCAAAAACGCCGCCATTAGAAAGCTGAGCAGTACAGTCAGTCTTTGCAGCACCAAGGCAGCCGTCATATTTCCCCGCACCCTGACGCACGCCGCCAGCACTCTGGCCAGCACATTCACCCGGCCCTGGGTGGCCAGATAAGCTCTGGCGGAGGCTTCCTCTTCTCCCTCCAGGTCCTTGAACCGTTTGGCGTACTCGGCTCCCAGCACCTTGACAGACCGGAAAAACAAGCCGAACCGGTCGCTGACCAGCTTAGCGGTCACATTGGGGTCGGTGGTGGACACCAGGAAAGACACACCGTTATCCTCCAGCCGCTGAAGCTCCTGCTTCATGGCGGGACTGAAGTCGTAATTGGTAATCAGCATCGCTACAAGCTCGCCCGCCGAGGCAATATAGGTCACTTGGCGGCCGTTTTGGGTGTGCTCCAGCTCCACCGAACGGTCTGGCGGCGTAACGCCGTGGTTTTCCAGAAGATTCCGGTTGCCCACCAGCACACGCTTACCATGAACCCATCCCATCAGTCCCCGCTCATCCTCGTAGGAGAGACTGTCTACCGCAGGCAGCCGGCGCTCCTCGCTGACGATCTGCTCAAAGACATGGTACAGCGGGGAATCCACCGACTTAAGCATGGCCGCCGCCTCCAGCAGGGCTTTATCCAAAAGCCTGGTCTCAAAGGCCTTGACCCCATGAAGCACCACCGCGTTCTTTGGAAACAGGGTATTGCAGTCCAGCACCACCGCATTGGTATCGGCGAACTGGCGGATTCCCGGATACCCCACTATCATGGCGTCCAGTTTGGAAACCCTTTTGCACAGCCGAAACACCGGGAAATTCATGGTAAGCATGGTGCACATTGGCACGCACACGCACATGCTCAGGGCAAAGGCGGATACCGCGGCAAACAAGTCCCTGGAAATAAAATAGCTGACGACGCTAAGCGCTAGAGACAGACCGGCGCCAAGGAAGGAAATCCTGCCGGCGAACTCCTCGCTGGGATCCGGCTCATAGGAAAGCTGAAGGAAATTGCTTAAAAAGCCCGCCTTTTTCTGATAGGCGATAATCGGCTCTCCTACTCCCAGGCCGCGGCACATTTCCACAGCGCTTTCCCGGTCGTTATAAATTTTCGCCGCATACTTTTCGTCCGGCGAACAGATAAATTTAAAGTTCAGCTTTACCCGGCGCACAAGCGTCAGCTTGCCCCAGGCATTCAGCAGCAAGGCCAGCACCGCCAGATTGGCGTAAAGGCTTAGATCCGTGTTGGTAAACCTGTCAGCCGAGAAGAAACCGACGAGGATCTGAACCGCCGCCGCAGCCCAGGCGAAAGCCACCGGCGCGTCGGCATTGCCCTTAAGGCGGGGCACGGATAAAAAGCCGTTTTTCAAAGTTGTCAGGCTTACCGCACCGGCCGCCAGCAGTAAAACCAGAGTGACGCTCAGGTAAAGAGGGCTGTTGGTGATCAGCACGTCAGGCACATCAGGCAGATTCAGCCGCGCCAGCACCGTGGCGGCGGCGCTGAGAATCATTAATCCGGCCAGCACGCCGGTGCGGATCAAAAGGTTTTTCAGGTTTTTAAAAATCTCTTTTTTGATCGCGAACGCGTCCGACGGTTCCTTATAATCCTCTACCAGCTCTACCTGCCGGGGCTGAGGCATTACATCCTCAGGGTCTTCTTCCTCTTGGGAGGAAAAAATCGCAAAATGCCTTTTTTTGACCTTTTCTTTCGTCCGTTTTTTTTTAACGGGCTCGAAAGCTTCCTCCGCTTCCTCCCGCTCAAGGTTCTGTTTACGCTCCTGCTGGGCCTTATGCTGAATAGCCTGGCGGGAGACCGCACACTCCGCCCTTAAATTTTCTCCGAATTTACCGGCTGCCGTATGGACCACAGGAAGCTGCGGCTCATAATGAAACAGCTTCGTATTCTCATGGTGCCGGATCTTTTTCCCAGCCTGCAGGTCCGCCAAATTGATGGTCACCGCCTGCACGGACGGCTTGTCCGGCTTATTTTCTCTCCGCGGCTTTTCATTTACCTGTCTTTCCGCAGCTTTAGGCCCTGTGGCCTGCGCCCTGTCCCGGCCTCCTGACAGCACGGTCACCTGAGCGGCCGTCTGATTTTCTTCCTGGAGCAATTCTCCAATTGCCAGGCCGCCCAAATCAACCGCCGGAAGCTCCCTGTGCTCACAGTACAGCCTGGCGGCCTCCCGGGCGGTCAAGGGCTTTACCGTCTCCGGGTCTATCCGAATTACCCGGTTTTTCTGGGTCGGCGCCGGCTTCACCTTTCCGAACGCCTTTTCATAGCGGCTGACAGGCTTTTCCCTGCTTACCGCTTCCGTCTTTTCCTGGTCCTGCTGATTCTGAGCCTCGCCGCCCTCTTCGGCCTCTATTTTGTCCTGCGGCGTCTCCGCTTCCTGCTCTGCCTGCTGAGGAGCATGGGCTTGCCCGCTCTCCACAGCTTTCTCCGGATCCTTTTCTGCTTTTTCCAGTGCCTCGGCCGCTATCTCTTTTTCTCCCCCATCAGCAAGAGGATTTTCTACCGGCGGAGCCTGTTCATCCTGTTGCTCCTGTCCGCCAGCTTCCGGTCCTGAAGCTTCGGGCGCCTCCCCTTGGCCGTGGTCCTCTGGGCCCGCTGCCTCCTGAGGCTTAGAATCTGCCGAAGCCTCATCCGCTTTCTCCTCTGAGCCCTCCGATTCCTCCCAGCCGTCGCCGGCATCCGCTGCCGGTTCCATCGGCGCTTCTTTCTTGGCCTCCTCTTCCGGCGCCGTTTGTTCCAAGCGGCCCGTCTCTAACTCCTTACGGGAATCCGCATCCGCTTTTCTCCCATTAGACCTCTCTGGCTGCTTCCGGGAGGCCTCCTCCTGGTCATCCTGGAAGAACAGCTCTGGCCGGATCGAAAAATCCTCTTCCTCATCATCTGCCCAAACAGCCTCTTGCGCGGGGACTTCCTCCGGTATCCGGGCTTCCTCCCAATCGTCCTCCGCAAAGGGGTCTTCTCCTTGCTGCGCCTCAGGAAGTGTGACTAGATTTTTAAAGAACGCCTTCAGCCTCCGGCCAAATCCCAGCTTCGGCTTTTGCTCATCCTCAGGCTCCTGCCCGTATTCTTCGCCGCCATCTGGCTCTTCCAGGCCTTCCTCGTATTCCGCTTCCTCGGGAAGCCCGCTTTCGTTCTCCGGGGGAAGCTGCCCGGGAAGCTCCTCCTGAGGAATCGGAGCCGGCTGTTCTTCCTTCTCTGGAATCAATTCCACCGGCCGGATCGTCTCCGCCCTCTCCCCGGTAACCTCGCTGATAATCCTGGCGATCTCCTGTGTGCCGAACTGAGGATTCTCAGGCTGACTGGCATTTTCCTTTTCATTCTTGATCTTTTCAAACGCCTGGGAGAACTCCTCCTTTTTCGGCGTCCAGGTCTGAGCCCTCACGGGCTCTTCCGATTGTTCCGGCTGACTGATTTTATTAGAACGGCCTAAGGCCTCTAGAATACCGTTGACCTCCTGGGTCACGCCGATCGGCTTCAGCTCCTGAGCCGCCTGCTTTTTTCCGGTGTCTTCGGCGGCCTTGGGCTTATTCTGCTGGGAGCTCGGGCCTCTTCCCTGCTTGATTGCGTCTAAAATTCCGCTGATCTCCTGGGTCATGCCAATTTCCGGCCGGTCTCCAGTCTTTGGGGATTGCCCGTCCCGGTTTTCTGAAAAAAAGAAGCTGGTACGGGCGGCGTGAATACCGCTCTGTCCTTCCCCGCCTCCGGGTCCCTTCAGCTTAATATCGCCATATTTGAGCATCAGCTCATCCGGCTCGTCATCCAGACTTATCTTTTTAAACTTTCCCGTAAAGGACTGCAAAAAGCCCTTTTTATCCTCTTTCTCCTGCATAGCCTTCACCTACCATTCGCTGTCTTATTTCGCTTTGATTCCCTGCCTCTGTCTCATAAACTCATACATTAAGACTCCCGCCGCCACAGAAGCGTTCAAGGAATTAATCTTTCCCCGCATTGGCAGGGAAAGGATTACGTCGCATTTTTCCTTAACCAGCCGTCCGATTCCAGCGCCCTCACTGCCGATCACCAAAGCCGCCGGTCCCGTAAGCTCCGCCTCGCACAGGGGTTCCTCCATATCGGTCACCGTAGATCCACAGGCCGCGCTTTTTCAAATCCTCCAGCGCCGCCGCCAGATTGGATACCCTGGCCACAGGCACATATTCCAAAGCGCCGGCCGAGGCCTTTCCCACGGTATAGGTGAGGCCCGCAGACCTGCGCTTAGGGATAATCACCCCATGAGCGCCCGTACATTCCGCAGTACGGAGAATAGCTCCCAGATTGTGGGGATCGTTCAGTTCATCCGCCACAATGAGAAACGGCGGCTCGCCCCGCTCGTCCGCCAGCGCCAGCATATCCTCCACAGAAGCGTACTCATGGGCGGCGGCCAGCGCCGCAATTCCCTGATGATTCGCTCCCGGGCATAAAACTCAAGCCTTTTCGGGTCTACTTCCTTCACGGCCACTCCTTGGGCCTTCGCCTTGGAAACAATGTCTCCCAGGCTGCCGTTTCTCGTGCCTCTCGCCACCAAAATACTTTCGATGGGCCTGGCGGAGCGGAGCGCCTCCTTTACGGCGTTTCTGCCGGCGATCACATCCTGGGCCGGCTCGGTTCTTTTTTCTGTCATATGATCTCCTTTATTTCCGCTTTTCAGGGAACCCTGAAAGAACCCCTAAAAAGAAAGCTATACTTATCTAGATAAAAATAAGTATAGCATAAGTATTAAGAAAAAAGAAGACATTTTTCGAGGATAAAACAGAAACAATCTGGTAAAAAAACAATTAAATTTCTTTTAACGCGTCTAAATAAACCGCGCCGGCGTCTAAGTTTCTGGGCGGGATTCCGTAGGTGCCGGTAGAGGAATCCAAAAACAGGCTGATATGGGGAGGATTTACCGTAAAGGTCAGGTACATGGCGATAAACAGCGCCAAGGCAAGGGCGGCCGCGGGAAACCAGGGGCGGATTTTATTTGAGTCCGCCGCCATCACCTTGGAGGAGGCCAAAAAACCTAGAGCCGCGAACGCCGCAAAGCCTAGGATATCCGCCCCTGCGTAGCTGGTCCCGAGGATTCCGGCGTAAAGAAGCCGGAACGCGATGGTTCCCGCGGTCATCACATAAAGCCCTGTTACACGGGCGACCACAAAATTTTTCAAAGGCAGCCTGAGAAAGCAAAGCTCCACGATCGACCAGCAGAGATAAGGCAAGGCCATGATCTTGACGGTTTCCCAAACGCTGCCGTTGGCGGCGCCGAACAAAATGGACCACACCGCCCCGCCGGAAAGCCGATAGCTGAAATGCAGCAAAAGCCCGGTAAGGCAGGTGAACGCCACGCCCCAGGCCTCAAGCTGCTGAAACCTTCCCTTTTGCCGATAGGTCATGAAAAGCCCTCCTTCTATGGTAAAGCGGCCAAAGCGCCGCCTATTATCCATATGAGGAGGGTTTCTTTTTTATGTCTGTCCTTCCCGTTTTTCGGGCAGAAGCATACTGTAATCCGGCAGGCTACAGCGCCACCGCCAGAAGAGCGATTCCCGCTCCCGCCAAAGCGGCGGCTCCCAGCCGCAGGCCCCAGAACAACGCCTTGTTTCGCCTGCGGAACGCCGACGGCGCGCCCAGCCGTTCCATAACCTGAATCGCCTCCCGGTGCAAGGCTTCGTAGGATTCTCCCGCATACTCCGGCTTAACCACAAACAGGGCCCGTTCATAAAAGGGGCTGTCCGTCTGAGTGACCTCGATCATCTGCCTGTTAACTCCCTTAATCACAATCGGTTCCTCCAATCAAAATTTAGAAGCAACCCTATTCTTGTCGTTTCTCCCGAAGGTTATACAGCCTGATAAGGAAAACCGGTCATTCGGAGCGCTTCTCCCGGCAGTATACCAAACGTATTTACATTAGTTAACATAAATATCGTGGATAACTAGGTTGATAATGTTGAAAACCCTGTGGAAAATGTTAAAAAGTCCCTTAGGACAGGCGTTCATAACTTATACACAAAATTCAACGCAACCACGTTATGTTAACTTTTATTGTTCCCTTCGTGAAAAACGACCATAACAGAGAGTAATTTCACCTTGTCAAAATGCAGTTTGCATAATTTTTAAGTGAAAATCCTCCACAAATAGTTGACAATTTTCGAGGCAGCGTAAACTCGGCTTACTGTCCCTCCGGGATTCTAGAGGTCAAAAATTGTATGGAACGCTCGATGGAATCCTTAGAATTTCCAAAATCCCCGCCGATATTTCGGTAATCGAACATAGAACAGAAGTGGGTGACGTCCTTTTGAAGGCCATCCAAATAATTTTTCACCAAATCGCTGGCCGCCTGAGCAAACGCGCCGTAATTTTTCTTGCCGACGCCCTTCTGCGCCCCCTCCAGCAAGGCGGTATAATGGGGCAAACACAAATAGGGCTGCTGGGAAAACAGCTCCCGGAATTCTTCTTCCTTTCCCCACAAGCGGTAAATGGTATCGAACATGCGAACCATCGCCCACTGGATCTGCTCGCAGACAAAGCAGCTTTCCGTCAGCTTCTTCGCGGCCTCTACCTCCTTTTTTCCGGGTACTCCCCGCTTGTCCAGGCGAAGCACGGATGTTTCAATCTCCTTTAGATGGCTTTCCAGGATCAAGGCGTTAGACAGCCGGCTGCCCTTTTTCAGCATCATGGAAAAATGGGGGTAGCAGAACCCCTGAACGTTGGTCACCTCCCGGATATCCGGCTCCATCATAGCCGCGCCGGTGATGTACTCGGTAACCCGGTTTTCCAGGGTATCCCGCATGCGGCAAATGGGACAGCCCTCCTTCGGCTCGAACACCTCGCTGATCGGTATGGTGCAAATGTCTTCTCTCATATAGATTCCTCCGGTTTTATTTTCCTGACCAGCCCCAGTAGCGCCGGCCGGTAATTTATTGTATAATAAAATCTGATTTTGCCGTATCGAGAAATTTTTTGCCGGCAAGGCGCGGTTCTCGCTGGAGCATGAGCCAGAGGCCTTAGCTTCTTTTTGTACAGCCGCACGGAGCCGTAAGCTGAGATGGAGCTGCAGCGGATATTTCCCTGCAAAAGCAGCACGCCGCAGCGCAGGCGCCGCTGGCCGGGACGCCCCCGTTCTCTGTAAGGCAGCATAAGCTCTCAGTAAAACGCCGCGGAAAGGATGGATGCTTTTTGAATTGTCAACAAACGCCCGGCGGGCTGCTCGTCACCGGGATCACCGATTTTTCCTTACCGGAAACCCTGGACTGCGGCCAGTGCTTCCGCTGGCAAAGGCTGGAATCCGGCGCTTACCGCGGCTCGGCCTACGGAAAGTCTTTAACTGTTTCCATGGATGAAAAAGGTCTTCTGCTTCAAGGAGCGGCGGAAGAGGATTTCCAGGCGCTTTGGCGTTCTTATTTTGACCTTGATCTTGATTATAACAAAATCAGAGGAGCTTTGGCAAACAAGGATCCGATTTTAAAGGAGGCGGCAGCCTTCGCTCCGGGCATCCGTATTTTGAACCAGGAGCCCTTCGAGACGCTGTGCTCCTTTATCATTTCCCAAAACAACAATATTCCCCGGATCAAAGGGATCATAGAGAGGCTGTGCCTGCTTTTTGAGAGGGAAACCGGCAGCGCCGACCGCTTTCCCACGGCGGAAATGCTGGCTTGCCGCCGTGAAGAGGATCTGGCGCCGCTCCGCGCTGGCTGGCGGGCGGCTTACCTGTTAGACGCCGCTCAAAAGGTCGCCGGCGGTGAGATCGACCTAGAGAGGATAAAAGCACTGCCCATGCCTGAAGCCAGGGCAGAGCTGATGCGGATCAAAGGGGTGGGACCCAAGGTCGCGGAATGTGTTTTGCTGTACGGCCTTCACCGGCTGGAGGCGTTTCCGATGGACGTTTGGATGAAGCGGGCCATGGCCACGCTGTTCCCGGAAAAGAGCGTCCTGGATTTCGGCCCCTACGCTGGGATTGCACAGCAATATATTTTTCATTACAGCCGGCTCCATCCGGAGCTTTTCCGATAAAAAATCAAGGCAGCAGCATGGCCAGCAGCACAGTAAATACACCGGAAATCCCAATGGCGATGCCGCTCATAGCGCCCTCCGTTTCGCCAATTTCCACCGCCTTGCTGGTTCCTACCGCATGGCTGGCGGTTCCGATCGCCACTCCAGCGGCTACCGGATTTTTTACCCGGAACGCTTTGATCAGCAAGGGTGCCAGCATGGAGCCCAAAATTCCAGTTATGATCACGGCGGCTACCGTCACCGGGACGATTCCTCCATGCTGCCTGGAAATCTCCATCGCGATAGGCGTCGTGACAGACTTGGGCAGCATAGAGGCCGTCAGCTTTTCGTCCAGTCTAAAGGCCCGGCATAACCCATACACGCTGAGCATAGAAGTAAGTGAGCCGGCGGCGCAGCCCAGGAGCACCGGAAACAAATTCTTTTTCAGGATTTCCCGCTGCCGGTAAACGGACAAGGCCAGAGAGGCGGTAGCGGGAGCCAGGAACAGGGCGATAAAATCCCCGCCTGCCTGGTAGTGCTCCAAGGGGATATGGAACGCCAGCAATACCAGGGCTACTAAAATAATCGCTACAAGCAGCGGGTTGACCAACGGCGTTTTTGCCTTCCGGTTTAGCCAAACCCCTACAGCATAGGCAAGGATGCTCAGAACGATGCCGAACAGAGGCGAGCTGGTAACGGCTTCCATCACGAGTCCTCCTTGCCGGTCAATTTCTTTTGCAGCCATACGCCGAAGCGCACCGCGGCCGCGGTGACCCCAAAGGTGAGAAGCGTCGTCACAAGGCAAATCAGCAGAAGCTGCCACATGCTGTCCTTGACAAATTCAAACTGCTCTAAAATGCCCACTCCCGCCGGGATAAAGAAAAAGGCCATGTTCTGAAGCAGAAAATCCGCCTTTTGACGGATATGGTCAATCTTCAGTACTTTTAGGCACAGCAGCAGAAACAATAAAATCATGCTGAGCACGGAGGCCGGAAAAGGAAATGGAAGAAAACAAGCGGCTGCTTCTCCGATCAGGCAGACGCCGAACACAACGCCGATTTGCAGGATTACTTTCATGCTTTTTACTCCCGGAAGCGCTTTGCGCTTATTTCAAAAATAATGTCTCAAACAGCCGGAGCCCCTGCTCCTCGGAATATGCGCCCGGCGTGTTGGCGTAATGCTTCAGGCCGGTAAAGCGCTTGCGGTAAGACTGGATTTCCTCCTTAGTCATGGAGATCCTTTCCACCCCGCTTAAGGAATCTAAAGCTGATTCACCGCCGGAAGATCCGTATCTAACACCCGCAGAAAGCGTTCCATTTTTTCCGGCGCGTATTGAGCGCAGTGCAGCAGCAAAGCCGGCAGGAACACTGCGCAGGCCTTTCCGTGAGGAATCCCGTGGTTTTCTGTCAGCACATAGCCGTAGGGATGGGGGAACGAGGTTCCGTGAGCGTTCAGAACCAAGCCCGCCCATAGAGAGCCATAATACATCTGTTCCCGGAACGCGGGCGTCATCTCCATTTCAGGCCTCATCATTTTTAGGCCCCGGTATACCATGGGCATGGCCTTTTCCGCCAAATACCCGGAAATATCATCGCAAGCCGGGGAAAAATAGCCCTCCACGGCATGACAGAAGGCATCGAGGCCGGTGGAAACCGTGGTATTATAAGACATTGTACCGGTATACGCCGGGTTCGCGATGGCAAGAGACGCGTAAAGCTCCGGCCCGGAAACAGACTTTTTCACACCGTCCACGGTCAGCACAGAGGTAGGGCTGACCTCGCTGCCGGTGCCGGAGGTGGTACCGATCAGCACAATGGGCAGCGGCGGGTTTTTCCAGGCTTTTTGGAAAAAGCCTTCCCGGTCAAGCCCAGGGTTGGCCGCCAGCGCGGCTATGGCCTTCGCCGCGTCCAGAGGAGAGCCTCCTCCGATTCCCACCACAAACGCGGCCTTTTTCTCCGCCGCCAAAGCCGCCGCTTCCTCGCAGGAAGAGAGCAGGGGGTTTTCCGTAATCCCGTCGTATACAGTGCAGGAAATTTTTTCCCGGCGAAGCACTTCGGTCAGGTCGTCCAGGGCGCCGCTGGCTTTTGCCGAGCGCTTGCCCGTCACCACCATACAGGAATCCCCCAGCTTCTTCAGCTGGGCGGCGCTGTCCGCCAGGGCAGTTCTTCCGCTGACAACCCTTACCGGCATATAAAAGTCAAAATTCATAAAGCGTTCCTTCTTTCTTTAAAATAGCTTTTAAATATTTCTTTTCAGCCTCAGCATTTCACATCCGCTTCTTCCGGTTTTACGCCCCTTTTCTTCTTCCCGTGATTTCGCACCGAAAACAATCGCAAGGCTGGCTCTCTCCGCTTCTGTTTGCAGCTTCGGCCGCCTGCTGATTCCGGGCGGCGCGGCTGTTATTTTTATTTTCTCAGATTTCCCCACGCTTCGAGCCGCTTTCCGCCGGCGCCTCCATTTATCACTGCAGATGGTACTATTATACTACCTGGCTTTCCTGGTTGCAATCCGCGGCGGTTCCAATGCGGTTTATTCTTTCTCTAACTTTATTCTCTGGAAATCTGTGTTTTTCTACACTTTTTGTTGAAAGCCATTGAAAAAAATGATAGAATTATAATCTGTGATCGTAATTTTCGACCTTTGGAATAGGAGAACCTTTTGTGAAAATGTCTACAGGTAAGCACTCCCTAAAACTGCATCTTGTTCTTCTGGCGCTGCTGATCGCTGTGGTAGGCTTCGTGATCTGGCTTTACACCGGATACGTGGGGGAATCCACTCCCTATGAGGTCACCAACTACGCCATGGGCACCTATGTTCAGCAAACAGTATATGGTAAAAACGGCCAGGCCGGCGCTTCCGCCGCCGCCAACGCCATTTCCAGTCTTGAAAACGAAATTTCCTGGCGGGTAGACGGTTCAGAGATTCAAAAGCTCAACGAGCAGGCCGGCGGCGATCCTGTGAAGGTTTCCAAGGATACCTTTTCCATTCTTCAGGCCAGCCTGGATGTGGCCGAGGAAACCGGAGGAGCCTTTGATCCGACCATCTATCCTCTTTCTTCCCTGTGGGATTTCGGCGGAGATAACCAGCAGGTGCCTGCCCGTGAAGAGATTGACGCTTTTCTTCCTTATGTAAATTACCAGGATTTAGCTTTAAATGACGCCGACTGCACCGCCCGGCTTGCGAAGGAGCTGGAAGCCGTGGATCTCGGGGCTGCCGGAAAGGGCGCCGCCTGCGATGCGGCTCTGCAGGCCTACCGCGACGCCGGCGTGGACAACGCCGTCATCGCCGTGGGCGGAAGCATCGGCGTGATGGGCCGCAGGCTCACCCAGGAAAACTGGCGGATTTCCGTGCGCGATCCGGATAAAAGCGTAGACGACAGCGACGCCGGCATGGGAGTTTTAGAGCTTTCTGAGGGTTTTGTTTCCACCAGCGGCGTCTACGAAAAATATTTCGAACAGGATGGGATCCTTTATCATCATCTTTTAGACCCTTCCACTGGCTACCCGGTAGAAAATAATCTGTTGTCGGTTTCGGTCGTAGCTCAAACCGGTGTGCTTTCCGACCTGCTCTCCACCGCCTGCTTTGTGCTCGGCTTGGATAACAGCTTGTCCGTTCTGGAACATTATGACGCCCAGGCGATTTTTATCACCCGGGACAAAGAGGTCTATATCACCGAGGGCCTTAAGGACCGCTTTACCGTATCCAGTCAAGCTTACACGCTGAAGGAGCTGCAATGATAGAACAGCCTATGGAGAACCGGAAATGGTTCCAGAAAAGGGATTTACTTTTGATTCTGCTGGTTGGAGCCGCTGCCGCCGTTTTATTTTTTTGGCCCAAAGAACAGGGAGCGGCAGCGGTCATCTCTCAAGAGGGCCGGGAGCTTTACTGCATCGACCTAACCCAAGTGGAGGCCCCCTATGATATTTCTATCGGCGGGGAATACCCCCTGGTGATTCACGTGGAAAAAGGAGCCGTTTGTTTTCAAGGGGCCTCCTGCCCCGATCAAGTCTGCGTCCGCACCGGCCGGCTTTCCAAAAGCGGACAAGGCGCCGTGTGCCTGCCGGCAAAGGTCACCATCCAGGTCACCGGCCCCGAAAGGGAGTTTGACGCTTACACGGGCTTCTAAGCCTTTTTAAGCTTTGTTGTTATGAAATTCGGACCGCGGACATTCTATCGGCAAGCAGTTCGTTGGAAGCATCTCTGCCCATTAGGAGGAACACCATGGCGGAAATCAACAAGAAAACCCTCCGGCTGACTACCCTGGCGGTGCTGGGCGCTTTGGCGATCGTGCTTTCCGCTTTGGAAAATCTGATTCCCCCTCTGCCTATGATGCCCCCCGGGGCCAAGCTCGGGCTTTCCAATATTGTCACTATGTTTGCCGCCGGCACCTTTGGCTTGATTCCCTCTTTGGCGATCGCCTTGCTCAAGGCCCTTTTCGCGGGCGCTACCCGGGGCGTCACCGCCTTGCTGATGAGCTTGGCCGGAGGGCTTCTCAGCACGCTGGTTATGGGCCTTTTGTTCCGTCTGAAAAGACATGCCGTCAGTCTTTTGGCTGTCGGCATCCTGGGCGCTGTGGCCCATAACCTGGCTCAGCTCTGCGTCGCCGTAGCTCTCACAAATTCGGCGGTGCTTTCTTATCTTCCCTTTTTGCTTCTCTACGCCCTGGTGACAGGCTCTGTCACCGGCTCAGCGTTAAGAATATTGTTACCCGCATTGAAAAACGTGACAAGACTAGGTTTATAAGGAAGGAAGAGATCAATGCAGTTCCCGAAGCATCCGTTTCGAACCCACGGCGGCGCTCATGTGCCCCATCGGAAGCATACTGCACAGATGGAATCCGTCGTCATGCCGCCTCCGGACCAGGTGGTAATCCCCATGTCTCAGCATATCGGCGCGCCCTGCACGCCTGTTGTGAAAGCCGGGGATTTGGTCAAGGTAGGCCAATTGATCGGCGACAGCGACAAATTCGTGTCAGCGCCCATCCATGCCAGCGTTTCCGGAAAAGTTTCTAAAATCACTACCGTTTTAATGCCCTCCGGCATGGAGGTACAGGCCGTGGTGATCGACTCCGACGGCGAAATGACCCCCTGGGAGGGCCTGGAACCGCCCAAGGTGGAAACCCATCAGGATCTGGTCAAGGCGGCCAGGGCCTCCGGCCTGGTAGGCTTAGGCGGCGCAGGTTTTCCCGCTCACATCAAGCTGAACGTGCCGGAGGGCCGGAAAATCGACACGCTGATCATCAACGTGGCCGAGTGCGAGCCCTATATCACCGCCGACCACCGGGAGGCCCTGGAAAACAGCTGGGATGTCCTCTCCGGGATTTATCTGGTTAAGGATCTGCTGAACATCGACAGGACCCTGATCGCCGTGGAAAAGAACAAGCCCGACGTGATTAAGGTGCTTTCCGAAATCGCCTACAGCGACACCAGAGACCCGGAAAACAAGGTCCGGGTGCTGCCCTTGAAGGCCAGATACCCCCAGGGCGCGGAAAAGGTTCTGGTTCAGGCCTGCACCGGCAGACGGATCGGCCCAGGCAAGCTGCCCAGCGACGTAGGCTGTCTGGTAATGAACGTCACCTCCATCGCCTTTTTGTCAAGATATCTCAAAACCGGGATGCCCTTGGTCTCCAAGCGCATTACGGTTGACGGCTCCGCGGTCATGGAGCCGAAAAACGTGATTGTCCCCCTGGGTACGCCCATTGAGAAGGTCATTGAGTTCTGCGGCGGCTACCGGGGAGACCCGGCTAAAATTCTAATGGGCGGCCCCATGATGGGACTGGCCCTGGACAGCGACGCCTTGCCGGTGCTGAAGCAGAATAACGCGATTCTGGCCTTTCAGGAGCAGGATGCGGTTCTGCCCGCTCCCACCGCCTGCATCCACTGCGGCCGGTGCGTAGAGGGCTGTCCCATGCATCTGATGCCCCCTGAGATCTCCCGCGCGGTCACCACCAAGGATATCGACCAGCTTCAGAAGCTCGGCGTGATGACCTGCATGGAATGCGGCACCTGCGCTTATAATTGTCCGGCGGGCCGGCAGATCGTACAGAATATCCGACTGGGCAAGGCCCTGGTCAAGAACGCTGGAAAGAGGTGAGCGCTGTGACAGATAAATTATACGTTTCTCCCTCCCCCCATTTACGCCAGGGGGACACCACCCGAAAGCTGATGGGCGACGTAATCATCGCCCTGATCCCGGCGGTTCTGGCCTCCGGCATTATTTTCGGGTATCAGTCTTTGATCGTAATGGCGGTTTCCGTGCTTTCCTGCGTAGTGCTGGAATACATCTGCCGCAAGGTGATGAAGAGGGACAACACAGTCACCGATCTGAGCGCCGTGGTCACCGGTATTCTGTTAGCCTTTAACCTGCCGGTAAGCATCCCCTTGTGGATGGTGTTTTTCGGCGCTGTCGTGGCAATCGTGGTGGTGAAGCAGATGTTCGGCGGCATCGGCCAGAATTTTGTCAACCCCGCTCTGACCGCCCGCATCGTGATGATGGTTTCCTTCCCCACCTCTATGAGCACCTGGAACAAGCCCTTTTACTATCTCCAATCCTCCAGCGACGCTCTCACTACCGCATCTCCCTTGGCGCAGAACGCCGCCGGAGAAGCGGTTCCCTCCTACATAGATTTGTTTTTAGGGCTGCGGGCCGGCTGCCTGGGTGAGACCTGCGTATGCGCCCTGCTGCTGGGCGGCGTCTATTTGGTGGCCCGCCGGGTCATCAAGCCGGTGATTCCCCTGTGCTTTATCGGCACCGTGTTCGTCTTTACCTGGATTCTGGGAGAAGATCCTGTGTTTCAGATCCTTTCCGGCGGACTCATGCTGGGCGCCATTTTCATGGCTACCGACTATACCACCTCCCCCTTGAGCACCAAGGGAAGAATTGTGTTTGGAATCGGCTGCGGCATTATTACCGTGCTGATCCGGGTATTCGGCGCGCTGCCGGAGGGCGTTTCGTTCTCGATTATCCTGATGAACATATTGGTTCCCCATATTGAAAACCTGACCCGGCCGAAGCCGTTTGGAGAGGAGGGAAAGCGCCGTGGCAAAGCTAAATCCTAAGGCGGTTTTAAAGCCCGCTGTTTCCCTGTTTCTGATCTGCCTGATCGTCACCGCCCTGCTGGCGGGGGTCAACATGCTCACCGCAGACCGGATCGCCGCGCTGGCTGTCCAGACCGCCGAGGATTCCCAAAAGGTAGTCCTGCCCAACGCCGCCAGCTTCGAAGAAGTGGACGAGGACACGGTAAAGGGTCTGGATGGCTCCGGACAATTGGCGGGCTATGTCATCACTACAGAGGCGAAGGGCTACGGCGGCACCATTGAGGTTATGACCGGCATCACCGCCGACGGCAGTGTTTCCGGCGTGGTGCTTCTTTCTCAGAATGAAACCCCCGGCCTCGGCGCCAACGCCACTAAGGAAAGCTTTACGGGACAATACCAGCAGGCAGTTCCGGAGAGCGGCTTTGAGGTCATTAAATCCGGCGGCGCCGACGACGGCCAGATTCAGGCTATGACCGGCGCCACCATTACCAGCCAGGCCGTCACCGACGCGGTCAACCTGGCGGTGGAAAAATATCAAACGCTTGAGAAAGGGGGAAATTAAAATGGCGAAAATGAACTTAGTCCGTGAATTTACCAAGGGCATCATCAAGGAAAACCCCGTGCTCTGCCTGGTGCTCGGCACCTGCCCCACCCTGGCTGTCACTACGGCGGCCAGCAACGCCATCGGCATGGGCATTGCCGCCACCATCGTGCTGGTCTGCTCCAACGCCGTAATTTCCCTTTTAAGAAAAATTATTCCGGATAAGGTCCGCATTCCCGCTTACATCACCATTATCGCCGGGTTCGTCACCATGGTGCAGATGCTGGTGAAGGCATATGCCCCGGATATTGACAAGGCGCTGGGCATTTATCTTCCCCTGATCGTGGTAAACTGCATTATTCTGGGCCGGGCGGAAATGTACGCCAGCAAGCACAGTGTTCTTCCCTCTGTCTTGGACGGCTTGGGCATGGGTGTGGGCTTTACCGCCGCCATGCTGGCCATGGGAATTATCCGCGAGTTTTTTGGTACCGGCGCCGTGTTCGGCGTACCGATTTTCCAGGGAGTCATTGACCCCATTATCGTATTTATCCTGCCTCCCGGCGGCTTCTTTGTGTTCGGAATGCTGATTGCTTTGGCAAACAAGCTTTCCGGCAGCAAGAAAAAGCCGGAGGAGATCGGCTGCGCCGCCTGCCCCATGAACGGCACCTGCTCCAAGCTGCAAGAAAAGGAGGCCTGTGACAAATGATTCAAGGGTTAGTCGCCATTTTCCTGGCTTCCATTCTGACGGAAAACTATATCCTCAGCAAATTTTTAGGCATCTGTCCCTTCCTCGGCGTTTCCAAAAAGGTCAACACCGCCGTAGGCATGAGTGTGGCGGTCACCTTCGTCATGGTGCTGGCCACCGCCGTCACCTGGCCGATTTACACCTACCTGCTGGTCCCCAACGACCTGGCTTATTTGCAGACGATTGTCTTTATCCTGATTATCGCCGCTCTGGTCCAGCTGGTGGAAATCGTACTGAGAAAATATATTCCTTCCCTTTATAACGCCCTGGGCATTTATCTGCCTTTGATCACCACCAACTGCGCCGTGCTCGGCGTTACCATGCTGGTGCTGGAAAAGGGCGCCGCAGATCCTACCTTCGGGTATCTGCAATCCCTGGTAAACGCTTTCGGTTCCGGAATCGGCTTCCTGGTGGCGATGGTGATTTTTGCCGGCGTCCGCCAGAAAATGGAGGCATGCGATATTCCCGAAACTATGAAGGGCCTGCCCATCACATTAGTCGCCGCCTCTCTGGTCGCCGTATCCTTCCTCGGCTTCCAGGGTTTGGTGGATGGACTGTTAGGTTAAGGAAAGGAAGTGGATGGAATGAATGAAATACTGCTTCCGGTTTTGATTGTGGCGGGCATCGGCCTGCTGTGCGGCTTAGGCCTGGCAATCGCCTCCATCGTGATGGCGGTGCCTAAGGATGAAAAGGCCGAGGCGATTGAGGAAATCCTCCCCGGCGCCAACTGCGGCGCCTGCGGGTACTCCGGCTGCGCCGGCTACGCCAAGGCGTTATCCAGCGGCGAGGCTCCCGTAGGCTTATGCTCCCCGGGCGGCGCCGCGGTGGCCGCGGCTACCGCCGAGCTTCTCGGCGTCGCCGCCGGCGAGGTAGAATACAAAACCGCTCTGGTCCACTGCATGGGTTCCCACGACAACACCACCGACCGGATGAAATACCAGGGGATCGGCTCCTGCGCCGCCGCTGTCCAGCTTTACGGCGGTATCTCCTCCTGCTCCTTCGGATGCATGGGGCTGGGCGACTGCGCCGCCGTGTGTGAGTACGACGCTATCAAGGTCTGCAACGGTGTCGCCAGCATTGATCCCAATCGCTGCAAGGGCTGTTCCAAGTGCGTACAGGCCTGTCCTAAGCATTTGATTTCTTTCGTGCCCCTAAAGCCTCAGGCCGTGGTACGGTGTTCCAACTGCGATAAGGGCGGCGTTACCCGCAAGCTTTGCAAGGTGGGCTGCATCGGCTGTATGAAATGCGTGAAGGCCTGTGAATCCGGCGCTGTTACGGTCAATCAATTCAAAGCCTCGGTTGACCCGGCAAAGTGCACGGCCTGCGGAAAGTGTGTCGAGGTCTGTCCTCAGGACTGCATCCGCATGTGCCTGGAAGGTATTACCATACAGAGCTAAATAAGAACCGCTTGGCGATACCGGATAGGAAAAAATCTATTTCCCCGCGCCATGCCGCGGGGCCCCGCAAAAAACAAAACGGACGCGCAGGAAAGAATTCCTCCGGCGTCCGTTTTGTTTTCTTTCGCTTCTCTCAATAGTACAATTTTTCCCAGGAACCGCCGTTTTTAGTACCCTAACTCTTCTCCCACTAAAATCACCTTAATCCGGTCCTTGACCCGCTGCTGTCCGCTGACTACATAGGTCGCGCACACTCTGTCGCTGTTACGGCAGCCATCCGCCATTTCCGGATGCTCCTTGGAAAGGGAGACGCAGACCCCCGTATGCCTGCAGTAGGTTTCACAATTCAGCCTTACCGCATTAGCCGGCGCGGAGACGGTTTTCACCCTGCGAACCGCTTCGTCTAAGTCCTTGACGATTTTATTGTAGCCCATCACCACAATGACGCTTTTCGGTCCGAAGGTCAAGGCCGCGACCCGGTTTCCGTTGCCGTCCACGTTATAAAGGACGCCGCTCTCCGTTACCGCGTTGGAGCTCATCAGGTATACGTCGGCGAAAAAGGACTTTCTATAAATTTCCTGAACCTGTTCTCTGGTCAGGCCCTTCTGATCCCGGTCCATCAGCTTCGGATAGCTTCCGCTTCTCAGCAGCTCCATCACGCCGCATTCCCGCAAGGACATAGAACCTCCAAAGGAGATCACGTCGTCAGGCTTCAGCAGGCCGGCCACCTGCGCGACAGCATCTTCCTTAGTCGCCGCATAATACGCCTGCATGTTATTTTTCTGCAGGCTTTCCATCGTTCTTTGAATTCTCTTTTCCACCACCGCTTTACAATTCTGATCCATTTTCCATCACCTCAGTTAACTTCATCTTGTTTCCGTCCTCAGATTTTTTGCATATTCCATAGCTTTCCTGTTCCTTTGCCGGCTTCCGCCTCTATTTATCTTTTGCCGAGCCTTCCTCAAGACAGATTCTCCTGGCAGAAACAGCGTAAAAGCTATTTTCATTATACCGCTAAATTTTTAAAATGAAAAGCATTAGCGGATATATTGCTTGCTGGAATAGCCGGTAATATTTTGATAGCGAATTTGATACCAATCGCCGCTTTCCCCTAATATGGCGACCGTGGCGCCTTTAGGCGCCTGGCCGATCACCTGGGCGCTTAAGCTGGGCTGGCTGCGGATATTAAGAGGCGTTTGCTGGGTTGCTACTGTTCCCTGCCTCTGGGGCTGAGGCTGGCCTCCCGGGGGTACAAAGGGTATCCCAAAATACTCTGTTAAGGAAAGCACTAGATTTCTGGCGATATTATCAATATTATCCCGAATCCACTGGGCGTCGGCACTGTTATCATGATAAGCGGCCTCCAGCAGCACCGCCGGCGCTCTGGTTTGCTTCAGCTCGGCTAGGGTTGTGGTTGGTACGGTTTTGACCTTGTTTGGATCCGGATAAATCGCCTTAAAGTTATTTGCGATAATCTCTGCCGCCCTCTTTCCTTTGGCGCTGCCGTCGTAGTAATACACATCGGTTCCCCGGATCTGCCCGGACAGGGCAGGCGGCGCGGCGTTGGAATGGAGGGCCAGGTGCAGGTCATAGTTTCCGGCATTGCTTTGAGCAATGGCCTGGGACAATTTTTGGCTGGGTTCATTGCGGGTAAACTGGATTCCGCTGGAGTTCAGATAAGGCTCCATGGCATCGGCAATCAAATTCATATAGTACTCCTCGTTGCCGCCGTCTACGTAGGGGTTATATTCCTGTAAAGAGGGGCTCAAGTAAATTTTCGGCATAATGTACTCCTTTCCTTGATCAAAGGGCTATAGCCCGATTTTCTGAAAAAACGCTTCCGTACTCTGCAAGCCTGGCCTGAGATATCTTCCCAGCCCGAAAAGACATTCCGGATTACGGGTAATTTGATTGGTATGGCTTTCACAGGTCATGCTGGACTGAAACCCCATTGTCTTCAGCATCGTCTGGGTTCCGTCGCTGATCGCTCCAAAGGGATAGGCAAAGCAGGTCGGCGTCCAACCGGTCATTTGGCGGATCCTCTCCTGCGCCCTAGTCAGATCCTGGGTAAACGCCGCCTCATAATCCAACTCGCTTTCCCCCTTCATTCGCTTGGCGCCTACTCTTTTTCCATCATAGGAATGCATGTTATAAGAATGATTCTGAATCTCCACCCGGCCCGAATCTATCATTTCATTAATGTTATCCCAGGTGATATGAGAATAGTTCGGATGAGCGTCTTCCGCCTGGCTGTATTCATCGGTATAGCGGCCCTCGAACTCTGCGGTGGAATACTGCTCCGGGGCGGAATAGCCTTCGTACAGCTGTTCGTGCAGGCCGCTGCCCGCCGTGCGCAGGCCCACCGTGGCATAGCCTGCCAGACGGCAGCGGTCGTTTTCCATCACGCGGATGTTCTCCGGGCAGATACCGCGGTGCACCAGACCGATCTTGTGCATGGCGGCTACGCCTTCAAACACCGGCTGCAGCATGGTGCAGGCATCGTCCGGGCGGATGGTGCCGGGGTGGTTTTCCAGCCACTGATCCAGCGGGGTGCCGCCCAGATTTTCCAGAATGGCGTAAACGCTGTTATTGGCTTCCACCACATCCAGCACGGCTTCCAGACCATTGGCCCGGAGTGATGCGCTGGATGGAGCGGTACAGGTCCGCAAAATCCATGCGGGTGGTCTTGAACAGCACTCACTGCCGGTCTTGGGCCGCAGGGTGCTTTCTGCCGTGCGCTCCGCCGTGAGGGTAA
>ENA-OQIL01000282-OQIL01000282.1-human-gut-metagenome-genome-assembly--contig:-NODE-282-length-20728-cov-4.491481_pt1 | contig 20728 bp, 24 predicted proteins | sample MGYA00242583_ERZ504748 | MGnify/ENA primary metagenome ERZ504748 (study PRJEB26092, sample SAMD00036191) | human gut metagenome | host: Homo sapiens | study: EMG produced TPA metagenomics assembly of...
CCTGCCATGGAATGGTCAGGCTATCGTCCCGGCCAGCAAGTCGACAGCCTTGGCCGCCCCAGCAGGATCAGGCTCTGCAGCCGGGCGGTGGCAGGGTCAAAGGTCAGGTCGTCGGCCCGGCCAAGGCAGACCCCCTGCTCCAGCTGCACCACCTCTTTTTCACACAGTTCCCGGATGGTCAATGCCCTTCTCCCCTTTCTGCCACAGCTTATGCAGCCGCCGGGCGCATCATGCAAAAAGCAGTGGAAACCGCATGGCAGATTGTGGTATACTGTGGGCAGAGCATTCCATGAGAAACAGAGGAAATTTTAAATGTATAAAAGCATCGTGTTTGATCTGGGCGGTGTCATGGTGGATTTTGCCCCCCGCGCCTATCTGGTAGACCGCATTTGCAATGAAGAGATCGAGGAGCAGGTGTACGACCTGACCTTTGGCAGCGAGGAGTGGAAGCAGCTGGATGCGGGGCTTGTCTCCCGCTTTGACGGCAATCAGGCCATGCTGCGCAACGCCAAGGCCGCCGGGCGCGAGTTTGAGGTGCAGGGCGTGCTGGACGACTGGCTGCACATCCTGCGCCCGCGCCGCCGGATGCAGGAGCTGGTGCGCCGCCTGAAGAACCATGGCTACAGCGTGTACTATCTCAGCAACATCCCGGAGGACGTGCTGGCCCTGCTCAAGGAGCGCGGCGTGCTGGATCGCTTTGACGGCGGCGTAGCCTCCTGCGAGGTGCACATCAACAAGCCCGACCCCCGCATCTATCAGGCCCTGCTGGATCAATACGGCCTGAAGGCCAGCGAGTGCGTGTTCATCGACGACAATCTGGCCAATGTGCAGGCCGCATTCACGCTGGGCTTCGTGGGCATCCGGATGAAGGAGAGCGTGGGCACCCTGATCCGCAGCCTTGCCACCTGCAATGTGGCCCTGCGCTGACCTCCGTGACCCAAAACAGCTCCTGCCGGAAATGCTCTGGCAGGAGCTGTTTTGCTGCTTTAGGAATTACTTTTTCTCGTAGCTCTGGCAGTAGTGCGGGGTCTCCACCTGCTGCGTATCGCAGGTGCACTGCTCGGTCACTTTGATCTGAGGCAGGTCACACTTGCAGCCGCTCACATTGTGGCAGCACTCGCAGACATCACAGGTAACGCCGATGTTTTCCATATTTATCACCTCTCTGTCCACAGTATGGCCTGCGGGCAGGGTGTTTATTCTGGAAAATTCAGCCAGCCTTTTTCGCTTCGCGCTTGGACCGGAGTGTGACTGCCGCATGCCGGATGGAAAGCACCGGGTGCACCGGCAGCATCCGCGGGCCTGCCCAGCGCATCACCGCGCGGATCTTCTCCCGCATTTCCGGCTTGTAGCAGTGCACCTTGCAGGCCGAACAGAAGGTCTTGGTCTCCATGAACGGGCATTTGTCAATGCGGGTCAGGGCGTAATCGTGCAGCTGCCGGCACTCCGGGCACAGGCTGCCTTTGGGTGTTTTGTGCTGCCTGCGGCAATAAAGAGCGATCATCTCGCTCACCAGCATCTTTTCATCTGCGCGCTTCTGATCCAAGTTCTTCGGGGTATCCTGCATGGGACGGGGCCTCCTGCTGCCTTATTTTTTTCTACGGTCCGACCGCATTGCAGCGCGGCGCACCGCACGGCGCAAAAATGCAAAGCCTACCGTAACACCAATTGCTGCAGCCACTGCCATATACACCGCCTTCTGAAACCAAAGCGGCAGGAGCGCAGACCTTTCCGTCTGCTGTCCCCTGCCGCAGTTTTGATGCATTCTGTACAGAGGCTGCTGCTTTTGCGTGAAAGTTAGCACTTACTAACTTTCAACTCTGCAAAAACACCGTTTTTCGGTGTTCTCATAGTTTATCGCAGCTGTCTCTGTTTGTCAAGAGAAGTTTCTCCTTTTTACCATGCAGCCAGATCTGCACCCAGCTTGCGGCATGCAGCCTGAACATCATCGTCCGGGGCCTCGTTGCAGATCAGGCCCTCACCGTTGAGCACCTGTGCGCCGTCGCCCTGAGCACGCTCCACCCAGTCACGCATCCACTGGCCGTCGCCCCAGCCGTAGGAGCCGAACAGGGCGATCTTCTTGCCGTTCAGAGAACCCTCCAGATCAGAGAACATCGGCTCGAACTCGCTCTCCTCCAGCTGCTCAGCACCCATTGCGGGGCAGCCAAAAGCCACTGCATCAAACTCAGCCAGCTTTGCGGCGTTCATCTCGCTGCAGGGCACGATGGTGCCGTTTGCACCCTCTGCCACGCAGTTTGCCATGGTCTCAGTGTTGCCGGTTGCGCTCCAGAATACGACTGCTACTTTGCTCATAAAGATCGTCCTCTCTCAAATCAATATTAGTTAGATGTATCTAACTTTATGTTCCATGAAAATGCGTCCAACCACGCAGACGCATCCTCATTTGGTTAGTATCTTCTAACCACCGATAGAATACCACAGCTTCCCGGCTGTGTCAAGCCTTTTATGCAAAAAGAACTGCCGCGGCTGAAAGCACGCCGTAGATCACCGGCTGGTGCAGCAGATACAGCAAAAGCGAGTGGCGGCCCATCCAGCCCAGCGCCGGGCAGACCGAGCGGCGCAAGGGCTCCATGCGCTGCCGCCCCATGCAGAAATGCAGGAAGTACCCTGCCCAGAACAAAACAGCCACGGCAGCAGGGCAAAATAATCGGTGGAATAAAAATCGAAGGGCAGAAAGCCGAAAAACGCTGTAAAGTAATTCGCGTACCATGCATCCGGCAACGCAAGGCGCAGCCCGCCGAAGCCGAGCCAACGCTCGTCCAGATGATAAGTCAGTGCAAACAGCACCGCCGAAACCGCCAGCCCTGCGGCGGGCGGGATCTTTTTCAGCAGCGGTTCCAGCACACCGGTGAGCAGCATGGCGCTGCCCAGAAAGGTCAGCACACCGAACACCACCCGGTCCTCCGGCATGAAGACCAGCGTCACCACCGTGACCAGTGCCCCGGCAGCAAACACCTGTGCGCCGCGCTTCAGGGTGCGGTGTCCCAGCGGCACGCAGAAGCCGGACAGCAGAATGAACACCCAGCAGATGGTCTGCTGCCACAGACGCCCCGGCATTCCCGCGTACCAGTCCATCCAGATGCCGAACAGGAACATCATGTCCCAGCAGGCATGGTACAGCATCATGCTGACCAGATCCAGCCCGCGCAGTTCGTCCAGCAGGGCGTAGCGGCTCGCCGGGGCCTTTTGCTGCACTCGTCGTTCGTTTTCCATTTTCCATATTCCCCTTTGCTGTGTTTCGCAATACGATATGACAAATTATAACCCGCCGCCGCTGTGCCTGTCAACGGAATAGTTCCGTAGGTTGAACAAAAAAACCGCTGCACAGCGGCAAAGCCATGCAGCGGTCAGAATGGATAACCGGGGAAACCTTATCAGACTTCGGTGTTGAAGTAGCGCTTCAGCAGGCCCTCAAAGCCGCGGCCGTGACGGGCCTCGTCCTTTGCCATCTCGTGAACGGTGTCGTGGATGGCATCCAGATTCAGGGCCTTTGCCTTCTTGGCCAGATCCATCTTGCCTGCACATGCGCCGCACTCGGCCTCGGCACGCATCATCAGGTTCTTCTTGGTGCTGTCGGTGACAACTTCGCCCAGCAGCTCTGCAAAGCGGGATGCGTGGTCTGCTTCCTCGTAGGCATAACGCTTGTAAGCCTCAGCGATCTCGGGGTAGCCCTCGCGCTCAGCCACACGAGCCATTGCCAGATACATGCCGACCTCGCTGCACTCACCCTCAAAGTTTGCGCGCAGGCCATCCACGATCTCCTGCGGAACGCCCTCGGCCTTGCCGATGCCCACAACATGCTCGGTGACGTAGGTGTTGCCGGTCTTTTCCACAAAAGCGGAAGCAGGAGCCTTGCAGACGGGGCACTGTGCCGGGATCTCGCCTTCAGCAATATAACCACAAACGGTGCAAACGTACTTCTTCATAAGAATAGACCTCCATCATTCTTTTTTATATCAGTTAGAAAACAGGCTGGGCGGTGTTGGTACTCACCGGCCCTTGTCATGGCTCTATTATAGCGAATAGTTCCTAGTTAGTCAAGGATAATTTTAAGAATACTTCCTATTTATTTTGTCTTACAGATAAATTCCGGCAGGGTCACTAAAAACCATCCTCAAAAACTGTGTGCTTTGCCCTGTGCACCTTAAAAACAGCAAAGCCGCCCTGCACACACAGGACGGCTTCTGCCTTGTTCTTCCTTCTTCTATGGGAGATCAGACCTGCAGGTTGCTGCTGGTAGCGGCTTCGGAGCCGTCGGCAGCATCAAACTCGTAGTCGTTGCCGGGCAGGATAGCGTTCAGCAGGATGCCTGCGATCGCGGCCACAGCCAGACCGGACAGGTTGATGGTAACACCTGCAACGGCAAAGCTGACACCGCCCACCGAGTTGAAGCCCAGTGCGCACACCAGAATGACAGCGGCCACGATCAGGTTGCGGCTGTTGGTAAAGTCCACGCGGTTCTCCACCACGTTGCGCACACCGATGGCGGAGATCATGCCATACAGCACAAAGCTGATGCCGCCGATGATGCCGGTGGGGATGGTGTTGATGACAGCCTCAAACTTGGGGCTGAAGCTCAGGATGATGGCCAGGACAGCCGCAATGCGGATGACCAGCGGATCGTAGATCTTGCTCAGAGCCAGCACACCGGTGTTCTCGCCGTAGGTGGTGTTGGCCGGGCCGCCCAGCAGGCCGGCCATGGTGGTTGCAAGGCCGTCGCCCAGCAGGGTGCGGTTCAGGCCGGGGTCATTGATATAGTTGTGGCCGACGGTGGCGCTGATGGCGGCGATATCACCCACATGCTCCATCATGGTAGCCAGTGCGATGGGGATGATGGTGAACAGTGCGCTGATGAACTCCGGGCTGCCGTCGATGGCAAACAGGCCCATGGCCTCCTTGTGCAGAGGGATGCCCACCCATGCAGCCTCAGAAATGCGCTGGAAGTCCACTGCACCGGTCACCAGTGCCACTGCATAGGACACCAGCACACCGATGAGGATGGGCAGGATCTTGACCATGCCCTTGCCCCAGATGTTGCACACGATCACGACACCCAGTGCCACAAAGGCCAGGATCCAGTTGGACTGGCAGTTTTTGATAGCAGAGGGGGCCAGGATCAGGCCGATGGAAATGATAATGGGGCCAGTGACCACCGGCGGGAAGAACCGCATGATGCGGCGGATGCCGAAGGTGGAGATCAGCAGGCTGGCCACCAGATACACCAGACCGGAAAATGCGACGGCGGCGCAGGCGTAGGGCAGCATCTTGGTGTTGGCAACGGTCAGGTTGCCGTCTGCATCTGCCAGCATGGGGGCCACGATGGAGAAGCCGCCCAGATACGCAAAGGAGGAGCCGAGGAATGCAGGCACCTTCTTTTTGGTAATGAGGTGGAACAGCAGGGTGCCCAGACCTGCGCACAGCAGGGTGGTGGAAACGCTCAGGCCGGTGAGCAGCGGCACCAGCACCGTTGCGCCGAACATGGCAAACATGTGCTGCACGCCCAGAATGAACATGCGGCCTGCGCCCAGCTGGCGCGCGTCGTAAATGCCTTTGGAGTAATCGATCTTTTCGCTCATGAAGTTTTTCTGCCTCCTACAGAACTCGCAGCCCCAAAAAAAGAGGCACCGCCGTCAGCAAAACGGCAATGCCCTTGAAATTTGGGAACAATGATTCCGCCCGGAAATGAGAAGTGCAATACAGCGCAGTCGATGATTCTTGTGCAGCATGGTGCGCTCCCCCTTTCATTCAGGCTCTTTCCAAACCGCCGCCAAAAGCCCCGCAAAAGGCCGCAGCAAGCAGTCCTTCCAGAGATTATAGCAGACTTTTTGCCGCCGTGCAACTATTTTGCTTAATTCTCCTGTATTTCCAGCCCGGAAGTTTGCGCCGCTTCTCTTGCAATCCGGCCCAAAGCGCACTATAATATAACCTACCATTGTAATCTGTATTATAAGAGAATTATCAGGAGAGTTTATGATCTATCTGGATTATTCCGCCAATACCCCGGTAGACGAAGCGGTTTTACAGCGCTTTTGCGAGGTGGAGCGCAATTGCCCGGGCAATGCCAATTCCCACCACGCAGCAGGCACTGCCGCAAAGGCTGCCATCGATGCCGCCACCCAGAGCATTGCCCGCAGCCTGAATGTGCAGCCCGCCGAGATCATCTATACATCCGGTGCCAGCGAGGCCAACAACTTTGCCATCAAGAGCATCGCCCGGCTGGAGCGCCACCATGGCAGACACATCATTTCCACCCCGCTGGAGCACTCCTCGGTGAGCGGCAGCCTGACCGCCCTGCAGGAGCAGGGCTATGAGATCGACCTTGTGGACATCCGGCAGGACGGCACGGTGGACCTTGCCCACCTGAAAGAACTGCTGCGCCCGGACACCATTCTGGTGGCCGTCACTGCCGTGGACAGTGAGCTGGGCGTGGTGCAGCCGGTGGCCGAGATCGCGGAAATGTTGAAGGCCTGCCCCCACTGCCACTTCCATGTGGATGCCACACAGGCCGTGGGCAAGCTGCCGGTCAGCTTTGCGGGCATCGACACCATGAGCCTGACCGCCCACAAGTTCTACGGGCTGAACGGCATCGGTGTGCTGGTCAAGCGGCGCGGCCTTGCGCTGGAGCCGCTCATCCATGGCGGCGAGAGCACCACCCTCTACCGCAGCGGCACCCCCACCGTGGCGCTGGCCTGTTCGCTGGCGCTGGCACTGGAAAAGGCAGTGAGCGAGCTGCCCGCCCGGGTGGAGCACATCCGCGCCCTGAACGCCCGCCTGCGCACCGGGCTTGCCCAATACCCCAAGGTGCGCATCAACAGCCCGGACACCGCCGTGCCGCAGATTTTAAACCTGAGCGTACAGAACGTGAAGGGCACCGTGTTCCAGCGGGAGCTGGATGCCCAGGGCGTATGCGTCTCGGTCAAATCGGCCTGCTCTTCGGACGGCCTGCCCTCCCGCGCCGTGTTTGCCGTGAGCCATGACCGGCGCAACGCGCTGTCCTCGTGGCGCATCAGCCTGAGCCACCTGACCACGGAACAGGAGATCACTGATTTTATGCAGGCGTTCGATGCCTGTTACAACGCCCTGACGCAATAAAAAGGAGTATTATGAAGCAAGATCCCCCCGCCGACCAGCAGCGAGGGGATCTTTTTTACTGTTTTTTGAATGCCGAACAGTCCTGCGCAGAATGCCGCGCAGTGCCTTGGGGGTCTTCGGATCACAACTACCTGCATATGCTCCCGCCTTTCCGTTTTCTGGCCCATCCTATGCAGGCAGGGGGCCGGAACGTTCCGGCAAGGGCAGTCAGCGCTCAGTCTGCGATGGTCTCCACCACCACCAGCGCACCGCTGCGGGTGGAGATGGTGATGCAGTCCGACCCGGCAGCGTACTCGTTGCTGACGCCCAGCGGGTAGCTGGCGGTCAGTTCCGCATCGGTCAGCTCATAGTAGGAGCCGCGCTCGCACACGCCCTGCGCCCTGCCCTCCATCGGGAAGGCCGAGAAGAAAAGTACTTCTCCTTCGGGTAGCGGCGGGTCTCGCCGGGCATCACGTAGGTGATGCGGCTGCGCTCATCCAGCAGGGTGGTGCGCACACCGCGCTGTTCCAGCCCAAGGCCGGTGCACAGGTTTGCAAGGGTGTGTTCCACCCGTCTGCCGCCAAGGCCGCCCAGCAGCAGCACCTCGTCAAAGCCCTTTTCCGAGACCAGCTTTGCGGCATACTCGGTGTCGGTATCGTCCTTCACATGGGGCAGCACGATGATATCGTCGTCCTGCTGTTCCGGGCAGGGGGCGGTGTCAAAGTCACCCACGATGATGTTGGGTCTACGCCCCAGAGGTGCGCAGTTGCGGTAGCCTGCATCACAGGCAATGATAAAGTCGTCCGGCCGCAGGGCCTCTGCCAGCTCCGGAGAAACCGGGCAGGCCGAAATGATCACACAGCGTGACATGAATCTCTTCCTTATCCTTTATACTTTCGGGCGCTGCCAATCCTTCACGTCCTTGACTTCCTCGTACATGGCACAGTAGCTGTCGTACCGGGTCTGGGAGAGCCTGCCCTCGGCCAGTGCAGCGCGCACGGCACAGCCTTTTTCGCTGCGGTGGGAGCAGCCGGTGAACTGGCACTGGCCCAGATAAGGCCCGAACTCCGGGAACGCATGCTCCAGATTTTCCTTGGGGATGAACCCGGCGCGGTTCGCTTCCAGACTGGCAAAGCCCGGCGTATCCGCAATGCGCCCGCCAAAGGCTTCAAAGATCGTCACCTCACGGGTGGTGTGGCGGCCGCGGCCCAGCTTCTGACTGATGGCACTGGTCTCGCGCTCTGCTTCCGGCAGCAGATGGTTCAAAAGGGTGGATTTTCCCACGCCGGAGTTGCCGCAGAACGCACACAGCCTGCCGCTGATCCACTGCTTCACCTCGTCCAGCCCGCCGCCGGTCTCGTAATCGATGCGGATGAACGGCAGGGTCGATTTTTCATAGGCCTTACGCAGGAATTCCGCCTCGGCCAAGTCACCCTTGGTGCACACGATCACCGGCTGCACGCCCTTGTCCACCGCAATGGCGGCAAGCTTATCCAGCACCAGCGTGCTGGGCGTGGGCTGGGTGGTGCTGGCCACAAGGAACAGCACATCCAGATTTGCCATCGGAGGCCGCACGAACACATTTTTGCGCGGTGCGATCTCGGCAATGACGGCTGCACCGTTCTCGGTCTCCAGCGTCACCTCATCGCCCGCCACCGGCGTGATCTTCTGCTTGCGGAAAATGCCGCGGGGCTTGCACTCCACAATGCCCTCCGGCGTTTTTACATAGTAAAAGCCGCCGATGCCCTTTGTGATATATCCCTTCATGCACGCCTCCGTCAACTCAGCAGCGAGGACCACCAGTCGGTCAGCGGTTTCTGCGAAGGATCGCCGCTGCCCGCTGTGCCCTGTTCGGTGCCGGTCTCGGTGCTGGAAGAAGAGGAGCCGCTGCCAAACAGGCCGCTCCACCAGTCGCCGCCGGTGGTGCTGTCGCTGGGTGCTTCCGGTTCCGGTGCAGGCTCCGGCCCTGCGCTTACCACAATGTTCACGCGGCCGTTCAGCTTTGTGGTAGAGCCTGCCGCCGGGTTCTGACTGATGACAGTGCCCACCGGCTGGTCGCTGTACTGCTCGGTCTGGCTGCCAAGGCCCAGATGGTTCTGCACCAGCAGGGTGCGGGCATCAGCGGTGCTCATGCCGGTCAGCGAGGGCACCTTGGTGGTGGTTGCCACCTGCGGGCGGCTGATATACATCACCACAGTGCTGCCTGCAGCCACTTGACTGCCCGCCGCCGGGTCGGTGCGGATCACCGCGCCGGATGCCACAGAGGTATCCACAGCCTGCGTTACCAGCACCGAGACACCCAGCTCCTTGAGCTGCTGCTCTGCATCGGCCTGCACATAGTTGGTCAGGTCCGGCACGGTAACGTACTGGGTGCCAAGGCTCACAGTCAGGGTCACATTCTGGCCCTCGCGCACCGTGCGGCCGGACACCGGCGACTGCTTATAGATATAGCCCGCCGCATAGTTACTGTTGTACTCCTGCTCCCAGGTAACGCTGATCTGGCCGGAGACCACCTGCTCGGTGGCAGCAGCCTCGTCCTGCGTCATACCGATATAATCGCCCAGCGTGATATCGGCCTTGTTGTTCATCAGGTTGGAGGAGTCGTTCAGGATCATCCAGCACAGCGCAAGGCACGCCAGTGCAAATGCAACGGTAATGCCGAACAGTGCCGGCAGGAAGATGGTGCGCTTTTTCTGGCGCGGTGCGGCCTTTTTGCCGCGGGGCGCAGGCTTTTCGGCCTGACGGTTTGCACGGTTCTGGTTCATGGTACGTTTCACCACCTTTTCGGGAGCATCTTCTGTAATATATTTGTACTCGAACATCACGGAGGGGTTGTGCACGTAGGTGTCCAGCGCATCCAGCATTTCGCGGGCGGATGCGTAGCGGTTCTGCGGCAGCTTTGCCATGGCCTTTTCGGTGATCTCCACCAGTGCATTCGGCACCTCCGGCGCGATCTCGTGCAAAGACTTCGGCTGATCGGAGATCTGCTTGATGGCAACTTCCACCATGTCGTCTGCATCAAAGGGCAGATGACCGCTGAGCATCTCGTACATCATCACGCCCACCGAGTAGATATCGCTGGTGCAGTCGGTCTCATCGCCCTTGGCCTGCTCCGGGCTGATATAGTGCACGCTGCCCATGGCCTTGCCGCTCAGCAGCTGGTTCTCGGCACGGGAGATGCGCGCAATGCCAAAATCCATCATGCGCAGCTGGCCGTTGTCCAAAAGCATGATGTTCTGGGGCTTGATGTCCCGGTGCACCACACCGTTGGCGTGGGCATGTTCCAGCGCCTTTAAGATCTGGGAGATGAAGTGCACGGTCTCCCGGTTGGTCAGCCTGCCGCCGCGCTGGTTAAGGTACTCGCGCAATGTCATGCCGTCCACATATTCCATCACGATATACTGCAGATCATCATTCACCGATACATCGTACACTTTTACGATGTTGGGGTGGTTCAGCAGCGAGATGGCCTTGGATTCATTTTTAAAGCGGCGCACAAGATCCGGGTCGTGCATATACTCCTGCCGCAGCACCTTTACCGCCACCACGGTACCGGCAGGCACCGGGCCGTTGTGCCCCAGCATGACCGCCTTATAGACGTTTGCCATGCCGCCGGAACCGATCAGCTCCCGCACCTCATACAGGCCGTCCAGCTTTTTGCCGATCAGGTTGTCCATCAGCGCACCTCCTCCACACACAGCAGCAGCGCGGTGATGTTATCCGGGCCGCCGTTCTCGTTGGCCGTGCGGATCAGAAGGTCCGGCAGGTCGTAGAACCTGCCGGTGCGCAGCAGCTGTTCCAGCTGTTCTCTGGGCACGGCATTGGTCAGGCCGTCCGAGCACAGCAGCAGGATATCCCCTTTCTGCAGCGGTGCGGTGGTGAACTCCGAGTCCAGCCGGTAGTCCACGCCCAGCGCCTTGGTGATGATGTTCTTCTGAGGGTGGTGCTCGGCTTCCTCCACGGTAATGGTGCCGCAGTCCACCAGCTCCTGCACATAGGAGTGGTCGTGGGTGAGCTGGGCAAGCCTGCCGTCCCGGTACAGGTACGCCCGCGAGTCGCCTGCATGACACAGGAACACCTTGCCGCCGCGCACCAGTGCGCACACAGCCGTGGTGCCCATGCCCGCCAGCGATTCCTCACGCAGGGCCTTCTGGAACACAAAGCGGTTGGCGCTGAGCAGGCTCTTTTTCAAAAAAGTCTCCTCTTCGCCGGGCAGGCACTTGGAAGCATACTGCTCCTGAAAGCAGCGCTCGATCACATCGCACGCGCTCTGGCTGGCTTCCCTGCCGCCGCGTGCACCGCCCATGCCGTCGCATACCAGCAGCCATGCGGCATCGCCGGGCAGTTCTCCTGCGCGATAATCGTCCTGATTATCCTGCCGGACCCTGCCGACATCCGTTTTTCCTGCAAGTTTCATAGGCTTCTCCCTTTAATCTTTACGCTTTCCCGTTCATTTCGTCACGGCGCAGCTGGCCGCATGCGGCGCTGATCTCGCTGCCAAGGCGGCGGCGCACCGTAGCGTTCACGCCAAGGCTCTCCAGCTTCTGCTGGAAGCGGTGCACGTTGGCTGCATCGGTGGCCGAGTACGGGCTGCCGTCCACCGGGTTGATGGGGATCAGGTTCACATGGGCACCCATGCCCCGGATCAGGTTTGCCAGCTGTTTGGCGCAGGCATCGGAATCATTGACACCGCGCACCATGGAATATTCAAAGCTCACGCGGCGGCCGGTGGTATCCTGATAGCGGCGCACGGCCTGCATCAGCACTTCCACGGGATAGGCATCGTTCACCGGCATCATGCCGCTGCGAATTTCATTGTTGGGTGCGTGCAGCGACACCGAGAGGGTCAGCTGCAGCTTTTTCTCGGCCAGCTGGTCGATCTTGGGCACCAGACCGCAGGTAGAAAGGCTGATGTTGCGCATCCCGATGTTCACGCCCTCGGGCGAGGTGATGTTCTCCAGAAACTTCATCACTTCGTCAAAGTTATCCAGCGGTTCGCCAATGCCCATGAGCACGATGTGGGAAATGCGCTCCCCGATATCCTTCTGGGCGGTATAGATCTCAGAGCAGATCTCGCCTGCTTCCAGATCGCGCACGCGGCCCGCCTGGGTGGACGCGCAGAAGCGGCAGCCCATGCGGCAGCCCACCTGCGTGGACACACACACCGTGTTGCCGTAGTGGTAGCGCATCACGACGGTCTCGATGCAGTTGCCGTCCGCCATGCGCAGCAGATATTTTACCGTGCCGTCCTTTGCTTCCTGCCTGCGCTCGATCTTGGGCGCGGCAATGTAGAAGCTTTCTTCCAGCTTTGCCAGCAGGGTCTTGGGCTGGTCGGTCATGGCAGAAAACTCGGTGACCAGCTTCTGGTGCACCCAGTGGAAGATCTGCTTTGCCCGGAAGCCCGGCTGACCCATCGCTTTCAGTTCAGCGGTCAGCTCTGCCAGCGTTAAAGGAAGAGATACAGCGATTTTTGTTCCATTGTGTTCTCCTATTGTTTTTTACGAACAAGCCACCTGTTTCATTGCAGCTTTTCCCCGATTTTTCTGCATGGCGCACAGGAAAAAACCGTCCATGCCGGTACGGGTGGGCACCGAAAGCGCGCCGTGCTCCCCTGCCGTCATCCCGGCGGGCAGCGCTGCGGCAGGCTCCACCACCGTAAACTCCGGGTGGCGGGCCAGAAATGCCGCGATCTGCTGCTGGTTTTCTGCCGGGTCGATGGTGCAGGTGGAGTACACCAGCCTGCCGCCCGCTTTCAGCAGCTGTGCCGCCGTATCGAGGATGGCCGACTGCGTGGCCAATAATTCAGCTTCGCGGGCCGGTTCCAGCTTTTTGTAGCGCAGATCCGGCTTTTTTGCCAGAATGCCAAGGCCGCTGCAGGGCACATCCGCTAAAATGCGGTCGGCCTGCGGCAGGGCCGGGTTCACCTTTGTGGCATCGTTGCACAGGGCTTCCACATTAGTCAAGCCCATGCGCTGCACTGCCGTGCGGATCAGGCCCACGCGGTTCTCGGCGGCATCGCAGCTGTAAAGCCTGCCGGTGCTGTGCATCTGCTCGGCCAGCAGGATGGTCTTGCCGCCGGGCGCGGCGCACAGGTCGATGACTGTTTCTCCTGGCTGTGGGTCCACGCAGAGCGCCGCCAGCTGGCTGGCCTGCCCTTCCACATGGAAGTACCCCTGCCGGAACAACTCATTTTCCGCCGGGCTGCCCTCGAAGCGGGCCAGCACACTGCCGGGCACAATGCCCCGCTTTGCTTCCTTTGCACCGGAAGCCAGCAGCTTTGCACAAAGCTCATCGGCACTGCCTTTCAGCGGGTTCGCCCGCAGGCTGGTCATGCCGCCGTCGGCCTTGTAGGTAAGGATATCCAGTGCTTCGTCCGGGTAGTTTTTGTGCAGAAATTCCGCCACATCCCGCCCGGCAGAGCCAAGCACCATGAGCCGCTCCACTTCGTTTTTGAAGCTTGCGGTGCTCAGGTCGTAGCTGCACGCCTTGCGCAGCACGGCGTTGACCAGACCGGATGCGCTGGATTTTTTGAAGGCACGGGTCAGCTTGACGGCTTCGTTCACCGCAGCGGACACCGGCACCTGCATATAGCGGGCCTGCGCCAGCGCCGCGCGCAATATTTCGCGCACCGGTGCATCCAGCTTGGCAAGGCCCTTGGGCAGGAACTGGCACAGGATGTAGTCCAGCGTGCCCCGGTGTTCCAGCACCGTGTAAAAGATGGCGCTGGCAAAAGCTTTATCGCGGCCTTCCAGCTGCTGGCGCTTGAGTTCGGCATCCAGAACAAGGTTGGAAAAACCATCCTGCTCCTGCCGCACCAGCGCCGCCACTGCCGCCGCGCGGGGATTCGCCGCCATCAGAGGATATCCCCCGTTTTCAGGCGCTGACCGGCCGCAAAGGCGGTGCCGTCCATGGGCTTTTTGCCTTCCGGCACCACATTCAGCAGCTGGACGGCCCCCTCACCGCAAGCCACCGTGAGCGGCTTTGTGGCCAGCACGGTGCCGGGCGCTTCGCCGTGAGCTTCCACGGCACGGCACTCCATCACCTTGAGCTTTTTGCCGCCGGAGGTGACGAACCATGCACCGGGCCACGGGTTCATGCCGCGCACCCAGTTGTGGATGTGGGCAGCCGATTCGGTCAGGCGGAACTCTGCCATCTCCTTGTTCAGCATAGGTGCAAGGCAGGCATTCTCATGATCCTGCGGCTGGGGCTTCAGCGTTCCGGCGGCGATGGCGGGCACCACCTCGCACAGCACCCGTGCACCCACGGCAGTCACGCGGTCAAACAGCTGGCCGCTGGTCTCCTCCGGGTCAATGGCGATCTTCTCGCAGCAGAGCACATCGCCGGTGTCAAGGCCCTCGTCCATCTGCATGATGGAAACGCCGGTCTCGGCATCGCCGTTCAGCACGGCCCACTGCACCGGGGCGCTGCCGCGGTACTTGGGCAGCAGGGAGACATGCAGGTTGATGCAGCCGTACTTCGGCGCTTCCAGCACAGACTTCGGCAGGATGCAGCCGTAAGCCACCACCACGATCAGTTCCGGGGCCAGTGCGCGGATGTTCTCGTCCTCGCTGCCGTCCCGCAGGGTGCGGGGCTGGAACACCGGCGTGCCGTGGGCAAGGGCCACTTCCTTGACCGGGGGTGCGGTAAGCACCTGCTTGCGGCCAACCGGCTTGTCCCGCCGGGTGTACACCGCGCAGATGTCATGTCCGGCGGCATACAGGGCTTTGAGGCACTCTGCGGCAATATCCGGCGTGCCCATGAACAAAATGCGCATTACTTGTTTCCTTTCGCTTCGCGGGCAGCTTTTTTGCCCTCTTCGGTATCCTCATAGAAATACTCGCTGGACTGCATGATGGTAATGCCGTCCAGATGGTCGTTCTCGTGCTGGATGCAGCGGCCCAGCAGATCCTCAGCTTCCAGCTCGAACCACTCACCGTGGCGGTCCTGTGCGCGCACCTTGACCGCGGCGGGGCGGGTCACAGCGCCGTTGTGGCCCGGGAAGGACAGACAGCCCTCGTAGGCGGTCTCCTCTTCCTCGGATACAGCCAGAATTTCCGGGTTGACGAAGTCGATGAACTTATATTCGTAATCCTCCGGGATCTCCTCGGGCGCGTCGGTGGTGTCCCACACCACGAACAGACGGCGCAGCATGCCCACCTGCGGGCCGGCCAGACCCACGCCGTCGGCGGCGATCATGGTCTCGTGCATGTCGTCCAGCAGGGTAGCCAGACGGTCATCAAAGGTGGTGACGGGGCGGCAGACCTTGTTCAGGATGGGGTCGCCCTCTTTTACAATATTGCGGATAGCCATTTATGGTACCTCCAAATCAGATGTCACCGTCCGAATGCAGGTCCACCGCAACGGTGGCCTTGGACGGAAGTTTTTCCTGTTCGTATCTTTCCAGTGTGCTGCGCACGAGGTCGCGGAAGCGGCGGTCGTTGCGGCACTTGATGGTAAGTTTGTAGCGGTAGGTGTCGTTGATCTTCTCAATGCTGCCGGGCGTGGGGCCAAGCACCCGCAGCGGCAGGTCCGGCTGTTTTGCCGCCTGCTGGCCCAGCAGGGACGCAAAGCGCGCCGCCGCCCGTGCCACCTCGATCTCCTTTGCGCCTGCAAAGCCAATGACGCACAGCCCGCAGAAGGGCGGGTACAGGCCCAGCTTGCGGTAGGCGATTTCCTGCTCAAAAAAGGCATCGTAGTCCTGCGCGGCGGCAAGGTTCAGCACCGGGTTATCGGGGTCGGTGGTCTGGATGATGGCAAAGCCCGGGTCTCTGGCCCGTCCGCTGCGGCCCACCACCTGCGTGATGAGGCTGAACACATTCTCATACGCGCGGAAGCCCTGCGCAAACAGCAGCGAGTCGATGCCCAGCACGCCCACAAGGGTCACATCCTCAAAATCCAGTCCCTTGGCCACCATCTGGGTACCCACCATGATGTCATATTCGTGGTTCGCAAACCTTGCCAGCAGCTTTTCGTGGGCATCCTTTGCGGCAGTGGAATCCTGATCCATGCGCAGCACCCGCGCATCCGGGAACAGCTTTGCCAGCTCTTCCTCGGCTTTCTGGGTGCCGAAGCCCCGGTACTGCAGCTTGCCGCCGCAGGCGGGGCACACAGTGGGCGGTTCCATCTGGCTGCCGCAGTAGTGGCACAATACCTTGTGCGCCGCTTTGTGGTACACCATCGGCACGCTGCACTTTGTGCACTTGAGCACCTCGCGGCAGTCCTCGCATTGGGCCATGGTCTGGTAGCCCCGGCGGTTCAGCAGCAAAATGGTCTGCTTACCTGCATCCAGATTGCGGCGGATGGCATCTTCCAGCGACAGACTGATCTCCCGCGGGTTGCCTGCCGCCAGCTCTGCGCGCATATCCACGATCTGCACCGTGGGCAGCGGGTTGCCGCCGTAGCGCTGGGTCAGCCGCACCAGCTGGGTGCGGCCATGCTGGGCCGCGTAAAAGCTCTCGGTGCTGGGGGTGGCGCTTGCCAGCAGCAGCAATGCACCGTTTTCCGCCGCGCGCTGCCGGGCCACCTCGTGGGCAGAATAGCGGGGCGCGGATTCCGAGCGGTAGGTGTGCTCCTGCTCCTCATCGATGATGATGAGCCCGATGTTTTCCAGCGGCGAAAAGATGGCGCTGCGGGTACCCACCACGATGTCTGCGCCGCCGTCCTGGATCATCTGCCACTGCAAAAGGCGTTCGGTGTGGTTGAGGGCAGAGTGCTGCACCGCCACCCGGCGGCCAAACTGGCTCTTGAGCCGCAGGATCATCTGCGGGGTCAGGCTGATCTCCGGCACCAGCACCAGCGCACGCCTGCCCTGCTCCAGACAGCGGGCAATGAGCTTTAAAAACACCAGCGTTTTGCCGCTGCCGGTCACGCCGTAGAGCAGCGCCGAGTGGGGTGCATCATCTTCCAGCTTTGGCAGCAGAGCATCGTAAGCCGCCTGCTGCTCCTGCGTGAGGGTGATCGGCTCGTTTTTCAGCGGAATGGACGAATACAGGTCGATAGATTTATTCACCTTGCTGCATTCCAGCACGCCTTTGGCGCACAGGTTATCCAGCACGGCACGGCTGATGCCCTTGTCTTCCAGCTCGTTCAGGGTGCGCGGCCCACCGCCCAGCAGCGCCACTGCCGCCAATTGCTTGGCTGTCGGCTTCGGCTTTGGCGGCAGCCCGCCCACAAGGCGGTAGGAGTTTTCGGTGTGGCGGGTAAGCTGCTTTTGCAGCACCGGCGTTACGCCGTCTGCCGCCACGGCAGGCTTGTACTGTGCACCATAGGGAATGACCGCCTTGACCGCCTCGTAATAGGTGCAGAAGGTGCGTTCCTTCAAAAAGTGCACCAGCCGCAGCAGTTCCGGGGTCAGGCAGGCGGATGCCGGGGCCACGTCGAAAAGATATTTCAGCTTTGCACTTTCCGGTTCGGCATCGCAGGCCAGCACCACGCCCATGCGGGCGCGGCTGCCGCGGCCAAAGGGCACCAGCACCATGCTGCCAAGTTTTACCGCATTCTGCTGGTCCGGCATGACGGCATAGGTATAAAGCTTATCAAAGTGGAAGGTCGCATTGCTGACGGCAACGCCTACCGTTTTGGGCATTCGTCCAGCTCCTTCAAAATGTTATTCTGCGGCACCAATGCGCTGGCAGATGGCCTGATACAGTGCATCGGCGCAGGTATCGACCTGGTCGTTGACCAGCTTCAGGGTGAATTTATCCTGCTGGGCCAGCTCCTGCCGGGCGGTGGCAAGACGCTCCTGAATGCTGTCCTCGGTCTCGGTGCCGCGGCCCCGCAGACGGCGCTCCAGTTCCTCCACCGACGGCGGCAGCAGGAACACGGTGGTTGCGCCCGGGAACATGCGGCGGATGTTCGCTGCGCCGTGCACATCGATGACCAGAACGACCACCTTCCGGGCTGCAAGGCGCTTGTCCACTTCCTCGCGCAGGGTGCCGTAGTAGTTGCCGTTATAGAAGTTGTGCTCCACCACCTGATCGTTCTCGATCAGCTGCTGGAACTGCTCCCGGGTGCGGTAATAATAATCCACGCCCTCCTGCTCACCGGGACGCGGTGCGCGGGTGGTGGCGGAAACAGTCTTTTCGATCTCCGGGTGTGCTTCGCGCAGTGCCTTCACCACGCTGTCCTTGCCGGTACCGGCCGCGCCGGAGACCACAAACAAATATTTATCGTTCGCCATGGGTCTGTTCCTCCTCTGCTGGTGTTTTGCCCTCCTGCCCTGCCGCACGGTTGGCCACCGTTTCCGGCTGAAGCGCCGAGAGCACAACATGATCGGAGTCCATGATAAGCACTGCACGGGTGCTGCGGCCATAGGATGCATCGATCAGCATTCCGCGCTCCCGCGCTTCCTTTACAAGGCGCTTGACCGGGGCGGAATCCGGGCTGACCACTGCCACCACACGGCCTGCACTGACCATATTGCCAAACCCGATGTTGATGAGCTTCATAAAACCCCTCCGAATTTTCTGTATCACTCCAGATTCTGGATCTGTTCGCGGATCTTTTCGATCTCCGCCTTCATATCCACCACGATGCGGGTGATATCCAGATCCTGACACTTGGAGCCGATGGTATTGGTCTCGCGGTTCAGCTCCTGCGTCAAAAAGTCCAACTTGCGGCCCACCGGCTCGTCCAGCTTGAGGATATCGCGGTACTGCGCAATGTGGCTGCGCAGGCGCACCGTTTCTTCATCCACAGCGGTCTTATCGCCAAAAATAGCGGCCTCGGTCAGCACGCGGGCATCGTCGATATCGCGGTCCTCCAGAATGACCTTGAGCTTCTCGTACAGGCGGTTGGTGTAGGCTTCCACGCGGCCTGCGCTCAAAGTCTCCACCCTGCCCACGCACTCCTCGAGGAAGTTCAGGCGGTTTTCCACGTCTGCCTTCATCTTGGCACCCTCGGCGGCGCGCATCTCCACAAAGCGGTCCAGCGCCTGTGCGGTAACGGCAGAAACATCTTCCCACAGCTGTTCCTCGTCCACATCCGCGTGGCGGGTGGTGAGCACATCCGGGAAGCGGGTCAGCACACCCGCAGAGATATCGTTCTTGACACCCAGCTGTTCCGAAATATCCCGCATGGCCTGCTGGTAGCTGCGTGCCAGCTCCATGTTGACGGCCACCACCGTATCGGCAGCGTCCACATTCTGCACGGTCATGCTCAGCTCCACCTTGCCGCGGGAAATGCGCTCGTTGAGCTGCTTTTTCAGGCGGCTGTCCAGATAGCTGCAGGTGCGCGGGATGCGCGAAGAATACTCAAAGTAGCGGGAATTCACGCTGCGCAGCTCCACCGTGATCTCACGGCCATTGCGCACAGCAGTCCCCCGGCCAAAGCCGGTCATGCTTAAGATCATAACGCTCTCCTGTTCTTACATTTTCAGTGTTTCAGCTTACAAGTTTCGGTATACGTATCCGCCTTTGGGTACACAAACCCATGTTACGATACATATAGTTTCATTTTACTATTCTTCGGCCCAAAATTCAAGGTGCACTGTTGCGTGCCGCCGCCAAAACCGGCCGCAATACACGGTGCAAAGCAAAAAAGCTCTGATACAAAATCTTCCGATCCTGTATCAGAGCCTGTTTCAGTTGGTTTTATATACGCAGGTCACGCTGTTCTGCAGCAGATTTGCGTTCAGCAGTGCGCGCTCCACCCAGTGGATATTGTCCGCAATGGTATCGCGGGAGACACCGTATTCTGCCGCAATGTTCTCCATGCTGCGGTACTCGCGGCGGTAGAGCAAAGTCAGCACCAGCTTATCCTGCATTGTGATCTTGGTAAAATGCGGCCTGCGCCGGTGCTCCTTGCAATAAGCCGCATTCAGTGCTTCCAGCATCTGGGCAAATTCCTTCCGGGTGATGCCGAAGGTAAATTCATAATCCTGCTCTGTAAATTCCGCAAGGCGCTGTGCCGTGATGCTTCTCATGCAGATCACCTCTTCTTTTTCCGGGGATGCCCGGGTGTCGGCTGCATCCATTTTGATTCATTATAAAATGGATGGATTTTCATGTCAATGAGCCGCCGCCCATTTTTGGGGCCAGATCCGGTGCAAAACACAAAAAGGAGCCTCCCGCCGCAAAAGCGGGAAGCCCCTGAATCCGTTATGAAAAATCAGACGGGATGAGACTGATTGGTGTAGTCCACATGGTCGCCGTCCACGCCCTGCTTCTTGGCATTGCGCTTTTCAAAGAACTTGGGTGCCACCTGCGGGAACATTGCGTAGGTCAGCACATCCTCTTCCTGCGTTGCCCACTTGGCAGCTTCTGCCTTCAGCTTGTCCATCTCAGGAGCCAGAGTATCAGCAAAGCGGCAGGTAATGGGCTGCTCGTCGCCCAGGATTTCTGGTGAACTCGGCTGATGGGAGCGGGAGTCTTGCCGTAATCACCGTGGACCAGACCCTTGAACTCCTTGGTGACCATCTTGTAGCGCTCGCCCCAGGATCACGTTGAACACAGCCTGCGTACCAACGATCTGGCTGGTGGGGTGACCAGCGGCGGATAGCCTGCATCCTCGCGGACGCGGGGGATCTCGGCCAGCACTTCGTCCAGCTTGTCTTCCTTGCCGGCATCCTTCAGCTGCTTGAGCATGTTGGAGAACATACCGCCCGGCACTTGATACAGCAGGGTGTTGGCGTCCACGC